>JAANMU010001679.1_pt1 | contig 19047 bp, 13 predicted proteins | sample 7279701 | NCBI WGS metagenome assembly JAANMU01 (sample SAMN14094539, study PRJNA606508) | bioreactor metagenome | isolation source: A lab-scale SPAN reactor treating ammonium-rich wastewater day 57 | place: Ireland: Galway | collected 2017-03-13 | reverse complement strand
GCGCGTTGAACGCTTCAGGAATTGGCGCGGCGCCGTTCAACAGATTGTCTACACTCCCGCGCGTTCTAATTCTGAACAGGTCAACGCGCGGGAGTGTAGCCGTCTGAAGCGCCCAGCGCAGCCTGTGCCTCCGGCAGGTCCGGTCGAAGCTCCCCCACTGAGCACGCTGGGAAGACGGCTGGGTGGCCGCCGCCAGGCGGCACCCGAGCCGCTGACGGTGACGATCCTCGAGCGCAACGCCAATCCAATCCTTACAAGGACCCACGAGGATCTAATGTGTCGCGCATCAAGACTTTCGAACCTTACTCACGGCTGGCTGACGGTGAGCTGGCACGTGCCGTCATCCCTCCAACTGTCGCGCTGATCGTGCTGGTGCCGGGAATGAGCGGCTCCACCGGCTGGCCGTGGTCGGCTCGGGTGAAGCGGCTGAGCTCACCCGCCGTCGGGGTCCCGCACCGAGCGTTGGACCGGCTTGTCTGGTCACGTTCATAGGCGCCACAGTAACGCAAGGCGCGGCCCGGCAAGACTGTTACTCGCACGTAGCCTGGACGGGAGGAGCCGAGATCCCGTTGAGCGTGCAGGTGACGTGGCCCGACCCAGGGCTGAGCCCTTGCAGGTCGTTAGCCTCGCCGAATCCCAGATAATCGCCCCCGTCGACCACGCCCCAACTGACCTGATCGGTCACGTCATACACCCCGCCGTCAGCATAAGTTCCTCGCGCGTAGAGGTAGGTGGTCCCTCCAAAGGAGACCTGGATCGGATTGGGTACCAACTCCAGCGAGACCAGCTCGCTCTCGCTGACGAAGACGTTGCAGGTGGCGGTGGCCGCGCCGGACGTCGCCGTGATCGTGGCGGTTCCCCCAAAGCCGGCAGTGACCTTCCCGTTCTGGTCCACGAACGCGACTTCGGGGTTGGATGTGCTCCATGTGGCGCCAAAGAACTGGCTGATATCGTTGACGATGAGCTCCAGGGTCCCGGAGGATTGGGTTACCAGCGACAGGGTCGACTGGGACATTTGGAAGCTGCCCTGAAATGGCGGGGTCAGGACGAAAAAGAAGCCTGTGCCGGTGCCCTGGGGGGTCGTCGCGGTGATCGTTCCGCTCCCCGTACCCCCTGCCGTGATCTGCCCTTGCTCGTTCACGGTCACACCGGAATTGCTCGAGGTCCAGGTGGCCGAAACGGGCTGGCCGTTGACCAGAGCCTGCATGGGCCCGCTGGCTCCGGGCAGGATGACCACGCTGTGGGGTGCCACCACGACCTGGTAATCGGAGGCGGGATCCTCCACCACGGCCTCGTTTCCGGGCTCGACGGCCAGGTCGGTGTCGAAGCTCCCGACGAGCTTCTGGTCGTTGAAATACTGGATGATGAAGCGTCGCATGGAAGCCGGAACGTCTACCCGAACCTCTCTGGCCTTGGGCCGCGCTTCAGGACCGAAGGCCACCTGGCCATCAGCGTCGAGTCCGAAGAAACGGAACTCGGTGACGTCGGGTGGGACCGCCCGTTGGAGCGTATGGCGCACCACCACGGTGCCCGTAGTAGGGGTCACCGGCACGGTGCTCGCACCGGAGGTGTCGCTGCCGCCGCATCCGACGACAAAGAAGGTCAATAGCAGCAAGAAATATTTGAGCATCCTGGACATGACTTGAACAGATCGTCAGAGGGTTCCCAGGTTCCTCCCGCGGCTCGGGTCAGTGGTTAGTCGAACCCAAACATGCGCGCCATGAGGTTCCCCATCCAGGCGGTAAAGCCGCCTCGGGCTTGTTCTTGTCCGAGATCTGGTCGCCATGAGCCTGGCGTCCTCCTCCGGACTCACGGTCATGTTTCTTTTCCGTGAGATAGAAATGTGGTTCTGCTCCGTGAGAAGTGGCCCGTTGCCTGCGTCGGCGGGATCAGATCTTGCACGTTGGAAATTGCCGCAAAGTTGCTGGACGGTGAAAAGGTCTTGGACAGGATGTTGCTGTTCGATGAACCGGGGCTGGCCGTGGTCGGCTCGGGTAAAGCGGCTGAGCTCACCCGCCGTCGGGGTCCCGCACCGAGCGTTGGACCGGCTTGTTTACGCGCTTTGAGCCGACCGACTGGCGGCTGTGACCTGGTACTCTAGCATGGGGCCGCGCACTACCGACCGGCAGGCCCGGGACCGATCCGGCCGAATCAGCCCGGGTGAACCCCGTGCGCCTGGAAAAGTCGGGGCCGGTCTGGACGGTCATCCTGGACCGTCCCGAGGCCCGCAACGCGGTCGACCGGACCAGCGCCGACCGGCTGGCGGCGGCCTTCCGGGCCTTCGAGCAAGAGCCAACGGCCCGGGCGGCGGTGCTCTGGGGGGCCGGGGGACACTTCTCGTCGGGGGCCGACCTGAAGGCGGTGGCCGAAGAGCGGGGCAACCGGCTGGAGGAAGAGGGCGACGGCCCTCTCGGACCCACCCGCATGCAACTCACCAAGCCGGTCATCGCCGCCATCGAGGGCTACGCCGTGGCGGGCGGACTGGAGCTGGCCCTCTGGTGCGACCTGCGAGTGGCCTCCAGCGAGGCGGTGCTGGGCGTGTTCTGCCGGCGCTTCAACGTGCCCCTGATCGACGGGGGCACGGTGCGCCTGCCCCGGCTGATCGGGCTGTCGCGGGCGCTGGACATGATTCTCACCGGTCGAGCAGTCAGGGCGGACGAAGCTCTCGGGTTCGGGCTGGTCAACCGGGTGGTGCCTCCCGGGCAGGCGCGAGCGGCCGCGGAGCGGCTGGCGATGGAGCTGGCCAGTCTGCCCCAGGAGTGCCTGCAGGCCGATCGGCTCTCGGCCCATCGCCAGTTCGACCTGAGCCTGGAGGAGGCGCTCAAGGCCGAGTTCCGGGGCGGCACCGAGGCCTTCCGCCGGGGCGGCACCGAGGGAGCCCGGCGCTTCCTGCAGGGCGAAGGGCGGGGAGGACATCCGCTGTGAGCCTGGCTCAGAACGTGATCCCGACGATCCGCCCGAGCTGCGGGCCTTCGGCTTCGGGCCCACTTACCTGCCCGGCAACCTCAACCGACAGCAGCTCATCACCCGCTATGAGAACGCAACCCAAAGGCAGTGGAGGCCGTTCTACCTGGTCTTCGGGCTCTTCAAGATCGCCGTCATCGCCCAGCAGATTTACGCCCGCTACCGCCAGGGGCTTACCCGGGACAACCGCTTTGCGGCTCTGGGGCAGGCGGTTCAGCTTCTCTTGCAGCGCGCTGACGCTGAATCTCGCCGCCCACGATGAGGTGCTCGCCCAGCTTGCCGGCCCGGCCGTTGCCGCGCATTGACTCCTCGAGCAGCTCCAGGTCGTCGGGGAAGTTGGAAAGCTTGCCCATGGCCCGCGAGACCGAGTTGAGGCGGTCTTCCAGGGTGGCCCGCACGTCGGGTGTGCGCACCATCAGGTCGCCCTCCCCCACCGCCCAGGCGGCCTCGGGATGGATGGAGTAGGCCGGGGCCACCGAGCCGAAGATCGACTCTGCCACCGCCCGCAATTCCTTTTCGGGACGCTCGCCCTGGCGGGCATGCTTTTGCACCGGGCCCATCAGGCGGTAGCCGAACTGGGCCGGAGAGGCGGTGGGATTCTGGTGCAGCTCCTTGAGCGCGGTGATGGCGATGGCCGCCGCCAGCGGTCCTGTGCCGGCCGCGGCCAGGGCCCTGGAGGCGATGCTGCCCAGGCGCTTGAGGTTGCCCGAGGGCATGCGCGAGAGCTGCTCCAGTCCGATTTGAGCCAGCGACACGCTGTCCTCGGGCCCGATGTGGGGCAGGGCGGAGTTGACCTGGGCCAGCATGGTCCGGGCAGCCGTCTCGAACGGCGGCGTGGGGCGAGAAGAGGCAGGAACGGGGGCAAGCATCAGTTCGGGCTGAACAGGTCCCACACCCGGGCCAGCTCTTCTTCGAGGCCGAGAACCTGGCTGTCCAGGCTCAGCTCGACCGAGTCCTCGCAGGTGTAGGAGTAGGCCGGGCGACGCCGCCGACCCTGACGCTGCTGGGAGTAGCCATCCAGCACCGGCACCATCACCGCGTGGCGGAGCGGCTCGTAGGTCCAGTTGGTCTCGGTGTGCATCGTCGGCGGTATCAGCATGCTCAGTTCCCTCCCGAGCTCAATCTACCGCGGGGGGATGAAAGAAAGCTGACAGGGCTACTTGCGCAAGAGAATTATCTCTCTCAGGGGATGGCGCCCCTCGCCGAACTCCCCATTGCAAAAGGTCATCACACCGTCGCCAGCCGAGGCGGCGCTGGAGAAACCGGGAATGCCATAACGCTTTTCCCATTCCTTATCAGCCGGATTGGGGCCATCGCTGATGCGGACCTCCTTGAGAACATGGCGCATCTGCTGGGGAATCTTGACATACTCCTGCAAGAGCTCACAGGCGAACTGCTCGGCCTGGCCGTCCACTGGCAATCCTCCTGACTGCTTCATCCGGCACTTCGAGCTCGGGTCTATGGAGGGGTCGGGCGCGGCTGACGCTTCTTCAAGGTCACGCCGCTGAACATGATCTTACCGTCCTTGTCGAGCAGCACGGTGGCGTTGTTGTCGGGGCGGATATCCATCCTGGCGATCTCTTCGAGCTCTTCCAACCGCTTGTGCAGGGCCTCATGGCTGACTCCCTTGCCCTGCTCGGTGGCGTAGATGGAGGCGACCATCTCGGCCGCATCCGCCGGATTGCGCCCGAACTCGGTCAACTTGCGATAGATCCGCACCAGCGAGGACAGGCACTGATGGCTGCCGACCTCCTGGCGGCCCATCATGCTGGACATGGTCTTGCGCAGCCAGCTGCGGCGGTCTTGCTCGTTCACCTCGAGCAGCCGGTCGAGAGCAGCGATGCGCTCCTCGCGCCGGCTCCGCCCGCTGGGCTGCAGGATCGTGTCCAGAATCTCCAGGGCCTCTCCAGGGCGGCACCCTCCCGCCATGACGGTGGGGTAGCGCTCGAGCAGCGGCAGCGGGATGTTGGGGAGCCGTTCCATGGCCTTGACAAAGCTACCCGAGAAGGCCTCCGCCAGGGGCAACCAGGCCTTCAGCTTCTCGGGCTCTCCTTCGAGCCGCCGGAGTACATCCACATTCTGGCTCCAGCGAGAGGGCAAACGCAGGGCTCGCACCAGCTTCGTCAATTGCTCGGTGGCAGATTCCTGGTTTTGACCGGTTAAGAGCTGGCTGACCAGCACCCGGTTGAGCCCCACGGCGCACTCTGCCGAGCCCTCGGCCCACGGGCTGAAGACCCCGGTGGCTTTGAGAGCCTCCAGGCGCTGGGGTGCGTTGGCCTGACCGCCCACCTTGAGGAGTTGCTCGGTCACCCGGGCAGCCTCGGCCGGAATGCCCCCCAGAGCCAGCACCTCGCCGAACAGAGGGCTGCGACCCGCGGGCCCTGTGTCGGAGTAGTCGAGGGCTTCATGCAACTGGGTGAGAGGAGCCTCGCGCCCGGCCAGGGCGGCGGCCACGCGGGCCAAACGCTCAGCGGCCTCGGGCCCCTGGGTGGTCAGGCTGGCCTGCACCCGGGTCGCCCCCTCCAGCGTCAGCTTGCGCTGGTATCCGGTCAGCCCCAGCAGGGCGGTCTCGTGCCCCGGGCCAAACCGCTCCAGGCAGCTCAGGATGACTCCGCTGGGCAGGGCTGCCAACAGCAGGCGCTCGAGGCTCTGGCGCCGCTCGGGAGCAAGAGCAGGGTAGACCTGCAAAACAGCCTGCTTGTCCGATTCGTTGCGCTGCCCCAGAGCCTTCAGAAGCTCGCCCAGCTCGATGGTGGCCTGGCCCAGCGGCCGTCCGGCCTCGACCTCTTCCTGGAGCACGTCCAGGCAACGTTCCTTCACCGCAGGCTCCTGCTGCCTCAAGAGTCCCAGGTCGGTGTAGGCCTGCAGCCGCTCTTCCAGGCCGTGGCGCTGGAAGCGTTCCAGGATGCGGTCGCAGAGCTCAGGGTCGCGATGCTGGCCCAGTAGCTGGCGATAGACCTCACGGGGACGTTGCTGGCTGGCCAGAGCGGCCAGCGAGCTCCAGGCCTTGCTCAGGCCCTCACGGCGAAGGCCCGAGCGGCTCGCGTTCAGCTCCTTGACCGCTTCCTCCGGGACCTGCCCTGCCGCCAGCAGTGCTTGCAGGGCTCCCACCAGGCTGGCCCGCTGGGTGCCATCCAGCACCAGCTTGCGCGAGTCGTTGTAGTAGTTGTAGTCCTGCTCGAAGGCATTGAGCTGATCCAGGCAGGCCAGGCGGAGGGCCTGCTCACCCGGGCCCGGGCGCAAGGCCTTCTCGAGGGAGACGGCCTCGCCGGCCGGTATGGGCTTCTCGAGCAGCTGGCAGAAGACGTCGTTGGCCGAAGGCAGCCCGCTGAGCTCTCCGCTCCAGTGGGCCAGGGCCACCTCCACTGCGGCCCGTGACAGGTTCTGCTTGCCGGCCGTCTCGGCCAGCCGGCCCAGCGTGGCCATCACCGTGGCCCGCTCGCCGCCCGATCGCAATTTCTCGTCCAGGGCATCCTGCACGAGGTTGGCCACCTGAGCGCTCAGCTTCTGGCCGGCCTGACCCAGGCCGCGCAGCGCCTCCAGCCGACCGAGATCGTCCAGCTTCTGGGCCCTCTCGAGGCTCTGGCTGGCCACCTTCGGCAGCACCCGATGGCGCAACTGCTCAAGGAACGCGTCCCGAGCCCGGGGCTGCGAGGCTAAAGTGGCGGCAAATTTGAATGCGTGGCAGCACTCTTCGCCACCCGCCCACTTAACCTGTTGCTGAGCCGAGCCAACCAGGGCCAGGGTATCCTTCAGGCTGCGACCCTGCTCGACCTCGGCCCGCACCATGGTCAACATGGCGCTCTGCACTTCTTGCGAATTGGAGAGCTTGCGCAGCTCGGGCAGGGTCCCCACGCGCTCGGCTAACGAGGTCTCGCCCAGAGGGGTGCGCACCTGATCCCACATCGTGCGCAGCAGCTCCGGTGTCACCTGAGCGTTGAGGAGATCCCCGAAGAGCTTGCGCTCCTCGGGCGGCCGGCCCGCAACGTCCCGGGAAAATTCGCCCAGAATCAGCTCTGCCTGGCGATTGCCAAGAGAGCCCAGCTGGCGAGTCGCCTCGCGCGCCTCCTCAAGGGGAATGCCGGCCCGAAGCTGGGCGGCAAGGCTCTCAAAGAACGCGAGCTGCAGGCTTCCTTTGAAAACCTGACGATAGCTGTAGTAAGGATCTTCTGGCTCCAGCCCACCAACGGCTTTGAAGGCTTCCAAACGCTCAGCCTCCGTGGTGCTGCCGGCCGGCTGACGCATGGCCTCGAACAATCCTACCAGATCGCCCTCGGGCACCCTCTGCTCGAGCAGGCCCGCGAATAATCCAGTCTGGGCCGGGCTGTCGGCCACCTGGTCGGCGAAGTAGGCGGCCTGGGCGGGGCTCAGAGCGCGGGTCTGGCTGACAGCCTGGCTCAACCGGGTCAAACTGGCCAACCTGACCTGCGAGCCGTCCTGGATCGACTCGGCCAGCTTCTCCACGGTTTTGACCGAGAGGTCGCGAGCCTTGCTCAGCCCGGCCATCGCCCCGGCTGCGCCCTGCAGGCCCGGACGGCCCTTCAGCCGCTCAACCACGGCGGCGGCCGGCGCACCCGCCAGCCCGCCCTTCATGAGAGCCACCAGGGCCTCCTGAGCCGGACGGTCGCCCGCGTGGCGACCCACGGCGTCGGCTCCCTCCTCGTGAGGTTGAGGAATGCCCTTGAGCAGGGTTACCGCCTCGCCGAGGGAAGTGCCCACCGCCAGCTCGCGGTGAAGCGAGCGCATCAGGGCCTGGCCAAAACCGACCGACGCCTTCTCCAGCGACAGGTCGCGGAAAGCCTGCAGACGCTCGGCGCGGGTCGTGCCCGGGGCAGGCTGCTCGAGCAGGTCGAGCAGTTGTCCGGCCTGAGCCACCGTCTTTCGCTGCTCCATCAGGTCCAAGAACAGCTTACAGCCCTCGCGATCGGAGCCCAGACGGTCGGCCACCAGGTCGAGGCCCGCCTGCCACTGGTTGGCGCCCGCCGAGCGCCACAGACGGGCGAGGTCGGCCACCGCCTGCTCGGGGGTCACCGGCTGGCAGACCAGCGCCCCCAGGGCCCGGGCCATCGGGGCTCGACAACCAGCCATGTCGGGCGTGTCATCGTAGTAGCGATTGGAATCGACCAGGTCGGCATAGGCCTTCAGGCGCTGGGACAGGGGCAGCTCGGTCTGCCACGATTCGAGCGCCTCCAGCACCTCCCCCGCCTCGCTCACCGGGATGCGTCGCTGCAACAGGGCGCCCATGGTCTCGAAGGCCGCCGGGCGACCGCCCAGATGGTCGCGAGCGTAGACTCCCAGGGCGGCCAGATCGATCTCAGAGCGGGTGGGAGCGGAGGCGACCAGGCCTTGTAGGAGCGACAGGCCCTCGTCTCCATGCCGCTCGAGGGCCTCCAGGAAAGCCTTGCCTGCCGGCGCAGAGGCTCGGTGGCCCAGCTTCTCGAGGAGCTGCAACCCGCTTTCAGAGGGCGAGAGCTCGAGCAGCGGGCCGGCCTGCTGGCCGGAGACCCCCGCCTTCATCAACCGGCACAGAGAATCGAGCTTGTCCGGGTGCTCACTCCATGCATCGCAAGCATAGCGTGGCTCCTGGTTCGTCTTGAGCGAGCCGAGCAGGCGACCGAGGCCCGGCAAAGCCTCGCTGGCCGAGCGTCCGGCCGAAAGCTGCACCTGCACCGCCTTGTGGCCCGCCTCCCAGGCCATCGTGCCCGAGCGGCGCACGGGCTCGAAGGCCTGACTGCGCTCTTGAAAGCTGCTCTCGCCCAGGGGCTGGGCCAGAAACTCCACGTATTTCGCCGCCTGGGGAGCCTCCATCCGGCTGACGTGCTCTTGATAGAGCTTCAGGTGCTCGACCGGCTGGCCGGCCAGCGAAGCCAGTTGCTGCAACGGCTCGGTCGTCAGCCGGTCGTAAGACTGTTGCACGGCGACCTCCCGGACGCCGCCGCAGATCTCGCCGGCCTGGAAAGCCGGGCAACCCTTCTCGACCAGCGCGTCGTAGGCCGAGCAAGCGGCGTCCTGAAGCTGCGAGGAGCGAGCCGAGTTGCCCAGGTGCTGAATGCGCTGAAGAAAGGCCAGGCGGTCGGCCAGAGGGCCGGCTTTGACCCGCTCGGAGACTTTCGCCAGCTGGCTCATCCGGTCCGCGGGCGTGCTGCCCGATGTGCTGTCGAAGACCCCGGCCAGGCTCTTGAAACCTGACCGCTCCGGGGTCTCCAGGCGCTGCATCTCCTGCACCACGCGCCGCGTGTCCTTCGAGAACAGACCGCTCAAATGGGTCAGGGCAGCCAAGGGATCGTTGCGCAACCGCTCTACCTGCCCCAAACTCTCCTGAACCTGGGCACGGGGACCCTCGCGATCGCAATGGCCGAGGAGAAGCTCGCCCTGGCGCACTTCGAGCAGCTGGCCCTGGCTGACACGCTGGAAGGCCAGGTAACCCTCCAGGGGAAAGCCGTCGTAGGTGAAGCGCAGGCCCTGCTCCTGCAGGGACTTGAGCTGGGCTGCCAGGCCCTGGCCCTGACCCTGTCCGTGCAACGCCTCCAGCGCCTCGGCATCCTTCGAGTCGCGCACGGCCACCGGCTCCTGGCCGGGCTGCAGCCTGACCTTGAGACGCTCGCCCCCCTCCTCGAGGTGACTGACCGCCTTCTCGGCCGAGACCTCGCTGGTGGGAGACATGAAGGGCAGACGCCACTTGCGCTGCAGCACGAAGGTCACGGGCAGATCGGCCAGGCGCTGCGCTAGGGGCAGCATGATCGGCCCGCCGGCCGCCGCCACGGTCGCCGCTACCGCCGTTCCCGTATCGGCGCCGCCTCGGGGGCGGGGCGCTCCCCCACTGAGCTGGAGGGACTCTTCCGGCTCGCTGACAGGAGTCTCGACCGGTCGCAGCGGGGCCGAGGACTGGGGCAGCGAGGTCAAAAAGCTGGTGGGGCGGATCATCCGTGCTGACGAGAATTCCATTCTGGAATCGCTCAGCCCTCTCGTTTGCGCAGGCTGACCGTGCCCACCTGAACGGCCGACTCTGACTCGCGCACCGCCGAGCCGGCCGGATGCACGCTCTCTCCCAGGCGCAGGGCTTCCCAGCGAACCGGGTCGCGCACGTACTCGCGGCAGGCTTCAGAGCTGTCGAGCCGGCCCTGCAGGCGCTCGAGCTCCTCAGGCTTCCCGGCGCAGAGCAGCACCGACACAGCGGTGGAGCGATCCACTCCGCGCTTGCGCAGCTCGTCCACGCGGTCGCAGGCATCCACCAGGCCATCGGCCCAGGGCTTCTGCGCCAGGGGCGCATAGCACTCGGCCGCCTGCTCGAGCTTCTCGCCCGGCGCAAGTCCGGCGCGCACGCGCTCGAGCGCCATGCGGGTCAGGGTGGCGTTCTCTGACCCCAGCAGGTGCCTCAGGGCCACGATGTCCTCGGGCGCGAGCGGCTGAAACAGGTCCTTGGAGTGCAGCGAGCGGCCTCCCGCAGAGGCGTAAAGCGATGTTCCGTCCGAGAAGACGTCCTGGGCCAGCTGCCAGCGCTGGCCCGACTCCAGCTCCACGATCTCGGCCTGAAAGGAGGCCCCATCCTCGGTCTGGCTGGCCCGCATGCGGTAGCGACCGTCAGAGAGCTCGGGGCTCTGGCCGTGCTGACGCCAGGCGGTCCAGGCCTGGGCGACCACTGCCTGGCCCAGTTCGAGCTGGCCCTCGGCCATGGCTTTCAAAGCGGGCTGAAAGGGCAGCTCGGCGCAAGGCGTGGACTCGACCCGCCGACCCAGCAGCCAGCTCGTCCAGGGACGCCAGGGGGCCAGATCCGAGCCGCTGGAGGAGCCACCCCAGCCCCGCCTGTCGTGGGTGCTGCAGTAGCGAGTCGAGCCCCGCTCGAAATGGTGCTGACAAAAGTGCAGATCAGCCCCGTCCGAGCGCTTGATCTCCAAACGCAGCATGGTGCCGTCGCCCGAGCGGGCGGCTTTGACCACCGCGTCGCCCTGCTGCAAGGTCAGAGTGTCCGAGCCAGCGCGGTCGAGCTCGGAACGCACCGACGCCAGCAAGCGTTTTTCTTGCTTGCGGTTCAAGAAATGACCCAGCGCAGGAATCTCCATCCTGTTCCGAGCCTAACCGGTCGGGCTGAAAGAACCCTGCAGCCTACCTCGTTCAGAGTCGCTCGAGGGTGGCGGTCAGGAACTTCCAGAACTTGTGCACCGAGCTGACCTGCACGCACTCGTCCGGGGAGTGAGCCCCGCGGATGTTGGGCCCAAACGAGATCATCTCCATGTCGGGGTAGTTCTGACCCAGGATGCCGCACTCCAGGCCCGCGTGGCAGGCGGTCACGTGGGGATCCTGTCCGAACATCTCGCGGTAGAGGCCGCTCATCAGCTTGACGATGGATGACTCCGGGCGCGGGGTCCAGCCCGGGTAATCGCCTGAGAGCTCCACCTCGGCCCCCAGAAGCTCGAGAGCGGCCTGCACCGAAGCGGCCATGTCGCGCTTCTCGCTCTGCAGCGAGCCGCGGGTAAGGCACTGGAGGCTGTACTGGCCGTCCTTCACCAGCACTCGAGCCAGGTTGTTGGAGGTCTGCACCAGACCAGGCATGTCCGGGCTCATGCGGTAGACGCCGTTGGGCAAGGCCTGCAGAACGCGCAACAGTCGCCTTTGAAAGTCGAGCCCCATGACGCCTTCGGCCTGGCCCTCCACCAGGCGCAAGCGGAGGTCAGGATCGGTAAGGGCATACTCCTGGCTCAAAATGGCGGCGTACTCGCGCACCGACTCCTCGAAGGCGGCCCGGTCGGCGACAGCGATGACCGCCGTGGCCTCGCGGGGGATGGCATTGCGCAGACCGCCGGCGTCGATCCAGGCCACCCTGGCCGGGGAGGAGAGCAGAAAGCGGCTCATCAGCTTGTTGGCGTTGCCCCTTCCCAGGTGGATATCCATGCCGGAGTGGCCGCCCTTGAGCCCATCAAGCTTCAAACCCAGCACGACGTGATCTTCCGGCACCGGCTCTACCACGTAGCGGCCGCTTCCTACCACGTCCAGCCCCCCGGCGCAGCCGATGGTGAGCTCGTCATCGTCCTCGGTATCCAGATTGAGCAGAGTGTGGGCCTTCAACCACCCGCCGCGCAGCTCGCGGGCTCCGGTCATGCCGGTCTCCTCGTCGATCGTGAAGAGGGCCTCGAGGGGCGGGTGCACCACGTCGCTTGAGGCCAGCACGGCCATCATAGCCGCCACGCCGATCCCATTGTCGGCCCCCAGCGTGGTACCCTCGGCCCGCACCCAATCCCCCTCGCGGCGCATGCGGATGCCTTCGGTTGCGAAATCGAACCGGGTGCCCTCATTCTTCTGGTGAACCATGTCGAGATGACTCTGCAGGGCCACGGCGGGCCGATTCTCCCGTCCCGGGCTGGCCGGTTTGCGGATGAGCACGTTGCCAGCTTCGTCGGTCTCGACCGGCAGGCCCAGCTGGCGGGCGAATTCTTGCATGTGCTGGATGACCCGGGCCTCGTGCTTGGACGGACGGGGGACGGAGTTCAAAGCAGAGAAGTGCTGCCAGAGATCGGGGGGTTGAAGCTGCAATAGTTCGGTCATGGGCGCTCTGTTCGCGCCAGGCGCAGGACGCCCTGGTCAGGGCGAGAAAACGGGCGGGATGAAACGCCGTTTGCTCCTCCCCCTGCTCTGGCTGGCCCTGACCTCCGGCGCCGTGGCCCAGGAGGCCACCGTGAAATCGTTCTACCAGGCTTACATGGCAGCCGTGGAGCAGCACCCTCAGGGCTGGGTTCAACACCTGATGAAGGTTCAGAAAGACAACGTGGAGGCCGAGCTCTCCTCGATGCTGGTGCAGTTGGCCAACGGGAAGCCCGGAACGGACGAGCCCTGGCTCGACTTCGACCCCTTCAGCAACTCCCAGCAGGGCACCCAGAGCTACACGGTCGGCACGGCGACGGTGAAGGACGGTTTGGCCTACGTGCCGGTGGCCATCCGCTTTCCTCACGACCCGGGCCCGGAGAAGGTTCGACTGCGGGTGGTGCTGCGTCAGGCTGGCTCGAGCTGGAAGATCGCCAACTTCGTCTATCCCGCCGAGGCCGGGATGGCTGCCTGGGATCTCAAGGGCTTACTCAAAGAGTCTTTGAAGCCCTGAGTGGACAAGGAGCGAGCCAGGCGCGAACTCATGCGCGAGGTCGGCAACCAGCCTTTTGCCGGCCCGCTGACCTTCTTTCGCCAGCCGACCGGCGACGGCACCGGCGCCGACGTGGCCATGCTGGGGGTTCCCTTCGACATGGGCACCAGCAACCGGCCGGGCGCGCGCTTCGGCCCGCGGGCGGTGCGCGAGCAGTCGGCGCACGCCTGCATGAGCGAGGCCTTCCCCTGGGACTGGTTTCGCCGGCGCAAGCTGGTCGATTGCGGCGACACCTGGTACTTCTCGGGCGATCTCGATCAGGCCCTGGGGCGCATCGAGGAGGACGCGCGGGCCATCCGCTCGCGGGGAGCCCGGCTGTTGGCGGTGGGAGGCGACCACACCGTCACCCTGCCCCTGCTGGCCGGGCTGGAGGGGGTGGCCCTGATCCAGCTCGACAGCCACGACGACCTGGGCGACCCGTTCCACAAGCCTTATCACGGCAGCTTCCTGAGTCGGGCCATCGCGGCCGGGCGGGTGGATCCTACCAGATCCGTTCTGGTGGGCCGGCGCACCCCACCCTCAGCCGCCTCGGACATCCTGGTGCTGGACGCCGACTGGCTCGACGAGCACGGCCCTTTGCTGGCGGCCGAGCGCATCAAGGAGCGCGTGGGGGCGGGCCCGGCATACCTGACCTTCGACGTCGACTTTCTCGACCCGGCCTATGCCCCGGGCACCGGCACCCCGGTTCCTGGCGGACCCACCACCGCCCAGGCCCGCCGCCTCTTGAAGGCCCTGCACGGGATCAACCTGGTGAGCGCCGACCTGGTGGAGATCAGCCCTCCCTTTGACGGCCCGGGCCAGATCACGGCCCTGGCCGGAGCCTTCGTGCTGGCCTGGTTATTGGACCTGATGCTGCCCGACTGAGCCCTTGCCCTTGACAAAGTGTCCAACGAACACTATACAGTGTAAAGAGAACACTTTCCAGGAAAGCGAGGCGAGCCAGGATGAACCGAGCCTGGATGCCGCCCAACGCGGCCGACGCCGCCCACTATCCCCCCCGGGCCTGCTTCGAGGCGGGCGAGCGCAACCACCACATCTCCAACACCGCTTACCCCATCGCCCACCAGGTGACCTGGAAACCCTACCGTGTCCAGGACGAAGCGCTGGTGGTGGAGGCCTTCCGGGGCCTCGATCCCCTCCTGCTCTATGTCCACATCCCCTTCTGTGAGGTGCGTTGCGCCTACTGCGAATACACGGTGGTCGGTCAGGACGAGTTGGGCAGCACCGAGGACTATCTGCGCCGCCTCCACCGCGAGATCGACCTTTACGCCGATCGATTGGGCCGCAGGCGGCTGGCCGGCTTTGATATCGGCGGGGGCACACCGTCCTTCCTCGAGGGAGAGCAGATCGCCGCGTTGATGGGAAAAACGCGCGAGCGCTTCGAGCTTCCCCGGGACGTGGTGGTCAGCATCGAGACCACGCCTCGCATCGCAGCCGCCCGTCCGGACAAGCTGGTCAGCTTCTTTCAGGCGGGGATCGAGCGCATCAGCATGGGGGTTCAGGTCATCCAGCCCGACCTGCTCAAGGTGCTCCATAGGGACGGCAACGGCGTCGAGCACCACTTCCGGGCGGTGGAGAACATCCGCGAGGCCGGTTTTACCGACTTCAACGTCGACTTGATGTATGGCTTTGCGCGCCAGTCGCTGGAGAGCTGGCGGGCCACCCTCGAGCATGCCCTGAGGCTCGCTCCCGAGGCCATCACCATTTACCGGATGCGCTACAAGCTCACCCGCATCTCCGAGCAAGCTTCCCAGGTGGAGCTGCAGGCGGTGCGCGAGCAGGCCGAGCTGGCCAAAAAGATCCTGGGCGATCACGGCTATCTGGCCAACCCGGGCAAAAACACCTACAGCCGCATCCCTGGCCATCCCGGCACCAGCGACTACATCACCCGCCGGGTGGTGGAGGGAATGCCCTATCTCGGCCTGGGCCTGGGGGCCCAGAGCTTCACCCACACCACGGTCAGCTACAACGACGGGGCCGCCGGCAAGAACCTCAGGCCCTACCTGCGCTCGGTGGACGCCGGCAAGCTGCCCCTGCAAGACCTCTACGACCTGCCGCGCGAGCACATGATGGCCAAGATGATCTGCGTGAGCTTCTACTTTGGCGAGGTGGATCGGCCCGCCTTCCGGGCCAAGTTCCTGATCGACATCGTGGAGGCGTACCCCGAGGAGGTGGCCTTCGCCCTGGAGCTTGGACTGATGCGCCTGACCGAAGACAAGCTCTCCATGACCGAGCTGGGGGCCCGCCACTTCAATGGACTGGTGGCGCTGTTCCACGCCTCCTCGGTGAAGCGCTACCTGATCGAGCGCGATCCCCAGCAGGCCGAGGACATGCACCGCCACCGCAAGCTGGCGCTGGCCGTGGCCCGGAGGGCCTCATGACCGACTTTGCCAACATCCTGTTCGGGGGCCCCTGCAACCGGCGCTGTCCGTTCTGCATCGGCCAGCGGCTGCCGCTGGCGGTGCGCCAGGACAACCTGGACCGCTTCCCCCCCACCAACCTGGGCAGCCTGATCGAGGCAGTCAACCGCCTGGGCGTGCGCCAGATCGTCTTCACCGGCACTACCACCGACCCCCAGCTCTACCACCATGAAAGCCGCCTGCTCGAGCACCTGCGCCGCGAGGTCAAAACGGGCGCGAGCTACTCGCTCCACTCCAACGGAGCGCTGGCTCTCAAGAAGATGGAGGTCTTCAACCAGTATGACAAGGCCTGCCTGTCGCTGCCCTCGTTCAACCGGGATACCTACCAGCGCATGATGGGGGCCAACACGAAGGTGCCCGACCTGGCAAAGATCCTGGAGCGGTCCACCATTCCGGTGAAGATCTCCTGTATCATCAACGAGCATAACGCCCACGAGCTGGAGAGCTTTCTGGCCCGGTGCCAGCGCCTGGGGGTGGAGCGCGTCGTGCTCAGGCGCCTGCTGGGAGAGACCCGACTGTGGACAGTGCCGCGTCTGCGCCCGGCTCGATTCTACCGGGGAAACCCGGTCTACGATCTGGCCGGAATGGAAGTCACCTGCTGGAGCTTCGAGGAGACCAGCTCGACCAGCCTGAATCTCTTCCCCGACGGTACCCTGACCGACGACTACCTCCTCACCCGGGTAGGGGAAACCCGTGTGAGGGCCGCCGGTTAGACTCCAGACAAAGGGGAGGTGCTCGGTGCGAATCGTCTGGATGGCCCTGCTGGGCCTGCTCTTGCTCGCGCCCGGGGTGGCGCAGAAGAAGTCTCCACCCAGCGTCGGAATGAAGCTCGTCAAGCTGGACAAGACCACCACCTCCAACCCCAACGAGAGCCTCTACGAGCTCTCCCTCGAGCTCACCAACACGGGCACCGAGCTGGTGCGATTCAACAACAACGAGGTGCTGCTGGTGGACAACCAGGACAAGTACCACCGGGTGGTCCGGTTGCGCAACCGTCAGGTGATGATCCTCAAGCCCGGCGAGTCGGTCGTGGCCGACCGCATGTTCTATCAGCTCCCCAACGAGGTGAAGCCGAAACGGGCCGTGCTGCGGGTGGGGAACAAGATCCTGGGCGAGACCGGCCTCTGAGCTTCGTCATGACCGTTGTCCAAAGCGTGCCCTGAGAAGCTTGTTTCGCAACCGCTTCCAAGGTCGATGCGACGAAGCTCAAGCACCAAAAGAGAAGCGCTCGTATCGCTACGAGCGCTTCTCCGCTTCTCCGGGCCGGGCGATTACTGGTTGCCCACCACGGTGGACTCCACGTCCTGCACATTGACCCCGCCGACACGCGCAGTATCCTGCCGGGTAAGCGAGAACCCCGCCCCGACCAGCTGCAGTTTGAACACGTCAAGAGTGCCTTGCGGCGAGGTCAGCGCGAAGACGAGCTCGCGTGACACCCCGCCGATTTCCAGAGCCTCCGGCGCGCCGGTGCTCGCAAAGGGAGCCCCGGTAAAGCGCGTCGGGTTAGTCGGGAACTTGGCCGTGGTGAATGCATCCACGAGGTTGTCGGTGAAGCTGCCCACCAGAACCAGGTCGTCGCCAGCTTCGGCGGTGAGGCCGCGCGGCTCCCCGATGGTGGGCACGAAGGTGAACTGGTTGGGGTTGGGCATGCCGGTCGAGCTGTCGACCGGCAGCGTCAGAAGATGGGGGGCTCCCACCATGCCGCTGAGGATGAATCCGCCCATGCTCAAAACGGGGCCGGACGGGAGCGTGAGCTCGAGCCCGGGGTTCAGGATCAGGTTGGGCGGGATCGCGACCGAAGTGTCCGCGCCGGTGGCCACGTTGATCACGTGCAGCGAGTCACCCAGGTTGACGTAGACAAAGTCCTCGCTCCCGACCTGGAAGCTCTCCAGGCCGCGAACGAAATTGGGCATCACCCAGGTGCGGAAACGGGTGAGAGAGCCGTTGGCGTTGAGGGTGAAGGCCCCCACCTTGGTTCCCTCCGACACCCCGTAGTAGCGGTTGGTGACACCACCGAGCCGGCTCTGAACCAGGTGCCTGAGGTCCGGGAAGTTGTTCTCGGAAGGGCCCGGGCTGAACAGCAGCAGGTTCCCGTCGGTGCGGTTGACCTCGTACACCCGGGCCTGGGCGTCGGTGCCGACGATCAGCCGGGTGGCGTCGCTGTTGAGCAGCACGTCGAAGGGCCGGGCAGCGGTAAAGCTGCCGGTGGCGGTCAGGCTGATGCGGGTCAGGTTGAGCGTGTCCCCCGTCTTGTCCAGGCGGCCGCTGGAAGTCTCGAAGCTGGACACCAGGATCTCGCCGTTGGAGCTGCCCGCCCCCCCCGAGTCGGCGATGTAAATCAGCCCGCGGCGCCGTACCGGTGGAGGGGTGATCGTCAGGTCGATCTGGGCACGGGTAGCCGCACCCGCTTTCTGCAGGGCCTCGATGGTCACGCTTCCGGCAAAGACCCCGCTGACCAGTCCGGTGGGGGTGACCCGAGCGTTCTGGTTCGAGGCGATCCAGTCCACCAGGTTGGTGGCGTCGATCACGGTGCCGTCGCTGAGAGTGCCCTCGGCGCGAAGATTCAGGGCACGCCCCGCCTGCACGGTGGTCCCGTCGGCGGTCAGGATCCGTAGCGAGACCAGTACGCGGCCGCTGGTCACCTCAAAGGAGTTGCCTACGAAGGCGAGACCGGCGGCGCGGCCGATCAGGGTGTAGGTCCCCGGGCTGGCCAGCAGGAAGTCGCCAAAGCCGGCAGCCCCGGTGGAGTCGGTGGCTCGGGTGGCCGAGATAAAGCCGGCCCCCTCACCGGTCGCCTCCAGGGTGACGTTGACCCCGGCCATCGGGCTCCCGTTCGTATCCAGCACGCGCACGACCGGCACCGGAGAGAGCGGGGAGAAGGTGGTTTGCGGGCCTTCGGGCTGGTTGGAGAAGAAGATCGTGCCCGGCACGACGGCCGGTGCTCCGGTGACGGCGACGGCGCCCTCAGCCGAGAGGCTCAGGTCGTTCAGGTCATTGAAGAACACCGTGGCGGTACCCGGATTGACCGCGACGTACCTGCCGGCGCTGTTCGGGTCCATGAAGAGCACCGGGGTGGCGTCGCTGGATGAAGCGCTCCACAGTCCCTGATTGGTCGTGTAGGGGATCGGCCGTCCCTGGCCATCTTCGGCGCGAACGACGAAGACCAGGTTGTCGCCGGTCCGCGCCTGCACGTTGTCCGATTCGAAGGTTGGAGGCTGGCACAAGAGGAGGCGCAAGCGCATGTTCGACTGGGCCGGGAAGCTGGCTCCCAGGGTCGAGGGAGCGTCCCGGTCGACGTCGTCAACCGCCATAATTTGGCGGACGGCGAAGTTGCCGCCGTTCTGCCCGATGACGTTGCCGCCGTTCTGCCCGATGACGCCCGCGATGCCGGGGATAAGAATGTTGCCGCCATTCTGGCCGATGACGTTGCCGCCATTCTGGCCGATGACGTTGCCGCCGTTCTGGCCGATGACGTTGCCGCCGTTCTGGCCGATGACGTTGCCGCCGTTCTGGCCGATGACGTTGCCGCCGTTC
>JAANMU010001678.1_pt1 | contig 19055 bp, 20 predicted proteins | sample 7279701 | NCBI WGS metagenome assembly JAANMU01 (sample SAMN14094539, study PRJNA606508) | bioreactor metagenome | isolation source: A lab-scale SPAN reactor treating ammonium-rich wastewater day 57 | place: Ireland: Galway | collected 2017-03-13 | reverse complement strand
GGTGCGCGCGCGCAGGTCTTTGAGCAGGTTGAGCACGACGGCCTGCACGCTGACATCCAGCGACGAGGTCGGCTCGTCTAGCAGGATCTGCGGCTTGACTTCTAACCAGTCGAAGCTGGACAGCGCATAACGCCGCTCAGGATGCCAACCCGCTATCTGCACCACACCCCCGCGCTCAGGTTTGGTATTGATGCTGTCCGGCAGGCGCATGACGGATGCCACCGATTTGACGTAGGCTTCATCACCGCCCAGCACGCGAAACAATCCGTGCAGGATGTGGGCGATACGCTGCCTGTCCGCGTCATTTTCCAGCAGAAACGGCGCATCCAGCAGCCAGTAGCCGTGCCAGCCACCGCCGCTATCGACAATCACAGACGGTGCAGGCTCGAACTCATGGAGCGTTGCCAGCGCCTTATCCCGTTGAATCGGGTCGCCGTCGCAATCGACATCCACCCACAGCGCAGGCACAAGCGCTGCTGCCGCCGCACTGCCTTTCTTCTCTCGGCGCAGGCAGGGCGCGAAGTACACGCCGTAACCCTCGCGGTTGAGCTTGTCCGCCTGCCTGAAGATCGCTTCGCGCTGCCTGGCATTGTTCGGCTGCGCCCAGAATGAGCGCACTTCGCCCGTTTCAGGATGGATACAGCGTAGTTCCAGCCAGAGCGTATCCGGCGAAGCGTCGTACAGCGCGGCAAGAAAGTCACTCCGTGCCGCGATTCGTTCGTTGTTCACTATCGTTTTCTGTGTCATACTTGAATCACTTTCATAAGTGAACACAGGGGCTAGAGGCGCGATTCGTTGGCTGCGAGGTGCGCTTCCGGCTCCTGTGTGCGTTTACAGGTCAAGGGTTGGATATGCCCGGTCATAGGTATCCATCTCGCGCTCGTCGCGCCGTTCTCGTAACTGCTCCTTGAGTTGGATGGCGAGCAGCTCGGCTTCCTCGTGGTCGAGGTTGTCCATCACCGGACGGAATTGCAGGGTCGTTTGGTCTTCACGATTCTTGAAGTAGCCGTAAAAACCGACGGCACTGGTATCGTCATCCGTCCGCCGTATGCCTGCCCACACCGCGCCAACCTCCGGCTCATAGCCGTGTGCTTCCTCTATATGGGCAACTTGTTCCTGCTGTTCGCGGATGGCGGCCAGCGCGTCATAACGCTGTTCCCAGTCGCGTCCGGCGTAGCGATCCATCAGTGCGACCATGCTTTCCTGCGTGACTTCGTGCAGCAGGTCGATGTGATTCACCTCTCGATTACGCGAAAAATACAGCGGCTTGCGCCGTCCCTCGTCGGCATCGTAGTACGTGCCCGGCAGCACGACATGGGTATGTGGATTGTGCTGCCCCGGCGCTTCGTCGCCATCGGTCTGGCGATGATGTAAGACGGCGCTCCACTCGACACCGGTATCAATCCCTCTGGCATCGAAGAAATCGCTCATCGTGCGCTCGGTGAGCTGGCGCACAAACTGCTCGCGGCGCTCAGGCGACACCATGCGGATCAGGTCAACATTTGGGTTAATCACCAGCGAGAACATCAGCACATGCTCGCTTTGATATGCCGCGCAGCGCTCCGCGATTGCCGCCACCGTATCGCCCATGCCGCGATCCAACCAGCGTTCGCGTCCTCCGGCATGACGCGCCTTTTCAGTGCGTGACTCCCGATATGTCAGGTACTTGAGCAGGCTGCCCATGCGCTTGCTCTCGTTCGCGGTGGGCTTTTTGTATTTCACGTTTGAGACGCACATTTGCTTGCGATCCACGTCCTACGCCTCCCGTCGCTTGCGGAAAAACGACACCATCTTTTCCAGAAGATCGCTTTGCCGCTGAAGCTGCTCCTCAACCGCATCCAGCCGTCCTTCCAGCTTGCGTGTGATGGCAGCCCGCGTTCCGGGGATGTCGTCCTGATGCGATAGATATAGGTTCAGCGCGTCGCGGATAAGATCGGTTTTGTTCTGCATCCGCCCCTGTCGGGCGCGGACGCGCAGAATTTCCTCCAGGCGTCGCATCTGCTCCGGCGTGAAGCCCACACTGAGGCGCTCGGTGTAACCGTCGCGGTTCTTACGTTTGTTCAAGGTCAGCCTCCTGTATAGCTGTTTTCAGGTTCTCTGTAGGACGAAAACGTCCATAGACGCGGCACAGTCTTCCATACTGATTGAGTGCGCCACCGGCTTTCATATCCTGCACTTCGATACTCAAGCGCCCGATGTCGAGTATGACGATGCTTCGTCCGGCGACCAGTTCTTTCAGCCAGACTTCGGTCAGCACTTCGACCACTTCCACCACGTCGCGCTGCGTGCGGTGTGGTAAGCGTCTGGCAACTTCGGCAATCACTTCACGATGAATCATTTCAATCTCCAGTACCTGCTATATGCATTGGTCAGACGGCATTGCACCCTCGGTAGAGCAACACCACTCCACACCGCGAAAACAGTCACGGGTGGGGTCTGTCGGGCTGGCCAACCAGCGCGACAGGTGCGGCGGAACCCCGACACCGCCGCACTAGTGCAGTCGCCTGCTGGCGCTGCACCAAGCCCCTCCGGCGTTGAGGAGCCGGCTATTTAGCTGGCTTGCTACTCTTGGGGCGCAGGGGCGGATATTCGACCTGCTGCTGAGCGGACAATTACTTGTCCCGCCCCAGCCCCAAGAGGAGTGTACGGTGTCTGTAGGACACCGATGGTCTGCGCCAGCAGGCCATAGCGTCGGACATGACGACAAGCTCACCATGTAGCTTTCCTCATGCGCTGTGTCCGACGTTCAGTATCGGTATGCGTCAGGGCTGGTTCGTTGGTCTGCAATGGCGGTGATGCGCGTGGCGGATGCTGCCCAGCGACTATAGGCTGCACATTGGCGGCCACATGCTGAATGACCTGCTCCAGATAGGCGGGCATGTCGTTGAGTGCGTCCCGTATCCATAAGGTGTCACGGCGCACTTCCAGCAGTTCCGGCAGGTCGATGATGGGTGTTTTGGACTTCCGGCGAACGCCCAGCTGTTCGCGGATCAGGTCGCGCAGGGCATCGCTGCGCTCGCCTTCCTCGATGACCTCCCACCAGTCGAGGATGTCCTGATCGGTGTCGTAGTAGGCTTTGAAGGCGATGAGCTTGAACGCCCGTTTACTTTTCTTCTGCTTTGGCATGTTGTCTCCTTTGAGAGGGTTTTACGCGGCATACACATCTGGCATACCCCGTAAAACCCCGCTGAACTACCCTTCGCGGCTGATGAAATTGGCGTAGTACAGATAACCGCGGGCGTTTGCCATCTGCGCCTGTGGCACGAGCTTCGTTTGCGGATAGGCTTCGATGACCTGCTCATAGACCAGTTCCGCGCCGCCGCCCGACAAATAGATGACATCGACAGTTGTGCCGCGCTGCCACTTCTCTGACATGAGGTTGAGCGTCGCGCTGCGTAACGGCGATAACGCCTCCTCGACCTCCTCGCTGTAACTAATGGGCTTGCCGCTGGCGGTGAAAATGCCCGTCCTCAGCACCTGCTCGATGATTTTGTAGGGCATCTTCTCGCGGTAATCCCGCTCTAGCATGGCGCTGATGCGCTCCTGCGCGGTGTACACGCCGCCTTCGACGCTGCCGCTTTCTGAATCGACAAACTCGCCATCGTCATCGAGGGCAATATCGACCGTGTACGTGCCGACATCCACGATGCCCGTGCGCATGTAGGTGTGATAGACGTTGACTTCGCCAGCCGGTGTGAGCATCTGCGAATACGCGCTGCCGTAGGGCTGCGGCATGACGATGACATCGGTCACGTTGGCGACGACCTCACAGCTATCCGTCTGGATGAGGTGCCGACCGAGCAGCGCTTCTTTCAGATGGGCAGCATCCCGCATGTGATCCACTGGCAGTCCGGTCGCAATCTTCAGATGGACGGCATCTCGCCCCCATACCCCCTGCGCCAGCTTGCCGATGGCGACCTTTGCGAGGCGCTGGCGGAAGGTATTGCCCATCGTCTTTTCATTGGCGGTTCTGCCCCGCAAGCGGAGCAGTTCGCCCGGCGGGAGTTGTGCCAATGCCAGATCGCCGACAAACCACGTGCCTTCGTCGTCCGTAATCTGGTCGCCGGGATATTTCTGCTGGATGGTGTCCTGCTGGAACTTGATTTCACGCGCGTGTCCCATGACGGAAGGGAAGGCGAACTCGCCATCGTTGGTGACCACCTTCACCACGCCATAGCCGATGTCCAGACCGACGGTAACCACACCTCCGGTCAGGCTGTTGAGGTTTTGCTGCTGCTTCTTTGCTTGCTTTGCCACCGTGATGCTCCTTATAGAAATGAAAAGAAGCCGCACCTAACTTTCGAGGTCATCTTCAGCAGATGCCTCGTCAGTTGGATTGGCTTCAGGACGAACGAAATCAGCGGGGTTGAGGCGCATGAAAGCGCGTGCCACGTCCCCTAAATCAAATGCCTTTGAATTTTGTTCAGTTATAGCGTTCTGAAGATGTTAAGCGTTTCATGGAACGCGCCGAAGCATTGCCCGCGCATGTGCCGAAAATCGGGCTAATCAAACGCGACCTCACCAAGCTGGGCTGCGCGTGGGAACCGGCAGTCGTCTGGCGGAGCGAAACGGTCGCGCTGTGGCGATACGAGTCGCCCGTGCCAGAGGGCTATCTGCCGAATCAACGCCTCCGCCGGGAGCGTGTACCGAAATGCCCGCACTGCGGCTGTACCGTCATGCAGGAGAAGAAGGGCGTGAGCGCGCCCGCGTCGCAGTCGTGGCTCGAAGGTGGAAAACGGACGTGTGCTGTCTGTCAGTCTCCGCTCTGGCGCGAGAGCAGGGATCGCGGCTCACAGCCGAAGCCCGGCGAGAAGTATCCGCCGAAAAATCCGCGTTACCGGCTGGACGAGTACCTCAAGAAGATGTACCCGGATCGGGTATATCTGCTCATTTGGGACGAGGTGCATGAGGCGCAGCACGGGGACACAGGGAACGGTGAGGCGTTTAGCCGCATGGCGGGATTGGCGAAGAAAGTGCTGGCGATGACCGGCACGCCGTTCAACGGACGGTCATCGTCGATCTTCAACCTCGAATATGCGCTCAACCCGCGTGTGCGTGAACGCTACAACTGGGGTGGTGCAAAACGCTTCAGTCCCAAAGAACACGGTTCACGCAGATTTCAGGAGGTGGTAAGCGAGAGCAGCAATCAGCGTGGGCGTGCCGAGTCGCGCTGGGTTGCCGATATGGGAGTTAGGGAGCAGGTGGTAGAGGAACGTCCAAGCTATGACCGCGATACCGGCGCGTACACGGGGACATCGACCTACGAGCGTCCGTATCAGGAAGCCCCAGGTATTTCGCCGTTGCTGGTCGCCGAAGTGCTGGATCACACCATCTTCTTTTCGCTCGCCGACTTGGGCAAAGCGCTGCCGCAGTACGAGGAAATCGCGCTGCCGGTCGAACTCGACGCGGACATCTACGACGCATACGACCGCACCCGCCAGCGACTCAAGGACTACCTGATCCAGCGCCGCTGGGAAGGTGACACGACGTTTCGCGGATCGTATCTTCAGTGGTCGATGGGCTGGCACAACGCGCCATTTCGCCCCTATGAAGTCATCCACAACCTCAAGCATCCGATCACTGGCGCAAAAGAACCGTACACGGTGGTCAGTATTCCTAGCTACGGCGAAGACCGCATCTTCGCCAAGGAACAGGCGCTCATCGATCTGGTGCAGGTAGAACTCGCTGCCAATCGTCCGTGCGTGATCTACTTCAGGCAAACGGCAACCCGCGACATCCAGCCGCGACTCGAAACGCTGCTGCGCCAGCAGGTGCCGGAAGCGCGGACGTTCATCCTCAAGAACACAGTCGATGCCGAACGGCGTGAAGCGGTGATCGACCGCGAGATCGCTAAAGGAACAAACGTCGTCCTGTGTAATCCCGAGTTGGTCAAGACGGGTCTCGACCTCATTCACTTCCCGACGCTGATCTTCTACGAACTGGTCTTCAACCTCTCGACGCTGATGCAGGCGGCGGCGCGTTCGTACCGGCTGAACCAGACACACACGCACTGCAAGGTGGTCTACCTGTACGCCGAGGGAACGATGGAGCAGACCGCCGTCCAACTCATGAGCCGCAAGCAGCGGGCGGCGAAGCTGCTCACGGGGGATATTGGTCTGACCGGGCTGGACGCGCTGACCGAAGGCGAGGGAGGTTTTGAGGAGGCGCTGCTCGAAGCGATTGGACGTGACGAGAGCCTGCTCGACCCGTCCCAGTTGTTCAAGGCATCAGATGCCGTGAGCGAGATCGACAGCGAAGATGCTGCTTACTGGAACGTTGAAGGCATTGACGCTGGCAGCGATGCAGTGCCAGTGGACGAGCCGGATCCACTGTTCGCCCTAGCGCTGGAACTGGGCGCGACGATCATCCCAGTCGATGAACAGTCTCCGCTTGAAAGAGCGGCAGCGAAGGAAGTCGTAGTGCGTCCGGTCGAAACCATCAGCGCTTATCTGGAAACAGTTCACCTGATTGCCGACGAGAACGAGTGGGTACGCCTGCGTGCCGACCTGCTGACGCTGCTCGACGGCGGCGCTGCGCTGGAGATCGCCGCGTGGCTGACCGAACATCATATCGTCTTTCCGAGCTGCGAGATGGAAGTGGCAGAGAAACTGCTGTCGCTAATCGGCAGTAGTGACGAAAATACGCCTTCCGTGCACGTCGTCAAACCGCAGCATCCGCTTTCATCGAAGCCGCAGCGCCGGACCGAACGGACGGTGATCGCCTTTCCGCAGCGCGAAGTTGAGGATGAAATCCCGCTCACGCAGCAGTTGGCGTTGTTCTGATGCCATGCGCGACGAACGCGATACGTTTTTCGCGGCGCTGCTGGCACGCTGCTCCGCGTATCCTCAAACCTGCCTCACGCTCACCGCCATCTACCCGGATGGAAAACATCGCACGCCTTCGCGTCATATTCCAGTCAACGACATCCCTGCATTGCATGACGCGCTCGAACGACTGGATGCGGCGAACAATCAGGAGTGGGGCGCGTATTTCGCGGTCGGGCTGCGTCGTCCGGGGTTGAACCGCTGGCAGCGTGGCGGCACGGCGGATGTCGTTGCGCTTCCTGCGCTGTTCGTCGATGTCGATGATCCATCGCTCGACACACTCAGACGGCTGCAAACTGCGTCGCCAGCGCCATCGTGCATCGTACACAGCGGCGGTGGGTATCACGCTTATTGGTGGCTGGATACACCAACGCCTGATCTCGAAACTGCGCGTCGCCTGCTGCGTGGATTAGCCACTGCGCTGCGCGGAGACATGCTCAGCGTTGCCCAAAGCCTGCGCGTTCCATCGACGATGAACACCAAACCATCCCGACATCATGCCTGCTGTCACCTGATCGAACTCCACGAGCAGCGCTACACGCTGGATAATTTCACCGCTTACCTGCCAGTATCTCCAGTATCGCAGCGCGTCACACGCCGCCGCGCCAGCTTTCAAGCTTCACCATACATCCCCAATCCCGATTCAATCGCACAAGTGACGAATGCACTGCTCGCGTGCGGTGGCAAACAACGTGGCGATTGGCTCAATGGCGCGTGTCCGTTTCCCGAACGACACAAACACGATGACCAGCATCCCAGCTTCGGGTTCAACCTCCGAAGCGGATACGGCTTCTGCCACGTCTGCGGCACGCTGCTCCTCAAAGACCTGTGCGTGGCACTGGGTATTCAACCATTCAATTAAACCCGAAGGGAGGTGATGCCCGTCTCCAAAACGCCTGTCTCAAGCCGCCATCTCACCCTCTAAATTAGTGAAAGGAAACGCCTCATGGCAAAGAAGAACGCCAAAGCGCCGACCGTCATCACGCTCACGCTGCCCGACAGCGAGAGCGATGAACGGCACGGCACGCTGCTGATCCAGCGCGGCGATCTCGCGCACGTCCGTCAGTTCGCCTACGCCAACCTGTCCGATATCACGGTGATTATCAAGGACGGCGTGATGGCGATGTCCGCCGTCGAAGCCGAACCGCCCATCATCACCGAACTACCACCGCCAACAACAACGCCAGCCAGCAGCAAGACATCCACACCGCCGCCCGCGCCCACCGAACCGACCGTCGATATTCCGCTCAAGAAGGGCAAGAAGACGGTCAAGATCAGCCACCTCAAACTCACCGGTGGGGAAACGGACGCTGCCGCTTACCGTCAGGCGGTGCAGCTCGCCGCCATCTTGATCGACGGCAAGTTGTGGGACGGCGAAACGCCGATCCGCATCCCCGACGTGTATGCGCTGGCGAAGAAGATGAAATTTCTGACAGCAGCAGATATGGCACTGTTCGCGCTGGATGACTTCGCGCAGGTTGGTGAATCCACCGACGGTGACGAACTGCCCGCCGCTGAAGACGATGATTCGCTCATGCTTGAAGCGCCGACTTCGCCTGTGGTCACAGCCAACGGACATCACGCCAACGGCATCTCCGACTAAACCGCCCTGCTTTAGATCACCTCACAAGAAAAGGACAATTTCACCATGACCGACCAAAACCAGAACCCTTCGTCCCGCGTGTTCAAGATCGGCGCGACGCGCATCGTCGAAGACCCGTCGATGTCTTCGCTCGATAACAACGCTGTCCGCGATGTGCTCAAAACCAGTTACCCGGAGATCGCCAACGCCACCATCCGTGAGCGTGAGGAAAACGGCCTGCGCGTCGTCGAGTTTTTGCCGCAGCCGGGGCGTAAAGGCTGAGGGCAATGGGCGGCATTCCATTCGGCTTGGACGACTTACGTCACTGTCTTTTGTCCATCGCGCCGGTTGAACTGAAGGGAATGGGGCTGCTGCGCAAGCAGCCTCACCTAATCAGCGGCACGGCGCGCCTTCCGCGTGAAATATTGGTCGAAGCTGTGACCGAACTCGTCGCCTACACCGGACGCTGCGCGGCAGCGGCGCGTCAGTTGGCGAATCTCACACCCATCCCACTGTTGAACGTGAGTGTGCTGGAGTTCGGCGTATGAACGCGATCACGGCGATTTACGACCTTGTGGCGGTTGCTCTGACCACCGATCCGCTGCTTCTGTTGGCATCGGCTGCTGCCACCTTCGATCCGTTCTGGGACGACTTTGAAGACGAGATTGATTACGAAACCGACCCGATGACGATTGCCTTGCAAGTCACACGCGGCGCGTTCCCCGACATCTATGCCGACGCGATTGAGCGGATGCGAGCAGGCGCACCGTATGCCGAACTGGATCGGCTGCTGTGCAAGGCGATTTCCGCGAAGGGCATCCCGCTCGACGACATCGAAACCATCGGTTGGGGGATACCACTGGTCGCGCTCGGCATCGAACTCGAAGACCCGGAATTCTACGCTGTTCACAGCGACCTGTTGCCAATCCTTGCGCCATTCGGCATCCAGATTCCCGAAGGGGAGACCTATCGCATTGATGTGCCGGAAGGCATTCGTCAGGTCGGCAGCGCCATTGCTAACAGCCTGCACGAACAAACCGACCCCGTGTTACAGCAGGTCAGTTGGCTGTTCGGCTGGCTGTTTTCCTGCACCGGCAACTCGCTGGTGGATTACAGCGACGAGATCCTGAGTGAAATCCAGCCGCTCTCGTGGTCAAAGGAAGACGTCGCCTTCGCTGTCGAGATGATCGAAGAAGCGAACGGCATCATGCGCGATGCTATGGCGGGTCTGGACACCCTCAAGACCACTCCCGATCTCATGGCAGCGTTGGAGCGCCACGTCACCATGCTCTATCGTGAAATGAAACAGAAAGGCAAGCTCAATGAACAATCCATCCGACTGGAATGGACAAGTTTTGGTGGCGGCGCTGAACGAGCAGCCGTCGCTGACTCTGAATTTTTACTCGTTCGGAGTGATGCTGCGTAAGTTCGACGGCGACACCACCACCGAATATCCTGTCGACCCGGCGCAGGTCGCGCTGGCGCTGGCGGCGAAAGTTACGTTCGATACCGGGTTGCTCGGTGGCAATACGCTGCTGGTGCGGCAGGAAGGCGTGAAAAAGACCATCATCGAATACCGTCCGCCACAGAAGACAGGGGTGTTTCTCGACGGTTCGGACACCGCACTGCGCGTGCCACTGCCCGGCTTGCTCATGATTCGGGTCACGGCAGAGGATAAAGCACCGGTCTACGGTGTCTACGCGGTCAAGCGTCATCCCGAAACGCTCGATATTCCGCTGTTTCATGCGCCGCTGCCGAACGTGTTTGGCTCCGGCGCGATCTGCTGGGGAACGGTGCAGCGCGTAACTGACACCGCCTTACAGGGTGCGGGACTCGCGGAGGACTGGACGATGCTGCTCGGCTCGTCGTTCGGCGATCATGCCGTTGGCGGCAAGAGCAAGCGCCAGCCGCAGGACATCCGCAAACTGCTGATTGACCTCGAAGCGCGGAAGGCGCGGCGGTATCCGACGGGCGACCTGATTCCGGTCAAGAAGACGCTGGCGCAAGTTCTCGGAGATGAGGCGAAATGAACGTCTTCGATCCGAATACCCACATACAGACCGTCGTCATCGTCGGGTGCGGCGGGACGGGGGCGCAGGTCGCCCGCATCGTGGCGCGCATCGTCTACGATATGCGCCGCGCCCGGCTGCACACGCCAAATATCCTGCTGGTTGATCCTGACATCGTGGAAGAGAAGAACGTCGGGCGGCAGATGTTCACGCCAGCGGATGCCGCGCTCAGGCTGCCCAAAGTCGAAGTCGTCGGCAGACGCCTGAACATGGCACTCGGCTTGGACATCGCGTGGAGTGTCGAGCCTTTCGATGCCGAGAAGCACGGCAGCCGCTATGGATCTCAGTTGGTAATCGGCTGCGTAGATAACCATCTAGCGCGGCGCGAACTGCACAAGGCGCAGGGCATCCTGATTGGCGCGGGCAACTACCGCGATGGCGGGCAGGTCGTTATCGGTAATGTTGCCGACCCGGAACAGATGCGGCGGCACATCGACGGCAGAGACGGCAAATACGCATATCTGCCGAAGGAAGGGTTGCTGTTTCCCGCGCTGCTTGAACCTGAAGCGCCCGCATCTGCGCCGCAGACCGATCTGTCTTGCGCCGAGCTGGTGCTGCGCGGTGAGCAGGATGTTTTGGTGAACGACTGGATGGCATGTGCAGTCGGTCAGTATGTCTATGCCATCCTGCGTCGTCAGCCCGTCCGCACCTTCGCCAGCTTCATCAGTCTTGACGGGATGAGCGTTCGCAGCCTGCCGATCTGCCGAGATGAACTGCTGCCGTATTTACAGGAGGCATAAGGATGCTGCACTGCAAACGCCAGAACATCCACCGCTCGAAACTGCCGTCGCCTGGCGCAGTCGGGCATATCGTTGGGCTGTCTACGGTTAATCCGCGCCGCAAGTGCATCGTCAGCCACTATCCTCTGTGCGACAGCGGGGATTATCGGTTCAGCGTTGGCATTCACACGGTATTCGTCAGATTTCTCGATAACGGCGAGATCGCACGCTTTAGCGGATTCTGGTTTGAGGCGCTGCCATGACGACGCTGACTCATCTCGACTGGCAGCCGGTCATCTTGCTCAAAGTCGTGCGTTTGCCGTTCGGCGGATGGGGCGGCATGTCGCTCAGACGCGCCTATCTTGCGCTGGACGATGAGCGACTGCTCTACGCCGATTGGACGCTCGAAGCGGATGAGCGCGCAGAAGCCGTTGTGTGTATGACTGGCTGGATGCTGACGGAGATGCCGGATACCGCTTTCAGCCTGCGCGGAAAAGGCGCAAAGCTCCTCCCATCCGGGACGTGGGTGCTGCCCTATACTGACAGCGTGTTTTCCCTCTACGGCATCGCCAACGCTATGCTAACCCGCCTGATCCGACACGTCGACCAGCAGCCGACCGACCCGCTGACGCTCTCACTCCTCTCCCGTCTAACCCAGCTTCTTTAGCTAAAGGACAATCTCATGACTCAAGATCTCAATGCCACTGCAATGCAGCGGTATCACAACTGCTTTGCCAACGACCAGTACAATGCCATTGGCGAATTCATCGCTTCCAATCTGAATGCCGACCGAGATGATGAGCGCATCATAGGCGGCATGATCGCCGTGCAGAATGCCGCTTTTGAGCTATGCGGGCATCCCGATTTTGAAGGAGCATGGCATAAGCTTGCCGTGTTCTGCGGACAGCATTCGATCTCGTTTTACACTGTCGACGCGATGCGGGACTTCCTACGGAGTTTCTCACAGGATGACACGCGCATTGACGATTTCGAGGCGACTGCCAAAGGGATGCTGTGGGCATACAGCGGACTGGATGATCTCAAGTCCGCGACGGCACACGCGAATGGTGTTCATGGCTGGCGCGGACGCATGGCATACGAACTGCTTGCTGCCGTGGAGTATCTGACCTATACAGCGATCACGCTGCTGGCGCACGGCGACGAGACGTACACCTGCGAAAAACTCAAAAATGGACTGCACCGGATCACTGGCGCACTCTATGAAGGGGTGCGTCACAGCGAACAGCCATCGTTGTACAACTTCCGCAGCACCTACTTCCCCGACGAGCGCGATGCCTGACCACCTTCGCTGCTGCCTATTCTCGCCCTAAATATCCCCCATCACCGTGACCAAACCGTTCTCGCGTCCGAGCAGTCCAGTCTGCATCGATGGTGCGTTTGCAGTGTGCCGGGCTTCCCACGTTGGCGCAATCCGCATCACCTACTTTCGCTGCGGAACTGCCGCCATCGCTGCCATTCCTCACGTGCACATCCGTCTTTGCCCGCGTTGTGCTGACCTTTCCGAGTACCGCTTTCATTCCCCTCTGACACGCGGAATTGCCGTTCCTGTCATCGGCTGCTCGTGACGCCATGTTTCTCCTTCGGCGCAACGCTTTGACCATCTGACCTGAAAACGTGCCGATTTGTCGCTGACCATCCTAGCAGCCGCGCCGCCCGTCAAAATCCTACGGATTTCGCTTGACCTGTTTTTGTCTGGCTTGTGCCGTTTCACTCAACAAAAACAGGTAGCGCCTTACAGGTGACAGATCGGCTTCATCGGCTGCTTGTTTGCTGGTCAGAAATCGGCACAGGGTCGATGGATAGCAAAAGCGCTCAGGCGCGAGGAGAAAAACATCATGGGTACGAGCCTCAACGTTCAGATGACTGGTTTCGTCGGCAGCGATCCGCAGGTGCGTCAGGTGGGTGAACAGAGTGTCGCCTCGTTCTCGGTGGCGGTCAGCCGCAAGAACCGTGCGGGCGAAAAGCAGACGGTTTGGGTGCGCGTCAACTGCTGGAACAAGCTCTCCGATGTGGCGGCGCAGTACGTCCGCAAGGGATCGCTGGTGCAGGTGATGGCGGAATGGATGCGCCCGTCGGCGTGGGTTGACCAGAGCGGCACGCCGCAGCCAAGCCTCGACATCGATGCCAACCGCCTCGTCCTGCTGGATCGCGCCGAGAACGGCGATAACGGTCACAGCGAAGATACGGCGGATATTCCTTTCTAGCTCAGATAGTTTTCGCAACGATGAAGGGCGGTGTGCATAGCATCGCCCTTCTCATTCTGGGAGAGGTGCATCAGGAAGCGCTTTTAATTCGTGGCAGATTAATCTAACGACGTTAGCGACCCGAATCAGCATATAAGTCGCGCAAGCTCAAGTCACTGCGACCCGAGTTTGAGATATACTTATTACTTCATTCATGCCACCTTGGAATATCAATGCTTATATCTGTTGATAACCCGAAAATTGAAGACCTTTGGCTAGAAGCCGAATTCAACCCGAACGATAATCAACAAGCTGCCATCAGGCATGTGGACGGACCACTTTACCTTACAGCAGGTCCTGGTTCAGGGAAGACGCGCGTCCTTTTGTGGCGCACTCTTAATCTTATCGTTTACCACCATGTGAAACCTGAAGAGATCTATTTAGCTACGTTCACCGAGAAAGCTGCCTTCCAGCTGCACGAAGGTCTGCGCGCATTGCTCGGCTTGGTGACAAACAAGACGGGAGTTTCTTACGATCTGGGACGGATGTATGTGGGGACAGTCCATTCGCTCTGCCAACGCATCCTGTCTGATCGTAAGTTCGTAGTAGGGCGAGAGCGGTCGCCACGTATTCGCTTGATGGATGAACTCGCGCAGTATTTCTACCTAATGAATGGTGGCAACTGGGCAACGCTAACTGCACACCTCGGGATTGATGCAGAAGAGGTAATTCCATATGTCAATTCGATTTTCGAGAGTGGCAGCCTCTCCAAACACGAAGCCGTGATGAACTGCATCGGCTTTTTCAACCGCATGTCAGAGGAAAACCTCGAACACAACGCGGCTTCGGAGCGTGTGACGAGACGCACGCACGGCGAACATTATAAGCGTGTGCAAAACTTGATCGGCTTGTCCCATGCCTATGAAGAAGGGCTACGGAACGGAACGGTCATTCTGACCGATTTTTCCCTACTTCAGCAGGAGGCGCTGCAAGTCATTCAGCGTAGTGCAGCCGCCAGTCGCGTCTTCCGCCATGTGATCGTCGATGAATATCAGGACACGAACACGATCCAGGAGCAGCTTTTCTTCGCATTGGCGAGTGGACATAAGAATATCTGTGTCGTCGGTGATGACGATCAGGCACTCTATCGCTTTCGTGGCGCGACGGTTGAGAACTTCGTGCAGTTCCCCCAGCGGTGTCAGAGTAACCTTGCGGTATCGCCGCGCACCATCCCCCTCGTGAGGAACTATCGTTCGCGGTCGCAGATTGTCCGCTTCTACAACCAGTTCATGGGGCATTGCGATTGGGTAGAAGGCACGGCGACATACCGCGTAGCGAAAAACATCGAAGCGCATCGCGTTGACGATGCTGCATCTGTTGTTGCCAGCACAGCCGGGAAACCAGAAGATGTGTATACGGAAATTGCCGGACTGGTGCGCCAGCTTATTGACACGGGTAAGGTAAAAGACCCCAACCAGATCGCTTTTCTGTTTCCTAGTTTGAAGTCTGAACACGTACAGCGTGCGATGAGGGCGCTGGAGGTGGTTGGACTGCGTAGCTACGCGCCGCGTGCTGGGCGGTTCCTAGAAGTGGACGAATCCATCGACATGTTCGGGGTGTTTGTGCGCATCTTCGGCAAGCCCGAGCGCGGCGCATTTCCCGGTCGAGACTACAACGACTTCTACGACTGGATCGACGACATTGACCATCGTGGACGCGAATTGCTGGCAGCCGACTCGTCATTAACGGAGTTTGTCGAAGCCCAGCGTGCCCTGCTTGATCGCTCCGCAACCGACTATCGCATCTTGCTCGGGATTGTAGAGCGTAACGGCTGGCAAATCGAAACACCCTATAACATCGACACAATGAAGCGTGTCCTGCACAGCGCCCCAGGTTTGAGTGATCCAGCGAAGCGCGCACTGGTGAGCCAGAGCTTCGAGAATGTCGTCAAAGCGCGGCTGAAGAACGGTCAAAAACCCTTCACACTCGACTATGTACTCAAGCGTGCGACCGCGATCAACTGGAGCCTGCTCGACCTGTTCTATCGATTGTCGGGGTTTGCACATTTCAAAGCGATGTACGACTTAGCGGAGCGCGGCGAAGATGAGGGTCCTATTTGCAATCTCGGCTTGATCACGCAGTATCTCGCGCGCTTCATGGATGAGTACGTCCCGATCATCCCCTCTTCGCGCATCGCCGATGGTTCGTATGTGCGTCTGCTCTTCGGCTCATATCTCTATGCTCTCTTCCGTCGTGGCGAAGCCGAGTACGAAGATGCAGACGATCCGTTCCCGAAAGGGCGCATTCCATTTCTCACTATCCACCAGTCGAAAGGGTTGGAGTTCCCAGTTGTGGTGTTGGGCAACCTCCGCAAAGACAACAATGGGCCTCAGAAGATGGAAACGATGATCCGCCCGATGCTCACGCGGGCGGGCGAGCCGCTTACACGGCTGGCGGAATTCGACATTATGCGTATGTTTTACGTAGCAACCTCGCGTGCCAAAAATCTGCTCATCCTTGCTCATGTTAAAGGACAAGGGCAGCGCACCAACAAACCGTTCCAAGAACTTTTGAAAGATGCGACCATACCGCGTATTCCAGCGTTTGACGTGAACAGTGTTCCGGTGGCAGACGACGACGAGAAGACGATCCCTCGTAACTACTCATTTACGAGCGACTATCTTCTCTACCAGAAGTGCGCGCGTCAATACATGATTTTCAGGAAGTATGGCTTCGTCGCCGCCCAGTCCCAGACGATGTTCTTTGGCAGCCTCGTTCATCAGACGCTCGAAGACCTGCACCAGCGCTTGATCGCGGAAAGAAAAGCCCAATGACACGGCCCGAGATCGAGACATTTATTGCTGAGGTGTTCGATCAGAACTTCGAGCTTCTCCGGCAGGAATACGGCAGTTCCCTGACGCCCGAAGCGCGCGAAGCCGCACTCAATCAGGTGATGCTGTACTGGCTGCGGCTAGGTGACGTGGCGGAGCGTATTACCGATACTGAGGTGCCGATTCATCTCCCGAACCAGCGCTCACCAGAAGGGCGCAACTTCGGGATTGAAGGTGTGGTCGATATTGTGCGTGAAGACGACAAAACGATCATGTATGACATTAAAACGCACGAAGTAGATTTTGTGCGTGAGCATCTTGATCTCTACACGATGCAGTTGAACCTGTATGCCTATGTCTGGCAACAGCTTCGCGGACAACCATTGGACGACGTGGCAATTATCGCGACGGCATACCCAGACGATGTGCGTGACGCCATGCCACCGGGCGTGCCGATCCGTGAGCTTGATGCTGAGGCGCGGACACGGTTGGCAACAACGATTGCGAATTGGAATCCGCTCGTTGAATTGGACTACAACGCCGCAGACATTGGCGACACAATTCGACAGTTCGGTGAGACAGTTGATCTGATCGAGAATCGTCAGTTCGCACCGCCGCCAGTCGCGCAATTGAAAGAGATCTGGCAGACGAGTGGACAGCGCTATGCCGTGCGTGTGTGCCGTATATGTGACGCACGCTATTCGTGTTCCTCGTATCGGACGTATGCCACTGAACGTGCGCCCCGTGACTGGAAACTGCGCGAATTTAACCGCTACTACTACGAAGAAGCGGACGATCAGCCTGCGCCTGAAGGCTGGGTGGCGGCAAACCTGAATGCCTCGCCTGAAGATGCTTATCTTGACGCTTTACTTGGAGAGTAATCCTATATGTCGTATGAACGCCTGCGCCCGACATTCACCTTTGATGCCGAACGCCTTGAACAACTAAAAGCGATTGTCCCTGAAGCCTTTGCTGACAGTGCGATTAACTGGGATGCGCTGCGTGCTGCGCTTGGCGATCATCTCGAAGACGACGGGGCGGATGCTGAACACTTCGGTTTGTTCTGGCCCGGAAAACGGGCGGCGCGCCGCCGCGCCAGTGAGCCAAGCCAGGGAACGCTTATCCCTGTGCCGGATGAAGGTGTCAATGAGGACACAACCCGCAATGTGTTTATCGAAGCAGACAACCTTGACGCGCTTAAGCTGCTGCAAAAAGCGTATGCTGGACGTGTGAAAATGATTTACATCGATCCGCCGTACAATACGGGTCAGGATTTTGTCTATCGTGACGATTTCCGAGAAGCTCAAGAAGAATATCTGCTCCGAACAGGGCAAATTAGCGAACAAGGGCAGTTTCTTACAACCAATACAAAATCAGATGGTCGCTTTCACTCCAATTGGTTGAATATGATGTATCCCCGACTTCGTATAGCACGCTCATTGCTGAGTAGTGACGGGATCATATTTGTATCGATCGATAACACGGAGCTTACCAATCTTCAACAAATTATGGGAGAGGTTTTTGGCAGCGAAAATTTCATGGGAAATTTTGTTTGGCAATCTAAGAAAGGCGGTGGGAGTGACAACTCAGGGGTTGTGTCTGATCAAGAATATGTAGTCTGCTTTGCGAAAGACAAAACTGCAAATCCTTTGTCACGCATTTTGATTGAAGCGGAGGAACTCAACACAGAGGACGAAAAAGGCGCATATCGACGGGGACGGGAACTGAATAAATGGGGATCGAATTCTCGTCGTGAAGATCGTCCAACCATGTTTTTCCCTGTTCCGGGCCCGAATGGTGAAGATGTTTATCCGATTCGAAACGATGGAACAGAGGGATGTTGGCGTTTAGGGAAAATTAAAATGATGAGCATCGTGGAAAGAGGCGATGCTGAGTTTGTAAAACGTGCGGATGGTACATACACCGTATATGAAAAGATTCGTACCACGGATCCTCGTACCAAACCTTATCGTACTTGGCTTACTGAAGTCGGCACAACGTCCGATGGTTCAAAAACGGTAAAAGAACTTTTTGAGGGTAAGAAAGTCTTTGATTTTCCAAAGCCTGTGCAGCTAATCAAGACCCTCATTTCGATGGGTACATTGCAGGATGATGAGATTGTTCTTGATTTCTTCTGTGGCTCGGCAACTACTGCCCATGCGGTATATGAGTTGAACAAAGAGCGCGACATAACAATACGTTTCATCTGCATTCAAATTCCTGAAGAGACGGCTGAAACTTCTGAGGCAAAGAAACTTGGATATACGACAATTGCCCAAATAGGAAAAGAGCGAATGCGTCGAGCCATTCGTCAATTGAATGCACAAAGCACTATTGAGCTGCGCGATGTTCCATTGGATTTCGGATTCAAGTCTTATTGCTACTCGGCTTCAAATTTTCGTTCATGGTTCGACTACGATGGCAATGAAATTGAGCAAGTTCAAACGTTATTCGACCAATTTGAGACACCGCTGGTTGATGGATGGCAGCCCGCGAATTTGCTCACAGAAGTGATGCTTTTGCAGGGTTTTCCCCTTGACAGCAGTATCGAATCGCAGTCAGCCTTCACCACCAATACCGTGCAGCGCGTGACGAGTGACTTTCATGCACACAGTTTGTTTGTCTGTTTCGATACGACTATCGCAGACGAGACAATCAATGCGTTGGCACTCGGCAGTGAAGATATTTTCGTCTGTCTCGATAGTGCCTTGACTGACGAGAGCAAAGCGCGTTTGTCCGATGTGTGTAATCTACGGACGATCTAAGCGATGGCAACTAACCTTCAACTCAAATTTGATCCGAATCAGGATTTTCAACTTGAAGCAG
>JAANMU010001676.1_pt1 | contig 19104 bp, 17 predicted proteins | sample 7279701 | NCBI WGS metagenome assembly JAANMU01 (sample SAMN14094539, study PRJNA606508) | bioreactor metagenome | isolation source: A lab-scale SPAN reactor treating ammonium-rich wastewater day 57 | place: Ireland: Galway | collected 2017-03-13 | reverse complement strand
AGGCATTCTCATGAATTGGGATTCTGCGGGGCAAGGTTTTCGGGGCGCCAATCAGCGGGCGGATTGGGACCGCGAACAAGCGCGGGCCTTAGCGCAGCTCGACGGGGCGATGCAACGCGCCGCTTGGGATGACAAATCGGTCTACTGGTGTCGGCGGTGGGCCGAATGGTATCTGCGGTGGCTGGGCCCGGAAGATTGGCGGACGACCACCCCCAACCACCTCGCCCGGTTTCTCCAGCGTCATCATGCGCGGGGCAGGCCCAAGTGGCAATTGACGCAGGGCCTGAACTCGGTCCTGTTTTTTCTCAACCAAGTCGCCGGCCGCACCGATTTGACGGCCGACGCCGTCCGGCAGGCGTGGGCGCAGCGCCTGCCCGAACCCGCTTGCCGTCAGGAATGGCTCTCGCGCGCCCAGGACCAACTTCGGTTGCGTCATTACGCCTTGCGCACGGAGCACGCCTATTTGCAATGGCTGGAGCGGTTCCTGGATTTCTTTCCCGGTTGCGCCGTGGCGGATTTCGGCGCGGCCGAAGTCCGACGCTACCTGGAGCACCTGGCGATCGACCGCAAGGTCAGCGCAAGCACGCAAAACCAAGCGTTCAACGCGCTCTTGTTCGCCTTTGGGCAAGTCTTGGAACGAGACTTGGGCGATCTGGGCGAGACGGTTCGCGCTCAGCGCCGCCGCCGGCTGCCCGTGGTTCTCTCGCGCGACGAGGTCCGACTGGTCCTGAACCAGATGAGCGGCGAACCGCGACTGGTTTCGCAAGTGCTCTACGGCGCGGGACTGCGGCTGATGGAAGGGCTGCGGCTGCGCGTGAAAGACCTGGACTTTGACTATGAGCAAATCGTGGTGCGGGACGGCAAGGGCGGTAAGGATCGGATCGTCCCGCTCCCGCTCCCGCGAACCGTGGCGCCCGAACTGCGGGAGCAATTGGTGAAGGCGAAGGCGCTGCACGACCGAGACCTTGCCGATGGGTATGGTCGCGTGTGGCTGCCAGACGCCTTGGCCGAGAAGTTTCCCCAGGCCGAGCGGGAATGGGGCTGGCAATTCGTGTTCCCGGCAGCGCGGCTTTCGGTCGATCCGCGGAGCCGCGCCGTGCGGCGGCATCACTTGCACGAGAACGCCATTCAGAAAGCCGTCGCGGCCGCCGTCCGCAAGGCGGGACTGACCAAGCGGGTCAGCCCGCACGTGTTCCGCCACAGTTTCGCCACGCACTTGCTGGAAAACGGTTACGACATTCGCACCGTGCAAGAGTTGCTCGGCCACGCCGACGTTTCGACGACCATGATTTATACGCACGTCCTCAACAAACCGGGGGTGACGGTGCGCAGCCCGTTGGACTAACAAGCGGGGCGGTCTTTTGACCAGCGGGAAGAGGCCACGGAGGGAACACGGCGCGAAAAAAGAAACGCCGGGTCCGTGTTGCACCGGCGTTGTCTTTGGGGGTCATTCGGTTTTTGATTCGGCGGCTTGGGTTTTGGTGCGGTAGGCTTGCCAGAGGTCGAGGGCTTTCTTGCGGGCTTCGGGCGTCTCGAAACCGCACGAGTAGGGGATGAAGACGAACGCCGGCGCGGCGGTAACGTGCCCGAGGCCGTAATCGCCAAAGTCTTGCTTGGTCAGGGCCACCAGCGAGGCCAAGGCCACGTCGCGCATCTCGGTTTGAACCACCTTTTGGTTGTCCAAGCGGCGGGTACCGTACTGCGTTTCATCGCTCAGGAAACGCTCCAGCAAGGGGATGTGCGAAGCGTCGCCGAACTTGGCCACGGTTACCATCGCCTGTTGTCGCAAATGGGGCGGATGGGCGCCCTGGTCCAAGACCTGTATCGCCGGCGCCAGGCCCGCCTTGAGGTCGTACTGCATGGCGAGCGTGAGCTTTTGATAATCGGAGTTGGAGTCTCCCTCGCGGCCGATCCACTGCGAAAGCATCTCGCGGAGCGCCTGCTGGTGGGGGCCGCCGCTAAGTTCGGCGCGGACCACCGCGTCCATGCAAATGCGATACACGCCACTGGCGCCAAAATCGGAAACCGGCGCCTGGTCTTGCCCGGCCACGAACAACAAAGCGGCGGCCGTGCCCAGCGTGATGCTTTGCGCCGCGCCGCCGGGCGTGGGCTGGAGCAGTTGCAGGGCGCGGAGGTTGAGCATTTCGCCCGCGGCCCGGGGGCCGTCCTCCAGAGCTTGCATCAGGCGTGGCTCGTCGGTTTGCATGCGGACGAACAGGTCGCGGTGGGCTTGGGTGTCGCCGACCAGTTGGCGGAACTCGGACCAGCCGGGCAGTTCGTAATCATCGCTGGTTTCCAGGTTGGCGGCGAACGCCTGGAGGCGGCGCTGGAAGTCTCGCTGTCGGACTTCGGTCAAGATCTTTTCCGCGCGGAAGCGGACCTCGGCGTCGGGGCTCTCGGCGGCGGCCTTGAGCGGCCCAAAGGCTGGAAGGCCAATTCCCAAGAGGGCGCGGGCGGCGGCCTCGCGCTCTGCGAACTTGGGATGCCCCAGTTGTTCGATCAATTTTGGGACGCGGCCGCCCGCTGGCGGCGGGGCGGCGAGCGCCATTTCGCCCCCCTTCACGGAGAAACCACTTGCAGCCAAGACAAGGCCCACCAGGAAAGTGCGGAGCGCGAAGGGGAGCATAGGGTGAGACAAGAAAGAGGGGAGTCGCAAAACCAGGTTCCATTTTAGAGAGGCATCGGCCCGCGGTCCACCAGCAAAAGGGGGAGGTCGTAGCGCCGCCGGGCGTTTTTCGAACTTCTTGCCGAACTCCTACTCATCCGAAGCGCGAGCAAGAACCGCGGTTCGGTCGGCGCTTGCGCTTCGGGTTTAAGGTGAAAACGGTAAACCGCGCCACGACTCAGGGGGAAGTGGGAAAGTGCGCGGCGGGAAAACGGGCTTCAATCACTCCGCCCCACCCGGTAGAATCCCCCGCCCGGCGTTTCGCGCCAGAGCGAGGGATCGTTGGCACTTAAGGTGTTCTGACAAAACACCAACCCGACGCGCAAGCGAGGCTCTTTCTCTTTGTTTTCCTCGTTTGCGCGTCGGGTTGGTCAGAGCCTTTAAGTAAATGGTCTTCCGGCGCGCGGGAAGAGTGCGCCCACTCCTTTTGATGAGCGCCGGTGGCCAAAGATTCCCGGAATTCGACTCAAAAGGACGGCCGGCGGCGCTTGGACCGCGTTGAATTACAAAACCACCGGAGTGACGGAATGATGGATCGAGCCGGTTGGGCTGTTTTCCTTTTCGGATTCCTCTTGTTTGCGCCAGCCGCGTCGGCGGCGCCGCGGCCGCCGGTCGAGATGGTCGAAGACGCTGCGCTCAACGATGTGTTCTTTCTCGATCCCGATCGGGGCTGGGCCGTGGGCGACCGGGGCGCCATTTGGCGCACCGACGACGGCGGCCGGCGCTGGCGGTTGCAGGATTCGCCCGTCGGCGCCCGGCTGCACGCGGTCTGGTTTCTCGATGGCGAGCACGGCTGGGCGGTGGGCGGGACCACTCGGCCTTACACCCACAACTCAAGCGGCGTGGTGCTGCGCACGCAGGACGGCGGCCAGACGTGGCGGCCGTTGGCCTCGATGGCCATTCCCACCCTGCACCACATTCGCATGTTCGACTCCAAGTTCGGTTGGGCGGCGGGGGCCGCTTCGCCGCTGCACCCGGCAGGAGTCTACCGCACGGAAGACGGCGGGCGCGGCTGGGCGTCGGTCGGCGGGCATCGCCCCACGGGGTGGGAGACCGCCGACTTTCGCGACGCGGTCAGCGGCGTCATCGCCGGACGTGGCGGCGCGGCCCTGGTGGGCATGAACCGCTTTCAACCCGCGGCGGCCCCGCTCGATGGGCGCCACATCGTCCGGCAAGTGCGCTTGGCTGAAGAGAACACCGCCTGGCTGGTGGGCGACGCGGGGCTGGTGTTGCACTCCCGCAATCGTGGCGCCACGTGGGATGCGCCCCCCACGCCACTGCCGCCCGACGCGGCGGAGCAGTTCGATTTTCGCGCCTTGGCGGTTCGCGGCCGACAGGTGTGGATCGCCGGAACGCCGGGCACGCGAGTCTTTCATTCGCCCGATGGCGGCGTCACCTGGGAGGAGTTCTCCACGCAACAGCGGTTGCCGATCCGCGCGTTGTTCTTCCTCGACGAGTTTCACGGCTGGGCCGTGGGCGAGTTGGGAATGATCCTGGTGACGCGCGACGGCGGCCGCTCGTGGATGCCAAGCCGCATTCCCGCGGCGCGGCTGGCCGTGCTGGGGGTCTTTGCCGATCCGCAGGCGACGCCGTGGGAGTTGTTCGCGCGGCTTTCGGGGAGCGAGGGCTACCTGAGCGGCGCCGAGTACGTTCTTCCAGCGCGCGATGCGAACGCGACGCCGACCGAAACGAGTTTGGCCGACCGCGCCCACGAGGCGATGCTCTCGGTGGGCGGTAGTTTGGCGAACACCTCGAACCCGACGTCCAACGAACTAGAAGAATGCCTGGTCCGCAAGATCCGCCAGTGGCGCCCCGAGGTGTTGGTGACCGAGGCCGCGGTTCCGACCGCGAACGACCGGCGGGGGCGCCTGGTCGGTCAAGCACTGCTGGCGGCAGTCAACAAGGCCGAAGATCCTCAAGCGTATCCGCACCACGCCCGCGGGGGCCTGGAGCCATGGTCGGTCAAGAAGGTCTACAGCGTGCAGCCGCGCGGCGGACACGGCAGCGTGGCCTTGATTACCGCCAGTTTGGCGCCGCGACTGGGCGCGACGCTGGCCGACTGCGCCTCGACCGCCCGGTCGCTGTTGGAGAGCGAGTATCGCGCGCCGCCGGCCAAGATCGAGTTCCAACTGCTGATCGACCGCGTGACCGGCGGCGCCGTCCGCAGCAGCGACTTTGTGGCGGGGCTGACGTTGCCCGCCCCCAGCGAGGCGCGGCGGCAACCCAGCGAGCTTTCGGCCGGCAGTCTCGACCTGGTGGCCCGCACGGCGCAAAAACAACGCAACATTCAACAGGTTTTGGCTCACAGCCTGGAACAATCCGGCGACGCGGTAGTCGGGCAGGTGGACGACCTGACGCGCGGTTTTCCTGAAGCCGCCGCGGGCGACGTGCTGTTCCAACTGGGCGAACGGCTACGCCAACAAGGGCGGTCCGACCTGGCGGCCGAGTTGTATCAACGGTTGTTGCAGCAACATCCGCAGCACGACGCGAGCGAGGCCGCCGCGCTGCGGCTGGTGCATTACTTCGCCAGCAGCGAGGTCGGTTGGCGCCACGCCGCGCAAACGCAAATGCGGGCGGGCGTGGGCGTCGGGGTGCAACCCGCCGCGTTCACGGCGCCGGCCGACGACGCAGAGGAACCATCGGCGGCGCCTCCGTCGATACGAGCGCCAATTCAAATACGCGACGCCCTGGCCACGACTGCCGCCAGCGCCGATCCCCGCGACCGCGACGCGCGGGCCATCGCGCTCGGGCAAGCCCTGTTCAAGAGCCGTCCCGCGTTGTACGCCGAGCCGGCGGTGCGGTTTGCGCTGGCGGCCGCGGCCCGCCGCCAAGGCGATCCGCGCGAGGCGGAGCGGTTCTTCCAACAGATTGCCACACGGGAGCCGGTTGACGCCTGGGCCGCCTGCGCGATGGGCGAACTGTGGTTCATGAAGCCCGTCGGCCCGCCGCCCAAGAAGATGCTGCGGTGCGCGGTGGCCAGCGAAAAACCGTTCCTCGACGGCAGGCTGGACGATGCGGCCTGGCGAAACGCGGCGCCATCGACCTTGTACGACGCCGAAGGCAACCCAGCGGCGGCGACCGTCCAAGCGGCGCGCGACGAGGAGTACCTGTACTTGGCCGTGCAATGCCGCAAGGCGCCCGAAGCGGATTATCCTGAAAACGACCAACCGCGGGACTACGACGCGCCGCTGGAAGAACGCGACCGAGTGGAATTTTTGATTGACGTGGATCGTGACTACGCCACGTATTACCGCCTGGCGGTCGATCATCGCGGTTGCACTGCCGAGGCCTGCCTGGGTGACGCCAGTTGGAATCCGCAATGGTTTGTGGCTGCGTCGTCGGACGTCGAACAATGGACCATCGAGGCGGCCATTCCCTTCCGGCAACTGGCGCCGCAGGCGCCCCGCCGCCGCGACGTTTGGGCGCTGGGCGTGCAACGCATGATTCCCCGGTCGCAAGGCGCCGTCGAGGACGCCGACTTCCAATCATGGACCACGCCCGCGGCGCCGCGCGTCCGCGCCGAGGGATTCGGATACTTGTTGTTTGAAGGATGACCCAAGTAGAAATGCGGAATGCGGAATGGAAGAAACGAAATTTCGCATTTCACATTTGGCGTTCTGGTATAGCGATGCGTATTCTTCCGGTGATTGATCTGAAGGCCGGTGAGGTGGTTCGCGGGGTGGGCGGGCGGCGGGAGGAATATCGGCGCGTCGAGACCTTGCTGACGGCCGATGTCTCGCCGGCTGGAGTGGCGCGGGCCTTTGCCGACCGCTATGGCGTGGCGGAGGTGTATGTCGCCGATCTGGACGCGATTGCCGGCGGCGAACCCGACTGGCGAGCGTATGAGGCGATTGGCCGTAGCGGCCTGCGGCTGTGGATTGACGCGGGCGTGGGCGACGCGCGGCGGGCCAATCAAGTCGCCACGATTTCCGGCGCCGCCGTGGGCGCGGTGATTGTGGGATTGGAGTCCGTCGCCTCTCCGGTTCGGTTGCCTGAAATTTTGGAGAGCATCGGCGCTGCGAGGGCCGTGTTCAGCCTGGACTTGAAAGAGGGCCTGCCGTTGACGCCCGCTGCCGCGTGGCGTGACGCCGCGCCCGAGCAAATTGCCGCCGACGTAGTGGCGGTCGGTTTTGCGCGGCTGGTGGTGCTGGACTTGGCGCACGTGGGCGAAGGCCGCGGCGTGGCGAGCGTAGCGCTTTGCCGCCGCCTGCACGAGCGGTTCCCATCGGTCGAGTTGATCGGCGGCGGCGGAGTGCGCCATCAGGAGGACCTACGAACCCTTGCCGATGCTGGGTGTGCTGCGGCGCTGGTCGCCTCGGCCCTTCACGACGGACGGCTGTAACGGGAGGTCAGGAAAATGCAAATTGCAAATTGTAGCGAATTTAGGAACGACACACCGATGATTAGATCATTTTCTTCATTTTTCAATTTGCAATTCCTAGTTTTCAATTTGCAATTTTCGCCCCCCAAGCGTGCTTTCTCTACGGACAATTGAACACTACCACGCGAATCAACTTCGGCTCTCCCGCGTCGTAACGGGCGGTCGCTTCGCCGTGGATGGAGAAGGGGCCGAACGTCATGCCAAGCACGCTGGCCAGGACACTGTTGACCGAGAGCGTCGCCTGGGCACGGACGCCGTAGTCGTCGTTCACGATGGTTCCCGCGTTGAACGTATCGTTGGCCGCGCCGGTCACTTCGCCCAGGATCACCACGCTTCCCATGCAGGTTTGATTGTCGCTGTCGAGTGCGGCGCCGTTGGGGCCTAGCGCGCCGGGCCAGGCTTGACCGGCAACGGTGTTGGCTTCAAAAAGCTTCACGGCCCGCGCGCGGGCGGCAGTCCGCGTAGCGGCATCGTTGCTTCCGTTGAGAGCGTTCGCCTGGTCGCCCCACTCGTCCACCGCCGCGAGCGCGGCCGCCTCCAAGGCGTTGATCAATTGGAGGCGGGCCAGCAACAGGCTGCCGCCTTCGACGATCGCTGCCAAGAGACATAAGGCGACGGGCAACGAAAGAATCACCCAGAGCGTTGCCACGCCGCGCGCTGGTGAGTGCTTGGCCGAATCGTGGCTACGTTGGCTACGAAGAGCGTTGGTCACGCGCGGGGCGAGTGACCTACATTGGGGGTCGGTCATGGTTCGTAGTCCCAGGTGGTGGTGTGTTCGATTGTCTGACCGGCCAGATCGAAGCCGAAGGCGCCGAGCAGGTTGGGCGAGAGCCGCGTCAGCGCCACGCACACCGTCACGCGCACCGTCGCGTCGGGCAGGGCCGGGACGACGGGATCGGAGCAATCGCCGTTTGTGGCCGCGCCGGCGGCGGTCACCGTGTGCCGCACGGTCACGCCTTGGGAAGCGCTGGCGCCCAAACCCGCCGCCTCCAAGCGACGATCGACCGCGCTGCGCACCTGCGCGGCGGTCGCCGCCGTCGTGCCGGGAGATAACCCGACGGTTTCGGCCGCCATCTTGGCGCCTTCGCGACTGGCGGCCGCCACGTGCTTGAAGTTCGCCAGGATCAAACCAACTTCGATCACGGCCAGCAGCACGATCACCAGCAACGGCAAAGCCAGGATCAACTCCAAGGTGACGCCGCCCCGTGGCCGCGGCCGCCGCTTCAGAAAATAGCCAGATTGAGTCGCGGTCATTCCACCCTGCCTTAAGCGCTGCGCGTCAAGAGAAGCGGCGGTATGCAAGGCAGCTTTCATGCCAAAGCGCCGAGGCGGGCGGCCAAGGCGGTATTCGCGTTTGCGGCGCTCGGCACATTCCGCGCGGCAAGCCAGTGCGATGTGGGAAAAAGACTTCTTGTAGCGTCAACGCAACATCGCGTCGCCGGTATGCAACCAGGTCCTTACGGGAGCCCGCGATCGAAAAGGCCACTCAGACTTCCGCGAAACAATACCTGGTGAAGGCCAAAGAGATCATGAATCTTTGTGTTCTCGATTGGCCCGGTGTTTGCGTTGCGGTCGGGTCACAATTGACTCCGTACCGGTGACTCTTTGGGAGCGAACGATCGTTCATGCATTCTCTGCTCAACTTGTGGCGCCGAATTGTCCGGCAGGTGGATGGCGCCGTGTTTGTCGAATACCTGCTGCTGGTGACGCTCGTCGGCATCGGCGTGATTGCGGGCCTGGCGGCGGTGCGCGTGGCGCTGCTGAACGAATTGCAAGACGTGACCAACGCCATCATGAACATCAGCGGCTCGTGAACCAGAATCGCACCAAGTTTTGGGTTCGTCGCCGCGGCGTGGGAACGCTGGAGTTGATCCTGGCGTTGCCGGTGCTGCTGGTGGTGGCGTTGGCGATCTTGCAGTTGGGCGTGCAGATGCTCGTGCGGCAAACGGTCGTGGCCGCGGCCCATGAAGGCGCCCGCGCCGCCGCCCGCGAAACGACCGCCGCCGCCGCCCGCGACGCCGCCGTTGCGGCCGTGAACGACGTGCTGGCCGTGCATGATCTGGCGGTGTCGCCCACGGCCAGCGTGGGGCCGTCTGGGTCGGGCGTGCATTTCGTGCTGGAGTTCCCCACCGGGGCCGCGGTGGAGGTGGAGGAAGCGGGCGATTCGGCCGTGATTTGCCAGAAGCCCGCTTCGCCCATGTTGACGGAGCAGGATGGCGACGTGCGCGTGACCGTGTGCGTGGCCATGAACCAGCCGCCCCTGCTGAACCTGTTGATGAGCTTCGGATTCGATGTGACCGGGCAACATCTCCGGGCCAGCGCAATGGCGGCGAAAGAGTAAACGCGGATTGCTCGCGGCGTGCCTAACCCGCGGCTGCAATGGTCCCGCCTGGTTTTAGGGCCGAGATTTTCCTTACTTTGAAGGCGTTGCCGTGTCGCTTGTTGCCGAACCGTCTCCCGTCGCGTCGGAAGAATTATTGCAACCGGTATTCAGCGCGCGTTGGGCGCTGCGGCCGCGCCACTTGGCGGTGTGCGTCTGGTTCGCGGCGTTCTATGCCTACCTGAGTTACATCCCCCTGTTTCATTCTGATCTGTGGGGGCACGTATTCTATGGGCAATGGATCCTTGAGCATCGCGCGTTGCCCGTCCAAGACCCCGTGATGCCGCTGGCCGAGGGAATGCCCGTGGTCGATAACGCCTGGCTGGCCCAGGTCATTCTCGCCTTGGCGGAGCGCGCGGGTGGAGCGGGGCTGTTGTCGCTGTTGTTCGCGTTGACGGTGCTAGGCACGCACTTGCTGTATACGCGCGTGTTCTTTCGGCTGAGCGGCAGCTTGGCCGTGGCGCTGGCGTCGATGGCGTTGTGCTTCTTCCTCGGGTTCTCCCGGCACGCCATCATTCGGCCCGAGATTTTTGGCGGGTTGTCGTTCGCGGCGCTGTTGTGGATGTTGACTCGCGTCGAACCGTGGCGGTCGCGTCTTGCGGAACCGTTTCGACCGCAACGCATGCACGTGGACGCCATGCCAAGATGGCTCTGGGCGGCCGTGCCGCTGCTGTTCCTGGCGTGGGTCAACCTGCATGGGTCATTCGCCGTGGGGCTGGCGGTGTTGGCGTGCCATGCCATGGGACGGGCAATCGACGTGGCCGCGCGTGAACGAAGCCTGCTGGCGCCGCTTCGCGACGCGTGGTTCCGCCGCCTGGTGCTGCTGACAGAACTCGCTGTGGCGGCGACGCTGGTGAATCCTTACGGGCTGGACCTGCTGCTGCACACGGCTCGCTTTGGCGAGAATCCGAACTTGCGCGACGTGCTGGAATGGTTTCCGCTGCGGCTGATCGACATGGAAGGGATCGCGTTTGGCGTCTCGATCGTGGTGCTGCTGGCGGCGTTGCGGCATAGTCGTCTGCGGGTGTCGGCGGTCGACGTGCTGTTGCTCCTGCTGTTGGCCGCGGCCACCGCGCCGGCGGTGCGCATGATCGGCTGGTACGCGCCCGTCTTCGCCTGGGTAGTGACGCCGCACTTGGCAGCCCTGGCGGCGACATGGCGGCGCCGGCGCGACGGTCAGGAAGCGGCGCCGGGGGAAGCGGTCGCTCGGCCTGCGCGGCCTAACTTCGCGCCGACCCTGGTGTGCGGGCTGGTGCTGTGGATTGCGTTTGCGTTGACGCCCGTCAGCCAACCGTTGCTCGGCGGAAAACCCCGCACCAAGGAGCAACTCTACAGTCGCCACACGCCGCACGGGGTCACGCAGTATCTGCGCGAGCATCCGCCGCAAGGCCTGGTATTCGGTCCGCAGTGGTGGGGCGATTGGCTGGCGTGGGACGGCCCGCCGGGGATGCGACTGTTTATGACCACCAACCTCCACCTGGCCCCGCACCGCGTCTGGAGCGACTATCTGCACGTGGCGCGTGGATTTACCGCCTGGGAGCAGACGCTGGACCGGTATCGCGTCAACGTGGTGGTGGTCCACAAAGAGCTACAGCCGAGCCTGGCGAGAAAAGTGCGGAGCGCCCCGCCCTGGCGCGTGGTGTACGAAGACCCGCTGGCCTTGATTGTCCAGCGTCCTGAATAACGCGGCGCTAGTGCAGTTTCAACCGAATTTTGTTCCAAGGCGAGCCGGGGCGTAAGCCCCTGATCGATGCGGCGCTCGTTCGCTGCGCCATCGGGGCGCATGCGCCCCGCTCGCCAAAAGGTAATCGCTTGCTTTGAGGCGCTTTATGCACAAGATGCGTGGATGGGGGTTTCTCGCGGTTCAACTGGTATTGGCGGCCGCCGCGCTGGGCGCGGTGTGGCGCCGAAGCCATGAGCTTGAAGCGCAACGTCAGCCGCCGGCGCTGCGGAACGAGCCTTTCCGCGTGGCGCCGCAGTACGATGATCCGCGCGTGGTGACCGACGCGCAGTTGCTCGATGTGCTGAGCCAACTCCGCCCGCGGCTGCGCGGCCCACGCCCCAAGGTCAATCATATTGATCACGCGCTGCGGTTCTGGGGGCTGGAGGCGGCCTTCCGCGATCCCGATTGCCTGGCGGGCGTCGAGATGCGGGACCTGCTGTTGGATCATCGCCGCTTTGCCGCGGTCTGGGGCCAACAAACGCAACCGCTGCTGATGGCCGAACGCGACGGGGTGCGCGTCCGCACCCAGGAGGGCCTGGCCACCGCCAGCCACGTCGATCACACCTTAGGCTGTTTGGCCGAAGTGGGCGTTCCGCTCGATCATCCGCTGCTGACTCCCGCCGGCCCCGCCACCGTGCGGGCGATGCTGGAACATTCGCTTCGCGACTTCAGCTTGAACCAGGTCGAATACGAATGGTCCACGCTGGCCTATGCCTTGTACTTGGCGCCGGCGCAGTCGTGGGTGACTTCCGAAGGGCAGCACGTTACGTTCGACGTGCTGACCGAGCGACTGATGCGGCAACGGTTCAATCAGGGCGTGTGCATGGGCAACCACCGGCTCCATGCGTTGACGATGCTGCTCCGCGTCGATGAGCAAACGCCGCGTCTGTCGGCAGAGCAGCGGCGGCGGGTGATCCATCACTTGCAAGACGCCACGCGCCGCCTGACCGCCAGCCAACACGCCGAAGGCTATTGGCTGGGCGACTGGCCCGAAGCGCCGGGCAGCGCTTCTTCAAACGCGGCTCAAGACACGCTGACTTATCGCATCCTGGCCACCGGACACGCTTTGGAATGGTGGGCGCTGGCGCCTGAAGACGTCCACCCGCCGCGCGAAACGGTAATCCGCGCCGGGCAATGGTTGGTCCGCGCCATTCAAGGCATGGACGAGGCCACGATCCAATCCAACTACACGTTTCTTACCCACGCCGGCCGAGCGCTGGCGCTGTGGCGAGGCCACTTTCCGGCCGAGTACGCCGCCCACCTGCCCGAGTCATCGCGGGCGGCGCCCTTGAAGGCGCCGCCGGCCGCTTCTTGATTGAACCACGTAATTCCTTCCAACCACGACAGGCACCACGCGCCATGAACTTCCTACGCCGTTTGAAAAACGACGATGCCGGTTTCATCACCAGCACCGACCTGATCCTTGTCAGCACGATCGTCGTGATCGGCATGATTGTCGGCTTGACCACGCTTCGCGACCAGGTGGTTCAGGAACTGGGCGACCTGGCCGTCGCCATCGGACATCTCGACCAGAGCTATTCCTTCGGCGCCGCCACGATTGTCGTGAACGGGGCCACCATAACCGTGGCCGGCAGTAACTTCGCCGATACCTCCGACGCCTGCGAATTGGGCATGGGCGAATGCGATCCCAACAACGACCCCGAGAATGCCGAGCCGGCTTGCATCGAACTGGACGTCGCTGCGCGTCCCGAAGGTGTGTAGCTTCCTGTTGCCGGCGATTCACTTGGACTTCTTGGGAGCACCGATTCATGTATATAGCGATACGTCTCTGGCGCGATCAGCGGGGCGAGACCTCGGCGATGGCGATGCTGCTGTTAACAACCATTGTGGCCCTGGGCGCGATCGTGGGGCTGGCCACCTTGCGGGACCAGATTGTTCAGGAGTTGGGCGATTTGGCGGCCGCGATCGAGAACCTCGATCAGTCCTACTCCACGCCTTTCGGCGAGTTCATGGACCCCGGTCCCTTCTACACCGACCCGCCAAACACCGAACCCGAAACGGTGGAGTTCACCAATCCGTAGGCCGCGCTTCGCGCCTTCAACGCCACCGCCAGACTGTGAACGATCAGAAAGTCAGCCAAAAGCAGCGAGCCGACTTTACGGTCAATGCATTTGAGCTTCGCAAAACCTGTGGGAGAAATGGGCTACGGCTGACGATGCTACGCGAAGCATCGGTACTTATCCGGTGATGCGTTCCAGCTCTGTGACCTGGTCGGACAGTCCCTCAACGATCAGTACTGCCGACCACTACTGCTCAAATCCTTCCGCCGCCAGGCAAAGTTCGAAACGGTTAGCGGCGTAGAACTCAATAACGCCGTTCAATCGATCGAAGCCTCCCTATTGTCGTGCGCGAAACTCCGAAGGTGTCAAGCCGGTAGCGGACCGGAAGGCACGGGTGAAGGCGCTATGATCACTGAATCCGCACGCATGAGCAATTTCGGCTACGGAGGGAAGACGATCTTGAAGCATCCGGGATGCGGCCGCGATGCGCGCCTTGGTGATGAACTGATTCGGTGTCAGGCCGAATAGCCGTTTCGTCAGGCGGGCCAATCGCTGCGGCGTGAGTTTGGAGCGGCGCGCGAGCCAGGCAGGTGTGACGTCAGGCGAGAGGCTTTGCTCAAACTCGTCGAGGGCACGAGCGAAGTCCTCGGGAATCTCGTTAGGCTGAACCTGCACGCGGACGTCGCGAGAAAATCCAATCAAGCCGACTACGGCTCCGTCGGAATCCAGGATCGGCAGTTTTGTCGTAAGACACCAGACCGGGTCGTTAGGCCGATGCCACTGCATTTCGAGGTGGTCGACCAGTGGACGTCCGCTGCTCAGAACCTTCTCATCCTGTTCGGTGGGGATCCGGCCGAAGTCGCCGGTGCAGATATCGTGCGGACATTTGCCAATGACTTGCGACTTGCTCTTCAGGCCATGTCTAGCCACAAGTGAATCGTTCACTGCCACGTACCTGCCTGCTGCATCTTTCACGAAAAAGGCCACGTCCGGCGAACCATCGAAGAGCCTCTCCAATAAGCTGATTTCCACCTGCGAAACACGCCGCGGCAGGGCAGAATCGGGATGCTTTGTGCGCAGATTCACGTTTCGATGCGATGCTGTGCCAAGAGAATGGGGGCCACGGAGATTAGAATAACGCCTTGCAACGCCGACAGTCTCAGAGGAAAGAAACCCGATGATGCCCTGACGCCTGGTTGCTTGGTTCGTTAATCTCGCGATGACGACCCCATCCCATTCTACAGAACCGCCGCAAGCTACAGGGTGCAGACCAATACTATTGCGTATTACGAAACGGGCGAACGGTTTGGTTGAGCGATGGCGGTCCTGCTCGAGGAAGGCCAAATTGGAGCAAGCGAAACTGCGCCGTTCCCAGAGACGCAGACCGTCTGGACAGCGATGAGGAACCAACATGACTCCTGCCTCCATCTTCAACGACGTCATCGGACCGGTAATGCGAGGACCGTCGAGTTCACATTGTGCAGCGGCGCTGCGAATTGGCAGGCTCGCGCGCGAATTAATGGAATGCGTTATCTCCGAGGTGCTAATTGAGTTCGACCGCGCAGGGTCATTACCCACAACTCATGAAAGTCAAGGGAGTGACATGGGGTTGTTTGGCGGCCTGCTCGGTTGGGACGCTGACGACGAGCGATTGCCGGACGCGGCAACCGCTCTCGCGGAGGCGGGAATTAAGCTGCGTTTCGAAACCGTCGATGTCGGCGACCCGCACCCAAACACCTATCGCCTCACGCTGAGAAATGACCGTGAGCAGCATTCGCTCGTCGCCGTCTCGACCGGCGGCGGCATGATGGAAGTCATCGCTATCGATGGTGTGGCGCTTAACATGGACGGTGGCTATTACGAAACGCTGGTCTGGTTGCCTCGCGGAATGGAACCGCACTTTGACACAGGCGAAGTGATCCGCCACGAACTGACCGACTCCGTGCTGTGGCAGGTCAAAGCCTCACATTTTGTTTCCACCGACGGCTTGAATCCGATTGATGAGAAACGGCTCTCGCCGGTGCTGCCGGTTCCGTCGCGGAAGAATATCGAACTGCCATTTCGAAGTTGCGCCGAGATGCTAACTCACGACGGCACGCGGCAGACTCCGCTATGGCGGTTAGCGGTTGAATATGAATGCGCCCGCGGCGATCTCTCGGAGACCGAAGTGCTATCGAAAATGACGGACATCGTCCGCATTTTACGCAAGTCGATTCAGAGCGGAATTGCGGGCACGCAGTACGAGGATCGCGTCCTGGGGCACCAGAGCGGCCGATTTCTGGAACAGATGAATCGCGGCGAGTTGCTCGATGGCGGCGCGCTCAACCGGATTGTGCTCTACGTCACAGCCATGATGGAAGTGAAGAGCAGCATGGGCGTGATCGTTGCCGCACCGACGGCCGGCGCATGCGCCGCACTGCCTGGGGCTGTGATTGGCATGGCCGAAGTGATGGGCCGCGATGAAGCCGAGATGGCCAGAGCAATGCTCGCGGCGGGTTTGATTGGAGTGTTTATCACGACGCGCTGGACGTTTGCGGCGGAAGTCGGCGGCTGTCAGGCCGAAGGAGGCTCTGCCGCGAGCATGGCCGCCGCGGCCCTCGTCACGCTGGCTGGTGGAACTCGGGATCAGGCTGTGGCCGCGTCCTCGATGGCCCTCCAGAGCATGCTTGGCCTCATCTGCGATCCAATCGCCAACCGTGTCGAATCCCCGTGCCTTGGTAAAAACGTGATGGCGGCCGCGAATGCGCTCTGTTGCGCCAACATGGCGCTGGCGGGTTTCGACCCGCTCATCCCGCTTGATGAAGTAATCGATGCTGCACGCGGCGTTTCCGCCCTGATGCCGCGCGAACACCGCTGCACGTCGCTCGGTGGCTTGGCGATCACGCCGACTTCTCTGGCCATCGAAAAGCGACTGGCAACGCTCAAGGGACAAGGCTGCTCAGGATGTGCCTGCGACTAATCAATTGAGAGACAACACTTCCATCTATTTGACAAAGAGTAACATGCCTGACACTTCGATCTTTCGTGGCTGTATTCCCGCGCTGATGACTCCGTGCTCGCGCGATGGAACCCCAAACTTTGACGCGCTGGTAAGCACGGCCCAATCGCTGATCGCCGACGGGATGCGAGCCGTCGTCTATTGCGGCTCAATGGGGGACTGGCCGTTACTTTCGGACGGGCAGCGCCAAGAGGGCGTGCGGCGGCTCGTCGAGGCCGGCGTGCCGGTCGTCGTTGGCACGGGAGCGCAGAGCCCGCGGCTCGCCGCCTCGCACGCGGCTCATGCCCGGAAAGTTGGCGCGGCGGGACTGATGATCATCCCGCGTCTGATGTCGCGAGCAACCTCGCCGGCGGCGCAGCATGCACATTTCGCCAGCGTGCTGAAAGCAGGAGGCGACCTGCCGGCGGTGATCTACAACAGCCCTTACTACGGCTTTGAAACGAAGGCCGAACTGTTCTTTGCGCTGCGGCGCGAGCATACAAATCTTATCGGCTTCAAGGAATTCGGCGGAGCGAGGTCGCTGACGTATGCCGCAGAACACATCACGAGCGGTAATCCGTCGTTGTCGCTGATGGTCGGCGTCGATACGCAGGTTTTTCACGGCTTTGTCCGCTGCGGAGCGGTCGGTGCAATCACCGGTGTCGGCAACGCTTTGCCCAAACCCGTGTTGCGATTGGTCGAACTCTGCCAAAAGGCCGCACGCGGCGACGTGCTGGCGCGCCGTCTCGCCCAGGAACTCGATGATGCGCTGCGAATGCTCTCGACATTCGACGAAGGACCAGACCTTGTCCTCTATTACAAGCAACTCATGGTCCTCGAAGGGCGCCCCGAATACGAACACCACATTAACGAGACTGACCGACTTACCCCGAGTCAACGCGAATTTCTGCATCAGCAGTGGTCGCTTTTTAAGTCGTGGTGGAGCCAATGGCCCGGCGCTAAGCCGTGCCATATTGATACACCACAAACATGATTCATCGCAAACCATCCAAGGCGACTGGTCGGAGCGGCCCGCCCCCACTCCGCGAAGCAACGTCCACTCTGCCTAGGCTTCGGGCGGCAGATGTCGGCATCCGTGTTGACACTGCCGTCGATATCGTCAAAGAGTCGCGTTGGGCGGCAATTCAACCTTCGCTGGACTTCCCCATGCGGCGCCTACCAACTCCGAAGCACGAATAACTACCGGGTTCGCTCGCCGAGTTGGTTGCAATGAACGGTGTGTCGAGCGCCCGCGGTGCGAACCGTGCGGCGGGATGAGCACGCCGCCTCTCTTCGACGGCACCGCTCGTAAATCTAATTCCGCGATGCCTGGACCGCGCATTTTGCGGTTCACGCAGGGCGTGCTCTGCGGCCGCAACCGCCGCACGGGTAAGCCGAGACTCGCCTTCGCGGGCGGGATCTTCAATTGTGCCTATTGCGGCCATGCGATCACTGGCGATCATCCGTCGGAAGCTGCGCGGCGGTGGCGTGCGCGAGCACGTTTACTATCGCTGCGCCAACAATGACCGCGGTCCGGACCATCCCAAGCTGCGCTGGAAGGCGGCAGATCTTGAACGTCTGGTCACGAACGATCTGGTGCAACTCCAAATTTCAGACATTGATCTCGCGGAGTACCTTCGCACCGCGCTGCTGGGCTCGCTCGACGATGTGTCGGCGCACCAACGGCAGCAGAACGCCGTCTTGAAGAAACGCAGTTCGGAAATCGCTGGAATGCAGGACCGCCTGCTCAATGCCTACCTGGCGGGCACGGTGGATGAAGCGACGTACCAGACCAAGTCGAATGAGCTCAAAGGCGAAGCCGCACCCGTCGAGGAGGCGATAGGCGGGCTGGGCGATCTCTCGCCGGCACGGCGCGAACTGGCCGTCGCGGTATTCGACTGGTCGCAACGGGCGACGGATTTCTGGCAGCGTTCGACAGATGCGGCCCAGCGGCGGATACTCAACGCGGTCTATTTGAACCGAACGCTGAGCGACGTAACTCTAGTCACCACAAAGAGAAAGCCGTTCGATGCTATCGCCGAACGGCTAACTTTGGTGAAAAGTCGGGGCGACAAGACGGCTATTGAACTTTTTCTCGCCAGCGTCCAGGCATGGGACGTCCGGATTCGGCGGTTTGTCGACCCGTCTGCAGGTGGGAAATGATCGTAGAACGTCCCAGTTCACCTGCGTGGCCCGCTTGGTGCACTACACGTCGCACAGAGCCTACCCGCAGGCCAAGCCAGGTGCAGCGTCTGGCTCGGCCTATGCCTGTTGCGGTTTGTAGACCTGCTTGTCGCCGTAAGGATGCATTCGCCACGGCACCAGCCGCTCTGCGTCCAACGAACCACCGAGGCTGGCCTCGAGGTAAGGCAACGGATCGGCGGCGATCCGCTCCCACGTCACGTCTACCGGGAACATATCAATGGTGCAATGCGAACTGTCCCACGCCGCATACCGTCGCTCAATTGGAAGCCAGAGCAACAGTCCGGCCGGATCATATTCGTCGTTGCACTCGCCGATCAAATCCACGGCAAGGACGAGGTACGAGTTGACGCCGGGTGCGTTCGGATCGTCCTTGTACCAAGATTCGCTGCTCGTTTCGACCGGGAACCGTTGGAGCTTCAGCCTCTTAAGTGGAATGAGAGTCACGGCGCCGGCGTCGCACGCATCGACGTCGTACTCCAGTTCCTTCTCCGCGGACAAGAACGCGACAAGGTCCGGTGGCAAGTTCATGTCAGGGGATGTCAGTCGCTGATTCGCCATAGCCCCCTCCAACGCCGAACGACACGGCTCACCTCCCCGACCGGTTCGGTGGGCTTTGAATCTCCAGAAGCATGCGCGCCGCGTCAGGTGCGGCATCTAAGTGGGTCACCAAAAGTTTTTTTACAGTACGCTTTTCAACCAACAGTTGGGAGACAGGAGACCGGCGTGGCGTAATGCCTCGGTGTTGGAAAGGT
>JAANMU010001673.1_pt1 | contig 19124 bp, 20 predicted proteins | sample 7279701 | NCBI WGS metagenome assembly JAANMU01 (sample SAMN14094539, study PRJNA606508) | bioreactor metagenome | isolation source: A lab-scale SPAN reactor treating ammonium-rich wastewater day 57 | place: Ireland: Galway | collected 2017-03-13 | reverse complement strand
GGGGATTTTTTGGTGTACGATTTGTCGGTGCCGCATTATCATAATTTTGTGGCGAACGGGCTGGTGGTTCACAACAGTTATTCGATGGCCGTGTTTATCGAGGAGTTTCAGCGGTTGGAGCCCGAGGTCAAGAGTCGGACGAGTTGCATTGTGATTGACACGGTGGGTATTTTTTGGTCGCTGAAGATTCCGACGCGGGACAAGAAGTTGCTGGCGGAATGGGATTTGGAGCCGCAGTCGACGGATATTCGGGTGCTGGTTCCGAAGACGCAGCTTGAGTTTTACAAGGAGAAGGGCATTGATGTGGACGGTGCGCTTTCGATCAAGACAAGCGAGCTCGAGTCGAGCGAGTGGCTGGCGTTGTTTCGTTTGACGTGGAAGGATCCGGCGGGCATTTTGCTTTCGCGGGTGGTCGAGACCGCGAAGTCGCGTCTTGGCACGTTGTTTGGCATTGACGAGCTCATTAAGGCGTGTCAGAACGATTCGCAGTGCGCGGAGGATGTGCGCCAGTCGGTGATCAATCGTTTGCAGGTGGCCAAGTCGTGGAATTTGTTTGAAAAGGAGGGCACGCGGATTCGGGAGATCGCGAAGCCGGGGCACATTACGGTGATTGATGTGTCGAGTTATCGTCAGTCGATCGGGGCGGAGGGCACGAAGGATGTGATCGTAGGCCTTTTGGGAAAGAAACTGTTTGAGGAGCGCATGTTGTATCGTAAGGAAGAGGAGATCAAGCTTATCAAGGGCCAGAAGCGCGAGTCAAGCATGCCGATTGTGTGGCTGATGATCGACGAGGCGCACATGTTTATGCCGAAGGACGAGGACAACATTGCGTTGCGCGTGCTTCTTGAGTGGGTGCGTGTGGGCCGTCAGCCGGGTTTGTCGCTTTTGCTTGCGACCCAGCGGCCGGAGCGGTTGCATCCGGATGCGATCAGTCAGTGCGATATTTTTATCAGTCATCGCATGACCAGTGCGCCGGACATTCAGGCGGTTTCGGCTTTGCAGCCCACGTATTTGCACAGTTCGCTTGAGAAGGTGTTTGCCGAGATGCCGCGGGGGCAAGGATACGCGATCATTCTTGATGATTTTACGGAGCGTTTGTGGCTCATTAAGGTGCGCCCGCGTTTTTCGTGGGATGCGTCGGTGACCGCGAACGCGTTTTTGGACTAATTTTTTTTTTCGGCCGCGTTATTTTTTCTCTCGGGGTTTTTTTGGGTCGTCCGTTTGGCGCGGATAGGTTGGGTGGTCCGAAACGGGCCGGTTTAGTCGTCTTCGGTGTGGCCGTTGTGGTCGCGTGCGGTTTGGTCGAGGGTTGCGAGGTTTGAGTTGTCGGTTTCGCAGTAGAGGCCGGTGGCGCTGGTGCGCACGATTTTGAGGGTTTTTCCTAGGAATCGTGCGCCGGATCCGCTTTTGCGCTCGTCCAAGTATGGGATGATGCCGTCGAATTTTTCGGTGTTGAATTCGACTCCTTTGGCGGGCACGACTTTGCCGTCCACGCTTGCGGCGAGTTGTGCGAGGTCGATTTTTCCAAGGTAGGCGGGGATGAAGAGGGTGGTGGGGTTGTTGAGTTTTTGCAGGGCGTTTTTGGCGAAGGCTTCCATTTCTTTGATGTTTCGAAAGCCGTAGTTGCGGTAGAATCGGAATGAGTCGAGGAAGGCTTCGGCGGCTTGGATGTCGGTGTCGATTTTTTGGAGTTCGGTTTGGGTGTGGCGGTATTCGGCGATGGTGCGGCCCATGAGTGCGAAGATTTTTTTTTCTTTGAAGGCGTCTTGGAGGTTTTGTGCGGTGTTTTCGTCTTTGGCCATGTCGCGGACGCGTGCGAGTTGTTCGGCGATGGTTGCGAGGCTTTTTTGGTATTCGCCGGCGTTTTTTCGGTGTTGGGCAAGCGCGTAGAGTTCGCGTTCGAGGGCTCGGACCGTGTCGGTGGGGCTTGGGGGCATATGCTATTTTCTCCGTTGCAACGGTTTAAATGCAAAAGGGTTTTTTTGGGTATTGCGGCCGGTTTTTTTCGGAGGGTTGGGTTTGGGTTGATGGAAGGGGTGTTTGGGTCTAGGCGGAGTCGGACCGCCCCCTCGACCGTGTGAAGGTCGCGTCCTACCGATAGACGATAGACCCGCAAAAGCAGTTTCTAGATTGGCTTTGGCAATGTTTTTAAGCCGATTTTTGGGGGTTTTTGAGTCGAAGGCGGTTGTCGGCGCACGGGCTTTTTTTTTGCGGTTGTCCAATTTTTTTTTAGTCGGGTTTGTAGAACAAGGCTTGGATTTGGTTGGCGAGTGTGCGTGCGTTGTCGAGGTCTTCTTGGAGGAGCGCGTTTTTGAGGTCCGTGGCTTTTTGGGCGGCGCGGGGGTATTGGTGTTGGTTGAAGAGGGCGATGAGTTGGTCGAGTTCTTTTAGTCCGGCGCTTGGGTCGGTTGTGGCAAAGGCGGTGGCGACGGCGTCGAATTGGTTTTCGATGTCGGGGGTGAGTTTGTAGGGGGTGTTGGTGGTGGGCGTTGTTGGGTAGGCGAATGTTTGGGTGGGGACTTCGAGGGCGTTGGTTTGGGGCGCGAGCGGTTTTGTGGCAAGGTTGTTTTCGTTGAGTGTGGTAAGTGTGTTTGTGGCGTGAGTGATGAACGGGGGGAGGATGGTCATGAGGCCGATGACAAATACGATGCCGAGGGCGAAGAAGAGGATGATCGTGAGGTCGCGGAGGAATGCGGTGGTTTCGCGTATTTTTTGCCATGTGCTCATGCGTATTTTCCGAAAGCCGGTTTTGGTTTTAAAGCGTTGGTTTTAGAGGAGTCCGCGGTGTTTGTTGCGGTCGTTGATTTGTCCTTGGAGTGTTTTTAGGCGGTTCATGCGGTCGTGGAGTCGGTCCATTTCTTTTTTTTGTTCGGCGAAGTCCGCGAGTTTTTGGGCGAGGTCGGGGTGGCGTCTTTTGCGCAGTCCGTCGATTTCGGTCAGTGCGTTGATGCGGTCGGCGTAGATGCGGTTGAGTTGTCGGTCGATGCGTTCGAGTTGTGCGGCAATGGTTTTGTTCATTTGGTGTTGTTGGCGGAATCCGGTTTTTGCGAGGAGTCCGCGGGCCCATGCGGCGTTTTGTTGGTTGCGTTTGCGTTGGGTTTTGCTTGGGCGGCGGTTCATGCGAAGTTCACTCTTCGAAGCGGAGTGCGACGACGGGTTCGAGTCCGGCGGCCCATCGGGCGGGCAGGGTTCCGCTGAGGATTCCAAAGAGGCTTCCGAATACGCATGCGCCGATCACGTGTTCGGTTGCGAGGCGGGGGGCGAGGTCGATGCCGGCTTGGGTGAGCGCGATTCCGGCAAGGGCGTTTCCTCCGATGGCAAGAACGACGCCGACGGCGCTTCCGACGAGGCCGATGAGGGCGCTTTCGGCGAGGAACATGAGGAGGATTTGGTGTTGGCTTGCGCCGAGGGCTTTCATGACGCCGATTTCGTGGACGCGTTCGGTGACGCTCATGAACATGGTGTTCATGATGCCGAGTCCGCCGACGAGGAGCGAGATGGAGGCGAGGCCGAGGAGAACGATTTGGACGATGCCGAGAATGGATTGGAGGCTTTGGGCGAGTTGGGTGGGGGTCATGACGGTGAAGTCTTTGGCGTCGTGTTGGTCTTCGAGGCGTTTTTCGATTTTGGCTTGGAGTGTTGCGAGGTTTGTTCCGGGGTTGGCTTGGACCATGATGCGGCTGGGGCCGGCGGTTTTTCCGGTGGCTTGGACGGTTTCTTTGCTTGTGAGGATCGCGTTGTCGAATACGGAGCCGAAGGTGTTGGTTCCTTTTTTGAGGGTGCCGGTGATGCGGAGGCTGGTTCCTTCCATGCGGATGATTTCTTTGGGTTCGAGTTCTTCGTCGAATCCGTTGGTGGCAAGGCGGTGGCCGACGACGGCGGCGCCTTGGTCGGCGGTTGTGAGGAGGCGGCCTTTGTCGATTTCGACGATGCCGCTTTTGTAGATTTCGTCGATTTTGTCGAGGTCGATGCCGGCGACGGCCGCGGTTTTGACTTGGCTTTTGTGGGTGACGCTTTGGGTGATCAGGTAGATTTCGGCGGCCCATTGTACGCCGGCGATGCGTTCGATGTGTTTGGCGTCGTCGTTGCGGAGTCTTGCGAAGGCGCTTTGGGTGAAGTCGGTTCCGGGGAGCACGATGAGCGTGTCGGTGCCGAGTTGGCTGAAGGATTCGTTGATGCTGGTTTCGAGTCCGGTTCCAAACGAGAGCATGAGGGCGATGGAGGTTACGCCGACGACGACGCCCATCATGGTCAGGGCGGTGCGTCCGCGTCGTGCAAGGAGGGTTCCGACGGCCATGCGGAGGGTTTCGAGGATCATGTTATTCGTACCTCAGGCTTTCGACGGGGTCGAGGTTGGCGCCGCGGCGTGCGGGGATGAATCCGGCGATCATGCCGACGAGCATGGCGAAGAGGATGGCGCCAGCGATGGCCGCGTAGTTGATGGTGAAGGGGAGGTTGAATCCCGCGGTTTTTGCGAGGTGGCTGACGAGGGCGGAGAGTCCGAGTCCGACGAGGCTTCCGATGAGTCCGCCGATGGCGCCCATGAGCATGGCTTCGGCGAGGAAGATTCCGAGGATCGTGTGTTTGGTGGCTCCGAGGGCTTTCATGGTTCCGATTTCGCGGTAGCGTTCGAGGACGTTCATGAGGGTCGTGTTGGCGATGCCGAGTCCTCCGACGAGGAGCGCGAGTGCGGCGATGGCTCCGAGGAATCCTTGGACGGCGCCGATGACGCCGGCGGCTTGTCCGGCGAGGGCTTCGTTGGTTTGGGCGTTGACGCGTTTTTCGTTGTATTTGCGCAAAAAGCGGTCTTCGATTTTTGCGGCGACTTCGCTTGGGGTCGCTCCGGATTGGATTTGGACGATGCCTTCGGTGGCTTCTTTTTCGTTGAATTCGGTTTGCACGGTTTTGGCGGGCACGTAGCCGTAGTGGAAGATGCCGAGTCCCGACAATCCGCTTTCGGATTCTTTGAGGAATCCGATGATGCGGTATTGGCGTCCCTTGATTTCGACGCGTTCGCGTAGTCCAAGGGGTTTGTCGAACATGTTGCGTGCGCTTCGTTCCGGAAGGAGGATCACGAATTCGTCGTTGGGTTCCATGGGGCGGCCGGCCGTGATGCCGCCGAATCCGGTTTCGTCGAGGGCGCTCCATTGGTGGGGTTCGATGCCGATGAGAAAGATTCCTTTTTCCTCGTTGCGGTATTTGGCCGTGGCCGCGGTTTCGTAGAACGGGACCACGTCTTTGACTCCGTTGATTTGTCGGATGAGTTCCAGGTCTTCTTCGCGGATGCGGGCGAACACGCTTGCGGCGCCGAGGTTGTTTGCGGGCGAGAGGTAGATGGTGTCGGTTCCGAGTTGTGCGAATTCGGTGTCGATGGCGCCTTGGAGGGACTGGCCGAGGGAGACCAGCGCGACGATGGCGGCGATGCCGATGACGATGCCGAGGATGGTGATGTTGGCGCGCGTTTTTTGGTGGCGGATGTTGCGGGCGGCCATCCATGCGATTTCGCGGATCATTCGGTAAAAGGGCAGCACCTTTGCTGTAAAAAACCCACGCGTTTAGGGGCGGTTCGCCAGTTGTTCGGCGATTTTTTTTCCAAAGGCGTGTGCGGCCGCGGGGCCGTTTGCGGTCACGATTTTTCCGTCGGTTTCAACATCTTGTCCGGTCCATCGGGCGCCTGTCGCTTGGATCAGGTCTTTGACGCTTTCGTGGCTGGTCACGTTTTTTTTGGTCAAGAGGCCGGCGCGGGCCAGTACGCCGGGGCCTGCGCAGATGGCGGTTGTCCATTTTCGGGCGGCGAAAAAGTCTTGGGCGAGTTTGAGGGCTTCGGGGTCTTCAAAATACACGCGCACGCCGCCTCCGCCGACGAACACGATGCCGTCGTAGTCCGAAACCTTGATTTCGGACAGTGCGCTTTGGGCGTGGGCGGTTTTTCCGAGTTTTCCTCGGCACAATCCGCGTTTTTTGCTTGCGATGGTTGTTTTGATTCCCGCGTTTTCGAGTTCTTCTTGGGTGTCAAAGAGTTCTTCGTCGCGAAAGTTTTCGGGCGCGATTACCAAAACGATTTTTTGGGCGGTCATTTTTTTTTGCCTCGGTTTTTTTCTTGGGGTTTTTTCCTATTTAACGATTGCGCGGTCGCCGGGGACGATTCCGTAGAACGTGCTGGCGCCCCCGCGGATTTCGAGGACGAATTTCGTGGGCGTGTCGACGCCGTATACGGGGCAGGGGTCGTTGGTGCAGGGCGCGGCGAGGGTGGTCGTGCCGACGATGCGGTGGTTTTCGTCGATCCAGATCATGTCGAGTGGAATGCGCGTGTTTTTCATCCAGAATCGGTTGATTTGGGGTTCGTCGAACGCAAACCACATGCCTTGGTTGTCGTCGAGGCGGTCGCGTTCCATGAGTCCGATGCGGCGTTCTTCGGGCGTGTCCGCGATTTCGACGAAAAAGCATTTTTGGGCGCGTTCAAAGCAGATTTCGGTGGGGGCGGTTGGGCGTTGGGCGTTTGGGGTTTCTGTTGTGGGCCGGTCGGGTGCGAAATTCGTGCAACCGCTTAGGAAAAGAAGTAGGATCAGGCTTAGCGCTGTTTTTTTTTCGGGTTTTGCGCGCATGTTGAGTTTCAAACAAAATACGTATTTAAATGCGTTGGGCGTTTCTTTGATTGAATTAGAATTTTTGCTGAATCTTTCGGTTTTTTGTCGATTTTAGGCAGTGAATATCGGAGTGGGTAGTCATGAGACTGGCAATGTTGTATTCGGGCGGAACGGGGGCCGTTTTGGCCATGCATCTTGCGGCGCGTGCGGGGCATTCGATTGCGTGCATGACGAGTTTTCATTCGGTGCCGGTCGGATCGGTGTTTCGGCCTTTTTTGCCCGTTGTTTCGGAGCTTTCGTCCCGTTCGATGTTGGTGCCGTGGCAGCCGGTTCATTTGTCGGGTTCGCTTCGGTCCGAGCCCTTGGATCTTTCGCTTGGGCTTCGTGAGTTAAAGCGCGTGTTTGCCTTGGACGGCGTGGTTGCCGGTTTTCGGGTTTTTTCTCCGGGGGTGGCCAAGTTTCAGTTCATTTGTCAATCGCAGGGTTTGTCGCTTGAGTTGCCGCTGGTGGGGGTTGAGCCTTCGCGGATTTTGTCGGGGGCGTTGTCGAGGGGCTTTTCGATGGTTCCGACGCGTATTCGCTCGAACAACGGCGAGCAAAAATTTCTTGGAGTTGAACTTGATCGCTCGTTTATTCCTTCTCTTGCGGAGTTGCCGTTGGATCCGTTTCCGATTCAGAATACGCTGGTGGTCCATGGGCCCGGGTTTGGTTCGAGGTTGTGTATTCGCGAGTCAACCACGCATTGCACGCCCGAGGGTTGCGAGCTTGAGATCGGTGCGGTTGAACTTGCGGGTCGTTCGCTTGCCGCCGCGGGTCAAGGCGGCTGAAAAAGTTTTTTTTTGTTATTTTTCTTTTTCTTTGGACTTGATTTTTTTGAGGCGGAACACGTCTTCGCGTTCCATTTCCTCAAGGCGTAGCGCGACGAATTTGGCGTTGGCTTTCATGCGCGGGATCACGCGGAATTCGAGGGCGTTGACGCGGCGTTTGGTTTTGTCGATTTCCAGTAGAAGTTTTTTGAGCGTGGTTTCGATTTCGGCGGCCGTGATCACGTTTTCGAGCACGCGTTCGTAGGTTTCGGCGGCGTCGTCGATGTAGCCGGACGTTCCGATGACGCCGTAGCCGCGTTCGTGGAAGGCTTGCACGTGGTGTTGCGAGTGGATTTTGGGGACCACGATGCCCATGACGTTGCGGGTTTGGAGTTCGATTTCGGCGTCGTTTTTGAGGGCGAAGCTGGCGGCGCGGACGCTCGCGGTTCCGTCGACGGCGCGAGCGAGGCCGATCGCGGTTTTGGCCTTGGTGTAGTTTTCGGCGAGTGCGGATTTGCTTTCCTTGGCTTTTTTGAGGACTTCAAAGAACTCTTTGATGAGTCCGTCGCGTTTTTTCTTGAGGAGCGAGTGGCCGCCCTGCGCGAGTTTGATTTGTTTTTTGAGTTTGATCAGTTCGCTTCGCGTGGGTTTGAGGTCGGCCATGGTTGTTCACTTTGCGTTTGTTTGGTTTTTGGTCTTTATTTCTTTTTTCCCGTTGCGGGTTTGGCGGGTGTTTTTTTGGCGTCTTTTTGTGCGGGCTTTTGGTTTGGTGCCGGTTGTTTTTGGGTCGCGGGCGCGTCTTTTGGCGCGCCATCCGTTTTTGGCGCGGGCTCGCGTGCGGGGGCGTTCGATTGCACGGTCGCGGTTCCGGCCGCGTTCTTGTTTTCGTGGACCATGGCGGTTTCTTCGTCGGCTTTTCCCCGCATCGTGAAGAATTTCAGGTTGAGTTCTTTTGAATATTTGTCGATGAGTTTGTCGTCGATTCTTGTCAGTTCGCTTTGGGGGAGCATTTGGAGGATTTTCCATCCGAGGTTGAGGCTGTCCGCGATCGAGCGGTTTTCGCGTTTGCCCTGTTGCACGTACTGGTTTTCGAATTCGCGCGCAAAGTAGAGGTATCGTTGGTCGCGCTCGGACAATGCTTCTTCGCCGACGATGGCGACGAGGCCGCGCAGGCTGCGTCCTTCGGCGTAGGCCGCGTACATCTGGTTGGATACGGCTTTGTGGTCGTCGCGCGTTTGTTTGGGGCCGATGCCGAGGTTCATGAGGCGCGAAAGGCACGGGAGCACGTCGATGGGCGCGTAGATGCCCGTGCGGTGGAGGTCGCGGCCCAAAACGATTTGGCCTTCGGTGATGTATCCGGTCAGGTCGGGGATGGGGTGGGTGATGTCGTCGCCGGGCATGGTGAGGATCGGCAGTTGGGTGACCGAGCCTTTTTTGCCTTTGATGAGGCCCGCGCGCTCGTAGATCGAGGCGAGGTCGGTGTACATGTATCCGGGGTATCCGCGGCGGCCGGGGACTTCTTCGCGTGCGGCCGCGATTTCGCGTAGGGCTTCGCAGTAGTTTGTCATGTCCGTCAGGATCACGAGGACGTTCATGTCGTGGGTGTAGGCGAGGAATTCGGCGGCCGTGAGTGCCATGCGGGGCGTGATCAGGCGTTCGATGGCGGGGTCGTCGGCGAGGTTCAAAAAGATCGCGGTGCGGGACAGGGCGCCGGTTTGTTCGAAGTCGCGGATGAACTGTTGGCTTTCTTCGCTTGTGATGCCCATGGCGGCGAAGACGACTGCGAAGTTGCCTTCGACTTTGGCTTGGCGTGCGATTTGGAGCGCGATTTCGTTGTGCGGAAGGCCCGATCCCGAGAAGATGGGGAGTTTTTGGCCTTTGACGAGCGTGTTCATGGCGTCGATGGTTGAGATGCCGGTTTGGACGAAGTCGCGGGGCGCGTCGCGGGCGTAGGGGTTGATGGCGGCTCCGTTGACGTCGCGTTTTTCGTCGGGGATGATTTCGGGGCCGTTGTCGCGGGGGCGTCCGAGGCCGTCAAGAACGCGGCCCAAAATGTCTTTCGAGCAGTTGAGTTTGATGGTTTTTTCCATGAATTTGACGCTGGCGGAGCGGCCGATTCCGGAGGTGCCTTCGAACACTTGGACGAGTACGAGGTCTTTGCTTGTGTCGAGAACTTGGCCGTTTTTGGTCTGGCCGTTTCCGAGGTCGATTTCGACGAGTTCGCCGTAGGCGATGTCGTCGGTTTTTTCGACGAAGATCAGGGGGCCGGCGATGCGGCTGATGGTTTTGTATTCTTTCATGGTTTGTCCCTTCCTTTAGTTGCCCAGCCGTTTGAATTCGGCGTCCATGTCGCGTTGAATGGCCGCGAGTTCGGCGTCGAAGTTTTTTTCCTCGGCGTATGCGAGTTTGGTGAGTTTCGATTTGCTTGCCATGCCGGTGATGCTTGCGACGCTCATGCCGGTTTCGAGCGCCGTTTGGGCCTTGGTCGAGTAGTCGATGATCGCCTTGAGCATCTTGGCTTGTTTTTGGATGCTGCAGTAGCTGTCGACGTCGTGGTAGGCGTTTTGTTGGAGGAATCCTTCGCGGATCAGGCGGGCGACCTCGAGGGTCAACTGCTCTTTTTCAGGGAGCGCGTCCGAGCCGACGAGTTGCACGATTTCCTGCAGCGACGATTCCTGTTGGAGGATTTTCATGGCGGCGGCGCGCATGTCGTTGAAATCCGGCGTCACGTTTTCCGCAAACCATGGTCCGAGTTGGTTCGTGTACAAACTGTACGAGTCGAGCCAGTTGATGGCGGGAAAGTGGCGGCGTTGCGCGAGTTTGGCGTCGAGCGCCCAGAAGACCTTGACGATTTTGAGCGTGTTCTGCGTCACGGGTTCGGAAAAGTCGCCGCCGGGGGGCGAGACCGCGCCGATGGCGGTTACGCTGCCGAGGCGTTTCTTGTCGGTTCCGAGGCAGTGCACGCGGCCCGCGCGTTCGTAGAATTCCGCAAGGCGTGCGGCCAAGTATGCGGGGTAGCCTTCTTCGCCGGGCATTTCCTGCAGGCGCGAGGAAATTTCGCGCATGGCTTCGGCCCACCGGCTCGTGGAATCGGCCATGAGGGAAACGTCGTAGCCCTGGTCGCGAAAATATTCGGCGATCGTCATGCCCGTGTACACGGAGGCTTCGCGCGCGGCGACCGGCATGTTGCTTGTGTTCGCTATGAGCACGGTGCGTTCCATGAGGGGTGCGCCGTTTCGAACGTCCTGCAGTTCGGGGAATTCGGTGAGAACTTCGGTCATTTCGTTGCCGCGCTCGCCGCAGCCGATGTAGACCACGATTTCGGCGTCCGACCATTTGGCGAGCTGTTGTTGGGTCACGGTTTTGCCGCTGCCAAAGGGCCCCGGGATTGCGCCCGCGCCACCTTTTGCGATTGGGAAGAGGGTGTCGAGGATGCGCTGTCCGGTCAAAAGGGGGATGTAGGGCACGAGTTTTTCGTTCGACGGTCTTGATTTTCGAACGGGCCACGCGTGGCTGAGGAACAGTTTTTGGCCGTTGTCAAGCGTCGCGACGGTTTCTCGGATCGTGTAGTTTCCGTCGGAAATGTCCTTGATTTTTCCGCCGACTCCCGGGGGGACGAGGATGCGGTGGACAAAGACCTTGGTTTCCTGTACGGTTCCGATGACGTCGCCGCCTTTGACGAGGTCGCCTTTTTTGGCGCTCGCCTTGAATGCCCATTTCTTTTTTTCGTCGAGGCCGGACACGCTGACTCCGCGCTCAATGAAGTCGCCCATGAGGTCTTTTAGTTGGGGGAGCGGGCGCTGGATACCGTCGTAAATCTGCGACAAAAGGCCGGGTCCAAGTTCGACCGATAGGGGCGCGTTCGTGTTTTCGACGGGTTCGCCCGGGCGAAGACCCGTGGTTTCCTCGTACACCTGGATCGTCACGCGGTCGCGGTTGATTTGGATGACTTCTCCCAGCAGTTTCTCGGTGCCCACGCGCACGAGGTCGTACATCTTGGCGTCGATTCCTTCGGCGACCACGACGGGTCCGGAGATGCGGTAAATCCGTCCGCCTTCGTTTTTTTTCATTTCCATAAGTCCACCCCTAGGCTTCGCTTGATCATGTCTCGTAAATTGGTCGGTTGGCCCTGGTCCGAAATCGTGACAAGGACGGGCCGAATAAGTTTTTCGAGTTTTTTCTTGGTCCGGTAATTCATGGCGTTGAACTGGGTTTCCTCCATGACAAGGATTCCGATTTCGCGTTTTTTGATGACGTCTTCCACGGTCTGTTCGGGCGGGCCGTCGGTGGCGAACACGTGGTTTACGCCCGCGAGGCGGAAGCCCGTGATGAATTCGTCGGTTCCCACGATCGCAATTTGCATTTAGATCACCTGCGCCTCGATGACGTCGAGGGGAAGTCGCGCGCTTTTGGCGCGCACGATCAGCCGAAGGTTGCTGATTTCGTTTTCCTTGGCGATCATGTATCCGAGGACGGGTCGGATGTTTTTCTTGAATTCGCGGGCCATGTCGTAGCCCCGCTTTAACAGGAATTTTCGCAGGAACACGCGGTTTTCGACGCTTTCTTCGGCGTGGGGAAGGCGCAGATCGGCTTCGGACTCGTCGGGCAGAGCGTCGGGTTTCACGTTGGTTTTTTGCGCGCGCAGCCAATTGAGCGTGTTCTTGGCCTTGATTTCGTCGCGAATGAAGTCCAAGAGTTCGTCTTCGCCGTTTTCAATGACCTCTCGATAATACTGTTTGTCGAGTTCGTCCTGCATGCGCGCAAGATCGTCCTTGTATGCGGCGGCGACTCCGTGGTAGCGCGTGCCGGAGAGCGCGTGGACGGCGTCGTCGTACGAGCGGGCTTCGCGAATTGCGCGTTCGAAGAACGATCTTGGGAGTTCGCCCGCGCACACGAGCTGGGCCAGAATTTCCGCGTCGGTTTCGTTGGCGCGGCGGCCCGCAAGGAACGTTTTCACGTTGGCGACGTCGTATCGGCGCAGGTACAGGTCGATTTGCTGGTGGCTCGTGCGGATCGAGAACGCGCCGATGCGGGCAAACGTGTTTTCGAGGTTGCGGTTGAGCGCGTACTCGATCAAATTTGCTCCCGCGTGCTGCGTGGCAAGTTCGTTGATCTCGCGCTTGTACTCGCTGTCCTGCAAAACGCGCGCGATTTCGGCGAATTCCATGCGCACAAGTTTCGCGTACTCGCGCGGATGAATGAGTTTTGTCCGCATGACGCGCACGCGCGTGTTCGTGTACGGGTATCCTCCGCCCGAGCGCGGGAGTCTGAGCCAGCGCGGCAGGCGCGAAGTCAGGGGCTTTAGCGCAAGGCTAAGCCGGCTTGAAAACCCGTTGAGCCACTTCATGCAGCTGGTCCTCCCTGATTTTGTGCAGGATCTGCTCGAACGTCTTGTTCACGCGGATGTTTCGCTCTTCGTTTTCGACGATCACGCCCCCTTCGATGGGAAGCGTTCCCGAAAAGGCAAGCGCCTTGTTTTTCTTGACCGCCGTTGCGTCGGTTTCGTTTGCGAACGCGAACTTGGCGTCGGGCAGTTCCGAAAGCGCCTGTTGGCACAGGCTCGAAACAAGTTTTTCGCGCGTGGCCGCGTCGAGTGCCGTGATTTCGGCGCGCACGTTGTCAAACAAGTCGTCCAAGACGTCCTTTTTGGTTTGCATGCGCGCTTTGTGGACGGCGAGGTGGACGCCGGATCGTTCGATTTGCCGCAGTTCGGCCGTGATTTCGGCGGTCTCTCGGGCGAGGCGTTCCTCTTCGGCGCGGGCGTCGGCCTTGGCCTTTTCGAGGATGCGGGCGCGCTCGGTTTGTGCCTGCGCCTCCGTTTCGGCGGCCTGTTGCCTTGCCTGTGCGACGATTTCGCGCGCGACGTTGTCCAAAGTCATTGGTTTTTTCTCCGTTTACGCCGCGAGCTGGATGATCAGGTACGCGATCACAAGACCGAAAATTACGATGGTTTCGGGAATCACGGTCAAAATGAGTGCGTTTCCGAACAACTCGGGTTTTTCGGCGAGCGCGCCCATGGCGGCGGTTCCGATTTCTTTTTCCGCCCACGCGGCGGCGAACGCGGTTCCCATGATGGAAAGCGCGGCACCGATCGCGATCATGCCGGTTTCTCCGACCATCACGGCGGTTTCTGGGTTGGTTACGGCTTCAGTGGCCATAGTGTATCTTCCTCCGTTTTTTTCATTCAGATTTCTTCTTTCAGGCCGAAGGGCGCGTATTTTTCGCCCCCGCCACGATAGAATTTCGAAAAGAATTCAACGTAATGCAACCGGATCGCGTGCAACGACGGCCCGAGAATTCCAAGGGCGATGTTGAGCGCGTGACCGATGACAAGTACGATGATCGCAATGACCAGGCCGACGGGTCCGCCTTCGATCATGGCGCCCGCCATCTGGTTCGTCACAAGCGCGAGACTCACGCTGGCCAGTCCAACGGCGAACAACCGTCCGTAGCTGAGCATGTTCGACAGCAGGGCCGGCAGTTCGACGATTCCCTTGGGGCCTTCCCCAAGATAAATCATGGCGATCGCCGCCGCTGCGATTCCAAGGCCCGCCATTGGGCCGCCAAGGGACACGAGGCCCGTCGCATCGAGCGCAATCAGGACGATTCCCAGTTCGAGGACCATCCAGCTGAGTTTTGCGAAAAACGCGTGCTTGAGCCCGTGGCTTTTGAGTTCGTTGAAAAACCCGATGACGAGTCCGAGATTCAAATGGATGAATCCGACGAGGATCGCGACGCCCAGCACGGTGGTGGGGTCGTGCACGCGGTTGAGGATGGGCTCGTGCGTGTACTCGTATCCGAAAAATTCGCCAAACACGAGTCCGAATGCGATGGTCGCAACCGACGCCCAGATCAGCGGGCCGCAGAGCGCCTTGAGCATTCCGCGCGTTTTGCTTCGCAAAAACCAGAAGAGCGCGAGCGTGACGATTCCGTATCCGACGTCGCCAAGCATGAACCCGAAAAAAAGCGGGAACGTGATCGCCATGATGACGGTCGGGTCGATCTCGTGGTAATCCGGCAGCGTGTACAAGTTGAGGAAAAATTCAAACGGTTTGAGGGCCTTTGGATTTTTGAGGGCCACGGGCGCGTTCGCACCGGTACTCGAAAACTCGATGTGCACCTTGTCGCCGTGGGCTTTGAGCGCTTCCCGAATCTGGTTCGCTTTTTGGGTCGGAACCCAGCCGGTTGCCACAAACGCGCTTGCGGTCTCGCCGAATCGCAGCGGGCATTCCGCCTTTTCGTTGAGTTGTCGAAGCGAGTGCGCGTACTCCGACAAAAAGTGCGTGTGGTCGTTGCGCATGCGTTCAAACGTCTCGCGCACTTGCGCAAGTTCGGCCTCGATTTGCCCAAGCTCCGTTTCGACGGCTTCGCGGTCCGCGGCTTTTGAGTTCGCTTTTTCGGAAAAATGCGCGCTTGCCAGAACCGCGCGCGCGGTCTTGGCCTGTCGCACGGGCACAAACAGCGCGACTGCATACAGGCCGTCCTTTTTTTCTTGCACCAGTTCGAAATCGAGTTTGGCGTTCGCAAGAATCGGTTTGACGTCTTTTTTGGCCGTGCCCGAAATGAACGTCACGCTCGCGTTTTGCGCGCGCAATTTTTTGGCCGAATGGATTTGTCCCGCGTCCTCGTGGAGACGGTTCTGCAGTTCGGTCTGGCGCACGATCAGCGCGTTTTGGCGTGCCTGCGCCTCGCTGAACCGTTCAAACAGCAAACTGAACGAGTGATGGTTCGACGAAAAATGCTGGAACGACGCCGCCTTGTTTTTGTCCGGCATTTGACCGGTTTTGATTCCCAGTTGGGTTCCAAGCGCCTGCACTTTGACCAAGTGGTCCGACAGTTGGCCCGCCTGTTCAAACGGCTTGCCGTACTCCAATCCCTCGTACTTGTCCTTGTCGAAATCGACAATGTGCAATAGGCGCAGGTCGTAGAGCGTGTCGATCACGCTTGGCAAATCGCTTTTAAGACCCGTCAGGCGGATCTTGGTCATGGACACGGGGCGGTTCATTTGCACGCCTCCAAAAAGAGTTTCATCAGGCGGTCCTTTTCGGCCCGCGTTCGCGCAAGCGCGCTTGTTCGAAGCGCCGCCAATGCGGTTTCGTTCTGGGCCAGTTCGTTTTTTTTCTGCTCGGCGAGTTCCGCGCGCGTTTTCCGGATTTCCCGTTCGCGAACCTCCATGGCTTCCTCGCGGGCCGCGTCCACGACCTGCGCGGCCTCGACGTGGGCCCGCTCGATGGTTTTTTCGGCGTTCCGGCGTCCCTCTGCGCGGATCGCTTCGGCCTGTTTTTCGGCCTCCAGAATCGCGTCCAAAGGCCCGAATTCGGCGCTTTGCGCCGTTGAATGATGATCGGAATGCATAAGGTTCCCCAAATTCGATTCACTTGAAATTCGTTCGATAAAATTGAACTTTTTTTTTGTTCTTGGTTCGCTGTAAGCGCCAAGGGATTTTAATTCTATTTTTCGTATCGAAAATCAGAACGTAGTACACGTTAGCGATCCGGTCATGCTTTTAACCCTATCTTTTTTTCCGAATCAAAGTGCGACGGTCCGGGGACGCCGGTCGGGTGGTCGGGATCGCCCGATTCCCCGTTTTCTTTGCACCGGTTCCATGTTTTTCGTCGTGCGCGGTTTTTTTCTTGGGGTCTGTTTGCTTTTCATTTTGTTTTTGGTTTGCCTGTGCTTCAATCAGCCGCTGGACATGCCGGTACCCCAAAACCACGAATACGAGTCCGATTGCCGCAATCCCAAGCAGGGTCGGCAGGTCGATCCACTTGAAATGATAGGCCACCAGCGCCAAAAAAACGCTTAACAGCAGGACATGAACCAGCCCAAGCACCAAATAAAGGTTGGACAACTGGGCCAGCGCCAGTGCATTTGCCTGCTTGAACTTGCTTGCCATGGCATCCTTCCGGACCAAAAACGGTTTGCAGGGGACAGGATTCGAACCTGCGAAGGCCTAAGCCAACGGGGCCTAAACCCGTTCCGTTTGACCGCTTCGGTACCCCTGCGCGTAAAAAAACGGTCGGGGAAATGAATAAAAATAGGTAAAGCATACCTCTGTGATACGTTACTCAGGGGGAAAAATATGGCTCAGAAATCATCCGGCTTCTGGAACTCGCTTCTTGGAGGAAGTTCCTCGCCCGCCCAGCCCATGAAGGTCAAATGGCCGCAGTCCGCGCGCCTGGCCCGAATGCGCATGAAACAAAGCGACCGCTAATAGACGCCCAACACCCTTTTTCATTTTTTTTGCCTTTGGGTCCGACGCACGGTCGCGCGTCCGCCCGCTTTCTCTTTTTTCCCGTTTGTTTTCAAAAGCCACGCGGCCATTTTTTGAGCGGCCTTGGCGCGATGCGAGAATGCGTTTTTTTCCTCGACACGCAAGCGGTTCAGCGTGTGCGTCATTCCCCGCGGAATGAAAATGCGCTCGTACGGAAACCCCCCGCGATCGTGCGCAAGCGGTCTTGTCGGACGCTTCGCAATCGTTCCGTTCCACGTGCCCCGCACCGCATGAAACGTTTTTCCGTCGTAATACGCCAGATACGTGACAAAACGCATGCCCCGTCGCACGTCTTGAACGCGCGCAAGCAGTCCCTTGAATCCCATTTGTTCGAACACGCGCCTTGGAAACAGGCCCGGAAAATTCCGCGTTCCGGAAAAATAAATGCCCGTATCGTCCACGATCACGGGTTTGTTCACGATGGCAAACGCATGGCGCGCCTTATGCCGCAAAATTTGGACCGCGCTCGAAAACGCGGGCTCCTCCAGTTCCGCAGGGTGTTGCAAAATCCCGATGCCTCGCGTGCGAAAAATCGGTTCGATTTCCTCAAACTTGTGCGTGTTTCGCGTGACAAAAACCAATCGCATGTTTTAACTATCAAACGGTGTTTTTTTATCCCGTCCCCCGAAGGCAATTCCATGCAAGATTCCTTTTCTTATAGCGTGATCCGCACCGAACATGTGGCCAAGCATTACGTGATGGGAACCACCGTCGTCAAGGCCGTCGACGGGATCTCGCTTGACCTTTCGCAAGGCGAATTTGTCTCGATCATGGGGCCCTCGGGAAGCGGCAAGACCACACTATTGGACATCCTTTCTTGTCTATTGCGTCCGACCGCGGGCGAAGTCTTCATCAAAAACAAGCCCATTTCGGGGATGAGCGACGACGAACTCGCGCGCATTCGCGGACAAACCATCGGCTTTGTCTTTCAGACCTTTAATCTGATTCCAAGACTGACCGCCGTCGAAAACGTGGCCCTTCCCCTGTGGTTCGCCGGCGTTCCAAGCGGCGAGCGCGACGAACGCGCGCGCATCGCCCTCGAACTGGTCGAACTCGCGGACCGAATGCACCACAAGCCAAGCGAACTCTCCGGCGGCCAGCGCCAGCGCGTGGCCATCGCCCGCGCGCTCGTCGTCAATCCCGAAATCATTGTCGCCGACGAACCCACGGGCAACCTCGACTCCAAATCGGGCGCTATGATCCTAGAACTCATCCATACGCTTCACCGCGAATCCAAAAAAACCATTTTAATGGTTACCCACGATCCCAGTATCGCCGAACTGGCCCAACGCCGCGTTTTCATTCGAGACGGCAAAATCGTGTCCGAAACCCGGCGGGAACCCAAAGGAGCATCCGCATGAAACCCATTCCCATTCTCTTGGGCGTCCTCTTTCTGGCCGCCGCCGCGCTCGCCGCAGACGTTGACACCAACGCCATCGACTACAATCCCGCCGTGATCCGCGCAAACAACCTTGTGACCTTTTATTTTCACATCGTGAACAAAAGCACGATCGATGCCCGCGACGTCGCCCTGCAGGTCGCTTGGCCTCCCGGCTTTTCGGTTGAACGCAACTACGGCGGAGACCGCATTGCGGTCCTCAAAGCGGGTTCGTCCGCCCTCGCCAAATTCGACGTTCGCGTGGCAAGCGACGTCCAACAGGGCTCCTACGAAATTCGCGCGCGCACCCTTGAAGGCACCGACCTTCGCCGCGAGCGCCCGTTCAACGTCGCCGTCACGAACGATCCGCAAATCGAGATCATCCGCGGCGAATCGGTCTCGCTCGAACCCGGCCAGAACGCCCGCTTTTCAGTGCACCTCAAAAACGTGGGCCACGGGCCCGCCCGCAATCTTGTTGTCCGCCTTGATTCCACGCGCACGATCACGACCACGGGCGTCGTGGTCGACCCCGACGTGGTCCCGCTGGGTTCCGCCTCCCAACTCGTCGAACGACTCGAAGTCGGAGAGGAAACCCGCGTGACTTTTGAGGTCGTTGCCTCCAAAACCGCCGAACTCAAAGCCTATTCGCTTCCCGTTGTGTTGCGCTACCAGAATCCCGCGGGCACCGAGTTCTCCGGAACCACTTACGTGGGCCTGACCGTGGTCTCGCACCCCGTCCTCGACGGAACGCTTGCCGAAATCGAACCCGCGCTGGTACCCGGCGGCAACGCCAAACTCACCTTCAATGTCTTCAACGTCGGATCCGCAAGCGCCAAATACGTGGTGGCCGAGATCAAGCCGTTTGAAGGCGCAACCCTGTCGGAGAGCAAGATTTTTGTCGGCACGCTGGACAGCGACGACTTCGACTCGTTCACGCTCGACCTTCACCTTCAAGACGACGCGCCCACGGGCCCGCGTCCCCTCGAACTCGTGCTCACGTACAAGGACGACGCGCAAGCCACTCAAATCCAGACCGTGGCCGTCACCGTCCAAGTATTTGATCCTACCGATGTTCCAGG
>JAANMU010001668.1_pt1 | contig 19173 bp, 16 predicted proteins | sample 7279701 | NCBI WGS metagenome assembly JAANMU01 (sample SAMN14094539, study PRJNA606508) | bioreactor metagenome | isolation source: A lab-scale SPAN reactor treating ammonium-rich wastewater day 57 | place: Ireland: Galway | collected 2017-03-13 | reverse complement strand
CGCATCAAGAAAGCCGTCGAGGCCGGCGCGCTTCTTCTTTTGGGCGAATCGAAGGCTCGCTCGCCCGCGCATTGGCAGGTGTTGGCCCGCCATTGGACCGGTGTTTTTTCGCACTTGGCGACTCATTTGCCGTCCGGTGCCCCCGCCCGCGCTCCGGCCCTTGAGCCAATTCGCCGCGCGTTTTTGCACGCGATCCGCTGTGCCGAAAAAGCGGGAGACCTTTCGCTTGCGCTCGACGTCGAAAAACTCGCGCTTGACAAGCGTTTGTCCTTCAAGACCGATTTCGAACTCTGGGCGGACCAGTGGGCGGATTCGCGCCGCATTCCCCTCACGACGCTGATTTCGCATCGTTCTCCCGAAGAAGTCTTTCGCGCGCTGCAGACGGGCCGGCGTCGCGCACTGATTGCCCGCGATTACAGCCTGCTTTCGCGCTTGTGGCACGTGGCCGCCAACCATTGGGCCAAGTCGCAGGGTGTCCAATCGGCAAACGCCCGATTCGCCCGCCTCGGCTTTGCAAGCGCTCGCGAGTTTGCGCTTTTGACCCGCGATCCCACGACCGCCCGGGCCATCGAACGTCAGGCGCGCCAGCTCGGAATCGATCTCCAAGCGACGGATCGGGACTAGTTTTTTTTTCATTCGCCGGGTTTTTCTTTTCTTTCTCGCCCTTCTTTTCATGCAACCGCTTTCCTTCGATTTCGAGCACATTGACCGCGGTCTTGCCTATTCGCTGTGCGTGCGGATCCGCCGCCATTTGGAAGGGTATGCGCTCTCGTCGTTCATGCTTGGGGTCACGTATCCGTTTTCGGCGTCCGAAGCCGAGCGCGCGAACTACAAAAAAGACTTTCAAGCCGAACTGACGCGCCAGCTTGAGAACGCGTTCGAAGCGCATCACAGTCCGAACGATCCGGATGTTCAACTCTTGGTCGAATTTGACCGCGGCTTGGTTTCGTTTCGCATCCAATCGCTTTTCATCGGCGGCCGCTACACCAAGGAATCGCGGTCGCTCGCCCAAACCGTTCATTTTTGCATGTACTGCAAGGGCCGCGGGTGCGCGCGATGCCAAATGAAGGGCCGCACCGAATTTCTCTCGGTTCAGGAAAAAATCGCGCCCTTTTTCGAGGCCGTGGCTCAAGCAAGCGCGAACGTTTTCCACGGCGCGGGCCGCGAGGACGTGGACGTGCGCATGCTGGGTCGGGGTCGTCCGTTTGTTCTAGAACTCATCGAGCCCCGCGTTCGCGCGTTCGATCTCTACGGTTTGGGTTTGTCGGTCAATGCGGCCAATCGGGGGGCGTGCGCGGTCCACGACCTCTTCGTGACCAATCGCGCGGAAGTCGCCAAAATCAAGGAGGCCGCCCACGAAAAAATCTATCGCGCGGTCGTCGAATCCGTCGAACCGCTCGAAGCCCAGTCGGTCGCGCATTTGACCGGACAGTCTTTTTTGGTTGCCCAGCGCACGCCCAAGCGCGTGTCCCACCGGCGCGTGGACTTGATCCGAAAACGCCAAGCCACCATCCTCAAAGCCCTCGTGCTTTCCAAGCACCATTTCGAAATCGAAGTGCGCACGGACGCGGGTCTCTACGTCAAAGAATTTGTCTCGGGCGACAACGGGCGCTCGGAACCCAGCGTGTCCTCGCTACTGGGCGTCGAGTGCAAATGCGCCGAACTCGACGTACTGGAGGTCGTGAGCAAACCGTAGCGGCGATCAGATCTCGCGCGTGATCATGTAGTCGGCGAAGTCTTTGAGCGTGGCCTTGGCCTCGCTTTCGGGCAACACCTTGTCGAGTTCGGTCCACGCCTCTTCGACCAAGTCTCGGCTTTTTTTGCGGGCATACTCGAGCGCGTCCGTTTTTTGGATGAGTGAAATCGCCTCGTCGATCAATTTTTGATCGTCGGTATGCATTTTCACGATTTCGACGAGTCGGTCGGCGTCCGTGGGCTTTAGTTCCTTGTACGCGCGCAAGAGAATGAGCGTGCGCTTGCCCTCGTGAATGTCCTCGCCCACGCCCTTGCCTTTTTGGAACTCTTCGCCCACCAGATTGAGGACGTCGTCCTGAATCTGGAACGCGACGCCGATTCTTGAACTAAAGCGTGCAAGCGCCTCTTCTTGTTCCGGCGTGCCCCCGCCCAGAATCGCGCCGAGTTTTCCCGCAAAACGCGCGAGAACCCCGGTCTTGCAGGTCGCCATCTGCAAATATTCGTCTTCCGAAATCGAGAATCCGCCGCTCTTGTGCCACAAAATGTCGACGGCCTGCCCGATCGAGACGCGCATCATTTCTTGCGCGTACAAGTCGTAAATCCGGTTCTTGGTGTGCTCGTCGAGTTTCCACGCGTTGCGATACAGCAAAATCAACGGCAAAAAGTACATGATGTTCGAGTCGTTGAGCGCAACATCGATGCCGTAGATCAAATGCGTGCAGGGTTTTCCGCGTCGAGTCTGCGAGTTGTCCTCGATGTCGTCGGCCATGATGGTCCCGTTGTGCACGAGTTCGACGAGCGGGGTGAACGCCATCGCTTTTTTTCGGTTCCCGCCGACGGCCTCGCACGCGAGCAGGACAAGGCCCGGCCGCCAGCGTTTGCCCCCGCGATCCAAAAAGTTCCAAATGGGCTCGGCGACCGATTGCGAGATCGTCTGGGCGGGGTACTTGAATTCGGCGCGGTCCAGAAACCACTCGAGCCACGCGTCGTCGATCTCCCGCGGAATGATTTTTTCGATTTCCGCATCGACTTCCGGCCGGATCGACTCCAAAAACGCTTTGATCTGCATCTTCATTCCCCCGTCTTAACCGTGCACCCATTTCCATAAAAACAAACCCGCGGTTTCGGCAATCGTCCCATTTTTTTCCGCGTGTTCGTTGATTGCCTTTGTGGAAGGGAAACGGTTTTTTCGATGATTCATTTTTCCCGTCGTCCAAACCTTTTTTGTGTCAAATCCCAAGTTGTTCCTTGAACACGATGTTGAGTTCGTCAAGAAACTCTTTTTGTCGCGCCATGGGAAACTTGCAACCGGCGGCGATGGCGTGACCCCCGCCTTCGGCCGAGTCCCCGATTTTTTCGCACACGCGTCGAAACGCTTTTCCGATGTTGAGTCCGCGGCGCACGAGATCGCGCGTGGCCCGCCCCGACGCCTTTGCATTTTCCTCGTCCAGTCTTGAAAGCGCAACAATCGGCTTGTTTTCGCCGATGGTGCCCGAACCGTAGAGCATGCCGGCCACGATTCCAATGATGGAATCCGCGATTTTGCCTTCCGAATCAAAAAAGAAAAACGATTCGAACTCCTCAAGGCCTTTTTCGTGCATGAGCGTGATGCCTTCTCGGAGTTCGCGTCTGTGCTGGACCAATAGCGCGAGCGCCTCCTCGTACGCGTCAAATCGGTCGCCCGTGCACACGGCCAGACCAATGTCCGCGCGACCGTGGCGACCGCATGCGTTCAACAGCGTGCCAAACTCTTTGGCGTCGCGCACGGGCGACTTTTTTTCCTCCTTTTCAAGCGTGTACACCTCGCCGATCATTTCGTGGATCTTCCACTCGGGCACGCGATACCGGTGCAAGTGGTTGATGAGCGCGCTGGCAAGCGCTTTTTTTTCGTGGTCCCGCAAGTCCTCGTAACTGCGCCACGATTCGCCTTTTTTTTCGTCGATCCCAAGGTCCGCCAAAAACTTTTTGCAGTTGTTCTCGTTCGCGGTCAATTCGGGCAGCACGGGCGACGTCGAAAACATGAGATACTGGGCCAAGGGCCTTGAAATCCGTCCGAACAGTCGCAAATCGGTCTTGACCGACAGCACGCCCGCGGAAACCCCGATTTTCACAAAGTCCGCGTTTTTTCCCTCGAGTTTGCCCGATTCGTCCTGCATGTCCCCGCACGCGCCGACAACCGCAAGGCACGCCAAGTCCGCGTTCGCCGGATCCATCTCGTACGCTAGCCAGAACGCGATGCCCGCCGCCGAAATTTCGCGTCCTCCATGGATCCCGTAGTGAAACGGATTCCAGTGCAAGCGGTAATCGATTTCAACGGGCTGGTGGTGATCCAGCACGCAAAACGTTTCGGGGCCAAACACGCGAACAAGTTCCTCGAGCTGGCCCGAGCCAAAGTCCACAAAAATGAACGATGTCCCCATGGCCTTGATCTCGGCGATCGTGTCCTTGTACAACTGCTTGACCGCAAGGCTCTCGAATTTTTTGTCCGAGCGAGACAAAAACGCGGCCATTGAAGCGCCCGCCGAACACCCGTCCGCATCGTAGTTATATAGAAGAACCGGTGCGTCTTGTTTCAGGATCCATTCGCCGATCTCGCGCAGTTTTGCCCGCGCGGTGTTTTCATCCACGGTCATCGCCACAATCTCTTTGCCCAAACCTTTTTGTTTGCTTGGGGACGCGTGCTTGCCATTGCAGGAATTGCTTTTAGTCACCGCCGGACGCATTCAGGGGGCGATGCGTTTTTGGTCGGGAGGCACATTTTTGTGCCCGTGCGCCTTCGTTTGTTACCCTTGCCTTTTAACCCGTTTTTGGTCGTTTTTTTGGCGTAGATATCTATGTCTCTCCTAGACTGGTTGCTTTCGCTGTTTCGGCCCTCAAAACCTAAAGTGTTGTCCGTGCGTGTTGCGGATCTGTCGGCCGAGCTTCGCGCGCGCTTTTCGGATCGTTCGCGCGACTTGGAGGATGCGTTTGTGCGCCGGGGCGCGACCGTGAAGTATTTGCTCAAGCAATTGCGCGCGCAGGTTTTGGCCTTGGAGCCGGACGTCGAAGGCGTCAACGAGCGCGCGTCCAAGATCATTTCGAGTTCGACCAAGAATGCGTCGCGCTCGCTTTTGAACCTCACGGATTCGCTTCAGCCGCCCGCCCAGGCAAGCGCGGTCGAGTGGCGCGATTACGCGTACCGTAGTCTGTCGGCCCTGCAAACCGCAAGCAGTTCGCTTGGAAAAAGCGTGGCGATTGCAAGCCTTGGGCAGAAAAATCAGTTCCAGCAGATGGGTGGAACGATTTCGGAACTCGTGACCGAATTCGAGGCGGTTCGCGCGGCCTGTCAGCAGAACCCGTGGATCGACGAAGCGCAGGCGATCGAAATCGCAATCGCGGGTTTGCCCGATCCCTTGCCTTTGGCGCGGGATGCGCGAAAACTCCAGTCCGAACTCGGTTCCTTTGAGGAGAATCTGGTGCGTGCGAGAGAGGCCATGGCAAGATTCGAAGCCAAGCCCGATTTCGTGGCGCTGTCAAAGATCACGACCCGCATTGACGAACTCAAGTCGCGCGAAACCGAATTGCGCTCGCACGTTTCAAGCCTTTTTGGCCCGCTTGAAAAACCGTGGCGCAAGTGGACCACGGACTCGAACCTGCAGTCGCGGTTGTCGGGGCCCACGCGCGACACGCTGGCCCAGTTGTTCAAAAACCCGCTGGACACGTTGTATCGCGAGAGCAAGTCCGGCAGCATCGAGCACGCGCTCTCCGAGTGGAAGGCGCTGGCCGACGCGGACGCGACGGGCGACTTTGAGAAACTTCGCAAGCAGCTCGATGCCCTATTGGCCCTTGATTTTTTCAAACAGTATTTTTGGCCGCTGAACGAGGTCCAAGTCGAAAAGAGCCGGCTTGAAAAATCGCTTTCGGATTCGCCCCTTTATCCGGAGCAAAAGCGGCTTGCCCAAGCGGTTGAGAACGCCGAGCGCCAGCTCGCGCAGGCCAAAATCGAGTTCGAGCATCTTGAAAAACGCTTGGGGAAAGCCCGTTTGGAACGCGTCGAACAACTCGCCTCTCTCGCCGAAAAACTCGAGAAACTCATCGGCGCCAAAGTCGATTGGGTTGGCGAATAGCAAATTCGGCAATCCCGCCGTCGGTTTCTCAAAATTACGAAGTCCCATTTTTTTCGGTCCGCAAATATTTTCTTTGGCTTTTGTTGGGAACACGGCTTTTCGCTGCAGGGTTTTTTTTGCTTCACGTCGTTCCCCCCACGGGCCCAGACGAAGCGGAGGTGTGAACCAAAAGGCCGTTAGACGTGCGAGAGCGCGATCACGCGGTCAAAAAAGGGCGAGACCGAGTGCACGAGACTCGCGTTGCCCTCGTTTCCGATGAGGACGATGCCCGCCATGCCGCGGTCGTGCAGGTGGCTGCGCAAAACGTGCGTGAACTTTTGCACGCCGCGCAGGTGGCTGAAAATCAACAGGGTGGAAAGCGAGTCGAGGACCACGCATTGTTTGTGCTCGCCGAGTTTTTCGCCGGCGGCGTCGATGGCGTCCAGCGTTTCCGCAAGATCGCTGCTGTGCTCGAGCGTGAACACGTGCGGAGGGCGCATGCCTGAAAAGCGCGGGCTCTTGCTGGCCCCGTCGACAAACGCCACGCGCGAAAACGGGATTTCAAGCGCGGCGAATTCGCGGGCCCACGTGTCGCTTTCGCGGTTGTACGTCACGTAGATGACATCAAAGTCCTGCGAAAGAAGGATTTTGACGAGCGCCAGATGGATCGCGTTCGCGTGCGCAACCGGCTCGGTCAACAGCACAAAGTCGGTTTTGGACAGCGCGCCCAACTGGCTGTCGAGCGAGCGCATTTTGGTGATGTCGGGCCGGAGCAGTCGTTCGACTTCGGCCACGCGCCCCGCAACCTCGTCGACTTTTTGACTCACGCCGATCGCATTGTTTTTTTCGCTGGCCATACGGTTCCCCATTGCTTTTTTTTTCATCGGTTTTTTTTTCGTGCGGGGGGCCTATCCGCCCCGACCTTTTCCCGCGTTCGCGGCCGCGGGCGGCGCCTGCTCGAACAAATCCTTGTCGGCAAAAATGTGCACGCCGTGCTCGGTCAAAATCATCGGGTGCAGTTTTTCGGAAAACGTGGTTCCGCGCATCTTTAGGATTCCGATCGATCGCACAAAACGGTCCTGATATTTCGTGTGGTACATGAGGACCACGCCGTCGGCCACGTACTCTTCAAGTCCAAAGAGACTCATGGGCGCGTCGAGCGCGATCTCGTTCGTGATCCACGCCGTGCATCCCAAGCGCTTAAGCATGCGACCGAGGCTCATGATGCGTTTTCGTGCGTCGAGCTCGCGTTCGAAATACAGTCGAAAGATGACGCCGGGGTCGATGACGAGGCGCTTGGCGTTCACGCTTGCGACCGCGTCCTCGATCGTGTTCTTGAGTTTGTCAAAATCGTACAATTCGACGGTGATGGTCTTGAGCCGACCGCTTTTGATGAGGCTCGCGAGGTCCCAGCCGTAATACGAGGCCGCGCGCACGATTTCCTCTTCGGTTTCCTCAAGCGAGATAAACACGCCGTTTTCGTTAAACTGGGTCGCGCCCATGAACAAATACTGGAGGCACATCGTGGTCTTGCCGCTGCCGGGGTCTCCAGAGATCACGACCAGCGAGTTTGCGGGCAGGCCCCCGCCCGTGATCTCGTCCAGCCCCGGAACACCGCTTCGAATCCTAACTGGCCCCGTCATGCGAATCGGTAAACTAAAGGCAAAACCGTATTATTAACTCTTCAGCCGTCCCCCAGCGGCCGTGCGGTTAAAGGGCGCGCTTTTTTATTTTTGCAATTCCTGTGTTTAAGCATGCGAATTGTTTGGGCCGGATTGTTGGCCTTGCTGCTTGTTTTTGGCCCTGGTGTTCTGGCCCAAGCCCCGTGCGATCCAAACCGCGTGACCGACCCCTTGGGGCTTGCGAACGGCTCTAGCGTGTCGTTTGTCGACCCGCACAATTGCAATTGTAGCGACACGTTTGACCGGCCGCAGACCATGAATCCTTCGACGCCGTGGTGCGGTTTGGCGGGCGTGACGGAAAACCATGGCATTCAACTGGCGCCCGGCGACACCGTGTATTTTCGCGGAGGCGATTATAATGGGCGCGAAGCCGGAATAGTCTCCAGCGGAACCCCAAGCGCACGCATCACCCTTAAGCCGTATCCGGGCGAAACCGTGGTTTGGCGCGGCGGCTCCACGTCTTTTGAACGCTTGTTTTCGGCCACCAGCAACTATTTGACCCTTGAAGGATTCACGCTTATCGGCCATGTCGATACGTCCCAAGGCCCGTTGTACATGCCGGTCCTGTTGTCGTTTTCCGACACGACGGGCCTTGAACTGCGAAACCTTACGCTGGAACCCTTTCAATCCGTCAACGACATCGGATACGGAAACCGCTGGCCCGCCGGCTCCGGAAAAGAAGGCTGGGGGCACGCCATCAAATTGTACAACGCGGACAATTTCAAAATCCAAAACGTCAAAATCACGTGCCAAAACGCAGGCGAAAACTATCCGGCGCTTCAATTCAACGGCGACGGCCTGCAACTGGACAGTTCGCGCAACGGTGTCGTTGAAAACAGCGAGTTCAAAGACTGCGGACACATCCCCTTAACGGTGCGGTTTAATTCCACCAACGTGACCCTCCAAAACAACGTAATCAGCAATGTGTTCCACACTGGACTGGCCAGCGGCGTTGGAAGCAACCACAACATCATTCGCAACAACGTCATCAAAAACTATAATTCAAAACCCAACGACCTGTCCAACCGCTCCCACGGCATCGAATTATTGGGTGAAAGCGACAGCCTCATCTACAACAACATTGTTTACAACGGCGCCGACAACGGCAACGGCATATCACTTGCCAATTCGCAGGACCCTAATTTTTTCCAAAACAACAACAACAAGATTTTTCACAACACGGTGTATTCGACAAATTACAACAATCTCTCGCTTGCCAGCAATGGCCTGTTCGGCTCCAACAACTGGACCAACAACAACCAAATCAAAAACAACATTTTTTACGGCATCCAGCAATACCAAAGCGAAGGCGAATTTTTGCACGGTGAAATCCGCGTGTACGGCTACGACTACGAAGGCAACAACGGATACAACAACGTCTTCGAAACCAACTTGGTACAGGATTTCAGGGCCGGCGAGAAGCCCATCGTCAGCCGCAATTTCAAGAACAACACGTATTACCGGTACACGGTTGCCGAGTTCAATGATTTTTCGTGGGCGTCTGGAAACCTCGAGGGCAATCCGTTGTTTGTGAATCCGTCGGGGGGTGATTTTCGTTTGCAGGCGGCGAGTCCGGCGGTCAATGCGGCGCCGTGCCTGTCGGAGGTTTCAACCGATTTTTTTGGTGCAACGCGTTCGAACGGCGGGGGGTGCACGATCGGGGCCATCGAGTTTGATCCGCTGGTACAATCCGTTTGCGGAAATGGTACAATCGAGTCGGGCGAGCAGTGCGACGGGTTCAATTTGAACAGTCAGTCGTGTGCGAGTCTTGGTTTTGGTACGGGCGCGTTGTCGTGTTCTTCCTTGTGCCAGTTTGTGACATCAAGTTGTTCGAATCCGCCGCCGGACGATGGTTCGGATTCGTGCGTGCCGGACTGGCGTTGCGATCCGTGGGGCGCGTGCATCAACGACATTCAATTGCGCATGTGCCGCGACTTGCAAAACTGCGGATTGATCGCCAATCGCCCGCCGGTTTCTCAGGCGTGCGGTGCGGATGTTCCGCAGTCCGTGGACGCGAATGAAAACTCCATTGTTTCAGCGCCCGCGTGTTCCGAGAACTGGCGTTGCGGCGAGTGGGGCGCGTGCGTCGAGGGTTTGGAGCGACGAACCTGCACGGATGTGGCCAATTGCGGTTCTTTTAATCAACAACCCGAGATTTTGCGTGCGTGCGGTTCGACGGGCGTGCAGGCGGCGGGCGTTCCGAGTTTGCCCGAGGTTCCGGTGGTGGCCTTGTCCGCGCTTGCCTTGGGCCTTTTGAGTCTTGGCGCGTACGGCGTGATCCGTTCAAGGCACGCGTAAAAACTCGTTCGCATGGTCACGAACGGTTTGGCCGTCCTTTTTGCTTGATGACAAACCGCGTGGACCGTGTTCCAACCAATTCTTTTGCCTTGTTGGGTTTTTGGGGACCGGCTTTTTCTTTGAGCGCCCGCCGTTCGGCAAACCAAACGTATTCGCCTTTGGGCAGCGTTCCGACGCGTCCCTGGCTGGTTCCATGGGGTTTGGGCTTTGGTTCTTGAAGTCGATTGAATTGAATTTTGGGCATGACCACGAATCTCGTGGGGTGGCCCCGTCCGCCGGGCGGCAGGTTCACAATGCTTCCAAGGTGTTGGGTTCGGGTGTCCATGACTTCCCGAACTACTTTTTTTCGCTTTGGGGCGCGTGGCATTTGTTTTTCCTCCTAAACGCATTCGATTTTTCGCTTAATAAGACTTGTCCGGTCTTTCGAGCGGTGGGTCATCCGCCGCTTTTTGGCCAATTGTTTAATAGCAAATCGGGTGTTTGTCCCTTGCATGAAACGCGTAGCCATCACGGGGGGTTTGGCGTCCGGAAAGACCACGGTGTTGTGGGAGTTTGCGCGCCTTGGGTTTCCGACGCTTGACTGCGACGCGGTCGTGCACCGGCTCTATTTCGAGCCGGAGGTTCAAAAAAAGGTCATGGAAAAGTTCGGCACGATCGACAAAAAAGAGATTTCCCAACTCGTGTTTGCAAGCCCTGAGGAACGCAAGTGGCTGGAGGACGTGTTGCACCCTCTGGTGTGGGCCGAGATCGAAAAATGGTGGAAATCGTTTGCGCGCGCGCCGCCGCTATCGGTTGTCGAGGTTCCCTTGTTGTACGAGGCGGGCTGGCACATGCGTTTTGATGCCGTGGTCTTTGTCCGTTCTCCGATCGCTGACCGCGTCAAACGCGGCATGGCCAAAGGGCTTTCCGAACAACAAGTGCGCGCGCGCATCGATGCCCAATGGTCGGACGAGCAAAAAGAACAGGCGGCTTCGTTTATTATCGACAATTCGGGCGACATCCCGCACGTTCGCCAGCAGGTCATTCAAACGGTCAAGGCGCTTGCATGAAGGCTTCACGATCTTTGGTGGTTTATCCGGGCACGTTCGACCCGATCACGCTTGGGCACGTGGACGTCGTCAAACGCGCGTCGCGCTTGTTTTCAAACCAGCGGGTGATGGTGGCCGTGCACGCGAACCCGCAAAAGTCCCCGTTTTTTTCGCTTGCCGAGCGCGTGCAATTGGTGCGCAAGAGCCTTTCCGGCCAAAAAAACGTGTCCGTCGAGGGCTTTTCGGGCCTCTTGATCGAATTTTTGCGCAAAAAGAACGCGTTTGTGGTTGTCCGCGGCCTTCGCGAACTATCCGACTTCCAATTGGAGTTCCAGCAGGCGGTCATCAATCGAAAACTCTATCCGCCCACGGAAACCGTCTTGATTGTCACCGACCCGTCCACGTTCTATGTAAGCAGTTCCATGGTCAAGGAAATCGCGTCCTTGGGCGGAAACGTGAGTGATTTCGTTCCCGCGCCCGTGGCAAAAGCGCTCGAAAAAGCCTTTGCCTGAATTTTTCGAATTTTGGCAAGCGACGGTTCAAAAAAAGAAAAAGAAGAAAGGCCCGTTTGGGCCTTTACTGGTTCTACACGGTGCCGTTGCAGGTAATGGTGACGGTTCCGTCAAGGCCGCCCTGCGTCTGGTACGCAACGGTGACCGTTCCGCTGAACTGTCCGCTTCCGGCCGCGGGCACATCAATGCCGCTAACCGTCCACGTGTTGCCCACGCCAACGCTTCCGGCGTCTGGGTTGATGACAAGACCGCTGGTGTTTCCACCGGCGCCGTCGCCGAGATCTCCGGTAATGCCGCACTGTCCGTCCGCTGGAACGGTTTCACCGACGCCGGAATCGACTGGAGTACAGTCGTCGGCGGCCGTGGTTACGGGGCCCGAGGTCGCGTTTCGAAGGGTCATGCCGAGTCCGGCGGTTCCGGGCGAGGCCGACCATTCGGTCAGTTGCATTTGGCTGTTGAGGCTCTGGCAGGTTACGCCGCCGGTGGAGCCGCTTGTGACAAAGATGAGCACGCCGATCACAATGGCAATCACGATCAGGGCCCAGCCGTAGGTCATTAGGTATTCGAGGGCGGATTGACCTCTCATATTCATGTGGAAAACCTCCATGTTTTCGAGTTTGGTGTTTTCCCAGCCCTTTTTTTTTTAAAGGACTTGTAGCCTCTATTCACGGCTGGGACTAGTCCTAGAAAACGGCTTGGGGGTTTATATAGTTTGCGGGCGGAAAAAGCAAACTGTTGACTGTTTTTCCGAATCGATTTTTTTTATGGCGCCGGCGCGTTTAGGCACTCGTGGTTATGTCCAATTCGGCGTGGGATGCTTTCATGCGACCGCGCTTATTGCACGGTGACGGCTTTGTTGACCGAGCAGATGATTTCGGGTTTGTCCGCGTCGCGGATGTCGATAAGGATGGAATAGTTTTTGCTTGCGGCCACTCCGAGGTTGTGGGGGAATTCGAAGCCGAGCGAGAACGCGTCTTTCAGGCTTCGGCCGACGCGAAAGCGTCCGGAGGTGGTTCGAAAGCCCGGATCGCGTTCCACGATTTTGGAGTTGGTGTCCTTGATCGTCAAATCCCATGTTCCAGAGAACCGGTTTTTTCCGGTGTTGGTGAGCGTGGTTTCGACTTGTTCGGCTTTGGCGGTTGTGATGTTCGTGTCGGAGTCGGTTTTGAATCCGTTGAAGAACACGCTGTCGATGGTCAGACTGCACTTGGGCGACAGGTTTTCGAGCGAGAGGAGAGCGGCTTGGTCGGGTTCGGCCAAGGGGACTTGGTACAATTTTTTGCCTTTGGCGAACGTGATCGACAAATAGGGGCCGGTTGTCTGGATGGGCAGGTTGTACGCGAGTTCGCCCGTGATGGGGTCGTTGGTCGCGATTTTTGTGGTCGCAAACGGTTTGAGGAGCGCGCTCGTGGCCTTGGTGTCTTTCAGATAGGACACGTCTTGGGCGTCCTTGAAGATGGTTTCGTAGGTTTTGCTGAGATCGACTTCGCCGCCGGAAATGTTTTGGACGCTGATCGAGACCACGGCGAACATTTTGCCTTTTTCGGTTTCGGCAAAACTGGTGTCCGAGTCTTTTTCGTCCACGGTTTTCACATAGCGTACGCCGTTGACCGTGATCTTGACGTCGTCGCCGACGATTTGCTCGCCCACGAGTCCTTGCACGATTTCCTTGGTTGCGGGATCGAACTCGCTTGCGTTCGGATTGTTCGTAAGCGAGATGTTGAAGCCGATCTTGCTTTTTTCGGGGATGATGTGGACCACGAGGCCGGCCGCGCTTTTGTTGATCGCAAACGCGATTTCGCCGCGCTTGGAGAGTCCGGCGAGGACGTCGACGCCCTTGCTTTTGCTTCCGGTGGCGCCCGCGAAAAAGTTGTTGTAGAGGACCGCTTGTCCCTTGGTTTCGATTTGGTACGAGTATTTGGCGTCGTCGGAGAGAATGAACTGGAAGCTTTTGTCGGAGAGTTTGAACACGTCGCCCGTGTTGTTTTCGAGCGTGACGTCGATGAGCGCATAAATTTGTTCGGCGGGCGCGGGGGGCAGTTGTTCCTTGGTTTCGGCGATCTTGTCGACAAACCGCACGCCGTTGATCGTCAGGTTGATGTCCTTGGTGATTTCAAACGATTGTCCGACGTTGAAGTCCGTGATCTTGGGCTTGGGAAGCACGCAGGTGCCCGTGCAGCAGACTTTGGTGTCTTTGGCGGGCACGCTGCCGCCCGAGCAGGTTTCGTTTGTTTTGCACGTTTTTCCCTTGAGTTCCACGCACGTTTTGTCGGGCGTGGCCTCGGGGGCCGAACCGCATCCGGAGAGCACCAGAAGGCCGATGAGAAAGAGCACGCCGAGGCCCGCGGGAAGGTTCTTCATGGTAAGACTATTTTCAACCGGCTATAAATACGTTGGGGTCGTGGGTTTTGCATGCAGCGCCGTTTCAGGCCGATTGTGGTTCATTTTGGGAATGTGGGAACGCCCGGTCCGTCGCAGGCCGAAAAAACCATCCGGTATGCGCGGCGTTTTCCAAGCGTGCATTTTATCGGCGTGGATCCCGCGGTCTTGGATCGGTCGCGTGCTTTCGGTCGGCGTCCAAAAAACTGGAGCCAGTGGCGAACCGATTTTTTGTCGGGTTTGAATCGTCTTCGGGATTCGTCGGTGTCGGTTATGAGTTCGGAGATGGCGTTGGGGTATTATGCGCCGCCCCTGCGAAAGGGAGCGCTCAACGATCGGGCCACGCGCGATCACACGACGGCGGTTCTTCGGGTGGCGTTTGCCAAGCTGCGGCCGGGCGGCAAACTGTTTTTGGTGTCGGACGGTCTGATTCGCGACTGGATTCTGGATCAGTTGAAGGACACGCCGTTTCGGCCCGAGGATGTTCGTTGGCGCGCGCTGTCGGACCGCGAGTGTCAGCGCACGCCTTTTTTGCGCGCGAACGCGGATTTCGAGCACGTTTCGTACCCGTATTTGTTCCAGTTGACCCTGCAAAAACCGAAATAGATTTTTGGCGCGCCTGCTTTTTTTTTGCTCACTCCAAGCCATTGCGTTTGCCGGACTAGAAAACGCGGGTATTCGGTGTGGATTGTTTTGGTTCTTAAGCGCTAAGCCAAGCGGGCGCGGGAACGACGTTCTAGAATAGTGTTTTGAACACGCTTGCAAGACCCGAGCGGATCACGTGGAAGGCGACAAATGCGACGACGAAGATGAAAGGAAACATTTTCATGCCGTCGATTTTGCGGCCCGTGTTGATGACGCCGATGGTTAGGCACGCAAACACGACGGTGGCCAGTAGTGCGATTTGGCTGAAGAAGGTCACGAATTCGGGGTCGATGTTGCTTTTTGGGACGCCGATGAAGCCGCCGATGGGCGAGCGCGCGCTGGCTTGGGTCATGGCGGCTTCGTCGATGTTGAGTTGGCTGGTTTGTTCGGTGAGGACGCCGACGATGAAACTGGAGATGCCGAACAGCATGGGCGCGCCGAGTGCGGCCGAGACGACGATGAGCATGACGTACATGGAGACGTTGGCCGAAATTTCTTGTTTGAGGGCCTGTTCGTCGCGCAGGTCGTCGCCGAGTTGGAGAAGGAGGTTGGCGATTTGTCCGCCGCTTTTGATGCCGTTTGACAAGAGCCACATGGTGCGTTCGATGGTTTTGCTTTTGAGTCTTTTTGGGATGTCGAGGAGGACGTCTTCCATGCGTGCGCCGGCGAGCATTTTTCGGCTGGCGTCCCGCAGTTCGTCGGAGAGGGGTCCGAATTCGGGGCGGGCGGACACGATGAGCGCGCGTTCGGTGGTCAGACCGCTTTTGATGTTGGATGCAATGAGTTGGAGCGCGTCGGGCAGGACTTTTTCGGCGAATCCGCCTTTGGAGGCCGAGATTTGGGAGAGCCAGTAGTAGATGATGACGGTGTACAGGAGCACGGTGGCGACAAATCCGCCGATGTAGATGAAGGGCCATTGGGTGACGGGGGCCACGAGGATGTTGAGTGCGACGGCGCCGCCCATGAAGGCGAGCGCGAAGCCGATGACCACGAGGAATCCGACGAAGCTTTTGCTTTCGACGTTGACGCCGCCGTAGGCGAGTTCTTTGGTCACGTAGTCGACGAGGCCGCGCGGCAGGAGCGCGGACGCGCGCAGGTAGACTTCGTTCATGAGGCTGTGGCGGGCCATGTCAGGCGTTCTCCCAAGGCGTTCGGGTCGTGCGCGGGTTTGCGGGTGCGGGCGGGTTCATGGGTTTTTTTCTCCGTTTAAACGTTCATGAGGGTGGGGCGTTTGCTTTCGACCATGGTGATGAACATGAATTCCATGAGGAGCGTCATGCCGAGGAGTCCCCAAAAGTACGTTTCGACGATTTCGACTTTGGGAAAGCTGCCAAGGACGATCATGAAGGTCATGGAGAGGGCGGGCATGATGACGCCGATCATGAGGTAGATGAGGCTGAAGAGTTTCAAATCGTTTCCGTATTTGGTCACGGCGAGTTTTTGGTCGCGCTCGGTCGTGGCCATGCTTTCGGAGAGGATGTCGCCGATGTCGCCGCCGGCTTTCATGCCGTTGACGATCTGCCAGAGAATCTTTCGCAAAAAGGGCGAGGGGTTGTTGGTCGCGATTTCTTGGAGCGCTTCTTCCTGCTGGTAGCCCGCGTTCATTTTGTCGACCGCGTGCTTGAACTCGCGCGAGAGCGCGCCGAAGTCGCCGTTGGCGACCATGTCGAGGCCCGAGAAGAGCGAGACGCCGGATTTGATTTGTACAAGAAGCGTGCGGAGCGCGAAGATGAGGTTGGATTCGATTTCGCGGATTTTTTTGCGGGCGAGCGCGGTCGGGTAGCTCATGCCCATGAAGAAGATGAGGGCCGCGAGGACGAGCGTGATCCCTCCGCCGATCATAAATCCGGTGGCGTGGAGTGCGGTCGCGCGGTTGGAGACCACGAGGCTCATGATGGGAATCGTGACGATTGCAAGAATGACGGTCCAGAAGATGGTGTTCGTGAGGACGAGGGTCGTGTATTCTTTGTCGTCGACTTCGGTGATTTCGGCTTGGTTGAGTTGGATGGACAAGAGGGGGTTTCCTTTGGCCATGCGGGCGCCCATGGTGCCCAAGGGCTTGCCCATTTGCCGAAGGATCGGCAAGGGGAGTCCGAACGGGATCGACAGCATTTTTCGGGGCATTTTTCAATCCTTTTTTTTTCTTTTTTTTTTTGGATTTTTTGGGATTCCCGAATTTTTTCGGCGTGTTCTTTTTTTTTGGCGCGCGTCGGTTTGGCCGAATCGTCGTTTTAGTGTCCGGGCTGTATTCGGTATTCCTCCGGAATGTTGATCACGGGTTTGATGTTTTTGGCGGCCTGTTCCTCGATGTCGGCGGGGTTCCGGTAGTATTCGGCCATGAGGACGCCGATCTCGTTGATGTCGTGGATATCGTGTTGGACGAACCACTCTAATATGCTTTGCTTGTGCTTGAGGTCTTCGTCGATCTCGCTTTTGGTCAGGCCCGTGTGGAGCTCGAGTTCGTCCATGAGGCGGATGGAGGTTCCGTGGGGAACGATCTTGTCGTCGACTCCGCGCCAGCGAAACAGGACGTTGGCTTTGATGGTTTCTTCGCCTTCGCGGCGCTGTTCGGGAACGAATTCGGCGAGTTCGAGGACGCGGCGCACGCCGAGGCGGCGGTTTCGGAACATGACGACGTTCATGTGCACGGAGTCGAGCATGGTCGCGGGAATCGCGATGGGGGGGTTGGTCATGCGGCGGATGGTTTCGTCGGCCGTGTTCGCGTGCAAGGTGGTGTAGACCGAGTGGCCCGTGTGCATGGCTTCGAACATGACTTCGGCGTCGCGCTGCCGGCGGATTTCTCCGACGATGATGCGGTCGGGGCGCATTCGGAGAGAGTTCACAAGGAGGTCGTTCATGGTCACGCCGCCTTTTCCCTCTTGGTTGGCCTCGCGCGTGGTCATGGGGACCCAGTGCAAAAAGCCGGGCAATTGGAGTTCGCGCGTGTCCTCGATCGTGAGCACGCGTTGCGTGGGCTGGATGAACGGCAAAATGACGTTCATGAAACTGGTTTTTCCGCTTCCGGTTCCGCCCGAGAGAATGATGTTCAATTCGTATTGCATGCCGAGCCAGACGAAGGCCATCATTTCGGCGGAAACGGTTTTGGCTTTGATGAAGTCGGTGACGGTCCACGGGTCGCGGCGAAAGCGGCGGATGGTGATCGTGTTTCCGAGGCTACTGATGGGAAACAGGGTCGCGTTGGCGCGGTCGCCCGTGATCAGGTGCGCGTCCAAGAGGGGCGCAAGCGTCGTGATTTGTTTTCCGACGCGGCGTGCGATGATGGTCGCGTAGTTTTCGATTTCTTCTTCGGTCGTCATGAAGACGTTGGTTCGAAGCCACGAGTATTTTTTGTGGTAGACCCAGACGGGATCGCGGTGGTGGTTGACCACGATTTCTTCGAGGTAGTTGTCGGCGAGGAGCACGTCGATGCGTCCGAGGCCGAGCATGTCTTGGAGGAGATAGCTGATGAGGTAGTTTTGGGTTCCTTCGGGAAGTCCGCCGAATTCGCGGCCGAGCGCGGTTTTGGCGCGTTCTTTAAAGCGCTCTTTGATTTGTTTGACGGCTTTGGGGTCCATCATGCGTTCGGCCCCAAGGCCGATTTCCGACAACAGGACATTTTTGAGGTTGTTCAGCAGCGCGCGGGTTCCGGCGCCGAGTTGGGGCAGGTTTAGATAGTATTCGCGGGCAAAAACTTCGGGTTTTTCGATGATGTCGACTTCGAATTGGATGCCTTCGTGGTCCAGCGAATAGGTTTCGATGACCTGAAAGGTTTTTTTTTCGGCAACCGAAAGGCCTCCGCTGGGCGCGCTTACGGGCATTCGGTTGGGGCCCGGGGCCGAGTTTGCTTGTATCGGGGGTTTGCCAAATGCGGCGGTTTCGGCGTTTAGTCCGCTTTGGGAAATGTCGGGGGCCGGTGCCTCTTTTTTGGATTCGTTTTTGGCGTCCGGCGCGATCGTTTTTTTGTCGCTTTTTTTTCCAAAGGGGTCAAAGGCCATGGCAATCGGTTCCGCGGGTCGCAAGCAATAGGCCGTTTTCCTTTTTTAGGGCATCGGCTGGGCTCTTGGGCGCTCGCATAAACCGCAGGGCGGTTGTGTGGACGGGTTTGTTAAGCCGTTTTTTTTTGTCGTGATTTGTCTTTTGAAAAAAGCGATAAGATGGTGCGCGAGGATTGGTTCGTTCGATGTTTTGGTTTATCGGTTTTTTTTCTCGTCGGGGCTGACGGCCACGATTTTCCAGGGGCCGAACGCGGGGTATTCGATGCGGATGAGTTTGCTTTCCTCGAGGATGTCGCAGTAGTTTTGGAGTTGCGCGGGCGTGATGCGCAGGTATTTGGCGAGGTCGCTGCTGGACACGATTTTGTATTTGTTGACGACTTCGACGATTTGGTCGAGGGCGGTCGTGAGATTGAGTTGTCCGATTTCTTTTTCGGTCGAGGTGATTTCGGATTCCTTGACCATGCCGGCGACGACGCCTTTTCCCATGTCGATTTTGGGTTTTTCGTATTTGACGCGGGGGCCGGTGTCGCCGGGTTCGGGGGACAGGCGTTCGACGATGCGGCGTTCGGTTTCGACGTGTTCGCCCATTTTTTTGATGGTGCGTTCCATGGCGTCGGTCATTTTGGCGAGGCTTGACTCGTCGAGTTTGACGGGGTCGGATTCTACGACGATGCGCTGGGGGGTCGCGGGTCGTTGTTCAATAATGCGTTCGATTACTTGGAACTCGCTTCGCGAAGGCATTGGGCAGAGAGCATTATCCAGCGCCGCTTCGCGAACATACTTTTTTACGTGTTGATAGGGCGAATTGTCAAGATAGCGAAAGAGATACTGGTCGGTTTTCCTTCCGATTGCAT
>JAANMU010001664.1_pt1 | contig 19248 bp, 13 predicted proteins | sample 7279701 | NCBI WGS metagenome assembly JAANMU01 (sample SAMN14094539, study PRJNA606508) | bioreactor metagenome | isolation source: A lab-scale SPAN reactor treating ammonium-rich wastewater day 57 | place: Ireland: Galway | collected 2017-03-13 | reverse complement strand
GTGTAACCTTTTATTACTAGTACTTTTGCCATAGTTTTTTTAAGTAAATGCAACCCTGTTTTGTGTGAATATTTAACGGTAACTATGTAAATGCCGTAGTTTCCCGGATTTGCAAAAGAATGTCGAACTGCCTGTCAAATAAAATCGCCGAAAAAACCCGTAGCTTTTTCGGCGGCTGAAGAATGGTTGCATATAGGAAAATAAATTAAATCGAAACAATCATGGTTGCGGAAAACGTTCGGCCGTCCGACGGCCAAATTCCCGGACCGGGATAGAACTGCGGACGTTTTGTAAAATAACTTTCGTTCGTGATATTGCTTGCGTTGAGTTGCAGTTTCAGCAAATCATTGATGCGAACGGAGAAATTGGCATCGAGCAGAGTATACGCGGGAACTAATCCGACCGATCCGTTAGCCGACGGAGTTTCTGTGTTTAGAGCGTCCGCATAACTGCCGGCGGTATAGCTTGCCATAATCGAGATCTTGAATTTGCCGTAATTAATGCTTGCTCCGTTACGACTGATAACGGTAGGAACGCTTTCCACATAATTGCCATTTACGGAGATATTTTGACTGCCGGTTCGAATAGATGCGTTTTCATATCGAGCGTCCATATAAGACGTAGAAGTAAATATCGAAAAAATGGAGTTGCCGCCGAGAGCAATATCTGCTTGGACAAGCACTTCTAAGCCCTTCGTAAATGAATCGCCGATGTTTGTTCGAAAAATAATCGTATTATTATTTGCATCGGTTTGAAGTTGCGTTCCAAGCCGGTTATTGTATTGCAAGGCAAATGCAGAAACATCCCAAGTAAATACGCTCCATACGCCTCTTAAACCGGCTTCGGCGGTATATCCGCTTGCGTCTTCCAGATTTTTGTCGGCAACCTCATAAATCGAGCCCGGTATAATATCTTTTAGAATTACTGGACGATAAGACTGCCCCCATCCACCGTAGATATTGATAAAATCGTTAAGGTTATATTGCGCGGATACGGCGAACAAAGGGAAACTGTGCTTAATTGTATTCGGTACGCTTTCCGAAGGATAATTAGTGATTTTTCCTGAAAAATCCGACGCGCCCGACTCAATGCGCATACCCGCGCTGACCGATAGATCTTCAATCGGAACCCAGCGATTCTCGGCAAAAAATGCAATGTTCGATGTTTTGTAATGTAAATCTCGTCCCCAGCCGGGCTTTACAAGTTCTATGTCGTAGTCTGTTCCGACGGATCCGGTGCCGAGTTGCCTGCGATGAAGGTCGTTGTTCATATATTGGAAACCGACTGCAAGCGTGGAAGCTATATCAAAAGTCGAATAAGAATGAACGGCGCGAATCTCTGCGGTAAAACTGCCGAAATTGTCTATGTCAACCTGCCGATTGTTATATGCAAGCGTCGCCGGCACTAAACTGTCGTTTATATTTACGAGGCGGTCGAACATAACGCTGTTGCGGTCGCCGAATAAATACGAAAGGTTGAGATGTAACTTGGTGCCGTCGTCAATGCCCCAATCAACTCCCAAGGACGGGATATTGATGACGGGCGAATAATAATTACGTGCGCGTGTAGCCATTTGCGGGTCGGCGTGGAACATGCTGTCGGTAAGCGCACCGGGCAGATGAACCAAATAATTTGAGCGTGTGTATTCTGCTTTGAAAGAAAGTTTCGGCGCGGCATCGAAGAACAGCGTCAAATTCTCGGCATCGTATTCGGAGTCGCTATTTTTGCGATAACCGCCGTTATGCTTGCGGTTTATCCACGCCGAGTACCGAAATTTTCCCAATTTGCCGGAGGCGGCGTTATGTGTGGAAACCAATCCGTAAGAGCCTATGGAATTTATGCTTTCAAACGCTATCTCGCGGGTTGTGTCGGGCTGTTTCGAGATATAATTCAACATTCCGCCGAATTGTGCGCCGTATTGCAATGCACCCGTTCCTCGAACAAGTTCCACGCGATCCACCGCTTCTATCGGGATATTGTAGTGGCTTGCCGGATATCCGTACATATCCGAATTTGTTATAATACCGTCTTTCCGAATATTAAATTCCCACCCGCGATGCGGGTCAAGGCCGCGAGTCGAGATGTTTAATTGATTGCCCGTTCCGTCCATATCATAAACGAAAATACCCGGAATTTTAGCAAAAATTTGCCGTGCGTATTTTTCGGAAACAGCCGCATCTTTTTCGGCAAGAACTACAACCTCACTTTTTTTACCGGAGAATATATATGTTCCGCTGACAGGTGCAAGCCTTTGTATATCGCGCGGATAGCGAACGGCTTCTACCGTTACGGGCGAAGATTGATAAGTTTTTGTCGAATCGGTTTCGTTCTGTGCAAAAGCATTGCCGCAAGCGGCCGTCAGAACTATTGCATAAATTACTGAATAACGGAACATATACTGAAAAAACTTGTTTAATGAGTGTAATTCTTGAAAACAAAGAAATTGTGTTGTTTTGTTCAGACTTGAAAAAATCTGTTACTTCATAGCCGTTTCAAGATTGCGGGCTACTTCCGGCCAGTTCACGACGTTCCACCACGCGGCTATGTAATCATTGCGTTTATTTTGATATTTCAGATAATATGCATGTTCCCAAACGTCAATGGCGAGCAATGGTTCAATGCCCCAAGCCGATAACTTCTGCTGATTTTCAGCTTGTAATACAAGCAATCTTTTATCGGCTCGGCGATAATGAAGAATAGCCCAGCCGCTGCCTTCAACGCCGGCCGCCGCAGCCGAAAATTGCTTTTGAAAGGCAGAAAAACTGCCGAAGTCGCGAATTATTTTCTGTGATAGATCGCCTTGTGGTTCGCCACCGCCGCCTTTGCCGGCCGGTGCCATTACGCGCCAGAATAATGAATGAAGGAAATGTCCGCCGCCGTGAAAAGCTGCCTGACGCGATAAATGCTGAATCTGCCCGAAATCTCCCGAAGCGCGTGCGGCCGCAAGTTGCTTCTCGGCGGCGTTTAGCCCCGCTACGTAGGCTGAATGATGCTTGCTGTGATGCAATTCCATAGTACGGGCATCTATGTACGGCTCCAAAGCATCGTAACCATATAATAATTTCGGCAACTCATGCTTAGTGGTTTCGCCTGCGCCTTCCGGCGTATTTGCACGGGCGGGGATAAAACTTGCCGCACCGACAGCCGCAACCCCGGCAAGCAATTTTCTGCGTGATAATTCCATTATATTTTTCCTTCCGAATGATTCGTTAAAATTGTTGCAGGTAAATCGTAAATACTCTGCCAACCTATATTCAGATGTGCAAAAATACGAAGAAAAACCGCAAACAGCCGTTCTGCGGTAATGCCTTGTCGGTAATGCTTCGGCGGTTGCAAGAGTGTGTTTTTTGATGTAAGCAGCGGGATGTATTGAGGTTAGGCGTTCGGCGAAAGCATCGATTTCATATATGCCGACGTAATTATACCGATATGGAGGCAACCGATTGATACTGCTGCTTTAGGATGCGGAAAGTCGTTGCTCAAAGTTAATGGAAACGAGTTTTTTTTCTGTAAATAGTACGAACTATGTGCGATTTGTATATTGCTGCTCTGTTCCTGTATAAATCGGTGCCGTCAAAAAAATAAAATCGGGCAGATGCCTATTGCAACCGCCCGATTGAATCGAAAATTTGAATTACCAGATTATTCTACGTCCCACCAAACTCGCGAGAAAATCGAAATCGGTACATTGCCGGGATTTACTTTTGCCCAATTTGCACCGTTATAGATACGCTCGGACTGCGGATACGGGAAACGTCTCGGGATTTGCGGGCCGTTTGTCGGGGTTAGTACGGGAAAACCTGTTCTGCGCCAGTCAGCCCAACTTTCAAACTGCGTGAACATTGCAATATACTTTTGCTCCATAATGCGTTCCAAGGTAATATTGCCTTCATCGGTTGCAACATTTGCTTGTGCCGTATATTTGCCTGCATCGGCGGCATCTACACCGAGTTTTTCCATAGATGCGGCTATTGCCTCGTTGTAGGATACTACTGCTTTTGCTTTGTCGCCGCTAATGAGAGCGGCTTCGGCTTCAAGGAACTTTACTTCTGCATAGGTGATAAAAGGCACAGGCGAATTAATGGAAGCATAATACGGCCCCAAGCCGGAATTATTCGAGTATAAAGTATCGTCGTCAAGCAGGGCATACATCGGGCGACGCGGGTCATTTGTTGCGTTCATAATTTCCATCAGCTTCGGCCCCATACGTATATCGTTTCTTTGCACATCGAATTGATACAGCGGGTTTGCCTCACTTTCTTTTGTGCCGAAAACAAACTGCATATCATCGCCGTTGCTTGTGAAAGCAGCCGCACATTCGCTTAGTACTTTTGCCGTTGCCGAAGGATCTTTTTTTCGGGTGTGCATATAGCAACGCGCTTTGAATGCATGTGCCGCTTTAATCCATTTGGCTTTATCGCCGCCATAGATAAAATCGTCGGCTCCTGGAGAATAAACGCTGCTTGCCGCACCGAGATTGGCAATAGCATTATCGAGCAGTTTATGAATTTCTGCATAAAGCTGTTCGCCGTTGTCAAAAGTCGGCTTTAAATTCGCATTGCCTTTGAATGCGTCCGAGTACGGGGCACTGTCCCAAAGGTCTACGACAGAGCCGAGCGAGTAGGCCATTAGAATTTCCGCTACACCTTGATAATAGGGAGATTCCTTTTCTTTGGCAGTTTTTGCCATGTCATGGAAATCCTGCATAGGCCCGGCGTAAAGATTATATTGCCAAGCATTGTCAATATCGGATTCGGTTATTATATAGCCGTACATACCCTGCGATTGCCGCGCCGCACCGTAAAGATGTTGTGTAAGCAGTCCGGAAAATCTTCCTAAATCACCGCCTACAACATAGCCAAGCCCTGCCTGCGATGTAGGCAAAATAACATTCAACGAGACGTTCGACACGTTGTTCGGGTCATTATTGATGCTTGTATCTATCCATTGGTCGCACGACGACAGTAGAATGACGGCTGCAATACCGGAGAGAAGATATTTTTTCATTGTTAAATTTCCTGTTTAGTTGCAAAAATGTATCCGGTTTAGAAATCTACGTTAACGGAGAACGTATGGCTGCGCGTATTCGGCATATTAAAGTAGTCAATACCTTGTGCATTGTCTGCGCCCATAAGATTTGTTTCCGGATCTACGCCTTTGTAATCAGTTGAAAGCCAAAGATTACGTCCGGTATATGTAACTCTGATTCCTGCAAACGGTATGCCTTCCATAATGGATTTCGGTAACTGATAACTGAGCGAAACTTCACGCAGGCGCACCCAACTTCCGTCTTCGATAAAATCTTCGGTATTAGAACCTATAAATCCGTTGCCGTTACCGTTAGACAGCCAACTTTGGTCGAGCGTAACCGATACATTGTTTTTCGTACCGTCAGTAACAACTTCGTTCTTATCGTTCAGGGTACCCTTTACGCCGTTAAATACTGTTGTAGAACCGCGGGTTTCGGTGTCTTTATGAGTACCGAAATAATAGAGTGCGCCGCGTGTTCCGTTCCAGATAACGCCGCCCTTGCGTATGTCGAGCAAGGCGGAAAGCGTAATGCCTTCGTAGGAGAATGTATTGCGGAAACCCATTTGCCAATCGGGATTGGAGCTGCCAAACGCTTTTTCTATCGGGTCGAGAATAGGAAAGCCTACCGGAGTTCCGCTTACACTGTTCGAGTCATTTTCAATGATAACATTGCCGTTTTTATCGCGCAACCAGCCGTATCCGAATATAGTTCCGTAAGGGAGCCCTGCTACTGCACGAATTGTTGCTCCTGTAAAGCCGCCAAGCGTTATATTGTCAACCCCATCGGCCAAGGATATTACTTTGCTGTTGTTTTTTGCCCAATTAAGAGTTGCATCCCAGCGGAATCCGTCTGTATTGAGGGGAGTTGCGGTAAGTACAACTTCAATTCCGTTATTGTTTATCTCGCCGTTATTGGCAATTAGCGATATAAATCCGGTTGAACCGGCTACCGGAACGGAGAAAATTTGGTCGCTGCTGGTTTGGTCGTAATAAGTAAAGTCTATACCGAACAAGTTATTAAAGAATCGCAGGTCAGCCCCTATTTCAAACGATGCCGTTTTTTCGGGTTTTAGTATGCTACTTCCCATACCGTTCCCCTGCATATAACCAACTACACCTCCGAACGGGAATGAAATGCCGTCTGTCCAGCCGTCGCTGTAAGAGCCTGGCGAATACGTAGTCGTAGTTGCGTAAATCGGGGCATCTTTACCTACAACCGCATAATTTGCGCGGAATTTGCCAAATTGCAGAACATCGTTGTAGGATATATTCAATGCATCGGTGAAAACTACTGCACCGCTTATTGAATAATACATGAACGAGTTGTTGTCTTTGGGAAGCGTAGTCGACCATTCATTGCGAAGCGTGGCGTTCAAAAAATAAATGTCGCTATAATTTAGTCGTGCATCGGCGAATATGGCCGCACGGCGTAATTTACCTACAGATTCACGAACAAATTGCCCGGAAGTATTGGAAATATGGTAAAAATCGGGAATGGTTAATCCGTCTCCCTGCACGTATACCGATTGTCCGAACGATTCAAAGGCATTGTGTCCGAGAAGCAGAGTGCCGTCTAATTCCGGCGTAAGTTTTTTGTTGAAAGTCAGTATAAGGTCGGAGTTAATATCGCGATTGAAAAGTTGATGGTCGAATACGCGGCCTGCGGGTGCAGTTGCCGAGCCTATTGCAAAGTGTTGCTTGCGACGGTCTTCCCAAAAGTCGGAGCCAATACGATACATGGCGGAGAACCATTCGTTAAATAGATAATCGAACTGTGCGCTTCCAATCAAGCGATTAACGTCGTCGTTAAAGATGTTTTTGTTAATCGTCCAGAAAGGATTATCGTAACCGCCGCCGCCGCGATAAGTTCTTTGCGAACCGTTGTCGAACATATAACCGGCCGAATTGTCAAATGTAGGCGTTGTACGCAATAAACCGAGCATAACGCCCGAAGTATTTGAACCCTGCTGAATACGCTGTCCGCCGGATTTGATATAGGTGGCATTGCCGGAAACTTTGAAATCTTTGGTGATTTTTGCATCACCGCTGATTTTCACGGTAGAACGTTCAAAATCGCTGTTTGGAACTATACCTTCGGAGTTCATATTGGAAAGCGAGAAATAATATGTCGCTACGTCGCTTCCTCCTGCAATGCTTAGGCTATGTGTCCAAGTTTTACCCGTTTGGAAAAAGTTTTTTTCATTGTCGAAAGGTGTAACAGGTAATGTGCCGCCCGCTTCGCTTTGGCCTACGATTGTACCGTTTTTATCGAATTTATTGGGTTTCGTGGGGTCATAGCGCAAAGTATCTATCAATGCACCCCAGGAAATAGCCTCTTTTTTATCAGGGCCGCGATAAACGCCGCCGCGTCCCTGCGAATACTTCATTTGTAATTCGGGCAATTTGTTTACTTCGTCAAATGAAACGGTGCCATTGTAAGATACATTTACTTTGTCGCCATAGCCGGAGCTGCCTCGCTTTGTAGTTATGATAATCGCACCGCTGGCCGCACGAATACCGTAAAGTGCGGTTGCGGCAGGGCCTTTAAGCACGGTCATAGAAGCTATGTCGTCGGGGTTTATGTCTATGGCACGATTTGAATAAGCTACACCGTTTGTCAGGTTATTTATTCCGTCGTCGGGATTACCGCTGTAAGATTGACTGTTGTCAATAGGAATGCCGTCGACTACAAACAGAGGTTGGTTTTCGCCGTCGAGCGATGCCGAGCCGCGAATACGAATAAATGATGATGCGCCCGGCACGCCGTTAGAACTGATTACTTGTACGCCGGCAACTTTTGACGAAATGGCATTGACCACATTAGCCTCACGCGATTGCACGATTTCGCCGCCGCCTAATGACTGCACGGAATAGCCAAGCCCTTTTTTCTCACGCTCAATGCCAATAGCCGTTACCACGACTTCGTCGGTTAAAAGAGCGTCTTCTTCAAGCATAGCGTTTACTGTTTCGCTCGTGCCTATATTTATTTCTTTTTTCTTCATTCCTATCATCTTGAATATCAATGTCTTTGCATCGGGCGGAACATTGACTATCTTGTAACTTCCGTCGGTTTTTGTGTAGCCTCCAAGTGCGGTTCCCTTAACCAAAATTGTCGCTCCCGCCAACGGTGTGCCTTGTTTTGTCGTTACATTGCCCGAAATCGTCCTGTTTTGGGCGAATACTTCGCCCGCGACAATCATGGACATCATCAGCAACATTGTAAGAAATGCCTTCATGGAAAGTCCTTTATTTTGTGAATTGAATATCGTATTTATTGGCGACTAATCGGAAAACATCTTTCTCTCGAATATCCGCGCATAGTGCAATTGTTTCTTGGGAAGCGACACTTTGCGCAAATATAGAAGTACTGAAAACTCTATTTCCCCGCTATAAACGGATGCATATGGAAAGTGGCGGGAGCCGCCCGTGTTTGGCATTGAGGCGACCGCGCCGAAGAATGGCGGGCAGGCATACGCTCAATTACGTAAAGAAAGTCGACAAACATCATTATAGCATCCCCATGCAAAATGTATAAAAACAATCCGCGCCGCTTCGTTGTTTATAGGAAGCCGGCGTTAAATTCTCTGACGTTTTTTCTGTTTGGCGTTTTTATCTCGGCATCTGCCGATATGTGGCGTGAAAAGTTACCGTACTATTCGAAATTTACCGACTTTCCTCCGAATTCGTTGATTTTATTGCAGTTGATTGTTGATGCTTACGGCTGATGCACCGCTAAAGATGCATAGTTTATCAATTATTGAAATATTGCTTCAGAAAAACTAACATTTTTTTTCGATGTAGCAACTAATGCGGCGCGTAAACATTGCGAGGCAAATAAAATTACCATAAAAACATCACCTAATATAGCGATTGCTGACGTATGAATCAAAGTGATTTTACATACTTTTACAGAATGAAAACAATGTAGAAATACATTATCGGCGCGGCAAAAGTCATGCTGTCGAAACGGTCCAATATACCGCCGTGCCCGGGTAAGATATTAGAACTGTCCTTGATGTCGGCATCGCGTTTAAGAAGGGATTCGGCAAGGTCTCCGATAGGCCCGAATATGCCCGTTAATCCCCCGAGTATTAGCCAATGAATAACAGCGACTTCCGGCATCAAAATATTTCCGACTGCGGCAAATCCGATTATCGCCCCAAAAAATCCGGCTGCCGCTCCTTCCCATGTTTTCTTGGGGCTTACACGCTCGAATAATTTATGCCGTCCGAAAAGTTTACCGCCGAAATAGGCGGCACTGTCACTCAGCCATACCGAAGCGAATAGCGATAATATGGCAAAACGTCCGTCAATGGGTAATTTCATGGCGTGAATAGCCGGTAAGAAAGCAAACAGCAGCGGAAAATACAATACGCCTGAAAGCGTCGAGGTTATATCCCAAACCGCCGAGCCTTTTCTCCAAAGCTGAATTGCAACTGTTGCCAATACCATGCATACCGCAGCGGCAAGCAAAGTATTCGTATTCAAGCCGAAAAATATCGGCGCATAAATTGCCGCTGTGGCAGCAATGCCTATCGCAATATTCGGACGCGCTCCTTTTTGTCCGGTTATCGCATAAAATTCAAGCAATCCTATCGCTGCAATCAAAGCAGTCAAAGCTCGGAATACTTCGCCGCCGAACATTATCAATAGAATTACAATGGGAATTCCAACTGCTCCCACAATAATACGAATCGCCATATTGCTCATAGATTGTATTTTCCAAAAAAATGAAAAACGAGAAAAAACGGCTTCAAGTTTCAGGCTTGAAATAACGTCTTGCAACAAATATAGTCATGTTCTTTTGTACGGATTGTATTTTTGAAATGTTTTATTGTCATTCGGCCGTCGGCATGACGATAAAACGTAATAATCACCGTCAACAAACACGACGCGCCCAATAATTATTTTGGAGTTTTATGACATTATTGATTATAAGCACAAACAATGAAAGTCTGCAATTTGAAAAGGCAATGCAAGCGGCCGGAATAAATTGTTTGCAGGCGTTTAATGCCGATAATTGGCGGGAAAGCGATGACGAGGGCTTAATTACAGTTGATTTTATGCACGATTCCGCAACCAAAAAAGCAGAGCGGCTTATGGCATACACAAGCAAGTCTGCGATTGTGCTATGCTCTACACTCTGTTGCACAGCCACCGACGTAATGGGGAGATTGGAAAATAAACTTCCAGTAATAGGCATTAACGGATTGACCAATACATGGATTGAAGGTAAAACGGTAGAAATTGCACCGGCTATGCAATGCCCTCCCGAAGCAATTGCCAAAGTTGGATATATGCTTGGCACAGCTGGATTTAGCGTCGAATATGTAGAAGACCGCACAGCTCTTGTTTCGGCGAGGATTTTGGCAACGCTGATAAATGAAGCGGCTTTTTCGGTATTGGAAAACGTTGCTGCACCGGGCGATATAGACACGGCGATGAAACTTGGCGTAAATTATCCGAAAGGCCTGCTCGCTTGGGCAGATGAAATAGGAATAGACAATATAGTACGGATTCTCGACGCTCTTTACGAAGAATATCATCAAGAGCGTTACCGTGCTTGCGTTCTATTGCGTCAGTTTGTCCGTGCCGGCCGCTTGGGACGTTCTGTCGGACGCGGATTTTATACTTATGAAAACTGACACATTGAAAATTGTTGTTTTTTGCGATTTTGACGGCACGGTTACATGCCGTGATTCGTGTGACGATTTTTTTCGACGCTTTGGCGAATTTGACATTCATTACGCCTGTCTTGCCGCCGGACAAATCAATGTAGCCGAGTATTATCGCAGAGTATGTGCTTCGTTGCCTGAGGATTTAAGCAATGAATCTGTCGAGCAATTCGCAACGGATTGTGAAGTTGATGCCTATTTTGGCGAATTTGTGCGATTCTGTCGCGACAAATCGTTGCCTCTTATTGTTGTCAGTGACGGGTTTGACCGCTATATTTATCCGATTCTTCGGCAAATAGGCGAAAAGGTCGAAGTGAAATGCAATATTTTGAACGGCTCGCAACCTGTATTTCCCGGCGCAAGCGAATCGTGCCAATGTTTTTGCGCCTCGTGCAAGCGCAATGTTCTTCTCGGTATAAGCGACGATACGTTAACAGTTTATATCGGCGACGGACTTTCGGATATTTGTGCCGTTGAATACGCAGACGTGGTTTTTGCAAAAGGGGTTTTGGCGGCTCATTGCAATAAACATAAAATCCCCCATCATCCGTTCAGAACTTTTGCAGATGTTTTACATATTTTGCGGAAACATTTCGAAAACAAGACTATACGTCGGCGACGGCAAGCAGAATTGAAACGCTTGGCGGCTTTCGAGGCAGAATAAAAGGCCTTTATGACTCAAAGAATACATAATATTTATGCCCTTGTGCTTAAATTATTTCCATTATTGCCGATTGTATTATTTACATTCGCGGGTGCGGTTGCGCAACAACGCACAACGATATTGCGCAGCATAACGATAAACGGCAAATCTAATAACAGTTCCGAAATTATTCTGGCACGTACAGATAGTGTTACGTTTGAATTTCGTTGCAAAATAGATACCGGCATCGAGCCGATTCCGTTTCTTTTCAATACTTCGCTTCGTGCAATTCGCTTAGGGCATAGGCAGCAGCAGGCACTCGGCACTACGGCTGTTACATATACGGGGCTGCCGGAAGATAATTATGTATTTGCCGTGCAGGCATTGCTTCCCGGCCAGTGGCAGGCCGCTTCGGCGAGCATCAAATTCATGGTAAGCGATAGTGCGGCAACGGCACGCAGGCGTAAAGAAGCGGCGGAAGCCGAAGTGCGCAGGTTGCAAAAAATGCGAGAAGACAGTGCCTCGGTAAAGAATACGGAAACCGCCGATACTTCTTTTCCGATTGCAGGCGGTGCGATAGGTGCGGCGGCTGTTTTGACCATAGGAGCGGCAATCGTGATTTTTATGAAAAAACGACAAACTGACCGCAACCGAAGCAGCAAGCAGACAAATACAGCAGAACAGATTGTTGTAAAAACTCAGAAAAACGGCAACAAAAAAAATATTTCAGCAAACAAACCATCGAATTTGAAGATGAACGCAGAAGACGCGCTTAATCAAACGGCCGCCGCAGAATTTCTAGCCGAGAATACCGCACTTAGAGCAGAAATTGCTGCATTACGCGGTCAAGTTGACAATTTGCAAACGCGCAGCGACGAACTTTACAAGCAAAATAAAACGCTAGAGGAAACCGTAAGCCGAGTCGAGGAGAAAAAACGCGAACTTGAAGAGCTTCACGCTCAAAAAGACGAGATTTTCACAATGGTTATTCACGACATTAAAAACCCGGCGGCCATAATCAAAGGGTTGGTGGAATTGCTTCGCTCTTATGACCTTAACGCCGCAGAGCAACAAGACGTGATGAACGATTTGGTTGAAACATCGAAGAAAATAGTGTCTTTATCGCAGGATGTTTGCAAGATAATGGCACTCGAATCGGGGCAAATTAATTTGAATTACGAAAGTGTAGATATAACCGAAATCATCAATTCCGTATGCCGGCGCAACGATACGAATGCAAGGGAAAAATCCATCAGTATAATTACGGAAATAGCTGATGGGCTTCCTATGGCGGAATTAGATGCGCAACGTATAGAAGAAGTGGTGGATAATTTGATTAGTAACGCGATTAAATTTTCGAACATCGGTTCGACTATACGTGCACGTGCCAAGCGCGACGGCGAGAATTTAGTGGTAGAAATCAGCGATAACGGCGTGGGAATGACCGAGGAAGATATTAAACGTGCTTTTAATCGAGGTGCAAAACTAAGTGCGCGACCTACAGCCGGCGAGCCAAGCTCCGGACTCGGACTTTGGATTGTAAAACGCCTTGTGGAAGACCATAAAGGCCGCGTCTGGGTACGGAGCACTTTACGGCGCGGTTCCACTTTTTCGTTCCAGATACCGTTGCACCGGCCGTAATCACGTTGCCTTCAGCCGACAGATTAGGCTGTGAATTTTGCGCTGCTCAGTTTCAAATCGGGCGGCGCATTACGTTTTATGTCAAGAATAAATAACAGTCGCTTGCGCCATTTTGTCGCAAATATCTGCCATTAAACTGTAGTTTAGATGTAAGATTATGTCATATCTTCCGAAAAATACTCGAATAACAGATGAAAACCTGTTTGGCACATTATTTCTACTGTAAGTCGGAAACCACACAGCATGCTGGTTGTCGTGAATAAAACCATTACACTAATTGCAAACTTTTAGAGGTACTCAACCATGACACTTGTAAAATTCGAGCCGTTTCGCGGTTTTGAGTCGCTTAGCAGACGCATGAACGAAATGTTCGGCGAATTAGAAAAAGGCGTTCGCTTTGAAATAGGTGATTTTTCGCCTCGCGTGGATATAGCGGAAGACGAGAAAAACGTTTATTTGCACGCCGAGCTTCCGGGTATCGAGCGCGAAAACGTAAAAATATCCATTAGTGAGGACCGCGTTCTGATGCTGAAAGGCGAAAAAAGGCGCGAAGAAAAAGTTGAAAATAAAAACTATGTTCGCGTAGAGCGCAATTACGGAAGTTTCACCCGGTCGTTTGCTCTGCCCGATAATATCAACGTTGAAAAAGTTGATGCAAAATTTGAAAACGGCGTTTTGAATATGACGCTTCCGAAAAATGAGCCGACAAAACCGAAAGAAGTTTCCATCTCGATTAACTGACGCATGAACGAGCTTGTCCGTTGCTTTGTGCAGCGGACAGGCTGCTTCCGGTTTTTCATAGTAGATCACTTATTTTTTGATATAAAAAATTATTTCTCGCTTTGTTGATAAATTTATACGGAAAGGAACTCTGGATGAGTAAAATTATCGGTATTGACCTTGGCACGACTAATTCGTGCGTTTCTGTGATGGAAGGCGGCAATCCCGTCGTTATTGCGAATAGCGAAGGCGGCCGCACAACACCTTCGGTTGTAGGATTCACCAAATCCGGCGAGCGTCTTGTAGGGCAATCTGCCAAACGCCAAGCTATCACAAATCCTAAAAATACGGTTTATTCCATCAAACGCTTTATGGGTAGGCGCCCTAACGAAGTGAATGAAGAGTCTAAAATGGTTCCTTACGAAACCATTCCTTCATCCGATGGTAACTCTGTGCGCGTGAACATTGACGGCCGTCCGTATTCACCGCCGGAAATTTCGGCGATGATTCTTCAAAAGATGAAACAAACGGCCGAAGATTATTTGGGACAAAAAGTAACCGAAGCGGTTATTACAGTGCCGGCTTATTTCAACGATTCGCAACGCCAAGCCACCAAAGATGCAGGCGAAATAGCCGGGCTGACCGTGCGCCGCATTATCAATGAGCCGACGGCGGCCGCGCTTGCTTACGGCCTCGACAAAAAGTCGAAGAATATGACCATTGTTGTCTATGACCTTGGCGGCGGAACGTTCGACGTTTCCGTTCTCGAATTGGGCGACGATGTGTTCCAAGTGAAATCAACAAACGGCGACACTCATCTTGGCGGCGACAATTTCGACCATCGTCTGATCGATTATCTTGCCGACGAATTCGTAAAGCAGGAAAGCATTGACCTGCGCAAAGACCCGATGGCGTTGCAACGCCTGCGCGAAGCCGCCGAAAAAGCTAAAATCGAACTTTCGCAAATGTTGCAAACCGATGTGAATCTACCGTTTATCACGGCTACTGCCGACGGTGCGAAACACTTGAATTTGACGATTACCCGTGCTAAATTCGAGTCTTTATGCGGTGATTTGTTTGACAAAACTCTGCAACCTTGCGAACAAGCTCTGCGCGATGCGAAAATGACACCGTCGCAAATTGACGAAGTTATTCTTGTGGGCGGTTCTACCCGTATTCCCAAAGTGCAGGAAATTGTTCGTAAATTCTTTGGCAAAGAGCCGTCGCGCAACGTAAATCCCGACGAAGTAGTGGCGGTAGGAGCTGCGGTTCAAGGCGGTGTGCTTACCGGTGAAGTCAACGACGTGCTATTGCTCGACGTTACGCCTCTTACGCTCGGCATCGAAACTTTGGGCGGCGTTATGACTCCGATGATACCGGCCAATACAACGATACCGACAAAAAAATCGGAAACGTATTCTACGGCGGCCGACAATCAGACTTCCGTGGAAATTCATATCTTGCAAGGCGAGCGTCCTATGGCACGAGATAATCGTTCATTAGGGAAATTCCACCTTGACGGTATTCCGTCCGCACCGCGCGGAGTTCCGCAAGTGGAAGTAACTTTCGACATTGACGCAAACGGCTTGTTGCACGTGGCGGCTAAAGACAAAGCCACAGGAAAGGAACAAAATATTCGCATAACGTCGTCGTCCGGCCTTGCCAAAGACGAAATTGACAGAATGAAACGCGATGCGCAGGATCATTCTGCCGAAGACCGTAAGCGCAAGGAAGATATAGAGTTGCGTAATCAGGCCGATAATTTGATATATTCGACCGATAAACAGCTCAAAGAATTTGGCGATAAAATAAATCCAGAGCACAAGGCAAAAATCGAAAGTGCGAAAGAGCGGCTTGCCGATGCGGTAAAAAATAATCCGTCGGATATTCGCGCCGCAACCGACGCGCTCAATACAGCATGGAGCGAAGCTTCGACGGCAATGTATTCGCAGGCAGGCGGACAGTCCGATGCAAATGCCGGCGGTGCGGGACAAGCACAGTCCGACTCCAAATCAAGCGGCGGCGTGGAAGAAGCCGACTACACCATAGTTGACGAAAAGTAATTTGCCGTAAAGCAATTGCTCAATTACAAGAAAAGCGGGCTTGTTTCGAGCCCGCTTTTCTTTTTTTATTGTAACCGATAGGAGAGGGCGCAAAAGTAGAGTTCAGAATATATTCCCACGCTTTCAGCGCAACAGCCAATCGGAATAAAGCCGGCTGAAATCATCGTCGTGCAGCTGCGGTAAGTCGTACATTCCGGCAGTTGCGCGTTGCCTATATGCTTCGTAGAGAGTAACTGCGCAGGCTACCGAAATATTCAGGCTTTGAATTATGCCCATTTGCGGAACGAGAATATTGCCGTCGGCAAGAGCAGTCGCTTCATCGGAAACGCCGGAATGTTCATTGCCGAAAACCAATGCTACCGGTACGGTTAGGTCTACTTCGTATATTGATTCGGCTTCTTTTCCAAGTGCCGTTACGTATATTTTTTTGCCGTCTTTGCGCAAAGACTCGTAGCAAGAGGCAATTGAATCGAATTTACGTGTATCAACCCATTTGCGGGCACTTGCCGAACTTCGCTCGCCCAATGCAGGGAATGAATGTCCGCTGTGATACAATAAATATGCCTGCAAAACACCTGTGGCATCGCAAGATCTTAGCACAGCCGAGACGTTATGCGGGTCATCAACGTTTTCGAGAACTGCCGTAAGTCCGGGTTGGCGGCGCGATAGTGCGGCGGCGAGTTTTGCGGCCCGTTCCGGTGTGCCAGGTAACGATTTGTAATTATTCTCGGTATTTTTTTTCATGTTGCATGGCGGCTATTTTTCCAGAATAATCGTTACCGGCCCTTCGTTGACAAGCGCAACATCCATCATTGCTCCGAAAACCCCCGAACAAATATTCAAATTCGAATATTTTTCGTGCAGATAACTCAAGAAGTAATCATACAAGGGAGCGGCTTTTTCGGGTGCTGCCGCCTCGGTAAAACTTGGGCGGAAGCCTTTCTGTGCATTACCGTAAAGAGTAAAATTCGATACAACGAGCAATCCGCCGCCTATATCGTTTGCCGACAGATTCATTTTTCCGTCTGTGTCGGAAAAAATACGCAATCCTGCAATTTTATCTGCCATCCATCGCGCCGTTTCTTTCGTATCGGCCGGAGCAATGCCCAACAAAACCAGAAGCCCTCGCTCAACAGAACCGGTAATGCGTCCATCAACCTTCACGCTTGCGCTGCTTACGCGCTGAACAACTGCTTTCATGCATTAAGAAAATAAATCAAAAATGCGTACCTGAAAGCTGTTTCTTTCAGGTAATCGAATCTTCCCGATGCGCCGAAATGCCCGGCCGACATATTGGTTTTGAGTAAAGTAACTTTATTGTCCGAACGAAGCCTGCGAAGTTTAGCAACCCATTTTGCAGGTTCCCAGTATTGCACCCGCGGGTCGTTTAATCCGGCGAGAGCCAAGATATTAGGATAAGCCTGCGTCGTGATGTTATCGTAAGGCGAATACGACTTCATATAGTCAAAATATTCTTTATCATTCGGATTGCCCCATTCTTCGTATTCAATCACGGTAAGCGGAAGCGTATCGTCGAGCATAGTGTTTATTACGTCAACGAAAGGTACGTCTGCAATAGCTGCGCCGAATAAATCGTGGCGCATATTCAGCGTTGCGCCTATTAAGAGCCCGCCCGCGCTGCCGCCTTGACAAGCAAGGAATTGCGGCGATGTGTAGTCGTTATTGACTAAATATTCGGCACATGAAATAAAGTCCGTAAAAGTATTGCGTTTTTTCAGCAATTTACCGTCGTCGTGCCATTGTTCGCCCATCTCGCCACCGCCGCGAATATGCGCCAAAGCATAGATAAATCCGCGATCAATAAGCGAAAATAAATTCAAGCGAAAACTGTCGGGCATATTAGCCCCGTAAGAGCCGTAACCGTAGAGCAAAGTCGGATTTTTTCCGTTCTTTTCGAGGCCTTTACGGTAAAGCAATGTTACGGGAACGGCAATGCCGTCCGAAGCAGTAACAAAAATACGCTCTACGGTATAATTTGCCGAATCGAAATCGCCGAGTATTTCTTGCTTTTTAATCAACTTCAACGAACAATCGGCAAATGATATGTCAAAGACCGACAGCGGCGTTGTGAATGAACTGTATTTACAACGAAACGTCGAAGCAGAAGACTCGAAATTATGTCCGCTTGCCACATCGTATGCTGCTTCGGGGAAAGCAATACGGCGATAATTTCCGGTAGATTTTTCAATTATTGCAATATGCGGCAATCCGTTCTCGCGCTCGCCCAAAACAATATGAGTGTCAAAAGGTAATACCCAAGAGAGCGTAATATGCGGACGATGCGGAAGTATTTCGCGCATATCGGCAATATTATTCGCATTTGCACTTAACAGTCGGAAGTTTTTGCCGCCGTCGTTTGTACGAATATAAAACACGCCGCTATTATGGTCTGTGTCGTATTCTATATCGCGGCGGCGTGGTATAAATACGCTTAACGAATCGCAAATACCGTCGGCATCGGCATAAAGAGTTTCGCTTGTTGTTTGGCTTCCGATATTGACTAAAATATAACGATTGTCAAAAGATTTATCCAAACTGATGTGAAACGATTCGTCTTTTTCGCAATACAGCATTATATCGTTATCCGTATGCTCGCCAAGCGTGTGCAGCATAACCTTGTACGGCCGGAAAGATTCGTCTTGAACAAGGTAAATGATGCGTTTATTATCGTTTAGCCACAAAACCGAGCTTGTGGCATAACGGAAACCGCTTTCGACAATCTCGCCGGTTGCAAGAGTTTTTACCGCAATGGCATAGTGTTCCGAGCCGTCTGTTTCATAAGAATAAGCGAGGCATAAATGGTCCGGACTGATTTGCAGAGTTCCGAGCGTAAAATACGGAAAAGGCGCGGCAAGCTCATTTACGTCAAGCAGTATTTCTTCTTTTCCGTTTTCTTCGGCACGGCGGCGGCAGAATATGGAATATTGTTTGCCTTCTTCGGTACGCGAGTAATAAAAATAGTCGCCGTAGCGGTCAAACTCGCTTATATCGGTTTCTTTGATACGTCCGCGCATTTCGCGGTAAAGTGTGTCTTGCAACTCTTCCGCCGGTTGCATTACGGCGGCTGTATAGTCATTCTCGGCGTTAAGGTAGTCTAAAACTTCCGGCTTTGTTTTCTCGCGCAGCCAAAAGTAATCGTCCAGCAGAGTTACATCGTGAATTTGTATGGTGTGGGGCTTCTTTACGGCAATCGGCAGAGCTGTTTTCGCAGTATCGTATTGTGTCATTTATTTATTGAATTGATGTGCATAAAAAACAAGGCGTTGACGCTTTCGGCGGTAAAATATTTGAGCAAGCAAATGAAAAACAAGTGAGAGCGGAGAAATATATCGGCTACAGGATATAAATATCGAGCTTACATAGAGTTCAATAATTTACTACACAAATCTTCTGCAATTCATTGTTTGGTTTCTGATAGTGCGAAAACATAGTCCAAAATGCCTTCTTCCTTTCT
>JAANMU010001663.1_pt1 | contig 19248 bp, 17 predicted proteins | sample 7279701 | NCBI WGS metagenome assembly JAANMU01 (sample SAMN14094539, study PRJNA606508) | bioreactor metagenome | isolation source: A lab-scale SPAN reactor treating ammonium-rich wastewater day 57 | place: Ireland: Galway | collected 2017-03-13 | reverse complement strand
ACCGCCACCGCCACCGATACGCCCACGGCAACACCGACACCGACTGCCACTGCGACCCATACCGCAACGCCGACCGCGTCGTTCACGCCGACGGATACGCCGACCATCACGCCGACGCCCGGCCCCGCCGCGCCGCGCGCCAGCTTCCGCATGGACACAAAGCGCCTCACGGTGAATTTCGACAACCGTACCCGCGGCCGGGGATCCGTGTTGTGGGACTTTGGCGACGGCACGACATCGACCGACTTTGAACCCTCGCACACCTACGCGGCAGAGGGGCGCTACGTCATAAAGCTCACCGTCAGCAACGTCAGCGGCAGCAGCACCGCCATTCGGGGGCTGACGCTGCGCCTGCCGACCTGCACGCTCTCGGTGCGCAGCCCGGTGACGATGCGGAACGCCCCGGATGATAGTGGGGCGCCGAAGGGGCGTGTCACGAGTGGGTCGCTGTCGACCAACTTGGCCGCATACGACGATGAAGGCAACACGTGGTACTACGTGCGCCGAACCGTCACCGGCTGGGTGCGCGCCGATTGGTTCACCACAATCACCGGCGAGTGCCCGACGCCGGAAGAAGAAGAATAGCGTCTCGCCCCGGATGCGGAGCTGCGGCTATGCAATGACCGCCATCGCGTCGATCAGGACGAGCATCTCTGGATACAGCAAGCCGGAGACCTGCGTCAGCGTGACCGATGGCGGCTCACTGAAGAAGTATTCCTTATGCGCCCGGCCGACCGCTTCCCAATGCGCGATGTGGGTGAGGTGGATCCCAACATGGGCGACATCGTCGCGGGTCGCGCCGAAGTGCCGCAGCGCATCGTCAATGATCTGGTAGATCCGCACGGCTTGTTGATACGGGTCGTGCGGCCCGACGATCTGGCCGTCCGGGCTGTACGCCCCGGTGCCGGACACGGTAATGATGCTGCCAATACGGACTGCGCGTGAATACGGAAATGTTTCGGCGAGGGCGGAACGAACGGGGATACGGGTCTGCTCGAACATGGCAATAATCCTTTACCTCTACTTCCAACATGCGCCGGCGCGTACGGGTTCGGGTTGACGGGGAAACTACGCGATTGCTCTATCACGGAACGGCGGGCCGGTGTATGGGGCCATGGCGTGTCCCTCCATGCGTAGAAGTCCGGTTGTTAGTATGATACATAGATGCACGAATTCGCGCGTTTCGCACGCGGTTCTGACAGGTTTGCGATGACTCCAGCGGCACGCATCCCCTACACCCGATCGCAGCTGGCGGCGGACATCCGCGCGCTCGGCGTCCTCTCCGGCGACGTCGTCATGCTGCACGTGAGCTACAAAGCTATCGGCGAGGTGATGGGCGGCCCCAACGAGGTCGTACACGCACTGCTCGACGCGCTGACGCCATCCGGCACGTTGATGATGTACGTCGGCTGGAACGACATTCCCGATCACCTCCACGAACTTCCTGAAGCGGCACAGGCGGTCTACCGCGAGCATTATCCGCCGTTCGATCCGCTGACGGCGCGCGCGGTGCGCGATCACGGCGTGCTGGCCGAGTGCGTGCGGACGTGGCCGGGCGTCCGGCGCAGCATGAACCCTGAGGCCTCGGTGTGTGCCATCGGCGCGCGTGCGGCGTGGATCACGGGCGATCATCCGCTGAACTATGGCTATGGGGCCGGATCGCCGTTCGCCAAGCTGGTCGAGGTAGGCGGTCGCGTGCTGATGCTCGGCGCGCCGCTCGACACTATCACCTTACTGCATCACGCCGAGAACCGTGCCCGGATGCGTCACAAGCGCGTTGTCCGTTATGCTGTGCCGCTGCTTCGGGACGGGCGCACGGTGTGGGTAAACGTCGAGGACTTCGACACCGGCGATCCACACGACACGTACACGTTCGAGCAGATCGCGCAGGCCCATCTGGCGGCAGGCGGCGGCAGGCGAGGTCGCGTCGGCAGCGCCGACAGCTATCTATTCGACGCTGGGGAACTCGTCTCGTTCGCGGTGGACTGGCTCGAACTGCGGTTCGGGGAATGACGCCCGCGCCGTCTATGCTTTGCTGGACGACGCCAGCTTGACACTGGGAATGTCGGTAGGCTGAAAGCGATGCAGGACAGACCGTGATGAGTCTGGGCCTTGACCCCCTACCCCCTAAATCCCCCTGTGAGGGGATGAGGGATCCAAGTTACAGCATCACCATGTTGTCGCGGTGGATGACCGTGTCGCCGTAGGAATAGCCGAGGATTTCGATGATCCGGTGCGATTTCACGCCGCACAACTGGCGCAGGTCTTCGGCCTTGTAGTTACTCAGCCCATGCGCGATCTTCTCGCCGTCCGGCCCGACAATCGTGACCGTCTCGCCACGGTCAAAGGCGCCGATGGCGCGCGTCACGCCAACGGGCAGCAGGCTCGCCTTACGCTCGACCAGCACGCGCTTGGCCCCGGCGTCGACGCACACCGATCCGTGCGGCTTGTCGGTCAGCAACCAGCGCTTGCGGCTCTGCAAGTCAACCTCGTTGGGATGAAAGCGCGTCCCGATCTTCTCACCGCTGATGAGGCGCGCCAGCACGTCCGGTTCAGCGCCGGATGCGACAATCGTGGTGACTCCGGCGCGGGTCGCGGTGTGCGCCGCCTCGATCTTGGTGACCATGCCGCCTGTGCCCAACCGCGACGCCGTGCCGCCCGCCAGCGCGTACACCGACTCGTCGATGCGCTCGATATCGCGCAGCAGGTGCGCGTTCGGATCGCGACGCGGATCGGCCGTGAACAAGCCGGGCTGATCGGTCAGCATCACGAGCAGGTCGGCTTCGAGCGAGCTGGCGACCATCGCCGCAAGGTTGTCGTTGTCGCCGACACGGAACTCTTTGGTGGCGATGGTGTCGTTCTCGTTGATAATCGGGATGATCCGCCGGCCGATCAGTTCGACGATGGTGTCGCGCGCGTTCAAGTAGCGTGTGCGGTTGGTCAGGTCGTCGCGCGTCAGCAGAATTTGCGCTACGACGATCTCGTAAATCTCGAACAGTTGGCTGTAGTAGTGCATCAGCCGGCTTTGCCCCACCGCGCTGAGCATCTGCTTGGCCGGCACCGACCGGTCAAGCGACGGAAAGCCCAAGCGTTCGCGGCCGGCCGCCTGCGCGCCAGAGGTGACAAGGATGATCTCGATGCCGTGCGCGTGGATGCGCGCGATCTGCTGAACCAGTTCGAGCATGCGCGGGCGCTGAAGCGCGGGCGTGCCGCCGGTCAGACTGCTGGTGCCGATCTTGACGACGAGGCGCGTGGTCGTGCGGGCCATGGTGATCCAGAGGTGTGCTGCATAGATGTGCGATCGCCCGATTCTACGGGGTATGGGGCGAAGCGTGTAGGGGATGTTTACCTGACGTTCACCGGGCCGGATCGTGACGCCGTATGGTACGCGGGTCATGCTCGATTCGATGTTCGATTGCCCGATTCGATGCTCTTGGATGCGGTTACGGGAATACGTCAATGCAATCATTAAGGATGCGTTGCCCCAGAAGTACTGGTAACGCGATCCGGGTTCCGGCTTTGCGCCTAGTAAGTTGAGCGTAAAGTGAGGATGCGAATGCCGATGTCAGGGTTCTTTGACAACTCAATCTTCATGCTCGATTCCGATGTACATTGAAGCAGTGTTAAAGTACGAGATCGCCATCGTGAAGCCTCCAACTCTTGCCACTCGCCCGATAACGCTCAGCGCACAGCCTAAGACGAAGAGTTTCTACACGGCACTGCGCGACTTCGACGTGATGCTGCACGGGGTGGTGGCGGCCTCTCCCCGCCAGATTCTCGCGCAGGCCAAAGACGTCATGCGCAAGTTCGACGCTATCATCGACGCTTGCGAAGAGTACGAAGGCGAGAAGGCGGCCTACTTCCGCCGGCTCAAGCTGCACGCCCAGAACATCAAGACCAACGCGATCGGGACGATGCTGCAAGCGGTTGAGAACGCGTCACAGTACAACACCGCGCGCCCGCGCTTGATTTCCCTGCTCGGATCCTTCGACTGGCACACGGTCGATCAAGCGCATGAAGATGACGTGCGCTGGGTCATGCCCGGCGAGGCCAACCGCATGATCGCCGCGTACCGTTTGGATCAACTGCTCAACGCCGGTCTGGTCGAGCCGACCCACTTCGCGGTCAGCACCGCCGAGGTCGCCAATTCGCTGATCGGCATCGTGCAAAAGCCGGTGCGCATCCGCAACGATGGCTTCGACTCGCTGCTCGCGCTTGAAGACACGCCGCTGGCCGATCAAGTCCGTCAGCTGCGCCGCGAAAACCAGCGCCTGCTGCTTGATACGCTGCTGATGACCACGGATGCCGTCCACGATCTGCCGCACTACGCCGATGGCGCATTCGGGTTCAAGCTGCTGGCTGTCGACGGAGAGATGCTGACGCTGGCGATGGGTGACGTGCTCAGCTCCGAGGCGCTGGGCATCCTCAGCCAGCAGCTCATCGAGATGCACGCGCACCTGCTGTACCTCGAATTGGACGGACAGCTCTATAACCTCGCCCATTGGAAGAATGTCGCACAGCACGCCTGATCGCTTCCCTGCCCTGACAAACGCCGCGCCGGATCCTCTCGATCCGGCGTTTCTGTTGGGGCGCGGGGCAAGCACGATGGGCGCCGCGAGCTGCGGATCGACGCACCACTCCACCGCGCTGGTAAGCACTCTGGTCAGCGCCTGATGAGATAGTTAACGCACAGTACGCCGATACGGGTTAAACTGACTGGTGTCATCATCACACTTGACTTCATCTTCTATGCACCACGCCGGCAAACAGCCTTCGTTCACCACCAGCCCGCTGTTCACGTACACGACGGATCTCGTGGCGGTGCTTGCCGACGGCGTGATCGTCGCGGCCAATCCGGCGATGATCGCCGTCGTGCCGGGCCTCATCGGCCAGCAGATCGACAACCTGATCCACAGCGAAGACTGGGAACAGCTTTTTGGCCGCCTGAGCAACGTGCCAAGCGGCGGGCCGATCATGGGCAGGCTTGCGACCCGGCCTAGTGTCGCGCTGTCGTGGGCGTGGTTCGACGATGGCGAGGGGCATACCGTGATCTCCGGCCGCGAGATGCTGCCCCGCGAGGAATACGATCGCAGCGCCACCCGCGAGATCGTCTTACGCGAAAAGGCCGAGCTGGAGACGCGCGTCGCGCAAGCCGAAGATTTCCTCGACTCGCTGATTAACGCCATGCCGGACTTCATCTACGTGGTCGACCGCAGCACCGCCATTACCTACTGCAACGACGAGTTCGCCAAGATCATCGGCTATACGCGGCGCGAAGACGTCGAAGATCGCTTGATCGACGATGTGCTTTCGCCGGATTTGGCGGCGTATCTCAAGTCACAGGTGCATCACGTATTCTCCACCGGCGAGCCGCTGCACGTGGTCGAAACGCTCGATCTGCCCGGCGGCCGCGTCCACGCCGACACGTACAAGATTCCGCTGACCGGGTCGAACGGTGAGGTCATCGCGCTGGTTGGGTCATCACGGGACATCACCGAGTTGATCGACACGCGCACCGCATTGGCCGAGCGCACCGCCGATCTGGAGCGCATCAATCACGCGCTGCGCGAAGCGGAGATCGAATCCGAGACCGCGCTGGAGAAAGAACGCGAGCTGCACCACGTCAAAAACCGCTTCTTGTGGGTCGTCGCGCACGAGTTCCGCACGCCGCTCACCGTGATCTCGCTGTCGATCGACCTGCTGGACAGCTACTTCGACATTATGACACCCGACAAGCGGCAGGATCAGCTCGTGCGTATGCGAAGCCAGCTCAAACGGCTTGGCGCGCTGATTGACGAGATCGGGTATATCCACCGGCTGCAAACGGGCGGGTTCACCCTGCGCGTCACGCCGGTCGATCTGCCCCGGTTCCTGCGCGCAATCGCCAACGAGACCGAGCTTGTGCGCGGCGAAGCGGGCCGCGTTACCATCACATCCACGCCGGCCAAGATCACCGCTGCGCTGGACGAAACGCTCATGCAGCAGGTGTTCTCGAACCTGATCTCCAACGCGCTCAAGTACTCCGGCAAACTTACGCCGGTGAGCGTCCGCGTTGAGGTGCATGGCTCAAAGATCCTCATCGCGGTCGAGGACAGCGGCATCGGGATCAGCAGCGACGAACTGAATCAGGTCTTCCAACCGTTCTTCCGTGGCAGCGAAACCACCGGGATTCCGGGCACGGGCCTCGGCCTGACCATCGTCAAGCAGTCGGTGGAGGCGCATGGCGGCACGATCCGGCTCGACAGCGTGGTAGGCAAAGGTACCACCGTAACCGTCGAACTGCCGCTTGTTGTCGCGCTGGATCAGATCGTCGTCTAAGCCGGTGTTCGTAAGTCGAGAGATTCGGTCTCCCATCTTGCAGCGTTAGTCGAACTATACGGCGCGGTGTTTTCTCATCACTCATCACTTTCAACTTCGTGCTTGGGCGCTGGCGGATGACACCGGCACGAAACGCGTACTGCGCACGGTGAACGGCGCGCTGATGCCGGCAAGCGCGATCGACTCGATCATGTCAGCGATTCCAGTCAGCTCCGCGCGCACGATCCCGCCTGCGCAGTCGAACGTCACCGAGCGCGCGCCAGCCTCGATTGGCTCCCCGAACACGGCATGCAGCCGCGCCATCGTGCTCGCCGAGCCGACGCGCATGTTCACGCCGTGCAGGCCGCGCGCCCCATTCATGTGCGTCAGCGCGGTCAGGTCGTCATCCGGCACGCGGCGCTCGCGCGGGGTGACGTCTTGAATGACGAACGGGAGCTGCATCTCCTCGACCCACGCGATCCGCCACTGCATCCACACGCCGTCTGGCCGCACACGCCCGCCGTCCAACGGTGCGCTGACGTGCGCGCCGCGCATGCGGATCTTCTCGGTGTCGGCGTCGAGGTCGTCGCTGAACAGACAGAACCCGACCGGGCCTTCGCCGTGTTCGAGCAGGAAGGTCAGATCGGTGCTGCCTTCCGGGGTCGGCGCGCCGGTGCGGGCGATCAGTTCGAGATACGCGCCGTCCGGCAGTAGGACAAGCGCATTGTGAGTCGTGCCGGCGCTGTGAACGCCCCCCGGCGAGACGGTGAACCCGGCAGCCTCGAAATCACGCGATGCCGCAGCGAGGTCTGAAACGGCGAGTATGATATGATCGAACTTCAGCATAGACCTGCCTATCTCATAAGGATCGGCCCGTAATCCAGCAAGCCGGAGCGATGAAGGGCAATTCGATGGCAACCATCATACTGGATGACCTCACGCTGTTCCATGACATAAGCGGCAGCGGCGAGCCGATTGTCCTGCTGCACGCCGGCATCTGCGATCATCGCATGTGGGATCCGCAGTGGCCGCACATCACCCAGCGTTACCACGCCGTCCGGCTCGATCTGCCCGGCTTCGGGCGCTCTACCCTGCCATCGGCCGCCTTCGCGCAGCACGACGTCGTGCTGCGCCTGATGGATCACCTCGGAATCAATCGGGCGGTGCTGATCGGCGCGTCGTTTGGCGGGGGCGTGGCGCTGGATGTCGCGTTAGTGGCGCCCGACCGCGTGCGCGGGTTGATCCTCGCAGCGCCCGCGGTGAACGGAGCCGTGCTAGGGCCGGAGGTCGAGGCGTTCGGCGATCAGGAAGACGCGTTGATCGACAGCGGCGATCTGGATGGGGCGGCTCAGCTCAACGTCGATTTCTGGCTTGTCGGGTCGCGCCGCGCGGCGGAGGATGTCGATCCCGGACTGCGACAGGCCGTTTTCAGCATGCAGCGCGGGTCATTCGACGTGCCCGTTCCTGAAGGCTGCCGGTCGATCAAGCTCGATCCACCGGCCGCGATTCGCCTGCACGAGATTCAAGCGCCGACGCTGGTCATCTGCGGGCTGCTCGATACGCCCGGCTTCGTGCATCTGGCCCGGCGCGCCGCGCATGAGATCCCCAACGCGCAGCTTTGGGAATGCCCGAATGTCGCGCACCTGCCGACGCTCGAAGACCCCGCATCCACGACGATAAGAATTGTGGAAGCATTGTCGCAGTTTATGGGATGATCCGGGTATTGACACGGTCGTTAATACACCTTAACACATAGTACTTGCGCATGAATCGAAATGAGAGTAATCTGATCGTGCGCTCTGGGTGACTCGGGGTGTTTTGACCCCAATCCGAGCGATGCTCGCCCCGCTTAGAAGTACCTCAGCCCCTTCCTCGCAGCTTCGAGAAGACGCAGGTGCACTTCGCAGGATGCGGCAAAATTGCAGTGTCAGGAGTCGCAGCAATGGGTGATCGTGTTCGCGGTACGGTGAAGTGGTTCAATGGCGAAAAGGGGTATGGCTTCATCGCCCAGCCCAACGGTCAAGACCTCTTCGTCCACTATTCGGAAATTCAGTCGAACGGCTATCGCACCCTGAACGAAGGGGACGAGGTCGAATTTGAAGTCACTGATGGCAAAAAGGGCAAGCAGGCGAGCGCCGTCACCGTCGTCCAGAAGTAATTCTGGTTCGCTTCATCAGAACACACCCGCCCGCGGAGCACATCCACGGGCGGTTTTGATTCGCGCGTACTGGGATGTGTCAGGCCAAGCGAATCTATCCCTCCGCCAGCCCCGCCACCAGCGCACGGAACGACTCGCCGCGCACCTCGAAGTTGAGGTAAGCGTCATAGCTCGTCATGCCGGGGCTGAGCAGCACGACATCCCCCGCCTGTGCGACGCGCGCCGCCTCAGCCACCGCCTCGTCCAATGTGCCGACCCGCGACATGATCGCTGTGTCACCGTTCACCTGCTCCATCGCGTGCAGCGGGATATCGCCGTCACGGCCAAAGCACACGATATGCCGGCATTTGCGCATGGTCACGGCCATTAACTCGTTCCACGGTAGTTTCTTGTCCGCGCCGCCCAACAGCAGCACAATCGGCTCGGTGTAGCTGTCGAGCGCCGCCAGCACCCGTTCCGGCGCGGTGGCGATGGAGTCGTTCACCCACGTCACGCCGTTGATGACGCGCACGGTCTCCAGCCGGTGCGGCACACCCTTGAAGGCCTTGATCGTCGCCGCCAACGGCTCCGGCGCGATCCCTGCCGCCCCAGCGATTGCGCAGGCCGCCAGCACGTTCGACACGTTGTGCGTCCCGCGCAGGGGGATGTCGGCCACGTCGCACACGTACTGCGGATCGCCGGTGGTGCTGCTGTGTCCGCTGACGAACAGCCGTTCGCCGGCCAAGAACGCCCCGTCGGACACGATCTCGCGCCGCGTGAACCAGCACACCTCGCCGGGCGCGAGTCCCTCCATCACCATGCTGCCCATGTCATCTTTGTTCAGCACTGCGATGCCCTCGCCGTTCTGGTGGGCGATCAACTGCGACTTGGCGTTCATGTACGCTTCCATCGTGCCGTGCCGGTCGAGGTGGTTAGGCGTGACGTTCAGGATCGCGCCAATGGTCGGGCTGGAGTGCATTAGTTCGAGTTGAAAGCTGCTCAGCTCCATCACCACGCGGTCTTTGGGTTGGATGTAGTTCAGCACGTCGAGCAGCACGCTGCCGATGTTGCCGCCGACCCACGTCTGGAATCCACCGGCCTTGACCATCTGGCCGACGAGCGTGGTTGTGGTGGTCTTGCCGGCGCTGCCGGTAATGCCGATCAGCGGCGCGGGGCAGCGGTCGACGAACAACTGCGCGTCGTTGGTGACGGGGATCTCGCGCGCGGCAGCCTCTACGATCAGCGGGATCGTCAGCGGCACGCCGCCGGACACGCACACCAAGTCGGCGCGGTCGAGCAGGTCAGACGGGTTCTCTCCCAGCACGAAGCGCACGCCGGGAAAGTCGTTCGGGTCAACACCCAACTGTTCCGCTGTCTTGCTGTCGGTGACGATCGGGCGCGCGCCGACGGTGGGAAGCCATCGCGCCAGCGCCTGTCCCTGCCGCGCGAACCCGACGATCACCACGCGCCGGCCGTTGAGGATGTCGAAGTGTTTGAGCATGGCACAGGCACCCGTTTTCAGTCGTCAGGAACGCGGATTCAGACGTCCAACGCTCCCTCTCCAAGTTGGACGGGAGGTCGGGGGCTGAGATTCAGTGATCCGCGGTGTGTTGGTAGTCACGTCCCCAGTGTATAGAAAACTGGGGCAAGGGAAAAGGTCAGGCAGGGGTTAGCGGCTAGTGGCCAGTAGTCAGTAGTCAGTTGGCAGGGGTGAGTGGCCAGTAGTCAGTTGGCAGGGGACAGGAGTGAGTTATCAGGCGTTCGTTGTTTGGGTTCAGATTTTCGGCCGACGGCTTGCCCCAATCATCTGCAACCCGACGCCTGCAACCTGACAACTGCACCCTGACGCCTGCAACCTGACGACTGTAACCTGACAACTGAGACCTAACGCCTGAGACCTGACAACTGCCCCCTGACAACTGAGACCTGACAACTTGCTTCTTATCCCCGTTCCGCCAACAGCCATGACCACGCGCGCCACGTCACGATTGCGCAGAGGGTGAGACTCGACGCCAGCAGCAGCGGATAGAGCACGCCGAGCCAATCACCGGGCGGACGGTCGAGCAGGCGCGCGCCCGCGGCGAGCAGCAGGCCGACGCCAGCGACGTAATGCCAGACGTGATAGCGCGGGCTGCGGTTAAGGCGCACCATGCGCTGTGTGAAGCGGCCCAGCAAGATCACGGCGATCCCGACCGCGGCAGGCCCAATGACGCCGCTCACCGCCACCAACAGCGGAGGTGCGGCGGCCGCGGCGGGGCTTGCCGGCGGAGGTGGCGCGCCGCGAAGCATGAACCACGCCAGCCGCACCGTCAGCAGCAGGGTGATGATCCCGCTGATCGCCTGCAGCTGATCGGCCAGCGCGTCGACCGGCGTGCCGGTGTTGGCCTCACGGACGAGCGCGATGCCATACCCGAGGATAGGGATACCGTAAAGACGCCAATAGGTGTGATGGGGGCTGAACCGGTCGTAGAAGCGGGCGATCAGCAGCAGCACCGCCAACAAGAATGCCAGCGGGAACCACGCGAAGAGGATGAGCGCCTGATAGACGACAAGTTCAACCACGCGCCACCGCCGCGCCGGACGGTTGCTCCGATCGCATCATCTGCTGGATGACGGTCAGCCGGAAATCGCGGTTATGACAGGCCGCCAGAAAGCTGTCGATCGTCCGGCGCAGCCCGCTGTGATGCGTGATCCGGTAGCGCGTCTCACCTTGACTGCGAACCGCCACGATGATCCGGTCGGCGTTGAGCGCACGCAAACCCGCCTCGACATCGGCCGGTGAACGGCGGGTGCGCGCCTCGACCTGTGCGGCGCTCAACACGCCTTCGGGAGAATCGTAGAGGACTCGCAAGATGTCCCACTTGAGGAAACTGCTGATCGTACCGAGCGCGAACTCAACCAGAGTCTTCTCGACCGGGGTTTGCGTTGCCATTGTCGTCACACACTTCCTGCCTGCTGCGAACCGTTCCTAACCGCGTGCGTCAGAAATTCGATCCTGTTTCATGTGACACTTCTTATATTTCTGCCCGCTGCCGCACCAGCACGGATCATTCGGGCCGGGGCGTTTAATCGCGCGGACGGGCTGCGGGCGCTCAGGGCCGTTGTTCCCAGCTGTGGCTGTCGCCTGCTGCGCTGGCGATGCCGCGGCGAGCACCGGCGCGGCGGCGCGCCCTGTGGTCATCGCGCGGCGCTGCGGGGTGGCCTGCGCCTGTTGGATCTGCACGCGGAAGATGCTGTTGAGCGCCTGAGTCCGCACGCGCGCCTCCATGTCGTCGAACATATCGAACGACTGGCGCTTGTATTCCACCAGCGGATCGCGCTGCGCGATGCTCACCAACCCGATGCCCTCGCGCAGAATGTCAAGGTCGGTGAGATGGCGCTGCCATTGGTTGTCGATGGACATCAACAGGATGCGCTTCTCGGCCAGCAGCATCACCGGGCCAAGCTCCTCGGCCTTGCGGTCGTATGCCTTCTCGCCAGCGTCCAGCAGCAGAGTCTTGAGCGCCGCGCGGTCGTCGCCACAGAGGTCGATGGTGTCGTCGGTGATTTCCTCCGGCACGGGGAAAATCGTCAGCAGCTGCCGGTAGAGCATGGTGGCGTCCATCTCGCTGTCGGGCGCGAAATACGCGTCCAACTGCTCCTCGATCGCTGTGTCCAGCATCTCCAAGTACTGATCGCGCAGGCTCTCGGTGGCGGTCAGGATGTCACGGCGGCGCTGATAGGTCAGGTCGCGCTGGCGATTGACGACGTCGTCGTATTCCTTGACGCGCTTGCGGGTGTCGAAGTGATAGCCTTCGACGCGCACCTGCGCCTGCTGGATCATGCGCGTAATCAGGCTGTGCTCGATCGGCTCGTTGTCCGGCAGCTTGGCCCAGTTCATCACGCCGCGCATGCGCTCGCCGCCGAACCGACGCACAAGGTCGTCGTCGAGGCTGAGCATAAAGCGCGACTCGCCCGGATCGCCCTGACGCCCGGAACGGCCGCGCAGCTGGTTGTCGATACGGCGCGCTTCATGGCGCTCGGTGCCGAGCACAAATAGGCCGCCCGCGTCGATCACCTGCTGCCGTTCGGCTTTGGTGATGGCTTTCGCTTCGGCCTGCGCCGCTTCCCAGTCGTCATGCGTGACCTGCGTCACGTCGACGCCTTTCTCGCGCAGCATCTGACGCGCCAAGCCGTCAGGGTTGCCGCCCAGCAAGATGTCGACACCACGGCCGGCCATGTTTGTGGCGATTGTCACAGCGCCGGCGCGCCCGGCCTGCGCGATGATCCCGGCCTCGCGTTCGTGCTGCTTGGCGTTCAGGACTTGATGCGGAATCCTCGACTTCTTGAGGAACTCGCTCAGGCGCTCGCTGGTCTCGATGGCGACCGTGCCGATCAGCACCGGCTGACCCTTGTCATGGCGCGCCTTGATCTCCGCCGCGATGGCCTCGAACTTAGCCTTCTCGTTGATGTAGATCAGGTCGTTGTTGTCAGCACGCGCAACCGGCAGGTTGGTCGGGATGCTGACGACGTCGAGGTTGTAGATCTTGTAGAACTCCTCCGACTCGGTCATCGCCGTGCCGGTCATGCCGGCCAGCTTCTCGTACATCAGGAAGAAGTTCTGGAACGTGATGGTCGCCAGCGTGAGGTTCTCGCGCCGGACTTCGACGTTCTCCTTCGCTTCGATGGCCTGATGCAAGCCTTCGCTGAAGCGCCGGCCGTACATCAAACGGCCCGTGAACTCATCCACGATGATGATCTGGCCGTCCTGAACGACATACTCCTTGTCCCGGTTGTACAGGGCATGAGCGCGCAGGCAGTTGTCGAGATACGGGATCATCTCGGCGTGTTCGGGGTGATACAGCTCGTCGATGCCGAGCAGTCGTTCGATCTTCTCGGTGCCGGCCTCGGTCAAGAAGGCGACGCGATCCTTCTCGTCGACCACATAATCACCGTCCGGCGCCTCGTTGATGACGCTGTCCTCACTGCTGACTTTGAGGCGCTTCACGAGGTCGGCGAACTTGCGATAGAGGTCGGACGGTTTTTCGGCGGGGCCGCTGATGATCAACGGCGTGCGCGCTTCGTCAATCAGGATGTTGTCGACCTCGTCGACGATGGCGTAGTGCAGCCCGCGCGCCTGCACGAGCTGATTTTCTTCCCACACCATGTTGTCGCGTAGATAGTCGAAGCCGAACTCGTTGTTGGTGCCATAGGTGATGTCCGCGCCATACGCCTCGACGCGCCTGACCGGGCGCAGGTTCTGATAGCGTGCGTCATTGCTGCCGAACTGCGGATCGTACAGGAACGACGCCATGGCCGGATCGTTGCCCATGTTCTGAATCACGGCGACGCTGAGGCCGAGGAAGTCGTAGATCGGCCCCATCGTCTGCACGCCGACCTTGCTCAAGTAGTCGTTGGGCGTGACGAGATGAACGCCTTTGCCGTGCAGCGCGTTGAGGTAGATCGCGAGCGTCGCGGTGAGCGTCTTGCCTTCGCCGGTTTTCATCTCGGCGATCTTGCCCTCGTGCAGCACCATGCCGCCGATGAGCTGAACGTCGAAGTGACGCTGGCCGATGGTGCGCTTGGCCGCCTCGCGCACCGCCGCGAACGCCTCGGGCAGGATGGCTTCGAGCGACTCGCCGTGGTCGAGCCGTGCGCGAAATTCATCGGTCTTGGCGCGGAGCTGTTCGTCCGTGAGCGCGGAGATCGCCGGTTCGAGCGCGTTGATCTGGTCGACGCGGTCGCGGTATTCATTCAGCACACGGTCGCCGCCGCCGCCGAAGAGTCGTTTCGTGATCGAACGGAACATGCGTCCTTCTTCGTCTGAGAGACGTCCATTTAGCGCTCGCATTATAGCACAGCCTCCGCCTCGCAAGTCTCAGGGGCGCGTAAGCGTCGTATATGCGTTGTGTATGCGGCAAAGCCGGTGCGACTCACGTTCGCTCAATGCGCTGTCCGCACCCCCTGACGGAATCCGTGATATCTTTACGCAGTCGTGCGTCTGTATCACGATCCAGATACGAAACGCCGCGCAACCCCGATGAGGAATCCGCCATGGCCCCTTACACCGACCGCCGTTCTGCGATAGAGCGACTGCGCAGTTTCCCCGCCGAACTCGAAGCGCGCGTCACGCCGCTGAGCGACGCCGACCTCGACCGGCACGCCCCCGGCGAATGGTCGACGCGCCAGATCGTGCACCATCTGGCCGACAGCCACATGAGCGCCAATTTTCGCTTCCGTAAGCCGCTGAGTGAGCCGAATCCGGCGACGCTGCCGGTCTACGATCAGGCGGCGTGGGCCGAGATGGCCGACTCGACGCTGCCGATTGCGCCGTCGCTGCTGATCTTGCGCGGGCTGCATGCGCGGTTCGTGGCGCTGCTCGAATCACTGACCGATGCGCAGTGGATGCAGACCGGCCAACATCCAGAGTGGGGGATCGTGACGGTCGAGAACGTAGCGTATCGTTATGCGGCGCACTGCGACGTGCATCTGGCGCAGATCGAACGGGCGCTGCGCGGCGAGCCGTAGGGGCTGGGACGCCGCCAGCGGCATGCCGACGATGTCGGTGGGCTATCTGGACGAGAGCCACATCCGGGACATCGAGATCGCCCGCCGCGCGACACCGGTCAACCTCGGCCCGTTCCCAACTATGCTGCCCACCGCCGATTCGGCGGATATGGGTGGTGAGGAGTGACTTGACCGGTCGCCCCTACATTACAGCGGTCAGTTCCAATGCGCAGTCGTTCAGCCTGACAACTGACAACTGCCCTCTGACCCCTGAATCCTGAATCCTGATCGCTTTCCCTGCGCATGGTATACTTCCGGTCATGCGGAAATCGATGCTCGTCCTCGCCCTGATCGCCCTGCTGCTCGCCGCGTGCGCCCCGTCGCCGGAGCCGGAGCGCCGCGCGATCACCCCGTTCCCGACCGCCACCATCGGCCGTGTCGTGTACGGCGATCTGCTGCCCAGCGGCGTCTCGCTGATCGGCCAGCCCGAACTGAGCGCCCCGTCGACGGTCGTCGCGATTGCCCCGCCGGCCACCGCCACGCCGGACTTTTCTGCCTGTCCGGCCGCCAACGCCGAGGTCGCGCTGGAGGACTCGCCGCCGGCCAATGCCACGGTGCTGATCGAGGAGATCACGCGTTATCTCAACCTCGGCGGCGACGCTGAAACGTTGATCGGCGTGCTGCGCGACGACTGGGACGTGACGCCCAATGACGCGATTGCCCGCGCCGACATCGACTATACCGGCGAGGGCCGCCCCGACGTGCTGATACCTTACGTATCGCCAGACGGCGAAGCGGGGATCGCGGTGTTCGGGTGCCGCGCCGGAACGGTCGAGGTGTTGTTTGAGGCCGTCTCGGACACGGATCAGCCGCCGACCGTGCTGGCCTTCCTCGACGTCAACCGCGACCGCCGCAACGATCTGCTGCTGGCGATCCCGTCCTGCCCGACCGCCGAGACGTGCGAGTATCGCACGCAGCTGGTCACGTTCTCGCCGGAGCGTTCGCGTTTTGTCGACCTGCTGCCGCCTAATGTCACCAGCACCGAACCGCCGCAGGTGCTCGACTTCGACAATGATGAGGTGAGCGAGATCGTCGTGCGGCTGACGTCACGCGGCACTGCCGAGACCGGCCCGCTGCGCACCGGTTCCAACATCTACGACTGGAACGGCGCCCAATACGTGCTGAGCATCGTTGAGCTTGAGCCGCCGCGCTTCAAGATTCAGGTGCTGCACGAAGGGGATCGCGCGCTGCTGCGCGGGGATTACGCCGCCGCCGAGACGATCTACCGCAGCGCCATCGACAACACCGACCTGCGCTTCTGGTTCAACGACGAGCCGGATGTGCTGCAAAGCTACGCGCTCTACCGTCTGCTGCAAGCGCAGGTCGTGCAGGCCAGCCCGCTGCAAACCACGACCTTTCAGGAAATCCAGCGCATCTACGACGATCCGGAGCGCACGCCGGTCTATGCGCAGATGGCCCGCACGTTCCTAGAGACGTTCCAAAGCACGGCCAATGTCAGTAGCGCCTGCGAGGCCGTCAGGACTATAATCGACGGCGCGCCCGAAGCGTTGGCGCAGCTCAATCGCTACGGAAGCCGCAGCCCATCGTATACGGCGCAGGATCTTTGCCCGTTCTAGTTCCCTACAGGCAGTAAGGAAATCACCCAACATGACAGAACTGCTCACCTACTTCACGGGTCAGAAGCAGGCGATGGTCGACCAATTGACCACGCTGGTCAACTTCGAGACCCCGACCACCGACAAAGCGTCCGTCGACACGCTCGGCGAGTACATGCGCCAGCAGTTCGAGGCGCTCGGCGCGTCCTCGATCACGCGCATTCCGCAGACTGCTGTCGGTGACTTTCTGCTCGCGAAGTGGAATGAAGACGCCCCCGGAAAGCCGCTGCTGTTTCTGATTCATATCGACACGGTATGGCCGTTGGGCACGCTGGCCGAACGCCCGGTCACGATTGACGCCGACGGCAAGCTGTTCGGCCCCGGCGCCATCGACATGAAGGGCGGCATCACCATCGTCTTGACCGCCATCCGCGGCCTGCGTGAACTCGGCCAGTTCCCCAACCGTCCGGTGTGGGTGCTGATGACCAGTGACGAAGAAGTAGGCAGCGTCCACTCGATTCCCGTCCTGCGCGAGATCGCCAAGGACTGCGGCCTCGTGATGGTCATGGAGCCAGCGACGCAGGAAGGCGCGCTCAAGACGTGGCGCAAGGGGCTGGCGAGCTTCCGCGTGCATGTCGAGGGCCGCGCGGCTCACGCCGGCAACCAGCCGGAGAAGGGTATCAACGCGATCGTCGAACTGGCGCAGCAGATCGACAAGATCAACCAGCTGAACGACCTCAAGAACGGCACATCCGTCAGCGTCACGATGGTCGACGGCGGCAGCGCTGGCAACGTCATCCCGGCCAAGGCCAGCGCGTACATCGATACACGCGTGATGACCCTGCGCGCGCTGAAGACGATCAAGAGCAGCCTGAGCGATCTGCAACCGCACATCCCCGGCGCGAAGGTGTGGGTCGAGGAGATTCACGGCCGCGAGCCGATGGAACACAATGCCCAGATGGAGCGCTCGTTCGCACAGTGCAAGGCCATCGGGGAAAAGGTCGGCCTGACCGTGCGCGAGGATGGCAGCGGCGGCGGCAGCGACGGCAACATCACGGCGGCGATGGGTGTCCCGACGCTCGACGGCCTCGGCCCGCAGGGCGACGGCCTGCATGCTGTCCATGAACACGTCGTCATCAACAGCCTGCCGCAGCGTGCCGCGCTCATCGCCGGCATGCTGAAGGAGTGGGTGAGCGAGTAGCGCCGCGTTCCACCTTGACCGGCGGCCTACGCGGTACAATCTGCGGATCATCGGCGGCCACCCGAACGGAGAATCCTCGTGGGCGAGCAGAAATTCGTACACACCAACGGCATCCAATTGGCGTACATCGATCACGGTGGCGAGGGAGAGCCGCTGATCCTGATGCACGGCCTTTCCGCCAACTGTCATCACTTCGACGGCCTGATCGCCGCCGGACTCACGCAGCATGCGCGGGTGTTAGCCGTGGATTTGCGCGGCCGCGGCCTGAGCGACAAGCCTGCCGGCGCGGTGTACAGCCCGGAAGATCACGCGCGCGACATCGTCGGCATGATGGACGCGCTCGGCCTTGAACGCGCCAACATCGGCGGGCACAGCTACGGCGGCCTGATGACGATCTACCTCGGCGCGAACTATCCCGAACGGGTCAAGAAGATGGTGATCCTCGACGCGGGTGTGATGCACCCCGCCGTCAAGGACTTGATCGCGCCTGCGCTCAAGCGCTTGGGCCAGCCAGTCGCCAGCTTCGAGGCCTATCTCGCGTCGATGAAGCAGATTCCGGCCTATCATCAGGGCATGTGGAACGAGCATATCGTCGCCTACTATCGCGCCGACGTTGCCGACCTGCCAGATGGCCGGGTGCTGCCGCGCAGCAGCGCAGAGGTGATCGGCGCCGCGGTCGATCAAATCCTCGAAGTCGACTGGAACGCGACGATGCCGAAGGCCACCGAACCCGCGATCCTCATCCACGGGACAGAGGGGGTCGGCCCCGCGCCTACGCCGCCCGTGCTGACAGACGACGGCGCGCAGCAAACACTGGCGATGCTGCCCAACTGCCGGTACGTGCGTGTCGCCGGCAATCACTACACGATGCTGTACGAGAGCGCCGGCGCGCAGGTCGTCTCGGCGATCGGGGCGTTCTTGGCGGGGTAAAGGGCAGAAATCAGCGGTCAGTAGGCAGTGGAGGGTTCGTAGGGGTGCAATGCATTGCGCCCCTACCAATTTCCTCTGTGTACTCGAATGCTCTATGTCTGATCGGGTCTCTTGTGGCTCACTCCGTCGCCGAGCCAATCCAGTCCCGCCGTCCAAACAGCCTCTTTAGTAGGCTTTGAACGTATTAGCCGTGCGTTTTAACGCTCGGCGGCTTGCGGCGTGAGGGGTTCCACGCGGCGGACAGGCCGTATTCGAGGATCCCCTCTGCCCCCTCTGTGTCCTCTGTGGTTCAGTTGGTTTGCCCTTCACTCAGCACTCAGCACTCCGAGAAGCCCTCACCCCCAACCCCTCTCCCTCAGGGAGAGGGGGGAAGGACGTGTGCGGTGGGGTGTGAAGGCTCCTCTGTGTGCTCGAATGCTCTGTGTCTGATCGAGTCTTTTGTGGCTCACTCCGTCGCCGAGCCAATCCATTCTCGCCGTCCAAAACAGCCTCTTTAGTAGGCTTTGAACGTATTAGCCGTGCGTTTCAACGCTCGGCGGCCTGCGGCGTGAGGGGTTCCACGCGGCGGACGGGCCGTATTC
>JAANMU010001657.1_pt1 | contig 19361 bp, 22 predicted proteins | sample 7279701 | NCBI WGS metagenome assembly JAANMU01 (sample SAMN14094539, study PRJNA606508) | bioreactor metagenome | isolation source: A lab-scale SPAN reactor treating ammonium-rich wastewater day 57 | place: Ireland: Galway | collected 2017-03-13 | reverse complement strand
ATGAAACCGACGGTTGTTTTTTACTTTCTTGACAACGGTCACACATATTTCAGGCTGCAGGAGCCGACATATAAAGGAAAACTCGTCAAAACGGCGGGCATGGACACAATTAAAGGAATACCATCTTTAAATAATCGTGAAAAAGACTTAAGCACCTTGGTTGACGCCCTCCAGTTGAATCCGGACATAATGGACCATTCGGTAAGGGGCCGATCGGTTTTACTTTTACCTAAGGATAAACCGGGTTTCGTAAGGATGACATTGAATAGAGGTCAAAATCGAGTGATCCACGGCAGAGTTTACTTCAATAAGTAAGAGTCAGAATCTGTTTCTACCATCGATGGCTTTTTTCAGAGTCATGTAGTCGGCGTATTCGAGGTTGGCTCCTATCGGAAGGCCGTACGCAAGTCTCGTAATCTTCATCTCCCTTTTCTGGGTCTTTTTTAGTTCCTCAAGTTGGTTCTTTATGTATATGGCAGTTGCCTCTCCCTCCATGTCGGGGTTCGTCGCCAATATTACCTCAGTAATTTCAGGAGACTTCTTGATGCGGGTCATAAGTTCTGCAATCTTTATGTCATCGGGATCGACATGGTTTAGGGGATCAATTTTCCCGTGGAGAACGTGGTAGACGCCCTGGTAGATATTGCCCGTCTCAAATGACAGAAGATCAAGAACCGACTCGACAACGGTCACTACCCCGAAGTCCCGCTTTCCGTCTTCACAGATAGGGCAAAGGTCGTTTTCGGTCAGATTGAGACAGACCTTGCACATCTTGGTTTTTGCCTTGAGGTCGCTGATATTGGCCGCAAACTCCTTTAAGTCCTCTTCCGGTAACCTCAAAAAATAAAAAGCCAGCCGGTTGGCGGTTTTTTCGCCAATGCCCGGAAGCCTCTCCATAAAAAGGGCGATTTTTTTTAAATTGTTGGGCAGGGTAGACATTTAGATCTGAATGGTTTCAACGGCGATGAGGGGTCTTCTGCCTTTTGACTTATAAAAGAAATCCTCAAGGGCATTAATGACGCTTCGCTTTATCTTTGTCCCGTCCATGGCGTTACCGCCCCTTGGCTTAATGGCCGATTCAACTACCTTGACGGCATTCTGGTAAAGCTTCTCTTCCTCGCGGTCGTAAACGAATCCTCGCGAAGACATCTTAGGACGCGCCACAAGCATTCCCTGGGCGTCAACTGTCAGGGCAACAAAAACGATCCCGTCCTGACTCAAGCTCTTCCTGTCCCTCAAAACGACGTTGCCTATATCTCCGACTCCGTACGCGTCAACGTAAATGTTTTTTGTCTCAACAGGCTCGCCCATGGCGACGCGGTCCTTCATAAACCATACCGTTTCACCTTCTGACAAAGCGAATACCTTATTTTCCTCATACCCCAATTCGCCAACAAGTTTCTGGTACTGCTTCTGGTGGCGGACTGTTCCTCCAATCGGAATAAAATATTTCGGATTGGTGAATCTTATGAGGTACTTCATGTCTTCCTGGTTTCCGTGGCCCGAAGAATGGAGTTGGTCGGCGATGTCTGAATAAACAACGTCAGCTCCCTGGGTAACCAAATCCTCAATGATTGAATAGACTTCGTTCTCGTTTCCGGGAATCGGGTCTGAGGAGAAGACCACTTTATCCCCCTGCTTTATTTTCGTATACGGATTCTGTTTGTCTGCTAACTTTGAAAGGGCGCTACCGTACTGGCCCTGGCTACCGGCGGCGATAAGACAGACCTTGTTTGGAGGCAATCTTGGCAAGTCCTCATCCGTTGCCCGTAGTGATTCTGGGATCGGCAAATAGCCGATTTCAGCTGCCAACTTGCTGTTTTGCTTCATCGATCGTCCAAGAAAGACCACCTTGCGGTTGAACTTTATAGCCGCTTCAACGCATTGCCTGATCCTTGAAATGTTGGACGAAAAAGTCGTCATGATAAACTTTCCCTTTGTCTTCCTCATTTCGTCCTCAAACGTCTTGCCGACAATCGACTCGGAAAGTGTCAAACCCGGCCGCTCAGACCCCAGGCAGTCCGACAACAGGGCGGTAATGCCTTCATGTCCGGCTCTGGTTATCTTGTAGAAATCGGGGGGCGATCCATAGGGCGGGGTCAAATCCAGCTTATAGTCTGAACCGTGATAAAAGGTTCCAACCGGCGACTTTATGATTATGTGGGTAGCGTCAGGAATTGAGTGGGTCATCTTGACGAAACTCACCTTAAAATTTCCCATGGTATATTCCTTTTCAAAATCAACCCGGTTGACCCTGACGTTTTGGTTGTCTTCCTTGAATTTGTTTTCCACAAATACGGAGGTCAATTTACTCGCCGTAATCTGGGGCCTGTTGAGAGAGTCATAAAGATAGGGGAGGGCACCGATGTGATCCTCGTGACCGTGAGTTAAAAGAATGCCCCGAATCTTATCCTTTTTGTCCTCAAGATAGGAAATATCCGGGATGACGAAATCCACTCCCAGCTCTTTTTCCTGGGGAAAGCCGATTCCGCAGTCGACAATAAGAATGTCTTTTAGAAGGTCGTTCTCGTAAAGCTCGTAAAGATACATGTTCTTGGTAACTCCGACTATCCCGCCAATTGGCACAAACCTGAGTTTGTAGTTATTCATAATCGTCAAGATTAAAGACTAAATTAAAACATTTAATATCCCGGCAGACTTTGTTGCCGGAATGTCTTATATTTTTCATTATATCAGTTGATATACTTTATTAATGACAAAAATCGACGAAAAAGCGGTAATGAAGAAGCTGGAAGAGGTGATGGACCCGGAAATAAATATATCAATTGTCGACCTCGGTCTCATATACGCAGTTAAGTTAGATAAAACAAAGGTCACAATCACAATGACCCTAACGACAATCGGTTGCCCCTTGATTTCGCTTATCGAAGGTGACATAAAAGCAAAGCTTAAAGAAATCGGATTTATTGAAGAAGACGTCATTATCGACCTTACTTTTGACCCGCCCTGGAGCATGGAAAAGATGTCGGAAAAAGCCAAGGCAATATTAGGCATAGGATAAACTATTATGGCAAAAGGCAATATACTGCAGGACACATTTGAACAACTGGCCGAACTTGGTGTTTCAACATCAAAAAAAACCGTCAAGTCGGTGGCCCAGACCCTTAACCCGTTGGCATCACCCGAAAAATCTTCCGGTGACGAAAAAAAAGCCATGATGGAAAAGCTCAAGAACCAAAAAAACAACCATACGCCTTTGGACTTCAAGAGACTGGAAAACCAGTACAGTAACAGCGATTCCAATAAAACTGACGCTCTGAGGCGCCACCTTTTCAACCTGGTCAAGCGGGGAGACGAGAAAACCCTTATGGATTCAAGACAGAGGGAAATGCAAAAGAAAAGACAGGAGGCTTATTCGGATTCGGAAAATAAACGCCGGGAAGACGAGAGGAAAAAGTCATTGACCCAAGGGGACGACTTGCCCAAGGGCAAACAGAGAAAAAGCATTTTCTCTCATAAAAAGACCGCCGAGAAGCAACATACCGAGACCAAACCTTCAACCGGCAAGCAATAAGACCGCATATGATGTAAAATATCTGGATTACGGAGTATAGCTCAGATGGCTAGAGCGCAGCGTTCGGGACGCTGAGGTCGTGAGTTCAAGTCTCACTACTCCGACACTTATTGATAATTATGAGCACGATAACCCAAATCTTCACCCTTCATTTTTTTAACGACGGCTTCTTGGCGAGCATCGCCCTATTCTTACCCTTCATCTCTAAAGATTTAGGACTGAGTTTGACGCAGGTCGGTTTTTTGGGGTCGATTTTTTCCCTGGTTGGGGTTATTTTGGCGCTTCCCATAGGCACATTAAGCCACCGGATAGGCGCCATGAAGATTATCGTCTGGGCAAGCCTTTTTTACAGCTTGGGTTTTTTCCTGACGGGATTTTCGACCACTTACCTCGTATTGGTTGCGGCGTTTTTTGTCGCCTCTATCGGATTTGGGTCGTTCCATACGCCGGCATTTGCCGAGGTGGCAACCCTAGCACCAAAGCAAAAAAAAGGCCGGATTATGGGCGACTTCACCGCCTTCGGTGAATTCGGTCGGGTTTGCCTTTCGGCTTTTATCCCGTACATAATCGTATCCATCGGGTGGAGAAGCACTTCCTTTATTTACGGCGCGGCGGCGGCAACCTTGTTTATTTTTTTCATCTTTAACCAGCTGAAAAACGGTAAAACAAAAGTTACCGTAGACCCCAAGTTGGGTAACGCGTCTTTTCTGGAAATAATCAGGAACCCAAAACTGGTCCTCGTCCTCACAATAACTTTTTTTGATCTTTTGGCGTCTTCGGCTCTTTTTGTTTTCCTGCCGTTCCTGCTTATCCATAAGGGCATTAGTCCATCTGTCCTTGGCGCCTTTACCTCGGCTTTTTTTGTCGGAAACCTTATCGGGAAAATGGTCTTGGGCAGACTAACCGATCTTTTTACCAACACAAAGGTGTTTATCGCCGCCGAACTTCTTATGGCCTTGTTCTTACTTCTTCTTGCCTACACCGGTTCCATGTTCGGGATTATTGTCTTTTCGATAATCCTCGGTTCCTTGACTATGGGTACGGTTCCAATAAGAACGACCATGCTTTCTGACCACCACAACGAAAAGCATTCCCTTTCTAAAGCCTTTGCCTTGGGATCGCTCGTTTCCTCAGTCGCAACCGCAACCGCACCCCTTGTGTTGGGTATGGTTGCCGACCACTTTGGAATAGTCAATGCCTTCAACGCAGCGATCGTATTTGCGCTTGTTGCCATTATCCCGGCTATTGTTCTCCTTAGGCAAAGCTAAATGCGTTTGCTATACTGATTTGTATGAAAATCTACAACACTTTATCCCGGTCGCTTGAGGAATTCAAATCCCAGAAAGATTCCGAAGTCCTTTTCTACCACTGCGGCCCGACCGTCTATTGGGTCCAACACATAGGAAACCTTAGGGCGATGACCTGGGCCGATTTAATAAGAAGATCTTTCCAATACCTGGATTACAAAGTGAAGTTCGTGAGAAACTATACTGACGTTGGCCACTTGACGTCAGATTCGGACGAAGGGGAGGACAAGATGGAAAAAGGCGCCAAGCGCGAAGGCAAATCCCCACAGGAAATCGCCGACAAATACATTTCAATCTTCGAAAAAGACACCAACGACCTAAATATTCTTGATCCGGATTCTAAGCCGAGAGCTTCCGAATACATAAAGGAAATGCAGGAGATGATCAAGAAACTTATTGAGGGTGGTTACGCGTACGTAACCGACCTGGCGGTGGTATATGACGTTTCCAAGTTCCCGCACTACAACAAACTCAACCGCCAGAAAATGGATCTAAACGTCAAAGGCGCCGGCCGCGGAGCCATCGAGGACCCGCAAAAAAAACATTTTGCCGACTTCAATCTCTGGGTCTTCAAAAAGGGCGCCCACCAAAACGCCCTCCAGACATGGGACTCGCCTTGGGGGGAGGGGTTTCCGGGATGGCATATTGAGTGCTCGGTGATGGCTAAGTCGCTCTTGGGGGAAACGATTGACATCCACATGGGGGGAGTCGAACACATTCCCGTCCATCACACCAACGAAATTGCCCAGTCGGAGGCCGCCAATGGCAAACCGTTTGTAAACTATTGGCTACACAATGAGCACCTCAACGTCGATTCGGCCAAGATGGCCAAATCCCAGGGGACGGGATTCACCTTAAAGGAAATTGTTGACCGGGGGTTTAGCCCCACAGACCTCAGGTATTTTTTCCTTGGGGCCCATTACAGGTCAAAGCAAAATTTTACATTTGTTGCTTTAAAGGGGTCAGCCGCCGGACTCCGCAACCTCAAAGAGGTCGTATCCCAACTTAGGCAGAAAGTAAAGATAGTCCCGCCCGTTGATAAAAACAATGCGTTTTACGGAAGATTTGTCGAAAGCCTAATGAATGATTTCGAGATTCCTCAAGCCTTAGCCGTTACCTGGGAACTCGCCAAATCCGAGACGCTTGAAGACAAGAAACTAGCTCTTATTTTGGATTTCGACCGCGTCCTTGGACTCAACCTTAAGGAATCCGTATCTTTTGAGATACCTGAGGAAGTGGAAAGGCTTGCCGAAACGAGGTTAGAAGCCAAAAGGTCAGGCGACTATGATAAGGCCGACCAGCTCCGTGAAGAGATCCGCAAAAAAGGCTTCGAAGTCGAGGATTTCAAGGACGGTTACCGATTCAAAAAAGGTTAACGGGAATTGACAATCATCGATTGAAATTATATAATTTAGCCAATTGGTAGACTTAAAAAATATCTTTAAAAGAAAGATAGTTTCCGGTAAACCAGCAAAAACTAAATGGACGATTTTGCTGGTTTTTTTAATTTATAGCATATGACGACACCTAATCTAAAAACAAAAGGACAGATCGAGGATTACATTTCAAAAGAAGTGACCCGATTTTACGCCGAGTCACTTGGCGTCGGGCCCAGACAGGCCAAAACCTACGTCCTTGAGGACATGGTCATCATCCGCCTCCAGGGAAAGCTTTTGCCGATCGAGGAGAACCTTTTAAAACTCTCAAACAAAAAAGGCGTTGAACTAGTCAAGAACATCAGAAAATATCTTCACGAAATTGCCACCAAACAACTCGGGGTAATCATAAAGAAAATCACCGGCCACAAGGTTCTATCCTCCCATAGCGACATTTCGACCAAAACAGGGGAGCGCATCGAAATATTCATATTGGACACCAACTTTGAACGAGAATTTGACAACAGGTTGACCTCTAAGTAAACCGAAGAAAGGGCTGGACATTTTTTAATGGGCAGTCGGTTATTCGGTGGACTCTACGTTTCTAACCTACTTTTTTTAAAACTTTAGCCCTTTTTTTATGGAGAGAAAATTTTGGCAGTATTTTGCGTATGGCTACCTTGCCGTCAACACGGTGTGCGTTATTATAATCATCGAGACGATCGTTTTGGGAAAGCCTTACGTGAGTCTTTTTCTATTGATCCTGGCATCGATGGTCTACCTCAACCTTAAGACTTTTTATAAATCCTGATTACGGGATGGTCAAAAACAGACCAGGTCTCCTCGGCTTCCTCATCCGGAAACTCAAAAAGAGTCATGCCCCCGACTGCGATTTTAGGGAATGACGAAAACTCGGCAACCTTCTCATATCCCATTTTTCCCGAAAATAGATCTTCGTAGTACTTGCCAATAATTGGAAAGTTGGGTGCGCGATGGTTTGAAAATAGTCGGCGGGAGGGAACGAAAATGTACTCGGCCTTATTCAAATGACCGCCCAACTCATCTAACAGATTGGGATCTTGATCCAGATCGTAGAAATTGAAGGAAACGACCGTATAACCTACTGGTCTTATCCCCTCAACATATATGGGGATATCAACGACGTTGGCCGTTTCGGAAAGGATATAGGAGTATTCCGGAATATTATCGTAAATCCATTCTGAAGCTTGGACCCTGACATCCTTACTGGTATATACCGACAAATAAGCTACGCCCGGCAGGATCATGGCGACAACAAGGACAACCGCCAAAAAGGTTTTTAATACATATGCCAATTTTTCTGATTTGTTTTTTTCAAAAACATTTGAAATAAACAGCACGGCAAAGGCCGTCATCAAAGGAAACACCGGGGCCATAAAGCGACTCCACTTGGCAAACATGAAGGCGTTCGTCAAAAAGTACGAAAGGAATGCCAACCTCAGAATGTTTGTTTTCAAGTTGGACCAGCTAAGCCAGAAAAACCCAAACACAAAAAGAACAAACCCGGTAAGCCCCAATGCGTAAGGGAATATTTTCTCAACCTGAAAGACGACCGGTACCGAGTCGACAAACTGCCTCGTGTAAAAAGCTATATACCGCCCGAGGGCAACATCGGATTCGTACTTCAATGTCCCGATGAAATCATTCGCGTCCAAAAGTATGTGGGGAGACAGGAAAAGGAAAATGACGACGGAAAATATCGTTAGGAAACCCGAGTCAAGGATTTTTTTACCCAACCGGTAGATAAAGGGATAATGCAACCGACTACTATCTGCGGCAAAAAGGGCAATAAATGGCACGACGATGAAAACGGCTGAGGATACTTTAGTTGCCAGGGCCACACCCATGACAACTGACGCGAAGGAAACAAACGAAAGGTCGGTAATTTTTTTTGAGGCGTATTTGACCGAAAGGTATGCTAAGGCCGAGTAATAAAGCATAAGAAGGGACTCGGTCGTACCGAAGTGGGCAAATTGGATGGCATACGGAGTAAACGTCATTACCATGGCCGTCAAAATACCAACAATCGTCTTCCGGTGTTTGTCGTTGAAATACAGTCCGACAAGGCTTGAGACAACAAAAACCGTCAACACCGAAGCGGTAGCCGAAATTATCCTTAGAGATAGTGTCGCCTCCTCAAACGTTATGGCGGTACCCGAATTTGAAAAAATAAATTTCAATATGAAAGACAATAGGTATCCGAGATATAAGGGAAACTGGCCGTAGGCAAAAAAATTGGGGTTAAAGCAGCCCGCTACGTCAAACTCCGAAACCTTGACCCAGTTGAAAATATCCCATTCGCCCGAAATTGTTTTTGGCAGATTGAAGGTGACTTCCGGCGGCACGCAGCTCAGCTGCATGATGGAGTTTGCCATGTTTCTTTCGTCAGGATGCATCGGATGCGGCAGCCCCCAACCCAAGTTAACGAACCGGGTGTAAACCAATAGGATTAAGATAAATACCCAAAGGGCAACAACCGGGAACCTTTTACTGTTGATTTTTTCCGCCATGATTTGTATTATATATCAGATTAATATATGAAATATGAACTGACTTTTCTTCTGAACGAAAAAGAAGAACTCAAAAACCTGAAAGAACTCATTGCCTTACAGAAAGGCAAGATCCTCAAGGAAGAGGATTGGGGAGAAAAAACCCTGAGCTATCCCATAAAGCGAAACGGCAAGGCCCATTTCTACAACTATATTCTCGAAATCGAAAAAAGCTCGGTTCCCGAACTTAGAAAAAAGCTCAATTTCAACGAGAAATTATTGAGGTATTTGTTATTAGTTTCCGAGTAATTATGGCCAGCCGGTCGATGAACAGAGTGATCCTGATTGGTAATTTGACCAGGGATCCCGAATTGAAATATACGCCGGCCGGAACCGCGGTCTGTACTTTTGGCGTCGCCACGAACCGAAGTTGGACGACCGCAGACGGGGCAACCAAGGAAGAGGTCCAATACCATAGGATCGTTGCCTGGCAGAAACTGGCGGAACTTTGCGGCAAGCTTTTGACCAAGGGAAGGAAAGTTTTTCTTGAAGGAAGACTTACTTACCGTTCCTATACGGCAAAAGACGGCCAGCAAAGATCGATCACCGAAATAGTTCTTGACGATTTTATCGTTTTCGGAGACGGAAAAAAGGCTATGGAGAGTACGACTGAAACCGCCAAGCCGGAAGCCATCAAAGAGAAAACGGAAGAAAAGGTTGAAGAGCCTGCCGCACCCCAGGCCGAAGAGAACGTCAACCCGGATGACATACCGTTCTGATTAATTTAAAAATCAATATTAGTTATTAATAATCAAAAACAAAAATGAAATGCTTTTATTGCCAGTACAATTCTAACCCCAGTTTCAAGGATATTGAGAATTTGGAAAAATTCCTGTCTCCGAGAAAAAAAATGGTCGGCCGAGACCGATCCAATCTCTGTGCCAAACACCAGAGAATCATGACTAAGGAAATCAAATACGCCAGATTCTTGGGGTTGATTCCTTACGTTTCCTATCAGGGGATAAAGTAAAAAACCTGCTATAATCTTTTTATGGTCATCACCATAAATATTCCCGAAAACGCTCGTTGTCTGCTTAAGGAAAACCAAAAAGTAGATTTTGGCATTCCATACCTTGAAGGAAAAACCGAGTCAAAAGTCGAAATACAGGTCGCCAAAAAACTCGACATCGATTCTTCCAAAATATTCCACTACCTAAAAAAACTCGTCGGCGAAAAAATAAAGAAAGGCGAAACCCTGGCTTTGAAAAAGAGTCTTTTTTCAACCGCCCGGGTCAAGAGCGAATACGACGGCGTGATCCAGGAAATTAACCACAACGACGGAGTCGTTGTTTTAACGACTGAAGTCGGGGATGACAAAACATTTGAGGCTTTTTTCAAAGGCAAAGTCAAAAAAGTCGAAAAGGGAGAGATCAAGATTGAAACGGGCGCAGTTGAAGAGTTCAGATTGAACGCGGCAACGTCGGACTTCGGGGGCGGTGCTTATTATCCGAAGGGTTCTGTAGCCAATTTGACAAGCACAGACGTATCTAATAATGTCATGGTTGCCGAGTCTGTCGATTCTTTCACCCAAGTTAAGGCAGAGGCTTTGGGAGTTAAGGGTTTTGTCACCATAAAAAAAATTGAAGACCAAACGGAGGGAATAGAATATGCCCAACTCAAAAACATTGCCGATATGGAAAAAATAAAGAAACATGATTATCCTTATTGCTTAATCGACAAAAAAAATAGTAGAATAGTCTTTTACAAATAAAATGAAGATCCACAAAAACTCCAAATTAACAAACGTCATTCTCATTTTGGCCGCGGCTTTTACGATTTTCGGAGTCGGCTACAAAATTGGGGAGTTCCGGACAAAAGGCGGCCTTAGCTCACCCGCGCCGGCCGCGAACGAGCTAAAAAAATTTGACTTCAGCTTATTTTGGGAAACCCTCGATCAGGTCCAGACCAAATTCATCGATAAGGAAAAAATGGATTCGAAGTCTCTTTATTATGGAGCCATAAAGGGTATGGTCTCCTCGCTTGACGATCCTTATACTTTCTTTTTGACTCCCGAGGAAAACCGCCAATCAAAGCTTGACCTGGAGGGTAAATTCGAAGGAATAGGCGCCCAGCTCGGGCTAAAGGAAGGAAGGATCGCAATCATCGCTCCCTTAAAAAATTCCCCCGCCGTGAAAGCTGGAGTCCGCGCCGGTGATTTCATAAACAAAGTTGACGACAAGTCGACCAAAAACTGGACGCTTCCAGAAGCCGTTTCCAACATCAGGGGAGAAAAAGGAACCAAGGTCAAACTTTCCCTTGAAAGAAACGAAAAGGAATTTGACGTCTCAATAATCCGCGACCAAATAGTTGTTGAGTCGGTTGAGGCCGAATTCATGGATGAGATCGCATATGTCAAGGTAAACCAGTTCGGCGAGAACACCAATACGGAATGGGATGAAGCTGTCAACCAGGTTCTGTTCCGATACAACAGCGGCCAGGTCAAGGGTATGATCCTTGACTTACGCAATAATCCTGGAGGGTATTTGGAAAGTTCGGTCTATTTGGCCGGCGAATTTCTTAAAAAAGGCGACCTTATCGTCAAACAGGAATCGACGGTCACAAGATCGCGCGACTATTACGCCCAGAGAGACGGGAAACTGAAAGACATGCCTCTTGTTGTTTTAATCAATAAGGGCTCTGCCTCGGCTTCGGAGATTCTGGCCGGGTCATTAAGAGATAACAAGAAGACCGTTCTTATTGGCGAGAAAAGCTTTGGCAAGGGCTCGGTCCAGGAAGCTATAGACCTATCCGACAATGCCGGTCTCCATGTGACGGTTGCCAAATGGATACTTCCTGAAGGGGACTGGATAAACGGAAAAGGAATAGAGCCGACAATTAAGGTCGAAAACGACATAGACGAAAACAATTCGATAACCGAAGAAACCGATCGCCAACTGCAAAGGGCATTACAGGAAATTAGGAAATAAAATCGTATTCAGTAATATTTCAGTTTAGAGTAATATAAATTTAGACTATGAAGAAATTTTTATTACTTACGATAGGACTTGTTGCCGTACTTCTTCTGGCCCAGAGCCAGAACATATCCGTAAAGTTACCTTCATTTACACCCAAACCAACGACTGTTATTAACGAATCGGGAGGACAGCAGGTTTTCGTGGAAGAGGAGTCGACCGTCATTTCCGCGATTGAAAAATCGGTTCCATCGGTTGTCACCGTTTCCATAAATGCCACCGTTTCGCGTCCGGATTCGTTTGAGATTGACCCCTTCGATTTCTTTTCGCCCCGACTGGTTCCCGGGCAAAGACGGCAGATTGAAAGGAATATCGGAAGCGGTTTCATAGTATCAAGTGACGGGCTTGTCATAACCAATAAGCACGTCGTCTCAAATACCGACGCTTCGTATAAAGTATTGACAAACGACAAAAAAACCTATGATGTCGAAAAGATTTACCGCGATCCTTTAAATGATTTAGCTATTCTCAAAATAAACGCGGCCGGACTTAAGCCGATTGAGCTTGGCGATTCGTCGAAGCTCAAGCTTGGCCAGATGGCGATTGCCATCGGAACTCCGCTGGGGGAGTTCACCAATACCGTCACCAAGGGAATTATCTCGGGCTTAGGCCGCGGAATTACTGCCGGCAGCGCTTTTGAAGGATATGTCGAGAAACTCGACAACGTCATTCAAACCGATGCACCGATCAACCCCGGCAATTCTGGCGGTCCGTTAATCAACTCCGCGGGTGCGGCCGTAGGCGTCAACACGGCAATCGCTGATTCCGGGCAAAGCATCGGCTTTGCCATTCCCATAAACGTCGTCAAAAGCCTTATCGAGAATTTCAACAGAAACGGCGGGTCGTTCGAACGCCCGTATATAGGCGTCAGATACCAGATGATAGACCGACAAACGGCTCTTTTAAATAAAGCGGTCGAGGGCGCGTACTTGATTGAAGTTCTTTCAGACTCACCGGCGGCAAAGGCCGGTTTGCAGGACGAAGATATTATAACCGAATTTGACGGCAAGAAGATTTCAGGCGATGACGACCAGGGATTGGCCAAACTCATTCTTGAGAAAAAAGTCGGGGAAACAGTTGTAGTTAAAGCCTGGAGAAATGATGAGATTATGGCTTTTAGCTTGACGCTCGGATCTTCGGAGTAATCATTACTGCGTTTTTGTGATATAATTCCATTATGAAAACCTGTTTTGTAGAAGTCGTCAAAAACCATCACCGCCATTGATTTGGCGGGGTTATTTCTGTAGTTTGATACCCGCCACAAGGCGGGATTTTTTTATGAATTAAAAATTGTATTATCGTTAGATAAAAAGACTAAGATAATACCCTAAGTATTTGGGCAAAACATAATTTGCCCAAATGTCTTATAATTAACAAATATGGCAACAACGCTTAAAGTTCAAAAATTAGCCGGTTTCAGAGATTTTTTTGCAACCGACATTAAGGTGAGGGAATTTGTCACCAATACCTTTAAACGTGTTTTTGAGAAGTACGGGTACGAGCCTTTGGAGACGCCTGCCCTTGAAAACAGCAATATATACGTCGGCGAACTCGGGGACGAGGCCGAGAAACTTTTTTACAGGTTCAAAGACCAGGGTGGTCGGGACGTCATGCTCAAGTATGACGTGATGACCTCAATGTGCCGGGCGGTTGCTGAAAACATAAACAATATACCGTTTCCGTACAAAAGATACCAAATCCAGCCGGTGTGGAGAAGCGAGAAGCCGCAAAAAGGCCGCTACCGCGAATTCACCCAGTGCGACGCCGACACTGTCGGGAGCGATTCCATAATTTGCGACGCCGAGTTTATTCAGATGGGGATTGAAGCTTTGTCTGAACTTGGGTTTAGGGATTTCAGGGCTAATATTAACAACCGCAAACTTATCCAGGCGGCGGTCTCTTATTCCGGAGCCAAAGACGAGCAGTTTATACCCATTTGTATTTCTATCGACAAATTGCCAAAAATCGGCCGGGAAGCCGTCAAGAAGGAGCTCATGGAAAAGCGCAAAATCGAATCTGAAGTCGCCGACCGGATCCTTGACCTTGTCACAATAACCGGTGATACTACCCAGATGCTTGACCAGTTTGAGGAAAAGCTAAAAAGTATCCCGATGGGAGTCGAAGCGATTGGCGAACTGAGGACAATTTTCAACTATTTGAAGTCTGTTAACTTAGACCCCAAGTACTACCAGTTTGCGCCATTTATCGCCCGGGGACTTGCTTACTATACCGGACCCGTCTGGGAATTTGAGGTTGTCGAGGGAGGTGTCGGGTCTGTCGCCGGGTGCGGAAGGTACGACAACATCATCGGCAAGTTTGTGGGACGCGAAACGCCGGCAACCGGGGGAAGCTTCGGTATCGACCGGATTGTTGAGGTCATCAAATCCCGGAACATGCTGCAACTTGAGTCGATGTCGGCTAAAGTATTGGTGACGGTATTTGAAGAAGGGTTATTTGACAGATCCCTTGAGGCAGCTGTCTATTTGAGGAAGAATAACGTCAAGACGCTTCTTTATCCTTCAGTCAAAGACAAGCTTGACAAGCAGATGAAGTACGCAAACAAGAAAGACATACCGTACGTTGTTATCGTCGGGCCGTCTGAGTCGGAGAAAAACCTGTTTAAGTTAAAAGACATGAAAACCGGGGACCAAAAGGAACTGTCTTTGGAAGAACTCCTTAACTCAGTCAAATAATATATGCAGATTAACCCAAACACCGTTATAATCGAAGCCTTGCCCGGAGTCGGTGGGGACGAGTCAAAGCTCTGGATGAAAGAGCTTCTTTTGTCCTACATACGTTTTGCCGAAAAGAAACTCATGAAGTTTGTATACCTTGACGAAAATACGATTAGGATCAAAGGAGAAGGAGCCTACGATTTCTTCAAGAACGAAACCGGCGTCCACCGTGTTCAAAGGATCCCATCAACCGAAAGGAAAGGGAGAATCCATACGTCAACCTGCATCATTGTTGTTTTGCCCCAGATAATCCAGTCCGGAATAAAGATGAATCCGAGCGACGTCGAGTGGCAGTTTTACAGGGCAGGCGGCCACGGAGGCCAGAACGTCAACAAGGTCTCAACCGCCGTCAGATTAACCCACAAACCGACAGGCATTGTCACAACCGCCTCCCGGGAACGCCACCAGGAAGCCAACCGCCAAATTGCAATGGACCTATTGATGGCCAAGCTCGTGACTCTTGAGGAAGAGAAGAAAAAGGGAATGAGGCATTCCTACGTCAAGGACGTCGGAATCGGGGATCGTGCCGAAAAGATAAGGACGTATAATTTTCCCCAAAATAGGCTGACCGACCACCGGATAAACAAAAGCTTCCACAACCTCGAAGACATAATAGAAGAGGGGAAGTGGGACAAGGTATTTACACGGAGTTAAAGTCCTTTTTATTTTTTAAAGAACAAATAAGTTGAATAAAAGGGGAGCCATCTGTTATAATAGTTTTCTTATGAAAGCGAACATCCATCCAACATATTATCCGGAAGCGACCGTCATTTGCGCCTGCGGCAATAAATTCACGACCGGTTCGACCAAAGAGCATATCTCGGTTGAAGTCTGCTACAAGTGCCACCCCCTGTATACCGGAGAACACCGTTTCCTTGACGTCAAGGGAAGGGTAGAAACATTCAAGAAGAAGATGCAGACGGCCGCCGCCTACAAGGCGACAAGTGCCGGAAAAAAGAATAAAAAAGGTCAAAAAGACGAGAAAAAAGCCAAGTCATTGAAGGAACTGTTGAGCGAGTCATAAACCATAGCTGGACAAATAGAAAAATACTGATATAATTAATAGATTCCTTAAGACCCGGGTTTAAATTAAAACTCATATTTTGAGTTCCCCGGCGAACTTCCAGTTCTGACTGGAGAAGGGAAAACAAAATGGTACACCCAAAGAAAAAAACACAAGTAGACAATCTTACCACTGCCTTAAAGGATAATAGCAACTTTCTTTTAGCCAAAATAGACAAGACCAGCCACCAGAATCTTGAAGCATTAAGGCGCGAACTCAGGAAAAACGCTTCCTCAATCAAAGTCATCAAAAACTCGTATTTTGAGAAGGCCGTCAATAAGTTGGCCCAATCTGACAAATCCTATCTTGAACTCAAGAAAAACTTCCTTCCCTTGACGTCTTCTACAATGATCGTATTCCTGGACAAGTCATGGGATTCGGGCCTTAAGGCATTCTACGAATTTACCCTCAAAGAAAAAACCCTGTCATTCAAACTGTCCCACTTGGACAACAACCTCTATAGCGACTTAGATACCGAAAAAATCGCAAAGCTTCCGGGCCGCGACCAGTTGGTAGCCAAGATGTTGGGGTCGATGATGTCGCCGATGTCGCATTTCGTATACGCTCTAAAATACAACACCAACAAATTAGTTTATGTTTTACAAGCAAAAGCAAAGGAGGTGAAATCATAAATGTCAGAGACAAAATTAGCCGATAAACTACAGAAAATCGCAACAGAAATAGAAGCATTGACAGTAGTTGAAATGGCAGACTTAGCCAAGTATTTGGAAGAAAAGTTCGGAGTTTCCGCTATGCCGGTTGCCGCTGCCGCTCCTGCTGCTGCAGGTGCTCCAGCCGCTGCTGCTGAGGAAAAAACTTCATTCACCGTCGTATTGACCGCTTCGGGTGACAATAAATTAGGAGTCATCAAGGCCGTCCGCGAAATCCTGCCCAATTTGGGACTTATGGATGCCAAGAAATTGGTCGAATCCGCTCCAAAAGATCTTTTAACAGACGTCAAGAAAGAACAAGCTGAAGAAGCAAAGAAAAAGGTCGAAGCCGCAGGAGGCAAGGTTGAATTGAAATAAATCCGAAATCCAAAATAAGAAATTCGAAACAGTTCTAATTGTTCGAATTTGTTTCGGATTTCGACTCTTTGAGTTTCGGATTTCAGGTATAATAACATATGGCAAAAAAGACATCATCTTCTGATTACGGAGCCGAATCCATTGTTGTTCTTGAAGGCCTCGAACCAGTAAGAAAGCGTCCGGCGATGTACATCGGAACCACTTCACAATACGGAATAAACCACTGCTTAAACGAAATCATAGACAACTCCATCGACGAAGCGCTGGCCGGATATTGCCACAACGTTGAAATCCGCATCGAAAAGAACGATTATCTGACGGTCTTTGACGACGGGCGAGGAATTCCCGTTGATAAAGTCCCCAAATACAACGTATCGGCATTGGAATTGATATTCACCAAACTTCACGCCGGAGGCAAGTTCAATGTCGGAGCTTACAAGGTTTCCGGAGGTCTTCACGGAGTTGGAGCCTCTGTCGTTAACGCACTGTCGACCCATATTATTGTTGAAGTCCGACGGGACGGCAAATTATATAGACAGGAATACCGGAAGGGAAAGCCCGAAGGACCGGTAAAGGTCGTCAAGGAGTCGATTATCGGATTCAATTACAAGGTCGGGACGGCCATTTCCTTTATCCCGGATCCCGAGATCTTCAAGGAAACGATCGAACTGAATTACAACATCTTCAAAAAACAGGTCAAGGAAAGAGCCTACCTCATAAATAACGTTTTTTTCAGAGTATACAACCTTAAAAACGGCGATAAGTTCGCATACTTTTTTGACGGTGGAATCATCTCCCTTATCCGCGACCTTAACCGCGGCAAGAAGGTGCTCCATGAGCCGGTATACGTCAGGAAACAGGTTGACGATAAAGAGGTAGAGGTCGCAATCCAATACAACGACTCCATAAACGAAAATATCCATTCGTTTGTGAACGTCATCAATACCCACGAGGGAGGAACCCACCTGACGGGATTCAAGACAGCAATAACCCGTGCGATCAATAACTACGCCAAGAAAGAGTTCGACACCGGCAAAAACGGCATCGATACCTTCACCGGCGACGACGTCAAGGAAGGGTTGACCGCGATCGTTTACGTCAAGATGCCGGCAACCAACCTACAGTTTGAGGGACAGACGAAAACCAAACTCGGAAATTCCGAGGTCCAGACGATCGTCCAACAGACGGTCTTTGAGTTTTTGGAGACCCATTTTGAGGAAAACCCGAAAGTCGCAAGAGATATTTTGGGCAAGATTTTCCTGGCCCAAAAAGCCCGCCTGGCCGCCAAAGCCGCCAAAGAAGCCGTTTTGAGAAAAGGCGCCCTTGAGGGGGCAACCCTTCCCGGAAAACTGGCCGATTGTCAGGAAAAGGATCCGACCCTGTCGGAGCTTTTTATGGTTGAGGGTAACTCAGCCGGTGGCACCGCCAAACAAGGACGAAACCGCAAATACCAGGCAATATTACCTTTAAGAGGTAAGGTCTTAAACACCGAACGCGCATATTTGGACCGCGTCCTTTCATTTAAGGAACTTAAGGATCTTGTCATCGCCTTAGGGTGCGGGATTGGCGAGAACGTCGACTACTCGAAACTCAGGTATCACAAGATCGTCATCATGACCGACGCTGATGTTGACGGAGAACACATCATGACGCTTCTTTTGACTTTTTTCCTCAGACACATGCCAGATGTGATAAATAAAGGTCACCTTTTTATCGCCCAACCGCCTCTTTACAAGATTACATCGGGTAAGAAGGTCGCCTATGCTTATTCCGACGACGAGCGGGACGTAGTCATTAAGGATCTGACCGTAAAACTAAAAACCAGCAATTTCAACATCCAGCGCTATAAAGGACTTGGAGAAATGAATCCGGAACAGCTTTGGGAGACGACGATGAATCCCGAGAACCGGATCTTGAAACAAGTAGCGATAGGTGACGCTCAGGAAGCCGATTACGTGTTTTCGATGCTGATGGGCGACGAGGTACCGCCTCGTAAAAAGTTCATCGTTACCCACGCCAAATTGGCGAGTCTGGACTTTTAATTTAGTTAATAATTATTTTTTTCTTATGCATATATCAAAACTGTCGGCAGGAAAAAATCCGCCTGATGAGGTTAACGTTTTTGTTGAGATTCCCCAGGGATCGAGCATCAAATACGAACTCGACAAGGAGTCGGGAGTGGTGATGGTCGACCGCTTTAACTTTACGGCGATGTTCTATCCTTTCAATTACGGTTTTGTTCCCCAGACCCACGCCGAAGACGGAGATCCGGTTGACGTTTTGGTGATCTCGAGTTATTCGGTTGCGCCGGGAACCGTTATTCCCTCAAGGCCAATCGGTATGCTTGAAATGGAAGACGAAGCGGGGATTGACACCAAAATATTGGCCGTCCCAACCGCCAAGGTTGATCCTTTCTACGCCCACATAAAGGATATTAGTGACCTTGATGAGGCAACCAAAAACAAGATAAAGCATTTCTTTAACCATTATAAGGAGCTTGAACCCGGCAAATGGGTAAAGTTGAAGAACTTTTTAGGTCGCGAAGACGCTTTAAAATCCATCAAAAAAGGATTAGAATAATATTTTGATTTTTTATGGCAGGAACCGATACAGCTAAAAACATACAGGTGGCCGAGATCACAACCGAAATGAAGCGGTCGTATTTGGATTATGCGATGTCGGTTATCGTATCGCGCGCCTTGCCTGATGTCAGAGACGGCTTGAAGCCCGTCCACAGACGCATCCTTTACGCGATGC
>JAANMU010001649.1_pt1 | contig 19434 bp, 18 predicted proteins | sample 7279701 | NCBI WGS metagenome assembly JAANMU01 (sample SAMN14094539, study PRJNA606508) | bioreactor metagenome | isolation source: A lab-scale SPAN reactor treating ammonium-rich wastewater day 57 | place: Ireland: Galway | collected 2017-03-13 | reverse complement strand
GATGTTACGCAATGATACCCGTAACGCGAGACTGCGTAGCGTCTCGCTTTTCAGGCGTTTCCTGGGCAAGAGCGACATGAATGTCGCATTACGATGACCGATATAATCTTTTCTGCGTAACATCAATTATTAAGAGTGTAAGGTAATCAGTCCAATTCATTGCTTTCGTGCGGGAGGATTTCCTTCTTGAGCAGGAAGTACGCGCCGGTGAAGTGATCGTCCACGCTGTGGACCAGCATCGAGCGCCTTTGTGGAATGAAGGCGACGACCTCCCAGCCCTGAAGCCCGTGATTATCGAGCAGAGGCACGTTATATTCGTCCCTGAGCGGGTCGTCCCCCATGAGCGCGGCGGCGGGCAGGTAAGCCATCTTGTAACGGAAGACCTTTCCTCCGCTTTGAATGCGTTTTCTCGCCGTCTCGATGTGAATGCGGCGTTCGCGTTCGCGCTCGGCTTCGATCTCGTTCTTCATCCTTGCCAGGTCCGGGGAATTGAATATTTCCCGCGCCACTTCGAGTATCTCCTCGTCGTCGCTCATCAGGGAGGTGAGGAGGAATTCGTAGCCGCGCCGGTCGCCGAGTTTGACCAGTCCCTCCGCCGCTTCGAGTTGGACCAGCCAATCCTCGTCCTCGGTCATCAGTTCGTGGAGCGTTTCGCGATCGCGCATTCTGACAAGTTCGTCTATATGGGTGGACATGTCACCTCCGTGTATGGGACGCGCCTAACATTATTGTAACATCCCGCCGTAAACATTACCGTTTTGTGGGGGGTGTCCCCGGCGGGAATGGATTATCATTCGAGGCATAAAATTCATCGAGAAGCATTATGTTGAAGAAATTTTTTGGCGATACGCTGACCGATCTCGGACATCTTGAAGGCGATTATCGCGTTTCCCAGTTGAAGAGCGACATTTCGCAAAGCATCCTGTACATGATCATCGTCAGCGCCGGCGGGCTGGCAATGTTGAAGGTGGACGCCATGTTGTTCAGGGAGCGTTCCGACCTGTTCGTGCTGATGGCTGCGTCGCGGGTCGGCTACGTGCTGGTCACGGCTGTGTTTGGGACCATCCTGAGCAGGACGACCCGCGTGCGCGTCTTCGACCGCGTGCTGTTCGGCTGGATGCTCTTCACGATCGTTTGTTTGGGGCTGGCAAACTTTACGCGTCCTCCGTACTATCTCGCGACCGCCATTGACATCCTCGTGCCTTTCGCCATCTACGCGCTTTCCCCCCTCAAGTTGAAGTACACGATCGCGCTGGCGGTCGGTTTTTCGGCGGGGACGATCTACGTGGGCTATTTTCACAAATCCGGTGTGGATCCCATTCTCATGAACGACGTCGCCCTCGCGCTCGTCGTCGTCCACTTGTTGGGATGGATCTCCACCTTGCAGATCCAGACCTACCGCCGCAAATCGTTCCGGGCTTTCATTGACGAAAAGGACGCCAAGGAAATGGTGGCGTATCTCGCGAACATTGACCCGCTTACAAAAAGCCTGACGCGGCGTCAGTTCATGAACATCGCCGAAAGCGAGTTCCGCCGTTTTACGCGCTATCGCAGGCCCCTCTCCCTCCTGATCCTCGACGCGGATCTCTTCAAGAAGATCAACGACACCTACGGGCATCACGCCGGGGACCTTACCCTGCGGAGTCTTTCGCTCGTGGCGATGGAACAAAAACGCGCCCAGGATACGTTCGGCAGGCTGGGCGGCGAGGAGTTTGCGCTCCTCATGCCGGAGACCACGCTTACCCAGGCGCTCGTGGTCGCGGAACGCATCCGAAAAACGTGGGCGGACTCGCCGGTCAACCTGGACGGGGAACTGATCCACTCGACGATCAGCGTCGGCGTGGCGGAGGCGCTCGAAACCGACCAATCGCTGGAAGATCTCCTGCGCCGCGCAGACCGGATGTTATACAAGGCAAAAAGTTTCGGGCGCAACCGGGTCGCGGCGAATTGACCGATGACCTGCTGCGTAGTGGACGTTCTCTAACGTCCTACGCAGCAGCGGCAATTCTTATCTTTCGGCGCTTTGGAGGATAATGAATACGATCAATGCCGCAACCAGGAGGATGGCGATCTGTGTGCCTGGGCGCATGAACACCGAACGGCGGCGATATTCCGGGTTCCTTCGGCGGCGACGGTAGGTTGGGTATCTTCCGGGCATATCTCCTCACTCACGACGATCAAAATGACCGGATGGCGCTCTCGAGGTCGCTAAAGACCTTGAAGAAAAGTTTCAAGCCCGCATTCTCGATGGTCTTTTCCACTTCCGGCCGGGGGTTGAGCAGTTTGACGCGTTTGCGCGCGTTGCTGCTGTGCGTGAAATCGGGGTTTTCGCCCTCCTCCACCTTGTGCGCCGCGCCGCTATAGATCAACGCGATCTTGTGGATGGCGACTTGTCCCGCGCTGCTGATGCCGGTCACCTCGCCCAGGTCAATGACGAGGCTGCGGGCTGGGTTGTCGTAGAGTTCGCGCGCCTTGTCCACGATTTCCATGAAGTTCGATGCGTTGATCTCGCCCCTGAGTCTCATCACGGCAACGGGTTCCCTTTCCTGTTCGATGGAGACGTTGATTTCCATGCCGGGCTCCTTTAGCGGAGGTTGAATTCCTCGTAGTGGATGTTCCCTGCCGGCACGCCCAGCGACAGGAACTTGCGCTCGAACGCCTGCACCATCGGCAGCGGTCCGCACAGGTACACATGACGGTCGGCGACCTCCCCGCCTGCATTCTTCGTGATCTCCTCCGAGGTTAGCGGACCGTCCGCCGCCGAAAAGCGGATGCGCGGTTTCAGGCGCGGATTCCTATGCGCGGCGGCTTCGATCTCATCCAGGAACAACGCCTCTTCCTTATGGCGGACGGCGTAATAAAAGTCCACGTCACGGTCGAGGCTGCCGTCCATGTCGCGGATGAAGGACAGGAACGGGGTCAGACCGATGCCTCCCGCGATCCAGATCTGTTTTTGCCCGCCGGTCTTGTAATCGAACATGCCATACGCGCCTTCGACGATCGCGTCCATGCCGGGTTCGAGGCGGGCGTACAAGGCACGGGTGAAGTCCCCGCTCGCCTTGACGGTGACCCGCAAAACGTCCTCGTGAGGCGCACTGGAGATGGTGAAGGGATGCGATTCATCGAGAACCCTGTCGCCGGGAAATCGCACGAAGAGGAATTGTCCCGCGCGATGGCGGGGTATGGAATCCCTTTTGGGGCGCAGGATCACCTCGGTGGTGGATTTGTTCGGGTGGTTCACAGCCTCCACCGTGTAGGGAAGGTGTTTCTTGAAAAACCGCCCGAAGAGCTCGGTGTAGAGATACGAAACCGAGCCGAGGATAAAGAATGCCTGCACCCAGTTGATGGCGATGAACGCATCGAGCGGACGGGGAACCGTCAGCGCATGGATGAAGGCGACGATGAAAAAGACGCCGATGTATTTCTTGAGGTTCTTCCAGCCGTCGTACGTGCCGCCGGTCAATTTGTTCAGGAAGGCGATGCGCGGCGCGAGGCTGACGAGAATGATGGAGACGATGCCCGTAAACGCAATGACCGCCAGATAGTTCCCCAACGCCCAGCCGCTGAGCGTGATGGGGACGGTCAACACGTGAACGAAGATCAGCAGGAAAGCGGTGGTGGCGACGCGGCGATGCGTAACGTACATCCTGTCCAATCCGCCGAAATAGGGTTCCGCCCATTTGGGCCTCGTGGAGAGGAACAACGCGAAGGACATCAGCACGATGTTGACCGAACCGATGATCTCGCCGGCATAGGCGCGCTCGAAATGTTCGCGCCCGTCGTACACGGGCGGGAAGACGAGCCAGACCGCGACGGTCAAAAGGACACATGCAACGATAAAGAGATTACCGATATTACGTTTCATCCGTTCTCCGGGGAATCCAGCGGGCGCGCCGCGCGCATCGAGACCTTAAATCAAAAAGCGACGTGAGACCGCACCCACATCGCCTGACCCTAAAACGATTTCACGGCTTCGTCGAAATCGCTGAAGATATCGAAGGCTTTGCTGAAACCGACCATGTCCAGCACGCTTTTCACATCGTCACGCGGGTTGAACAATTTGACGCGCTCCTGGACGCCCGAACCGCCGGAACGTCCCACCGAGCGGATCGCCGGCCAGCCCGCCTCAGGGTCCGGCAGAGCCTCGCCGCGCGCCAGCAGGGCAACCGTGTGCAGCGCCACCAACCCGGCGCTGCTGATGTACGTCAGGTCGCTCATATCAATCAGGAAATCACGCGCGCCGCCCTCGTACAACTCCCTGGCTTTGGCGATCAGATCCTGGTAGTTCTGTCCGTCCAATTGACCGTCCAGTTTGATGACGGTTACGAGAACATTTCCCTGCGCCTGCGAAACGATAATGTTCATGTATCTCTCTCCTCTGGCTTTGGAATGTGACAGCCTGCTGCCGCGTAGAAGCGCGCTTCCGCACTTCGGGCAATTATATCCCCGCTTTGCGTTTCAGTCGCTCCATTCGATGCCCGATCTCCTCCACCCAGTATTTGCGCGCGTAGGCGGGCATGTCGGTCTTCTCCACGAGTTTCAACGCGGATTTCGTCCACTTCAACGCTGACTTTACATCGCGTCGTTTGTGTTCGTAATATTTTGCCAGTTCGATGAACGCGTACAGATGTCCTCTCTTCGCGGATGCCTCCCACAAACGGACGGCTTCCTCCAGGTCCCCGCGCCTCTTGTGCAGGATGGATAAACGCTTCACCGCGACGCCGAAATCTGCTTCATCCAACCCATGCCCTGATCCGGTCGAAGGGCCCGATTCGAGTCCGCGCTCGAACAGGCGCGCGGCTTCGTCCCAGCGGCCGAGGTCCTCGAACAGTTTGCCGAGCGCGACGAAATCGAGTCCGTGCCGCACCTTTCCGTTGTAAGGGTCCTCCATCATATCGTTGATGAACGCAAGCAGAGCCGCCATCGCCACCACGTCCATGGCGTTGTGGTAGAACACGCCGCTCAACGGACGCGCGTCGCCCGTGCGCAGGTAATCGAAATACAGCCAGGGGATCTCGTAGCCCGGTGCCTCCTCGCTCGAACGCGTCAACCCCAGCACGTGCTCTTCGAGGTATTTCAGGGCGCGCGATTCGAGGCGATCCCTCCACAATCTGCGGGCGAGGGGAAGCAGATCGAGGTGAGAGAAATCGGAAAATGGGCAGGGCGCGGCGTGCAACGCGTAGCGCGTCTTCAAAAGGGGCGCGTCGAAGGCTTTGCCGTTGAAGGTGACCAGCGCCTCGCATGGCGCGAGGAAGTTCGCCAGGCACTCGAGCAGGGCGGGTTCCTCGGCGGGGTCGCGCATGAAGAACTGTCTTAGGACGAAGCGGTCGTCAATGAACCGCGCCGCGCCGACGAGAAAGGCATACGTCCCCGTGCCGCCGGAGAGTCCGGAGGTTTCCGTATCGAGGAAGGCGAATTTGGAAAGCGGAAGCGCGGAAAGCCGGACGTCGTTTGCCCATTGGGAGATCAGGGAGAACGGGAAAGAGGAAAGGAGGGAGGTCGAGCCGTATTGATGGTCGAGGGGATATGTCTGTTCCGCGACGAACACTTCCCCGCGCGGGGTGGGGAGGAAGGTCCCGGCGACGACGGAGTCTATCGAAACGGAATCAGGCTTGGGCGGGGACCGAAGCGCACTTCCCGTTTTCACGCCGAGCGATTTGAGTTTGTCCGCAAGGGACGACGCGTTCGTTTTCATTCGAATCCTGTTTTGAATGATTATAATCAAATGACGCGCAAAACAAGATCAGCCCGTCGTGCGGGTGACGGGCTGATCCTTTTTGGAGGCGGTCGTCGAGACGACAGAAGCGGAGCGTCCTATTGATTGACCCGGTTCAGGCGGTCGAATCCCGTGTGTTCGCTTTTGGGGATGGCGATCACGAAAAGACGTCCCCAACTCAGATTGCCTTCAGCCTCGATGCAGGTCTGAAAGGCGACGCGTCGGTCGCCGAAATAGACGCGCTTGAACATTTGCTCGGCGGTGAGGGTCTCGTCCCTGTCGAGGCTGCGGAAGGAACTATAAGGGCTGGTGGGTTGCAGAGCCTGGTAGCGCAGGATCTCTGTTATCACGAACGTCTCGACCCGTCCGTCCCCGTATACCAGGCGGACCTCCTGCCCGATCTCGAGTTGGGAGAAATGCCTGCCGGAGAGGTAGTTATGGGCAAGCAGTCCCACGGTCCCGTATTGCGCCGCCATGCGGAACTGGGTCGCTTCGTCGTCGTAGGGCGAAACGTAGGCGGCGTTGCCCCGGGGTTGTTGCACGACCGGCAGCGCCAGCGTCTCCGGGACGTATACGCCGCGCAGCGCGCCTGCTTCGCCGTTTTGCACCGATTTGGAGAAGTCCGCGAAGGCTGGCAGGGGCGATTCATCTTTCCCCGTCGCGAGAGCGGGAATCGGATCGAGGAGCAGGGAGGCAAGGACGAGCAATAACAGGCTTGCGTTCTTAAAAGTTTTGAGCGCCATTTCGAAATCTCCTTTCGATAAAGGCGCCCAATACGAGCCGCACGCGCGGGTGTGTGTTTTGTTGGCAGCCTGGCTGTCGTGATCACACGGGGCGTGACGGTAGATCCACGGCTTTGCGTCCCCGCCTTTCGACGGGTTTGCCTTTATCAGTATGAGTTCATTATAGCGGGAGGTTACAGATCGTCTCCTTTCATTTCGGTAATATGGGCTTACAGGATTGAAACGAGGGATAGGTGTACAGGTACACAGGTGTTTACTTGTTTACCTGTTTACTTGTCCATTTGTGTACGTCAACTGTGCTACACTTGCGCATCCCTCCATGAACACGACTTCCCGATCGCGGCTTCCTCTCTGGCTCAAACTCCTCTACGGTTCCGGCGATTGGGGCATCTCCAGCATCGGGATGATGCGTTCGATCTTTTACGCCATATACCTCACCGACGTGGTGGGACTCGAGCCGCGCCTTGCCTCGTTCGGCGCGCTGGTCGGCATCATCTGGGATGCGGTCAACGACCCGATCATCGGCGTCCTGAGCGACCGCCTGCATACGCGCTGGGGACGGAGGCGTCCGTTTCTGTTGTGGTTTGCGATTCCCTTTGGGATGAGTTTCATCCTGCTTTGGTCCGCGCCGGATTGGGACAGCCAGGCGGCGTTGTTGACCTACGTGACCCTCTCCTTCATGCTCGCGGACACGCTACAGACCCTCGTCTCCGTCCCGTTTCTTTCGCTGACCCCGGAACTGACTCCCGATTACGACGAGCGCACCACGCTGACGAGTTTCCGCTCCTTCTTTCAACTGATCGGCGCGTTGTCCGTTGTGATCGCCGCGCCCGCCATCGTGGACCTCGTGATCGAAGCGGGCGGCACGCAGCAGCAGGGATTCATGCTGGTCGGCGCGATCTTCGGTTCCATCGGCGCGATCCCGCTGTTGTTGATCGGTCTCTTCGTCCGCGAACGGTCCACGCCGGAACAGCAGAAGAGTATGCCTTTTCGTGAGACGCTGCGCGCGGCATGGCAGAACGTCCCATTTCGCTTTTCGGTGGGCATCCACATGCTCAACTGGTCGGCGGTGGATATGGTCGCGATCACCTTCCCGTATTTCCTGCTCTATTGGGTCGCGCAGGGGGACCTGCTTGCGAAGATCAACGTTCTGGGAATTGACCTTGCCTACGAATCCGCGTTCTTCGGAATCCTCATGTCCGTTTGCATCCTGTTCATCCCGTTCTGGCTGTGGCTGGCGAAGCGGCGCAACAAACGCGAGGCGTACATGATCGGCATGATCTTCTGGGTCGCGGTGGCGTTGATGATCTACACCATCCAGCCGGGCGAAACGACCTACCTGCTGTTCCTCGCCGCGCTGGCCGGGATCGGCGTTTCCGCAGCGTACGTTCTGCCCGATTCGATCTTCGCGGACGTGATCGAATGGGACGAACTCCGCACGCGCCGCAGGCAGGAGGGCATCTTCTACGGCATCCGCACGCTCATCCGCAAATTGACCGGCGCGCTGGTGATCTTCGTTACGCTGCAATTATTGGGCTGGTCGGGATACCAGAACCCTCCCGAAGGCGTCACTCAATTCATGCAGCCCGCCTCGGCCGTGGCGATGATCCGCCTGCTGGTTTCCCCGATCGGCGCGGCGATCGTGTGCGGCACCATCGTCTTCGCGTGGTTGTTTCCGCTTTCGCGCGAACAACACCGGCGCATTCAGCAATTGCTCGAACAGAGACGTGGACGCACGGGCGTCATGTAGTTATTCTATGGGGAACCGTTCAGGCGCATCTTGTTCCAGCCTGCGATGCAGCCTGTTTGAAAGATCGCGTCCCTGTTGAGGGGTTCGCCGTTCTCGTATAGTTTCCCGGAGGGATATTCCTGCCGGAGCGAATAGGCGATGCGGGGACCGTTCCTGCCCGCTCCGTCCGCGCGAATGGTCAGCAGGTATAACTTTCCGTTCGAGGACCAGTCCGGTTCGAAGTCGAGGGGGAACCACGCGCCGGAGGGCAGATCGGAATTCGAAACGCTGAACTGCATCGCTTCACGATCCCGCTGGACATCCTTAAGAATAAACCGGGTGAACGCGTTCGGGTCCGCGTCCCTTGCGCTGACCCAGACGCGCAGTTCGGTCATGCCGTTGCACTCGGGGACGATCTCCTGTTGGATCGTCAGTTGATCGGAGACGGGAGGGGAATACAGTTCGTCCGGCGCCCAGTTCTTGTAGATGGGCTGGTAACAGAGATCGGCGCGGTAGTATTGCGATCCGCACGGTATGTGATAGGAGAGATACATGCCGGCAACGTACAGGAGCAAAGCCGTCCCGCCGAGGAGGGAGGGGAAAAAGGCTGGGGCGTGGATCCGCTTGAAGAGGGAGAGGCAGGCGAGGGCGAGGAAGAGAGGCGGCATGACCGTCACGAAGTACCTCCCCTGAATGCCCGCGATCGTTTCCGCTCCCGGAGGGTTGAACGTCACGTACAACGAAACGATGGTGGCGAGGTAGGCGGCGGCAAAGGTGATGAGCAATCTCCGGCGCGTTCCGCCGTCCGGCGCGCTGCCCTCTTTGACGAAAAGCGAAGCGGTGAGGGCGAGCGCGTAGAGCGGATAGACGAGGGTCGGGACGGGCCAGTAGTTGAACCCGTAGATGGCGAGCCAATCGCGCAGGTAAGCGGGGCTTCCAGTCCAGAGGTTGCGGGCGAGGATGGAAAGGAATTCGAGCGGCTGCGAAAGTATGAAAGCGACCTGACCCGCCGGGTCCGAACCTTCGGGGGAGGTGCGCAGTCTCGAATAAGCGATTGCGTTCCAACCGAGGACTTCCACGAGGAAGAGGGCGGCGGCTGTCGCGAGCAGGGCGATGTACGCGGAACGGGATGTGAATTGGGATGGGCGGATGACCAGGAACGGAAGGACGGCAAGCGGGGCGAGGTTGAGTTTTCCCAAAAACAAGATGAAGAAGAGCAGGGCGAGCGCGAGCCATTCCCGGCGCCCCATTTGTTTGCGGTTCGCGACGGCGAGCGTGCCGGCGACGAACAGGAAGGCGATGCCGTTGGAGATGGCGTCCGCGCTGACAGTGGATGCCTGGAGGATCGCGACCGGCGACGCGGCGAGGAGCGCGGCGATCCATTTGCCGAAGGGGATGAGGCGGACGGCAAGCCAGGCAAGGAGGAGGTAACTCAGCAGCCCGGCAACGCGGACCGCGTAGAAGACGGTCAGCGCGGGGAGTTGGAGACTCCTGCCCAGGTAACGCATGACGATCGCCTGCGGGAGCAGCAGCGGAGGGGAATAGACCGAGCGCGTCTCGACGCCCTGATAGACGTAATCGAGCGAGTCGAGCGAAAGTCCGCCGTACTTTTCCCAAAAGTCGGGTTCGACCGGGCGGACGAGCGCCTGCCTGCGATAGGACATCTCCCAATAGACGGCGGGGAAGGGCATCTCCCGGCGGAGCGCGTCGTTGGGGATGAATTCCAACGCGGACATTTCCCAGACGCGCATCAGGTGCGTCTCTTCGTCGTATCCGCCGCCGACGGGGAGCAGAAAGCAGGCGGACAACCCAAACACGAGCAGGGCGGCGATAAGATAGACCTCCGCCTCGTGAAACTTTCCTTTGAAGAGGGAGGAAACGCGGGTTCGGGCTTTCGAGCCATGCTCCATGTTCAACGCGATTCTCCCTATCGCGCCGCCGTGAACCAGATGATCGGCACAGCCGCGCACAACGCCAGATCGAAGACGACCAACAGAAACACCATCACCCACAGCGCGGGCGCCTTTCTCTCCAACACCGCGTCGGACGGGTTCTGCGGATCGTAGAACACCACCACCTGCGCGCCGACCGGGTAACGCGCCACCACCCTCCCCGCGCCGGTGCCGCCCACTTCGGGTCCCGGCGCGAGTTTTGCGCTTTGATACGTCTGCCCGCTGACCTGGTAGGAATACTGCACGACGGGATAATTGGTCGAACCGTCGTCTGACGACCTGCGTTCGAGATGGGAATTGACCACCGCGCCGATCGTGGAATGCCACCGACTCACCGCCGCCATCCTTGCGCGCATGAAGGAGATGACGCCGAGGAAGATGGCGTTGAGAACGAGAAACACGCAACCGATGGCGCCGAACGTAAGCAATAACTCCGTGTTGTTCATATATTCTCCAATTCTCCAGTCTCCAACTGCCCTTCGTTCATAACAACCGATCCAAAACGACGCTTCGCGAAGTTATCATCGTGGCTCCTTCACCGTCACCTGGATGACCGCCGACTCCACGCGCTGATCGGAGCGGATCACCTGCAACTGCACGGCGTACAACCCGCTCAAGCCTTCCGCGTTCCATTCGGCGAGCAGGTTGTCCGTGACCGGTTCGCTTCCTGCCGCGACCTGAATCCACTCGCGCGGATTCAATCCCCGACCGACCAGAACGCGATACGAAAGGAAACCCTCTCCTGCGGCGGTGCCGGTGATGCGGACCATGCCGTCCACCTCCGAGAACAATTCGGGCGACGCGATGTTCACATCGGGATTGATCTGCGGCGCTTGAATGACATCATACGAAACAGGCGGGATCGCCAGCCCCGCGCCCTCCGCCCAGCCGCGCGCCTCCGCCGGGACGACGAAATACACGCGTTCCTCGATCAATTGCGGAAGGGTGAATACGGTGGCAAGCAAGCCCGTCTCCCGGTTGACCGCCACCCTGCGATACATGGTATCGGGCTGGATCGGTTCGTTGCCGTTCAGGAAAACCTCGTTCACGACGTTCGGGCAATCGGGCGTGGGCAGCATGCCCGACGGGTCGCACACGTTGACCACGGAAACGCCTGTGGGAAGCGACCAATCCTCCACAGGAAGGTCTTGCGACGCGATCTGCATCAACGCGTTCCACAGCGCCGCAGTGACGCGCGGCGACAGGTCGCCCGGCGCTCGCGAACCCGCCCACACAACAACCACGCGCGACGGCGTGTACCCGATCGTCCACGCGTCGAGCGCGTCAGCGGTTTGACCAAGCTTCACGGCGGCGGGTCTGTTCACGTTCAACACGTTCGAATCGCGCAACGCGCCCTCCCGCGCCGATTCGTCGCTCAACGCGTGATTCATCAAGTATGCCAGCGCGGGCGTGACGACGGGCTTTGCCTGCGGAGTCGTCCAATCGAGCCAGATGCCGCCGTCGCTTCCCTCCACTTTCAGGATCGTCACGGGCGTGAACGCACCGTCCACCTCCCGGCCGAAATACACGCCCTCGCGGGCAAACACGCCGAACGCGCCCGCGGCGCCCATCAGCGGAAGATCCTCGTCCCGCGCAACGCCGAACGACGAAGTGATCTTCTCCACGTTTTCGAGTCCCATTTGCGAAAGCACCTGCGCGGCGGGCGCGGGATAATCGTTCGCCAGAGCGACGCGCAAACGCATCGGTCCGTGATATTCGCCGTCGAAGTTTTGGATGGAGGTCCTGCCGGGGATGTCCCAGATCAACGAGGCGGGACTCAAGCCCCTGGTGAATCCCGTGAGATGGATAAACGCGTCCAGCGCGGACCCGGGCCTGTGCGCGCCGACGAGGGGCGTTTCCTGCGCCTGAAACGTCTCCCCGACGACCGCCAGGACCTGTCCATTCTTCGGGTCGGCGACGATCGCGCTCGCGGACGAATCGGGGATCGTGATCGAGGGAGGCAATGCGGGCAGGAAGCGCAGCGCGTCACATTCGATCAACGGGTTTGGCAAGCCCGCCAGCCGCGCCGCGTAAAACGCGGTAACGCATGACGATTGTTTCTGCAAATCAAAGTCGAGCGTGGAAACGACGTTCAACCCGCCGCGTTCGATGCGGGCGCGCGGGAATTGCGAATCCAATTGGGTGAGGAGAAGGTTGACGAAGGCGGGAGCAGGCTGGGGTTGCGCGGGAGGCGGAGTTTTGAAGAGGGGCGATTCTCCGAGGGCATTGTCGGTCGCTTGATCGGAGAGAAGCCCGAGCGCAGACATCCTCCGAATCGTTTCCCTGCCGCGTTCGAGGGCGATCTGCGGCGCGTCGTGCGGGTTGAGACTTGGCGCCTCACTGACCGCCGCGAGGATGGCGGATTCGGCGTCGGTCAACTGCGCGGCGGATTTGCCGAAGTAGAGTTGCGCCGCGCTTTCCGCGCCGAAGGCGTGACGACCGAAGTTCGCCGAGTTGAGGCGCCACTCGAGGATCTGCGTGCGCCCAAACTCTGCGGTGATCTGCGCGGCAAGGATGCGCTCGCGCAGCGCGCGGCGCAGGGAGGGCGGCTCGTCGAAGAGAAGCAGGTCGGAAACGAGGCGCTGCGCGAGGGTCGGGTGCGACTCGTAACTCGCGATCCCGCTCAGGGTAAAGCCGGCGTGCTCGTGGAAGTCCGGGTCGGACGCGGCGATGACGGCGTCAGCCAACGATTTGGGTAGGTGTTGCGGATTGGTCTCGCTGAGGGGAATGTAGCGGCGCGGGGAATCGGTCGGCGCAAAGGTGAATAACACGATCTCTCCCGTGCGGTCGTAGACGCGCGTAGGTTGGAGGAGGAGACCGTCCGGGGGATTCAAGAGAATTGGGAGGATTTGAGGGGAGGGGAGGTCGCGGGTGAGGTTGACGTACGCAAACGCGGTCGCGATAATGAGCGCGGCGATGAGAAGCGAGAGGATCATCCCCGCGCTGAGCAGGACGCTGCGCCTGCGGGCTTCGTTTTTCCGTCTCTTCGCGATGCGCCGTTCCCGCCTCGCGCGCAGGATGGGAATGGTGGAGGGCATGGGGTAAGTATACACGCGCAGGCGGATGGGGAAACGCGTAAACGGTTCACCCTCCTCCGCTCGCGCCTCCCACGATCCCGCCCTCTGTCAACTTTCGCAGATCGCTCAATGCAGACTCGATCTCTTCCGGCTTCACGAGGCGGTCTTCGTCGCGGTGTTTCAACGCGCCGGCGCGCGCCTTCTCCAAAGCCAACTCTTTGATCGAAGCGTTCTTCGACAGCGCCTCTTTCACCAACGCCGCGCCCTGTGAATATCCGATGACCGGGTTCAGCGCGGTGACGATGATGGCGTTCTTCGCCAGCCAGCCTTCGGCTTTTTCGCGGTTGGCGGCGAGTCCCTTTACGGCGCGCTCGGTAAACGCGTCCACCGACCCGATCACCACCTGCATCATCTCGAACAGGTTGTGCGCGAGGATCGGCATCATCACATTCAATTCGAGTTGCCCCGCCTGCGCCGCCAGCGCGACGGTCGTGTCACAGCCGATGACGTGGAACATCGCCTGGTCCAACATCTCTGCCAGAACGGGATTCACCTTGCCCGGCATGATCGAAGATCCCGGCTGAACGGCGGGCAGTCTGATTTCGTCGAGCCCGGTCGAAGGTCCGGAGGAAAGGAGGCGGAAGTCATTGGCGATGCGGATGAGGGTCAATGCCAAAGTCCGTAGCGAGGCGGAGAAATCCGCCGCGTCCGCCAACGACTGCATGGATTCGAATAAGTTGTCGGATGTCTGCAACTCGAGCCCGGTCAACTCGGATAATTTCCCCACCATGCGCGCGTGATATTCGGGATGGGCGTTCAACCCGGACCCGACGGCTGTTCCGCCGATCCCAAGCCTTCTCAACCCCTCCGCCGACCTGCGGATTCGTTCCGCGTCGCGTTCGACCGCTTTGGCATACGCCGCGAACTCCTGACCGAGTCGCACGGGTACCGCGTCCTGCAAATGCGTGCGACCCGATTTGACGATGGCGTCGAACTCTTTGGCTTTGTCTTCGAGCGCGGTTTGTAAATTCTTCAATGCAGTCAGCAACTCGTCCACGCGCCACAACGCGCCGAGGCGGATGCAGGTGGGAATCACGTCGTTGGTGGATTGCGCCATGTTGACGTGATCGTTCGGGTGCACGTAATACTTGCCGATCTCGCCGCCGAGGATTTGCGTGGCGCGGTTGGCGATGACCTCGTTGGCGTTCATGTTGTGACTCGTCCCCGCGCCCGCCTGGAACGGGTCCACGACGAACTGCGAATCCCATTTGCCGTCCATCGCTTCCGCGGCGGCGTGGGCGATGGCGTCCGATAGTTGCTTTGCAGTGAAATGTTTACCGTCCGCCTCGCGGTCGTTGAACAGACCCAACTCAAAGTTGACGAGCGCCGCGGCGCGCTTGACCGCCGCGATGGACCAGATGAAGGCGCGCCAGGGACGCAGTCCGCTGATGGGAAAGTTTTCCACCGCGCGCTGGGTTTGCGCGCCGTAGAGCGCGTCCGCCGGGACGTTCAGTTCGCCGAGCGAATCTTTTTCCATACGGAAATTTTGTGGGGACATGATCTCTCCGATAAAGGTGAAAGGGTTTGCCGATATCTCAATGGTAACGCAAAAAGGGGACGCCGCGAATACGATTCGAAAAAATCCCTTCAACCACAGGGACTTACTTTTAGGGTCTTTCAGCGAGCGGATGTACGGCGGCAAATGACATATTACATGATGACAGATGAAGGCAAATGGGCTATGATTGGCGCACCTGTAAAGGGAGGCGCGATGAAACGACTTCTCCCCTCTGTTCTCATTATTTTCCTGATCCTGCTTCTCGAGGCGTGCAGTACGCTCATTTCCCCGATCTCTCCCGCAGTGGGGACCGCCGTCGCCCAGACGCAGACCGCCTCCATGTGGACGCCTTCGGTGACGCCGATGAACGATCCCAATGAGGCGAAGATCGTCGAATGGCTGAACAGGAAACTTTCGGAGGCGGACCCGCTCGAACGTACGCTCGACGCGCACTATCAGGCGCTGGACGCGTCGTTTTTATCCAATCCGTCCGCCCCCACGATCTTTCGCGTGGACATGCGTTGCGAATGTCCCTACAACGCGCAATGCTGCGTCCCCGAGAGGATGTTCGTGATTGCGATAAAAGCCATGAAGGAGTACAAGGACGACATCCTCGAACAGGCGCCCGGCAGCGTGACCGACCTGCACCTGGTCTGCTATAACCATCAGACGCCGATCGGCACCATGGTCGCGAGATGGGCTGACGTGATAAGTTATTTCAACGACGATATCACCGGCGACCAGTTCGGATGGCGGGTCTACAAGATCAGCGCCCCCTGACCCAAAACGCGATCACGCCCTTCCAAGTATCTGCCCGAGCGCGTTCCTGAACGCTTCATACGGCTGCGCGCCGACGATGGCGTAGCGGTCGTTGATCACGTACGTCGGCACGCCGGTCACGCCGATCTGATACGCCCAACGCACCTGTTCCTCCACATTGTGCTTGTACTTTTCACTTTCCACTTCGGCTTGCATCTCATCCGCATGCAACCCAACCTCCTCCGCCGCAGAACGCAACACATCCCATTGACTCGGGTCTCTTCCCTCCGCATAGACCTTGCGAAAAACAACTTTATGGAATTCATTGCCCTTGCCGTGTTCGCGCGCGTATTCCGTGGCTTCGTGCGCCAAACGCGTATTATGGATGCGCCTCGTGGACTGGAACTCCATGCCGTATAAATCCGCGATGGCGCGCAGACGATCCTCCGAACCCTGCGCGCGTTTCTGCTTGATGTATTCGGGCAGGTCCCTGCCTTCGGGCGGCGTATCGAAATACAAATAGAACGGACGCCACTCCACGTCCACTTTGTATTCCTCCTTCAACCTCTCGACCACACCCTGGCCGACGTAACACCACGGTCAGATGTAATCGGAGAAGATCGTCAGTTTGAAATCCATGTCGTTTTCCTAATGAGGAATGGTTGGGTGACGGTCGCTTTCAAAGTGACTGTCGCCCTTGCTTTTCAAACAGACTGTCGTCGTGCATGATTTCTTACTCTCAGTGTAAAATCGGACGAACAGGCAGGTTCCCATGAAAAACTTCGACCTGAAATACAACGACCTCCCCAAGACCGAGATCCACATCCACCTCGAAGGCTCGATCCGCACGGGGACGATCCTCGACGTTGCGAAGGAATATGATTTGAAACTGCCTGCGTATGAGGTGGATGAATTGGACAAGCACGTCAAGATCTACGATCAGATGCGCGACCTCCATGCCGTGCTCGAAGCCTTTGCCATCTTCCAGAACAGCATCACCTCGCCGCAGGTTGTCGAGCGCATCGCGTGGGAATTGTTCGAGGATGCGGCAAAGCAGAACGTCAAACTCTTCGAGGTGCGTTTCTCGCCCGATTGGGCGTTCCACGGGCATGACCTCGATTGGGACAAATGTCTCGAAAGCCTCATCAGGGCAAAGTCCCGCGCCGAAGCGGAGTTCGATATGGCGATCGGCTTCATCGCCATCACCTCCCGCAGCATGGGACCCGCGTCCTGCGTCAAGACCGTGGATTGGGCGATCCGCCACAAGGAATACATCCTTGGCATTGACCTCGCCGACAGCGAAAAGGATTTTCCGCTCCGCGAGTTCGTCCCGTCCGTGATGAAGGCAAAGGAAGCGGGTTTGAAAGTGACCATCCACACCGGGGAGGATTCGCCCGCTTCGTTCGTAAAAGAGACGATCGAACTCGCCAGCCCGGATCGTATCGGTCACGGCATCCATGCAATCGAAGACATGCAGGTTATCGAACTTATCAAAGAACGGAACATCACGCTCGAAGTGAACCCGTGGAGCAACTATCTCACAAACTCTGTAAAAACGATTGAAGAACATCCGCTCAAGAAGTTATTCGACCTCGGCGTGAAGGTGACGATCAACTCCGACGACCCCGAAGTGCTGGACACAAACCTCAACAACGAATACCGCATCGCGCACGAAGTGTTGGGCATGAGCATGGACGAGATCGCGGTTTGCAACCGTTACGCGTACGAAGCCTCGTTCATCCCCGAAGATGAAAAGAAAAAAGTTTGGGAGAAATATTTTCAATGATGCGCACAACATTCCCTGTTACAGTCCACTTGTTTTTCATCCGTGAGGATCACATCCTCCTCGCGCGCCGTTTCAACACGGGATATCGCGATGGCGAGTACAGCGTCCCGGCGGGTCATTTGGACGGCGGCGAAACCGTGATGCAAGCGGGCGTTCGCGAAGCAAAAGAGGAGGTCGGTTTGGAATTGGATGAAAGCGGCATGGTCATCTCCTCCGTCATGCACCGGCTCGACGGCGATGAGCGCGTGGACTTCTTCGTGCAGGTCTGCAAGTGGGACGGCGAGCCTTTCAACGCCGAACCCGAAAAATGCGACGACCTGCGCTGGGTGGATTTTGACAGGTTGCCCGATAACACCATCCCATACATTCGCCGCGCCATCGCGAATCATTTGAACGGCAATCCGTTCGACGAGTTTGGGTTCTGAACATGGGCTATCTGCTTTTGGAAGGCGGAGCGGAATTCGGCGGGCGGATGCGCGATCCCGACCTGCGCGCCCTCGAACTGGCTGGCGGACTCGACGCCCCGCTTCGCATCCTCCCGACGGCTGCCGCGCCGGACCGGAACCACGTCAACGCTGGGAACAACGGAGTCCGCTGGTTTCGGGGACTCGGCGCGCGGGATGTGGCCTCGCTTCCTGTCATTGACAAAGCCGGCGCGAACGACGAGGCGATTGCGGAATCCCTGCGCGAGGCGAGGTTGATCTATCTGCTCGGCGGCTTCACACATTACCTCGGTCAGACGTTGAAAGACAGCCTTGCATGGAAAGCCTCAATGGACGCGTATCAGAACGGCGCGGTCATTGCAGGGAGCAGCGCGGGCGCGATGGTGATATGCGGGTTCTATTACGATCCGTACACGAGGAAGGTTCACGACGGATTGAACCTCGTCCCCAATTCGTTGGTGCTGCCTCACCATGATACGTTTGGGAAGAACTGGGTTCCGGGACTGACGAGGGAGATTCCCAATGTCGCTTTGCTTGGCATAGACGAGCAGACCGGCATGATGGACGACGGCGAAAATCATTCATGGACTGTGTACGGGCGCGGCGCGGTGACGCTGTATCGGGATGGGAATGTGGAAACGTATAAAACAGGGGAAACATTTTCCATCATGTCATTCTGAGCCGCGAAGCGGCGAAGAAACTCTCCTCCCGTTTGAAGCCTCATTGGCGAATCAGGGATTCTTCGTCGCCGCTCCGCGGCTCCTCAGAATGACATATAATTCCACTCATGTTCGATATTTCAAACGCACGTTTTGCCTTTCTCGATCTTGAAACCACAGGTCTCTCGCCGTGGTTCGGCGACCGCATCTGTGAGGTGGGGATCGTCATCAGCGAGGGGAAACGCATCAAAGAACAGTATCAGACCCTCGTGAATCCCGAACGTCCGCTTTCGCCGGGCGCCGCCTCCACGAACGGATTATCCGACGAGGATTTGAAGTCCGCTCCGTTATTCGAAGAAGTCGCTCCCAAAGTGTTGGGCTTGTTGAGCGACACGGTCGTGGTCTGTCACAACGCCCAGTTCGACATCCAGTTTTTAGACAGTGAATACAAGAGGCTGGGACATGAGATCCAGATCCCGAATTTGATAGACACGTTGAAACTGGCGCGCGAATTCTATGACCTGCCGTCCAACAGCCTGCTGTCCATCGCGGAGGCGTTCCACGTGCCGATGACGGCAGCCCACCGCGCCCTGGACGACGCCCACACCGCGCGAGGCATCTTCTTCGCCATGATGGACGGCTTGAAGCAGTTCAATCGTCCGCTCGACGAATACATCGGCATCTATAACTCGCCCGTGTGGCCCAACGAGGGCATCCAGTTGCCGACCGAACTGGGCGAGGCGATCTACAGCAACAAGCGCATCCACATCCGCTACGTGGACGGCGACGGCAACGAGACCCAACGCTGGATCACGCCCAAGCAGGTGCTGGGGCTGGCGGATTACGTTTATCTACAGGCGCATTGTCACCTGCGGGACGCGGAACGCAATTTTCGGCTGGATCGAATCGTTGAAGTGAAGATAGAAAAGTAAGCATCCGATTTGATTACCTTACACTTTGGTATTGGGACGCGGATTAACGCGGATGGACGCGGATTTTTGAGGAAATGCCCGAAAAAGCGCGTTGAATCCGCGTTTTCTGCGTGCTTCGCGATCCGCGTCCCATTTTTAAG
>JAANMU010001643.1_pt1 | contig 19482 bp, 15 predicted proteins | sample 7279701 | NCBI WGS metagenome assembly JAANMU01 (sample SAMN14094539, study PRJNA606508) | bioreactor metagenome | isolation source: A lab-scale SPAN reactor treating ammonium-rich wastewater day 57 | place: Ireland: Galway | collected 2017-03-13 | reverse complement strand
ATCAATTAATTAATCAGGATAGCCTGAACGTGATTTTTCCTGATGTTATAAAGGGACAAATTACTGTAATGGGATTTATCTTCACTCATTGTCCTGACATTTGTCCGATGACGACTCACAATATGTTTCTGACAGAAAAAAAACTAAAGGAAGATGGAATTGATGACGTAAAATTCGTGGCGTTAAGTTTTGATCCTGAAAGAGATACTCCGGAAGTACTTAAAAAATTTGCAGAAGCGCGTGAGCTGGATTTTAGTAGCTGGACATTGTTAACCGGTGAGAGAAGCACTATCAATGAGTTGTTAAAAAGGTTTGATGTAAAAGCCATCAAAACAGATGAAGCAATAGATTCGTCCGGTAACTATGAATATTCGATGATGCATACAGATAGAATTTCTCTTATTGATGAAAACTCCAGCCTGAAGAAAAATTATGTGGGCAGCAAATTAAACGTTGAAGAATTAATTAAAGACATAAAATTATTAAAGGATAAAAAATGAATATTTTATTTTCACTCTTATTCGTCTTCTTTGGCTCCGGAGATAAAATTCAAATCAAAGATGCATGGATGCGACCATCAGCAGAAAAAATGACAACTGCACTTTATTTTATAATTGAAAATAAATCTGAAACTGCGGATACATTATTTAAAATAGATTCCAGGCTCGCTGAAAAGGTTGAAATGCATGAAACGTATTCGGAAGGTGAAATGATGGGTATGCGTAAAGTTGATATGATCATTATCGAAGGAGGAAGTTCTTTTGAATTGAAACCAGGTGCACATCATATTATGGTAATGAAACTAAAGCAAAATATTAATGATGGAGATAAAGGCGAGTTTGTTCTTCACTTTAAACAAGCAGGTGAAATAAAAATTACTGCAACTGCAAAGAAGCCGAAATAAGGAACTCAGATTCCGGACTCTCCACTTTTGGTGGAGCGCTGGAATGACACCGCGAACTTTAAATCAACGAATTATAAAATGTAAATTAAAACTCCCTTCCCCTTGGGGGAAGGGTTGGGGATGGGGTCTTGCTTTCAGTATACAGAAACTTCCCCTTCAAAGCAAGCGATTTCGATATGGTGAGTCAGTGCCGCCAATCTGTGAAATCCGTGTAATCCGTGGCAAAAAAGGATTGACATCCTCCCCATCCCGCGTATAATTCCGCCCAACAAAAACATTGACGAGGACGAGTACGCGTTGGACGACGGTTCAGAGAGCAGGCGATTGGTGAAAGTCCTGCCCGAGACGACAGCGCCGAATGGACCTCCGAGTTGCAGGGCGAACTCTTCGGAAAGTATCCCGCGCCGGGCTGCCCCCGTTACAGGGCTAGGGCATAATCAGTGTTCAGTTTTCAGTCACCAGTAATCAGTGACAATGAACAGTGACGTGCTTGAAAAGAGTGAGGCTGGCATCCCGTTGCATCACAACGGGAATTTTCGTTAAATAGCCAATGTCCAGCCTAACCTGGGTGGCACCACGGATTCCACGTCCGTCCCATGATTGGGATGGACGTTTTTGTTTAACCAGTCCACGAAGGTGGACTTCGTACTTGTCGAGGCGATTTCAATCGCCCAAAAGGAGAAACCATGAACGCGCAAACTGAACCCACCGCCAATATCCAGGCCGTCGAGACCGCCGCGCTGGAGGACAAGTCCCTGCCCGCCAGCCAGACCCTCAGAGAGCGGCAGGCCGACGACGCGGAAACGCTGTCCGCGCCGGTATTCATCCCGTAGGAGGCCTTGCGATGCACCCCGTCACCTTCCACCCGCCTTGAAGAACGTGGATAAAACCAGAAAGATGATTCTCTTTCATCCATAACTCTTGCGCAATATCGCGAAGCTTCCCCGCGGGCGCAGTATCCACTGCTCTCTGCTCTCTATTCTCTAAAACAAGGAGTTTTCCATGTCCGACCAGACCCGTTTCATTCTGAACGAAACCGACCTGCCGAAGTTTTGGTACAACATCGCCGCCGACAGCCCCCTCGCGCCGACGCCCGTCCTCCATCCGGGGACGCTCGAGCCGGTCACCCCGGACTTTCTGTCGGTACTCTTCCCGATGGACTTGATCCTGCAAGAGATTTCGACCGAGCGCTACATCCAAATCCCCGACGAAGTGCGCGAGATCTACAAACTCTATCGTCCCACCCCGCTCATCCGCGCCCGCCGCCTGGAGAAAGCCCTCGGCACGCCCGCGCACATCTACTATAAATACGAGGGCGCCTCGCCGTCGGGCAGCCACAAGTCCAACACGGCCACCGCGCAGGCCTTCTATAACAAAATCGCGGGGACGAAAGCCCTCACCACCGAGACCGGCGCCGGTCAGTGGGGTTCCGCCCTCGCGATGGCCTGCCAGATGTTTGGCCTCGACCTCGAAGTCTACATGGTCAAGGTCTCGTACCAGCAAAAACCCTACCGCCGCATCTTGATGGAGACCTTCGGCGCGCAGGTCTTCGCCAGCCCGACCGATCGGACGAACTACGGACGTTCGGTCCTGGACGCCGACCCGGGCAGCCCCGGCTCGCTCGGCATCGCCATCTCGGAAGCGGTGGAGGTGGCGGCCGCGTCGAACGGCGCGAAGAAGTACAGCCTCGGCTCGGTGCTGAACCATGTGCTGACTCACCAATCCGTCATCGGCGAGGAATCCCTCAAGCAGATGGACATGGCCGGCGAATATCCCGACGTGGTCATCGGCTGCGTCGGCGGCGGATCGAACTTCGCGGGCATCGCCTATCCCTTCCTGCGCGAGAACTTGAAAAACGGACAGCGCGCCCGCCTGCTGGCGGTCGAACCGACCGCGACGCCCTCGCTGACGAAGGGCGCATACACCTTCGATTACGGCGACACGGCCAAGATGGCGCCCGTCGTCAAGATGCACACGCTCGGACATTCCTTCGTCCCGCCGGGCATCCACGCGGGCGGACTGCGCTATCACGGCATGGCGCCCTCGCTGTCCGCGTTTTGCGACGCGGGGCTGGTGGACGCGGTCGCCGTCCCGCAGGTGGCGACGTTCGAAGCGGCGATCCAGTTTGCCCGTTCGGAGGGAATCGTCCCCGCGCCCGAGTCGGCGCACGCCATCCGCGTCGCAATTGACGAGGCGCTGGACGCGAAGGCCAAAGGCGAGACGCGCGTCATCCTGTTCAATTTGTCGGGACACGGCAACTTCGACCTCGCCGCGTACGAGAAGTATCTGCAAGGCGAACTCGAAGACTACGAGTACCCCGCCGAAGCGGCGGAGGAGGCGTTGGCGCGTCTGCCGCGGGTGACGATCCCCGCGTAAACGATCCGCCTGGCTTCGCGCGGCGGGCGGCGGTCTCTTACATATCGTATAAGTCTCATTATCGGTTTTCTTACAATCGGGCGATAAGATATGCCCAACGAACCAACCTGATCGGTAAATGGAGATTAAATTATGACTTTCTACGTCCAACCTTTCCCGCACCGCCATTCCATGCCGCGCCGCTGGATGCGCATGGCCGACGGATCCATCGAACGCCGCCTGGCCGCCAACGTCCGTGACGAGGAGGACGCCTTTGTGTTGACCGCCCTTGTGCCGGGCCTCAAAGCCGACGACCTGACCATCAATATCCTCGAAGAGGTCGTCTCTGTGGAGGGCGAGTTCCCGCAGGACGAGAACGAATACCTGCTGCGCGAACTGCCCAGCGGAAAGTTCAGCCGCTCGCTGCGCCTGCCCGCCCCCGTCAACGCGGACAAGGCCGAGGCGAAGATCGCCGACGGCGTGCTGACGCTCCGCCTGCCCAAGGCCGAGTCGGCCCGCCCGAAGAAGATCAAGATCGCCGCCAAGTAAGCCGGGCGCGGCCCATCCGCCGCCGAAACAACGTCCAGACTTCCGAAGCCGAAAACTTCGGGAGTCTTTTTTTAACCGTGACATTCGCCTGAAAACGTGCAATAATTGCGCCGTTCAGCCAATCATTCACAGAATTGTGAAAAGGAGGAGAAGATGTCCGCGTCAAAAATCTGGATAGGGATCGTCATCTGCATCCTGACCTTCAGCCTGCCCGGATGCCAGGCTGGGAATCACCCCCCGGCCGGCGGCGCGGCCGACCAGTCGGCCGTCGTCATCGTTGTGGCGGAGGAGCCGCCCTCGTTCAACCCGGTCATCACCGACGCGGGCTACGACTCCCTCGTGATGGAACTCGTCATGCTCGGGCTGACGGATATTGACGCCCAGGGCAACGTCTTCCCCGAACTGGCCGCGGAATTGCCCACCGAGGAAAACGGCGGCGTGACGATCGATCCCGAAGCCGGCACGATGGACGTCACATGGAAGATGCGGCAGGACGTGAAGTGGAGCGACGGAACTCCCGTCACCGCGGACGACGCGCTCTTCACCCTCGCCGCCATCCAGGACCCCGACACAGGCACCTGGATCCCCGGCGTTGACTACATTGACAGCGTGGACAAGGTGGACGATTACGCCTTCACCATCCATTACAACGGCATCTTCCCCGGCTACCTGACGCAACTCGGCGGCGAGCAGGTCGTCGTCTGGCCCGCGCATTACTGCGACGCCTCGCAGGGGTTCTCGGCCTGGGACTGCTCCCGAGAACCCCTGAGCAACGGCCCCTACATCCTGAAAGATTGGATGGCCGGCGACCACCTGACCTTTGTCCGCAACGAGAACTATTACGTCAAAGGCAAGCCCGCGATCGACCGCGTCATCGTGCGCGTGGTCCCCGACCGCGAGGTCCGCAAGACGATGCTCCTCAAGGGCGACGCCGACCTCGACATGTGGACGACCGAGCCGGTCATCGAAGACCTGAAAGACGCGCCCAACGTCAAGGTCAGCATAAGCCCCGAAAACCGCTGGGTGATGCGCATCTTCTTTAACCTGGCCGCCAAAGGGACGACCGATCCCGCCGCCTCGCCTCACCCGATCCTTTCGGACCTGCGCGTCCGCCGCGCCATCCGCATGGCGATTGACGTGGACGCCATCTCAAAAGAATTCTACTTCGGCTACGCCCAGCCGGTGTGGACGGAATTCTTCCGCCCGCCGTACGCCTGCAACAACATCCCGCGTCCGGTCTTCGACCCGGCCGCCGCGGCCGCCCTGCTCGAAGCGGCCGGCTGGACGGATACGGACGGCGACGGCGTGCGCGAATGCCATGGATGTAAAACCGCCGAAGAAGGCTACAAGATGGAAATGGAGTTCATCACCTATTCCGAATTCGGCGAGGCGCTCGAACTCACCCAGCAGTTGATCGCGGAAATGCTCGGCAGGATCGGCGTCAAACTGAACCTGTCCGTCGTGGAGGGCAGCGTGCTGTGGGCGGCCACCGCAGACGGAGGCATCGAACAAAGCGGCAACTTCGACATGGACATCTGGGACGACGGCTACACCGGCCTGGATCCCGCCGAGTACCTGCAAAGCTACTATTCGGCCGGCGCGGCCGTCCCCGACATGGGCTACAATTACGGGCGCTGGGTGAACGCGGACTTCGAAGCGCTGCTCGACGAGACCTCCACCCTCGACCAGTCGGCGCGGCAGGAGGTCTTCTGCAAGATGGCGACCCTGCTCGACGAAGAATTGCCGGAACTGCTCCTCTTCACCGTTGTCAACGCCGACGCGCATTCCGCGCGGCTGCTCGGCGTACAGACCTCCGCCAACGACCTCGTCACCTGGAACGCGGCAGACTGGACGCTAACCAAGTAATCTTCCATGACCGCCTACATCGCCCGGCGCCTGACCCAGACCATCGGCCTGCTCTTCCTGCTGAGCGTTGTGTTCTTCGCGCTGGTCAATCTCGCGCCGGGCGGACCGCTGGCCGGGCAGGGACAAAGCCGCCATGTCCGCCCGGAAAAGATCGCCATCCTCAAGCGCCAACTCGGGCTGGATAAACCCCTGCCGACCCAATATCTCATCTGGCTGGCGGGCAACGACTGGATGAAAGTGGACGCCGACGGCGACGGACTCCTCGAAAGTTACGGCACGCGGCGGGGAATCCTGCGCGGCGACTTTGGCTTCTCGTTCCGCTCGCGCCAGCCCGTCCTGGCCGAGATCGCCCAGAAACTGCCCAACACCATCTACCTGATGAGCGTCACGCTGCTGACCGCGCTCCTCATCGCCGTTCCCATCGGAATCCTTTCCGCCATCCGCCAGTATTCCAGCTTCGACATCGCCGCCACCACCTTTTCGTTCGCGGGGCAGGCCATCCCCGAATTCTGGCTGGGACTGATTCTCATCATCGTCTTCTACGGCTGGCTGAAGAATCCGTTCACCGGCGAGCCGCTCCTGCCCGCGGGCGGGATGATGTCCATCCACGCGCAGGGACTGGCGCTCGGCGACCGCCTGGCCCATCTCGTCCTGCCGGTCGCCACCGGCGCGTTGGGCTGGATCGCCTGGTACTCGCGCTTCCTGCGCTCCAGCATGTTGGACGTGATGCACAAAGACTACCTTCGCGCCGCGCGCGCCAAGGGCGCGTCGGAGCGGCTGGTCGTCTTCAAACACGCGTTGCGCAACGCGTTGATCCCCCTCGTCACCATCCTGGCGCTGGATGCGCCATACATCTTCAGCGGGGCGGTCTTCGTGGAGTTTCTCTTCGCCTGGCCGGGCATGGGACGCCTGTATTACCAGGCCGCGCTCAACCGCGACTATCCCATCCTGCTGGCGGTATTGATCATCGGCGCGGCGCTGATCATCCTCTCCAACCTGCTGGCCGACATTCTGTACGCGCTGCTCGACCCGCGCGTGCGCTACGAGTGAGAGACGCGTTGAAGGAAACCGCCTCCCCCGTTCAGAACGAAGCGGCCCCCCCCGCCAGCGCGGGACAGGCCGTGTGGAAGCGCTTCCGCCGCCACCCGGGCGCCATCGGCGGATCGGTCGTCCTCGGATTGTTGATTCTGCTGGCGCTGCTCGCGCCGCTTTCCCCATACAGCGCCACCGCCTCCAACACGCCCGAAAAATACCAGCCGCCCTCCTGGTCTCACCCAATGGGAACCGACGCCATGGGCCGCGACCTGTTGACGCGCGTCCTATACGGCGGGAGGATTTCGCTCATGGTTGGGCTGCTGGTGGTCTGCATCTCGCTTGCCATCGGCGTCCCCATCGGCGCCATCGCGGGCTATTATGGCGGCTGGCTCGACAACGTCCTGATGCGCCTGACCGACGCCTTCCTCTCCCTGCCCTCGTTTCTCGTCCTGATCCTGTTGAGCGCCATCCTGCGCGAGACCAACGCGCCGCTCCTCGAGCGCAACAGCGTGTTCACCATCAGCCTGGTGATCGGCGTCTTCGGCTGGATGACCTTCGCGCGGCTGGTGCGCGCCGCCTTCCTCACGCTGCGCGAACTGGACTTCGTGTCGGCGGTGCGCGCCCTGGGAGGCTCTGACCGCTGGATCATCATCCGTCACATCCTGCCCAACGCCATCGGCCCCATCATCGTGGAAGCCACGCTCGACCTGGGCTACGCCATCATCCAGGAATCGGGACTGAGTTTTCTGGGTTTCGGCATCCAGCAGCCCACGCCCTCGTGGGGCAACCTGCTTGACAACGCGCAGGAACACTTCACCAAATACCCCTGGCTGGGAATCTTCCCCGGACTGATGATCTTCCTCGCCATCATCTCGGTCAACTACATCGGCGACGGCCTGCGCGATGCCTACGATCCCTACAAAATGCTCGACCTGGTGGGAGAGCGGTAACCGAGCGTCGTCTCCCCCGGCAAAAAAGGCAGGGAAAAAGCCCCTTACAAGAACGCAAGCCACAGAAAGCGGGAATTCGATATACTCCAGTTACGCGCAACGCGTAGAGGTGAAGATGCCTAAACGACGCGAAAGCATCGCCGAACTGCAAGCCAAGATCGCCAGCCTTGAAAACCTGCGCCCCGAACTGGGCGACGACATCGTAAACCAGAAAATTGACGAACTGCGGGCGCGAATCCAGGCAAGCGGCGCCTCCGCCAAGGGCCGCAAACGCGCCAGCCAGCGCGGACAGAGCCTCCACAGCGGGGATTCGAGCGTCGCCGTCCAGGGAGACATAAACGACAGCGCCATCTTCCACGCCCAGACGATCGTCATCGCCGACCGCTTCTGGCGCGGCCAGACGGCCTCCCTGCCCGTCCCCGACCTGAAACAAGCCACCGCATCCTACCTCGCCTACCTCGTAGACCGTCACAACTACCTCAGCCTGAAAGGTATGGGCGTGGCAGACCGCATCCCCCTGCGCCTCCCCCTGCTGGATGTATACGTGCCGCTCAAGGCCCGCCTCGAACTGCCCGAAGGCGAGACCTGGAAACGCGATCTCAGCCTGGCCGGGCGCCTCCCCACCGACGAAGACTCCCAGCCCCTGCGCCTCAGCGAACCCCTGCCCCTGCTCAACATCCTCAGCCAGCGCTCCGGCCTCATCATCCTCGGCGACCCCGGCGCGGGCAAGACCACCTTCCTGAAATACCTGGCCCTGCTGCTGGCGCGCGGCGAGGGCCGCCTCGTCGGACTCGAAGACCGCCTTCCCATCCTCCTGCCGCTGGCGGCCTACGCCAACGCCCTCCAGGAGGCGGACGTGCGCCTCGACGACTTCATCGCCGAATACTTCTCAGACATCGGCGCGGACCATTCCATCGGTCCCATGCTGGCCGAGGCCCTGCGCGCCGGCCGCGCCCTCATCCTCCTCGACGGCCTCGACGAGGTGCGCGACCTGAACCTGCGCAACACCGTCGTCGAACGCGTGATGGACTTCTTCGCCTTCCACCGCCGCCCCGGCAACAAATTCGTCCTCACCAGCCGCATCGTCGGCTACCGCGCCGTGCGTCCCTCGGCGGAGGGACTGCTGGAATGCACCCTCGTGGACTTCGACGACAGCGAAATCGAGGAATTCGTCCAACGCTGGATGGCCGCCATCGAAAAACAGGCGCAGGGCGACACCGACGTGGCGCGCGGCGACGCCGACCAGGACCGCCGCGAACTGCTCGACGCCATCTACCAGAACGCCGGCGTGCGGCAGCTGGCCTCCACGCCCCTCTTGCTGACCATCCTCGCGCTGATGAAACGCCAGGGCGTGACCCTGCCCGAGCGGCGCGTCCAACTCTACGACCAATACGTGACGACTCTCCTCTCCACCTGGAACCGCGCCCGCTCCCTCAGCGGACGCGCCCCCAGCCGCGACCTCGACGAACTGCAAACCGTGCGCGTCCTCGCCCCGCTGGCGCTGTGGATGCACGAGATCAGCCCCGGCGTAGGACTGGTCAAGCGCGAAGAACTGGGGCGCAAACTGGAGGAGATCTTCAAAGAACAGGGCAGCCCCTCGCCCGCCAACGCGGCCCGCCAATTCCTGCAAGACGTGCGTGAACACGCCGCGCTCCTGCTCGAACGCGGCCCCGGCGAATTCGGCTTCATCCACCTCACATTCGAAGAATACCTCTCGGCTGCGGCCCTGGCCCTGAAAGGCCAGGGCGAAGCCAAACCCATCGCCGAAGCCCTGCTCCGGCATGTGGGCGAGCAGGCCTGGCGCGAAACCACCCTGCTCACCATCGGCTACATCGGCGTCCGGCAGCAACTCTCCAAAGTGGCTGGCGAAGTGGTCGAATTACTGGCCGGCTCCAAAGACGGCGCGCCGGGCGAGGCCGCCGTCCTGGCGGGCGAAGCGGTGCTGGACACCTGGCCGGGCGGCGTCCCGCTCCAGAGCAAGGACCGCGTCCTGCTAGCGCTCGCCCCCACAATGCAAAAAGCCGAAGTCCACCCCGACCTGAGACGGCGCGCCGGGCTGCTGCTCGGACGCCTCGGCTGGCGTCCGCCCGACCTGGATCGGTTCATGGAGATCGCGGCGGGAGAGTTCCTCTTCGGCGCGAAAAAAGACAAGGTCAGAATCGAGAATCGCTTCTGGATCGCCAAATATCCCGTCACGAACGGACAGTTTGCCCGCTTCGTGCAGGCCGGCGGCTACCAGACCCGCGCCCTGTGGAGCGACATCGGCTGGGCCTGGCGCACAGGAAAATACGACGAACGCACGCTGGAGACGATAGAACGCGACTGGCTCGATCATCGTCCGCAGACGCGGCGCAACGCGCCCTACTTCTGGTACAACATCGAACTGGGAAATCCCATCTTCCCGGTGGTGGGCGTCTCGTGGTATGAGGCCGAAGCCTACTGCAACTGGCTCGCCAAAAACGTGGTGGCCGTGCCAGACGGCTACACCGTGCGCCTGCCCAACACCACAGAATGGGAATTTGCCGCGCGCGGCCAGAACGGACACGAATATCCCTGGGGCGACGGCTTCGACAAAACCGCCGCCAACACCTGGGACAGCGACATCCAGGACGCGGGGCTGGGCGGCACAACGGCGGTCTGCACCTTCCCGCAGGGGACCAGCCCGGCGGGCGCCTGGGATATGAGCGGAAACGTCTGGGAATGGACCTGCTCGTGGTATGATGACGACCGCCGCTACCGCGTGGTGCGCGGCGGCTCGTGGATCGGCTACCAGTGGTTTGCCCGGGCCGCGTTCTGCAATTGGTCCATCCCGCTGACGTTCAACGACGACCTCGGCTTCCGCGTGGCGATCGCCCCGCTGGAAAGCCTGTAAATGGGACGGAGCGAGGCGCCCGGCAGAGACGGGCGCTTCGCGGCGAGCGCGCAACACGCATTGCGTAAAAGACGTTCTCTAACGTCGGCTGACTTATGCAAGATGTCATGTAAACAAGGAGAGAATATGCCCACAAACAAACCATCCCGGCGCGCGGACCGTGTCGTCTCCGGCGGCGACGGAAGCATCGTCATCGGCGGCGACGTCAACAGCAGTGTGATCGTCTCCGGCGACCACAATCGCATCAACATTAAGTCCAAATTCAGCGAAATCTACAGACAGGTGGACGAGCGCGCAGACCTGCCCGCCGCCGACAAAGCCGATCTCAAATCCGAATTACAAACCTTCGAAGACGAAGACAAGAAAGGCCCCGAGTCGAACGAAGGCTTCCTGGCCCAGCGCCTGCGCAACGTGAAGCGGATCGCGCCCGACATCCTGGAGGTCGCGCTCGCTACCATCGCCAACCCGGCCGCGGGGTTTGGGGTGATCGCGAAAAAAGTGGCGGAGAAAATGAAAGCGGAGAACGCGGCCGCGGCCAGATAAAGACCTTTTGAAACGGGCGCTGGCGCGGCGCTTTCTGCAGATCCTTCAAGCCGCGCGGCAGGCTGTCTGCCTGCCGCGCGGCTCTTTTTGTTGTATACTTATTGCAACTTCTTGCATTAAGGAAATCCATGACCTGCGGCTCCTATCTCATTGACCGGCTGCACGAACGCGGCTTCCGCATGACCTCCCAGCGGATGGCGATCCTGCACGCGCTCCGTCAGGCGGGCGGACATCTCCCGCCCACCGAAGTCTACGCGCGGGCGCGGCGCGCCCAGCCCGGGTTGACGGAGGCCACCGTCTATCGCACGCTGGAATTTCTCGTCGAGAACGGATACGCTTTGGCCGCGCACGTCGGCGGCGGGAAATTGGTCTACGAATTGACGGAGGAAAACCATCATCACCTGATCTGTCGAAAATGCGGAAAGACTGTGTCGGTGGAAGCCGCGGCGTTGACGGGACTCTACGACCAGTTGAGCGCGTCCACGGGCTTCCAGTTGGACGCGAGTCACATCGCATTATTGGGCATTTGCCCGGACTGTCAAAAGTAACGCAATTTTCGAAATTGCGCCCGGCAAGTTGAAACTTGCCCTACAATTGGCTTGTCGCAAGAAAGGAAAATCGCATGTACTTCTCTCCCGCTCCCCTCCACATCCCAGACGGGTTTCTCAACCTGGTCATCTCCCTGCTCTTCTGGGCGATCACCGCGGTCACCGTCGGGGTTGCCATCTCCAAAACGAACCAATCGCTCGGAGAAAAACAGATTCCCCTGATGGGCGTCATGGCGGCCTTCATCTTCGCCGCGCAGATGCTGAACTTCCCGGTCGCGGGCGGGACGTCGGGTCACTTCCTCGGCGGCGCGCTCGCGGCGATCGTCCTCGGTCCGTGGGCCGCGATCCTGGTGATGACCGCCGTCATCGCGGTGCAGGGACTGCTCTTCCAGGACGGCGGCCTGCTGGCGATGGGCGCCAACATCTTTAACATGGGACTGCTGACCGCCGCCGTCGGCTACGGACTCTACCGCGCCGCAGCCGGACTTGGCAAGGGAGCGCGTTACGCGGCGGCCGGCGCCGCCGCGTGGATCGCGACGCTGGCGGCCGCGCTGGCGACCTCCCTGCAACTTTGGCTGAGCGGAACCTCGCGCCTGGAGATCGTCCTCCCGGCCATGCTGGGCGTTCACGCGCTGATCGGGATCGGCGAGGCGCTCATCACCGTCGCCGCGCTGGCGTTCATCGAGCAGACGCGTCCCGACCTGCTGAGCGAAAAAGCGACCGCGGAAAAAGGCGGACGCGGCTGGGTGGCCGGCGGCGCGCTGGTCGCATTGATCGCCGTGCTTCTCTCCCCGCTGGCTTCGGCCCATCCCGACGGCCTGGAGCGCGTGGCGGAAAACATCGGCTTCCTCGGGCAGGGACAATCCGCGCCCTACCAGATCCTGCCCGACTACACCATCCCCTTCCTCGGCGAAACGCCGCTGTCCACGATCGTGGCGGGCGCGGTCGGCGCGGTCGTGGTTTTGGGATTGATGGTGGTGGTCGGGACGAGTCTGAAAAAGAAAAGCACGTAGGCCCGGCGACTCTCCCCGGCGCCGGTTACAATTCCCACATGATGCACGTCAACGCCTTTGACCGCTTTCACGAGGCCGACAGCCGGCTCCACCGCCTCGACCCGCGCGTCAAAGTGACGCTGACGGTCCTCTTCATCCTGTCCAACGCGCTCCTGCCCGACGGCGCCTGGGCCGCCTTTGGCCTGGCGTGGATTTTGCTTCTCTGGGCGAATCATCTCTCGAACCTCGGCCTGGACTTCACCTTTCGCCGTTCGTTCCTGGCCCTGCCGTTCGCGCTGGCAGCGGTCTCGGCCATCTTCTCCCCGCTGGGAAATCCGCTCGCGGAGTGGCGCGTCGGCCCGTTCGCGCTGACGCCCACCGACTACGGGCTGGTCAAATTTGCCAGCATCCTCCTCCGCTCGTGGCTGTCGGTGCAGGCGGCCATCCTGCTGGCGGCGGTCACGCAATTCCCCGACATGGTCCACGCCTTCGAGCATTTACGCGTCCCGAAAATTTTGACCACGATCGTCGCGTTCCTCTACCGCTACCTCTTCGTGCTGACGGACGAGGCGATGCGTCTGCTTCGGGCGCGGGACGCGCGCAGCGCAACCTTACCCCCCTCCGTCTCCCTTTTGCAAAAATGGGGGAGGAATAAGAGGGGGGTGGCGTGGCGCGCCAAAGTCACAGGCAACATGGCCGGTCAACTCTTCCTGAGAAGTTACGAACGCAGCGACCGCATCTACAACGCCATGCTCGCGCGCGGCTACACGGGGCAACTTCGCACGCTCCGCCCGCACGTGATGAAGCCCGGCGACTGGCTGTTTGCCGCGCTGGCGTTCGGCTCGCTCCTGCTCCTTCAATTGATCGGAAGACTTTAATGCCTGTTTCTCATCCCGCTCACAAATACGAAATCCCCGAATGCGAAGGAGACGTTTTGCAGGCGCGAGACCTGCGCTTTGCCTATCCCGACGGACACGAAGCCCTGCGCGGCGTTTCGTTCCGGCTCTGCGCGGGCGACAAGGCCGCGTTGGTGGGGCCGAACGGCGCGGGCAAGTCCACGCTGATGCTGCACCTGAACGGAATTTTGGAGGGCCGCGGCGAGATCGAAGTGATGGGCCTGCGCCTCACGCGCGACAACCTGCCGGTCGTCCGCTCGATGGTGGGACTCGTCTTCCAGAATCCCGACGACCAGCTCTTCTCTCCCACCGTCTTCGAGGACGTGGCCTTCGGCCCGCTCCACATGGGACTGCCCGAGGACGAAGTCCGCGCCCGCGTGGACGAGGCGCTGGCCGCCGTCCACATGAGCGCCTACGCCGACCGGCTGTCGCACCACCTGAGCATGGGCGAGAAGAAACGTATCTCCATCGCCACCGTCCTTTCGATGCGCCCGTCGCTCCTGGTGTTGGACGAACCCTCCGCAGGCCTCGACCCGCGCGCCCGTCGGACGCTGATCCATTTGCTGCGCGACCTGCCCATCACCATGCTCGTCTCTACGCATGATATGGCGCTGGTGAAAGAACTCTTCCCGCGCACCCTCGTCATGGACGAGGGACTCATCGTCGCGGACGGGTTGACGGGGGAAATCCTGGAAGACGAGGCATTGCTGGAAGCGCACGGGTTGGAGAAGGCATGATCGAAAACGCCAGTTCGGTCAGGGCGGAGGCTTCATTGGTTATAATCAAACCGAGGGTCAATCTGTATCATGGACGACTCGGCTGCGACTCACGGCCATCCCTGGAAAGTTTTCCTCCTCGGCGGCTTACGCATCTTTCATCGAGGCAGGCCCGCCGCGCTGCCGCCGTTCCGCGCCCAACTGCTGCTGGCGCGGCTCCTGCTCCATCCGTCCGAGCAAAAACGCGGCCAACTAGCGGGCGCGCTCTTCCCTGATTCCCCCGAAGACGCCGCCAGGGCCCGCGTAAGCGACCGCCTCTGGCTGTTGAAGAATAGCCTGCCGAAATTCCCCCTCGTCGCCACGCCCGCCGAAATCAGCCTCGCAGAGGGACAAGTTTGGCTGGACGTGAACGAGTTCCGTCTCCTCCTCCGCAAGGACGACCCCGCCTCCATCGCGCAAGCCATCGAACTCTATCGCGGCGACCTGCTCCCCGAACAGGACGCCGACTGGCTCCTGCTCGAACGCGAGAACCTCTACATCACCTACATCCACGCCCTGCAATCGCTCGGACAGCGCCATTTGCAAAACGGCGACCCGCTTCAGGCCATCCCCCTGCTCGAAAAACTCCACGCGCACGAACCCTTCGACGAAGCCAGCCTGCGCGGACTGTTGCGCGCCCGCCAATCCACGGGCGGACGCGGCGCGGCGCTCGCGGCCTTCGACCGATTCCGCCTCCGACTCAGGGACGAGTTGGGACTCGACCCCGAACCCGCCACGCTCGAACTGGCGGAGGCCATCCGCGCGCAGGGACTTCCCCCTCCGCCTCCCCGCGCGGAACTGAAACTGCCCGCGTCCGTCCCCGCTCTCTTCCAGCGCGGACAGTTCGCCCTCTGGCGCGGCGACGTCCCGACGATGAACGCCTGCGCGGACGCGCTCCGCCAAAAGTCGGGACAGACCGAGGCCGACGCGCTCGAATCCGCTTCCGCCATCCTGCGCGGCGATTTCGAGTCGGCCAAAAAAATTCTCGGCAGGCGCTCGTCCCCGTCCCTTTTGATCCAAGTCCAGCAAATTCATCTCGCGGCAGAACTTAAGGAATTTACCAATGTAGTCGAGCGATGTAAAATCGCCATCCTCGAAGCGCGTCGCCGGAAGAATGTGATTGCCGAGGCGCTCCTGTTGGCCGATCAAGGCTCCGCCTATCAGCGCACAGGCAACGCGCTCGAAGCCATGCGCTGCGCCAACCAGATCATCACGCAGGCCGAAAAGGAAAACCTGCCCTACCTGCTGGCGCGCGGACTTTTGCTCAAAGGCATTCTGCAAATCAGCCAGGGATTTGAGCGCGACGCGCTCGAAACCTTCCATCACGCCGCGGCCTACGCGGGCGAACACGGATTCCTGCCCCTGCTGGCGCGCGTGGAAGGCAAACTGGGCATCGCCTATCAACAGACCGGGAAATTTCGGACGTCCATCCAGCATTACGAGCGCGCCTTGCAGATCGCCCGCGACCTAAATATGAAACGCGACGAAGCCGAGACGCTTCACAATTTCGCCATCTCGCTCGCCTCGCTGGGACGCAACGACGAGAGCGTCCACTACGTCCGCCAGGGACGCGACCTCTTCGCCACGCTCCACGACGAGCAGGGCATGGCGCGCAACACCTACCACCTCGCCTTCGGGCTGGCGCTGGCCGAAAACGGCGACCTCGACGAAGCGCTCGCCCTCGGCCAACAGGCGCTGAAGATCTTCCAGAAGCGCCAATCGCAAGGCTGGATCGCCTCGGTGTACGCCATGCTCGGATACATCCACTGGCAGAGAAACGAGCCCGACGCCGCCATCGCCATGTGCGGGCAGGCCATCCCCATTTACCAGAAACTCGACGAGCCCGACTACATCCCCGAACTATACGGCTACATCGGGATGGCGTATCTGCAAAAGGGGAATCCGCGCAAGGCGCTGGAATTCACGTCCGCCGCGATGGATGAGATGACGCGCAGCGAACTGTACGACATCGCCTCCGAAATCTACTACGCCCACGCCTCCGCCCTCGACGCGCTGGGGCGCGCCGGCGAAGCCGAAGACTACCTCCGCCGCGGCTACGAAAACCTGCTGACCTACGCCTCCGAGATCGAAGACCCCGACGCGCTGGCGGCCTACTTCCGCCGCGACCCCACCGTCCGCGGCTTGATGGAGCAGGTCTACGCGCGCGGACTGGCTTCCCCGCCCAGGAAGGAGACGCACCTCGTCTCGTCGCGCGGACGCGCCCCCATCCGCGTCGCGTGGACCGTGGACGCGGGCGCGCCCGACGCGGCGTTGAAGAACGCCTCGGGCGCGGTCGCCCTCCGTCGGACGCGTATCCAGCGTCTCCTGCGCGAGGCGCGGGAGCAGGGCAGCGACCCGTCCCTCGAGCAGATCGCCGCGCTGATGCAGGTCAGCCTGCGGACGGTCCAGCGGGACGTCCGCGAATTGGAAGGACGGTAGGGGCGAACCTGCGTGTTCGCCCTGCATGTTCGCCCTGCATGGTCGCCCTGCATGGTCGCCCTGCATGTTCGCCCTGCATGGTCGCCCTGCATGGTCGCCCTGCGTGGTCGCCCTGCGTGTTCGCCCTGCGTGTTCGCCCTGCATGGTCGCGCGGGCAGACGCGCAGCGGGCAGACACGTAGGTCTGCCCCTACGTGGTTTCGTGACGTGATGGTTTAACGACAAATCCACGAGAGCGCGACGAGAGGGGTTGGGTATAGTGGGGATAATGACGATGCCGATTTCCCCCCATTTCAGTTTCATTGTCCGCTGCTGGCGCGGCGCCGACGGGGCGCTGCACGGCTGGGTGGTGGACGCTCTCACTCAACGCGCCTATCCTTTCGCCACAGAAAGGGAAATGGCCGCGCATATCGCTCAACTCTCACAGGATACGGAAGCGAAGCCCGTCGCATCCGCCTTGCCGCATCCTGCCAATCGAAAAGGAGAACGCCATGAAAGTCCGTAAATTTTTCATCGCCGCCGCCATGGGCCTGTCCGCGCTTCTGCTCTCGGCCTGCAAGGTCAACTTCATCACCGAGATCGACTCCAACGGGGCGGGGAAATACGTTCAGGAGATCGGCTTCCAGGGCGACGAGGCCTCGATGGCCGGGCTGGGCAGCGCGGGGGAGGAGTTTTGCGCCAGCCAGAACGACGAGGTCCCGCCCGGCACGATCATCCGCCAGGAGACGCGCGACGAGAACGAGACCTGGTGCATCTATGAAACCCCGTTCGCTTCGCTGGATGAACTGAAAGCCATCTATGGCGCGACCGACACGTCCATCCACGACATTTCCCTCGCCGACGGGAAACTGACCTACGACATCACCCTCGACCTGAGCGGCGACAGCAACGCCCCGATGGGCGCAGACATGACCTGGTCGGTTGTGATGCCGGGGAACGTCGTCGAACACAACGCCGCCGCCCAGGAGGGCAACACGCTTACCTGGAAGTTGCTCGGCGGCGCGGCCAATGAGATCCGCGCGGTCAGCGAAGTCGGATCTTTCAGCGACAATGCGCTCTGGTACATCCTCGGCGGCGGCGCGCTGCTCGGCTTTTGCTGCCTGGGATTGATCGCCGTCGGCGGCGCGGTCTTCTTCCTCGTCCGCCGCAACAAAAAAACCGCTTCAGCGGAATCCCCCGCCGAATCCAAATCCAATTGACAGTTCAAAATCCAAGGAGAAATCTCATGAAACTCATTCGCCCATTCCTGGTCATCTGCCTTATCGTCGGCTTGCTGGCGGCCTTCCCCGTCCGTTCAGTCCATGCGGATACGATCGGCGTCTCCAACTGCGACGACAGCGGAGCGGGATCCCTGCGCCAGGCCATCGCCGACGCGAACAGCGGCGACACCATCAACTTTTCGGTGGATTGTCCGGCCTCGGCGCCGATCACGCTGGCAAGTTCCCTTATCATCTCCAAAGCCATCACCGTCAGCGGCGCGGGGCGCGACGTGGTCATCAGCGGCAACAACGCCGTGCGTATTCTGGAAACCCTGGGCGCCGACGTGGCCCTGGAATACCTGACTCTCAAAGAAGCCTCCGTCAGCGATGGAGGCAATGGCGGCGCGATTTACGATAGCGGCAACCACCTGACGATCTCTCACGTGACGTTTGAGGGCAACGTCGTCAGCAATGCGGGAGACGGCGGCGCCATCTATCATTATTTGAACGGGTCGCTCGCCATCCAGAACAGCGTTTTCCTGGGCAACTCTGCCGATCTGGGCGGCGCCATCTTTTCCATGGCAAACACCACCGTCGCAGACACAACTTTTTCAAACAACAAAGCCTTCCGCGGCGGCGCGTATACAAATTACAGCGGCACAACAGCCACATTCGAGCGCGTAACCATGAGCGGCAACACGGCCACCGGCCCGGGCAGCACATTTGGTCAAGGCGGGGCAATTTACTTCGGGTTTGGGACGTTGAATATTTACAACAGCGCCATCTCGGGAAACGGCTCTGCCAGTTATACAAATGCAGGCGGCGCACTGTATGTCTATGACGCCAATGTGACCATCAAGAACAGCGCCATCGCCGACAACCTGATGGACACATCCGACCCAGGGTATCACGGCGGCGGTATGCTTATCAACAATTCCACCTTGAGCCTGTTCAACTCCATCCTGGCGAACAATGCCAAAGATGATTGTTACACAGAAGAAGGGCTGACCATCGCGCAAAATGTCAACAACCTGGTGGAAGTGAGCGTCGGATGCGGGACCCCATCCCTGACCGCCGACCCCAACCTCGGTCCGCTGGCCGATAACGGCGGCCCCACCTGGACCCGCGCCCTGCTTCCCGGTTCCCCGGCCATTGATGCCGGGGACGCCTCTTCCTGCCTCGCGACCGACCAGCGCGGGATCATCCGTCCGCAGGGCGTACGTTGCGACATTGGCTCGTTCGAATTGGAGCAGTACAGTCGGACCTTCCGCTCGGCCGGCGCGCAGGACGGCTGGGTCCTCGAATCCTCCGAGACCAGTAACAAAGGCGGGACGTTCAACTCCGCCGCCACCGCCTTCCGCCTCGGCGACGACGCGGCCAGGAAGCAGTACCGCGCCATCCTGTCGTTCAACACCTCCAGCCTGCCCGATAACGCCGTCATCACCAAAGTCACTCTCAAGGTCAAGCGCCAGGGCGTGACCGGCGGCGGAAACCCGGTCAACGCCTTCCAGGGTTTCATGGCTGACGTGAAGAAAGGAATGTTTGGGACTTCCGCCCTGCAAGCCGCCGATTTCCAGACC
>JAANMU010001640.1_pt1 | contig 19508 bp, 17 predicted proteins | sample 7279701 | NCBI WGS metagenome assembly JAANMU01 (sample SAMN14094539, study PRJNA606508) | bioreactor metagenome | isolation source: A lab-scale SPAN reactor treating ammonium-rich wastewater day 57 | place: Ireland: Galway | collected 2017-03-13 | reverse complement strand
GCGGGGTCGAGGACGAGCAAGCCGACGCCGAGGATTCCGATCAGGGCGAAGACCAACGTCAACGGGAGCGGACGTTCCCCCATCAACGCCCACGAGAGCAGGATGACGAGCAGGGGCTGGATCGCGCCCGTCGTCGCCACCACGCCGCCGCTCAAGCGATACGCCGCCGCGAACAGCAGGGCGAAGAATACGCCGATGTTCAACGCGCCGAGCGCCAGACTGCGTCCCCACCAAATCCCTTTGGGGAAGACGCGGTAGGCGAGCGTCATCAACAGCCCGATGGGAAGCGCGCGGATCGCCGCCACCAGCAGGGGACGATTCGCTGGCAGGAGTTCGGTGGCGATGACGTAGGTGGTTCCCCAGAAGATCGGGGCGAGGGCGGTGAGGAGGATATTGCGCATGGTTAAAACGGTTTGGCGGTCATCAACCAGGTGATGATGGCGAATCCGCCGTAGCCGACGATGGTCAGCAAAACGGGATTCGCCTTCGCGGTGAACGCGAACACTTCTTCATCGCTTTTGGCGGGTTCGGGCGGGAACCACTTCCCCTTGACGTTGTAGCGCAGTCCCGCCGCCTTGCGCGCTTCGCCGTAATGGTTCGCGCCGAAGACCGCCATCAAGACGAAGATGAGGAAGCCCAACACGAGCGAAGTCCACACCCAGCCGTGACCCCACCATCCGCCGAGAAAGGCAGCGGTGATTCCGAAGAGCAGGAATGCCCACATCAGATTCATCATCAGCGGATACGAAGCCGCCGAAAGGTCGAGCAGGGCGCGGACGCGGGCGATGTCGCGTTCCTTTTGAAGCGCGAAGGACACCGCCGCCGAGACTCCGTGCGCGAGCAGGTATCCGAGAACCGAGACGACGTGCAGGAAGACAACGAGTTGATAAAGCATGAAGGATTCTCCTTTGGTGAAATAGATTGGTCTGATATTACAAAATCATCGTTTGGAAATCGTTTATTCAAAGAACCTTCCCAAATACGTGGTGACGAGCCACAACAAAATCGGCAGTCCCACCGAAGAGAGGAAGCCACGCATGGTGTCTGCCTCCCACGGCATGGTCGAGATTTTCTTGAGCGTGTCTTTTTCAAGGACGAGACTCGCCAGAGTCTTGTTGAGGTCGTCCATCTTTTCGAGACTCTTCCCGTCAACACGCTCGTGCAACATGCGCGCCGTCGCTTCGAAGCGGCGATCCGACTCGATCATCATCCGTTCCTTCTCCGCAACAAGTCGGCGGCGCATATCGTTCAAAGGGAAGACGAACACACCAACGGAGACCAGCATACAAATCATGACCAGGCTATTGTCCACCGCAGACATCGTTCCCAGCCTTCCAATTTGCAAATAGACGATGAGGGAGTAGTAGTAGATAGGGAACACAATGCCAATGGCTGCGCGCGCCGTCAACCTGGAAAAGGCATGATGCGAAGCGCTTTCATAAAGATTGATATTGGTTGCCGTTCGATGGATGCGGGCGATCAACCGCAACTGCCGAATGGTTTGGGCGATAAATCCGATAAACGAAACATTCATGAGGGTTGCCTGCGCAACGCTGAAAATATTGAAGATGAGCGACGTTTCCTGCGTAATTCCCCACGCGACTGGATCAGACGCGAGACTCATGACCGCGAGCAGGATACCGATGACTGTTGTGATAAGGACGAAGCGCGGGGATAAGACGGACAGTTCATACTGCAATCTCTCGTACTCCGATTCGAGTTTTCCGAGCGCGGGACGAAAAGCGTCCAGCGAACGGCGCGCAGTAAAACTGAGCAGGTGCAAAACGGCAAGACCATAGATCGTGAGAGAATCGTTGGCAAACCTCAGATAATCGAACGTCCCAGGTTGCAGGGTTCCGTCCAGCCAGCGCAAGCCGTGACCCAATACAACGAACAGCAGGGTGACGGACAGATAAAATCCCCACGCGGGACCAGGCAATTGTTCGATCCGCGCCATCAGCCGATCCACAAAACTGGGCGGATACGCCTTCGCTTCCTTCTCGGACTTGGGGTTGGTTGTTGTCGTCATTGTGTCATCTCCTTCTTTGACGAATCATCATCGGGCGATTCCTTCATCCACGTTTCGAGAAACGCGGTCAACTCCGCCAGCGACTTGAACCCGATCCGCGCCTCCTTCTGCGAGTCCTGCAAACTGAAACGCCACGCCTGGCAATGACCCTCCGCGTCGCGCTCCTCCCACGCCAGCAAAACAAAGTGACGGTAACGCGGCGGACGGGGTTGGAAGGTCTCGGTCATGGGTCTGGCAGTCCTGTCATAAGTGAGATAAACTTGACCGCATTATAGGAAGTCAGCGTTTAGAAATCATTTATTTTCCCGTGCCGCAAAGTTCACTTTGCGCTGTACAGCAAACTTCAGTTTGCTTTTGCCCCAACCAACCGGGACAAACTGAAGTTTGTCCCACAAATCACCATGCCCCCAGAAACCATCTACTACCGCCGCAAACTGCCGCATATCCACCCGCAGAACAACCCGTTGTTCATCACCTTCAGCCTCGTGGATTCGCTCCCTGCCGCCGTCGTTGCTGAGTTGCAAGCCCAGCGCGAGAAGGAACTCCAAGCCGCCAAAACCCCTGCGGAGCGATACGAAATCCAGAAAAAGTATTTCGGGCATTACGACAAATGGCTCGACCGCTGCGAGCACGGGCATGACTGGCTCAAGCAGGAAAACATCGCGCAAATCGTCGCGGATGAAATTCATCGGGCAGACAGCCATCATTATGAACTCTACGCGTATTGCATCATGCCTAACCACGTTCACCTGCTCATCCAATCACTCATCGAAAAATTCCCTCCCTCCAGTATGCCAAGCGCCATCTCCCCCATCGCCGAAATCATGCGCCTGCTCAAAGGTCGCACCGCCCGCTATTGCAACCTCGCGCTCAACCGCTCTGGCAAGTTCTGGCATCACGAAAGTTACGACCACTACGTCCGCGACGAAAAGGAGATGGAAAGAATCATTCTTTACATTTTGAACAACCCCGTCAAAGCGGGGTTGGCGCAGGAATGGAAGGATTGGAAGTTCACCTATGTCAATCCCGAATTCGGTTGGTAAGACAAGCTTAAGTTTGTCCTACTTGGGGGGAATGCAAATCAAACGCGCCGACCAGCCTCCCCCAAACTTCATCTCCAACAAAGTCCCCGCTTTGCTGGCGTATCTCGCCGTCACCCGCCGCGCGCATTCGCGCGATAAACTGGCGGCATTGCTTTGGGGCGAACTCTCCGACGCCGACGCGAAAAACAACCTTCGCCAAGCCCTCACCAACCTCCGTAAATTCGCCGACGACGAACTGACCATCTCCCGCGACTCGATTGAATACACAGGCGACGGATTCATCGACTCGTTGGAGTTTGAGGCGGACGTAAAGTCCGCTTCTACATCTGACCCTGAACCTGCTTCTGTTATCCTGACAGATTCCCTGCGCCTGTACCGCGGCGACTTTCTCGAAGGCTTTCACGTCCGCGACGCGCCCGACTTTGAGGATTGGATGTTGACCGAACGCGCCCGCCTGCGCGAACTCGCCCTGCAAACGCTTCATCGTCTGACCGAAATCGAGATGAGCCGCGCAAATTATCCCGCCGCGCTCGAAGCCACTGCGCGTTTGCTCGCCTTCGATCCGTGGCGCGAAGAGGCGCACCGTCAACGCATGTCCGCCCTTGCCCGCGCGGGACAACGCTCCGCCGCGCTGGCGCAATACCAATCCTGCCGCCGCATTCTCGAAAAAGAACTGGGCGTCGAACCCTCCGCCGAGACGACCGCGCTGTACGAGCAGATTCGCATGGCGGGGGACGTGTCCCTGCACAATTTGCCCGTCAGCACAACCTCATTCGTCGGGCGCGAAGCGGAGTTGGCGGAAATCCGCGTCAGGTTGGGAAATGCCGATTGCCGCCTCCTCAGCCTCGTGGGAGAAGGAGGCGCGGGCAAGTCCCGTCTGGCTCTGCAAGCCGCGCAGGGACTCATCCAACAGTTCATCAATGGCGTGTGGTTCGTCCCGCTTGCCCCCGTCAAAGATATCGAAGCGATGTTCCTGGCGATTGCGAGCGCGTTGAAAATCAACGTCACGGGCGGAAAAGAATTGCAGGAATTTTTGCGCGATAAAAATCTCCTGCTCATTCTCGACAACATGGAACAGTTGCTCGGCGACGCGTCGCTGAAATGGATCGGCGAGACGCTGCGCGCCGCGCCGCAGGTGAAACTGCTGGTCACTTCGATTGTGCGGCTGAATATTCAAGCCGAGACTCTGCTCGAAGTGCGCGGGCTTTCGTTTGCCGAAACTGCCTCGCCCGCCGCGAAATTATTCATCGAACGCGCCCGCCAGATTAAACCCGACTTCAATCCCAACGCCGACGACCTCGCCGCGATCGCGCGTCTGTGCGAACTGGTGGACGGCGCGCCGCTCGCCCTCGAACTCGCCGCCGCCTGGGTGCGCGGACTTTCCGCGCGCGATATCGTGAAAGAGATCGAGCGCAATCTCGACATCCTCGCGACCGCGCAACAGGATTTGCCGCAGCGTCATCGCAGTATGCGCGCCGTGTTCGATCATTTTTGGAATCTGCTTTCACCCGAAGAACAAAGCGTGTTTCAAAAACAGGCTGTCTTTCGCGGCGGATTCACGCGAGAAGCATTTCAAGAAGTCACAGGCGCAGATCTCTCCATGCTGGCGCGCTTCGTGGACAAGTCCGCCATTCACTTCAACGAAAACGGACGCTACCGCCGCCACTCGCTGATGGTTCAATACGGGACCATGCGCCTGCGCGAAAACGCCGCGCTCTGCGAACAGACCCGCGCAACGCACGCGCGCTATTACGGCAAATTCGTCAAAACGTTGGAAAAGGAATTCTTCGGCGGACAGCCGCAAAAAGCCATGCCCGTGTTTCTGGCTGACCTTGCAAACATCCGCCTCGCGTGGGATTGGGCGGTCGAGAATCGCGACGCGACAGTATTCAACAACATGTCCGATTCGCTCATGCAAGCCTTCGATTTCGCGGGGCTGTACCGCGACGCACACGACCTGGCGATGAGGGCAATCGAAGCGCTGGAGTCGGTCAAGTCAACGGCGAAGGAAAAACAAATCGCCAAAGGCAGGACAATGGGTTTGGCGGGCGCGTTCCTGTTTCGTTTGGGCGAATATCAACAGGCGATGGACTGGTGTGAAAAGTCCATGCAAACGCTGGAGAAGTCGCGTCCGCACATCGCGTACGCGCACACCCTCGTCTACGCGGGCGCGGCGGCGTTTGGGCTGGGCGACTTCGAAAAAGTCATCGAATATTGGGGAAAGGCTGTCTGTGAATATCGCGCCGCCCATTCCAGGTGGGGCGACATGGTTTCCACCACCAACCTGGCGGAGGCGTTGATTGCCGTTGGGAGGCTTGAAGAGGCAAAATCCAACGCCGTGTACAGCCTTACGCTTGCGAGGGAAATGAACAACCTCGAGCAAATCGGCGGGGCATGCACGAACCTGGCGAACTGGGCTATCGAAGAAGGCAAATTCGACGAAGCCGCTCGATACGCGGAGGAGGCGCTTCGCTCCCACCAGCAGGTTGGTCACGACGCGCACATCGCCAACTCATTGGGAGTCCTGGCGAAGATCGCCTTCAAGCAAAACAATCTCGAAGAAGCGCGCCGATTACTCGAAGAAAGCATCGGGATTTTAAAACGGGTGGGAAATAGACTTTACCTGGAACAACGCGAACAGGAACTGGCGGAGGTTGTCTCCGCGCAGAACAAATAAAACTCCCGAAGCCTCTCACGACTTCGGGAGTAATTTTTTTCGTACACGGATCACGCGGACTTGACCGATTTCACGGAAAACAAAAAAATCCGTGCGCGAAGCGTCCGTGCAATCCGTGTACCGTATTACGCGGCTGTTTTCGCCTCCACCACTGCGTCTTCGAGCATCTTCGTGGTGACAGGCTTCAGCCTCTCGATGGGCTGACCCAGCGCGAGCGAAGTTCACACCCAGCCGTGACCCCACCAGCCGCCGAAAAACGCCGCGGTGATTCCGAAGAGCAGGAACGCCCACATCAGGTTCGTCATCAGCGGATACGAAGCCGCCGAAAGGTCGAGCAGGGCGCGGACGCGGTTGATGTCGCGTTCCTTTTGGAGGGCGAAGGACACCGCCGCCGAGACTCCGTGCGCGAGCAGGTATCTGAGCACAGAGACGACGCGCAGGAAGACGACGAGTTGGTAAAACATCTGAAAAACTCCTTAGGCAAAAATGATCTTCGAATATGATCTCTGCTCCGCGTATCACCATCCTTCAGATGGCGATGAAACTGAGGATCCAAGCTGACTGCTTTCAATCGCTATAGATTAAACATTATCAGTACTTCACGAAAGCGCGTAATTGGCGCTGCCGCAGGCGTCTAACGCCAGTTTTGCGCTAGAGAGCGCAAACTACGCCGAGGTTTTCGTGATCTACTGATTATTGACAAATCAGGCATGAAAAATATGTAGCTTTTGTCACAGTATGCGCTGCTGCCCTCTGAAAATCCCCGCCTGTTGGAAACCGTTTGGGGTTGGAGTCGGCGCACTTTGGGTTGGGAGCCGGATCTCGAGGTAGTCGAACTTCCCAACGACATCGTATCCGTTGTCCCAGGCGCTGTCATTGGTCACGCTCAGGGCGGCGCGTTCAAAGCGAATCCCATTTTCGACGCTGGCCACGTGCTGCCATTGATCCGCGTCAACGGCGTAGAAGGCGCTGACGACTCCCTGTTCGATCATTAGCATCAGATACAAGTCGGCGCCATTAAAAGGGATCGAATATTTTTCATGTTGACCATCGAAGCTGTATTCGAGAAAGATTCCGTTACCACCCAGCACGCATTGCGTACAGTGACCGCGGGCGAGAGATACGTAATTATCCGAATCGCGATAGAGAAGGAGACCCGCCCGTTGAAAATCGAATAACGGTTGCGATTTCAAGTGGATGGAAATTTCGATCTCTCCTTCAGGTAGAGTGATCCACAACAGGTTCGTTTGTTGCCCTCCCGCCAGGATGCTTTCGTCTCCGCCCGTGATTTCCAGCCAGCCGTCCTCGTTCAGTTTGTAATGCGACGCGTCTTCATTCTGCCACCTCCAGGCGGGAGCCAATTGACCATTGAAGTCCTCGTGGAAGATGGGGCTATCGGAGGGGAGCGCGGAGGGCGAATCGGGCGGAGTCGCTGTCGGGGATGCGGGGAGCAGCCGTCCCGTAGGGTACGAAGCGCACGTCAGCGAAAGGAAAACCGAAAGAGAGCAAAGCATCCACAAAGTGGTAACGCTGGTCGAGGAGGCGGACTTTTTCCATGTTGGATCATTCACATCGCACTCCTCATGGGGAACGCAGAATTAGTTTTCTTGTCGCTTGAACGACCAACCCGACGAACGCGGCGAGCCACGCAAGGAGGGCTAGGTAGATGAAGTAGCGCGGGATGAGGAAAAGAAAGTCAAGTCCCAACGCTTTGGCGAGTTGAAAGGTGCAGACGGTGTACATGCCGAGGGGGAAGACCAAGCCCCAGTAAGAGGGATCGTACGTGATTGGAAAACGCTTGTAGCCATGTCGCCAAACGCCGAGAATGAGGAGGAGCGGAATCCACCAGGTCGCAGTCGCCCAAAAGAGCAAGGTGACGCCTTTCAGGAAGGGCATGATATCCACGATGATTTGCCAGTGATTGGCTTCAAGGATGAGAACCGAGCCCGCCAGCGTGGTGATTGCCATGGCTCCCATGTTGATCCAGTAGGGAGGCGTCAACTCTTCAGGCTTGAATTTGAAAAATGTGAAACGATAAAAGATCAGGCAGATGACGAGGATGTAGAGCAGGAAGCCCAGCAGGAACATGGATAACGTCAGGAAAAGGATCGCTTCCGCCCATGCGCCAAAGTGATCGGTGATGCTCGCCCCTGTCACGGAAATGGACTGGGTGGAGACCACGAGCAGAAGCCAGCCGCCGCTCAATCCATTTTCAAGGGATGGTTTTGTCTCGCGCACGGTAACGGCTGTAATGAAGGTGTACATCAGGGCGCACCACAGAACGAGACTCACCAGCCAGAGAATCGCCGCAACTTCGGGGAGTTCCGCAATGACGTGAAACTGCCTGCCCAGCACGGAAGTCCCCGCGACCATCGTGAAGAACCCATGTCCGCGCTCGTGGCTGGTCAGGTCTGCGATGACCCTGGAGAAATTGCGAAATATGCGGAGGAGAGTCAACAGCCATAGAACGACGTAAAACACGGCGTTGGTAATGAACAGGGTCCATGCGACTTCGGGCATGTTTTCCAGTTTGGCGGCGATGGACACGATGCCCGTCGCCATGACGAGGGCGAAGTAAGCGGGATGAAGTTCGGCGCTTTCGCGGTCGAGGGTTTGGACGAGGGTGAGTTTGGGTTGGGCGGCGGTGGTCATTCGTCTCCAGAAAAATTTGGACGCGGATTAACGCGGATGGACGCGGACATTCCTGGATTGTTTGAGAAAAACCATCCGCGTTTTCCGCGCTCGCTTGCACTGATCGAAGTCGAAGTGTCCGCGCGTGACTTCGATCATTTGCTTTGCGAGGGCGCGGGCGGAGTCGAGTTCGGTTGCGGATTCGATGTTGCCGAGCAGGTCGGTGATTTGGTTATGCTCGAAACGCATGACGGCGAGAGGTCCGCTTTGCGTGCCGAGGTGCGGTTCGAGCGCGGTGAAGAGCAGTTGGTCTTCGATCCCTGCATGGGATTCGAGAGCGAAACCGAACGCGGCAACCCGGTTTTGGAGGTTGGGGAGGGAACAAGCGAAGGTAGCGCCTGCTCGATGTGTCCGAGCATGAGGTGGAATACGCCGTGTTCGCCGAGGAGCGCGTCTGTGATTAACATGGGTGTTTGCTTGGAAAAAAATCTTATGGGACGCGGACGAGCGCGGATTTACGCGGAAAGGTCTTTAAATACATCCGCGTTCTCCGCGTTGATCCGCGTCCAATTGAAATTCAAAGAGGGGGCGAAAATACGACTCTCCCGCGCAGGACTTGCACAAGACCGTCCCTTCGCGGATGACTTCTCTTTGATTGATGATTTCTTCGCCGCAGATTTCGCAGTCCGCGCGTTTGCCAGCCTGACCGATGATCTGCTTGATGGGAGTTGTCAGTTCGACGTTCTGCCAGTCGAGCAGAAGGTCGTCGGGGATGTGCTGGTAGCCGATGAGTTGCGCTTCCCATTTGTTGCGGGCTGAGGGGGCGTAGTCCCATGCCAGTTCGCGGACGTTGACGCGCGGGGCAATGCGGACGGCTTGCTCGCTGAGCGAGTCAATGAAGGTCGCGGCGACTTTGCCGTAATCTTCGATTCGGAGAGTACGTCTGCCGACGTAGCAACCTGTCGCGGCGGAGAGACCGTCCACGAAACAGCCGTCCGTTTCGGCGATGGCGATGAGGCGTTTTTCAGGCTGGGGCAAAGGCAGGTCGAGCAGGAGTCCAGCCAAAAGTCCGATGCGAGCGCCGAGGACCTGGCGCGGGCAAATGCGTCGGTGATGAGTCGCGCTTTGGGTGAGGAGGTCAGTGAGGGGGGACGTCATTTTTTTGTACACGGACGACACGGATTACACGGACGGACACGGATTTCTTTTTTAAAATTTCCGTGAAATCCGTCAAATCCGCGTAATCCGTGTACTGAATTTAATGCCGAGCGCGATTCCAGATGACGACCTGGTGTTCGCGCCATAAATACGAGAGAGGGTAGACGAGCAAATGCACAAGGCGCGTGAACGGCAGGAGCAGGGCGATGACGAAGCCATTGAGGAAGTGGAACTTGACCCAGAACGGCAGCGCGGTGACGAAGGTGATGTCGGGTTGGAATTTGAGGAGCGAGACCAGCCACGGCACGGCGGTGTGGAGATACCAGTCCGAGCCCCAGCGGTAGTAGTAGGCGACCCAGAAGCCGAGACCGACTTGCAGGAAGAGGAAGATGAGCAGAATCCAATCGAGTTCGGAGGTGACCGACATGGCGCGGGCGTTGGACATGCGGCGGTAGAACAGCAGGACGAGTCCGACCGTCGCCATCAGCGCGAGCGCAAGTCCCGTGATCTCCAGCACGTAGAGGCGGATTTGATTCGCAGTGAACAATCCCCACACGCGAGGAAAGAGTAACGCGGTGAGGTGTCCGAGCAGGATGGTGATCAGTCCGTAATGCCAGGGAACCGAGCCGAAGAACAGTTTGCGGTTTTCGAGAAACTGCGACGACTGGCTGGAGACCGAATACGGGTCGAAGAAGAAACGGTAGATGGTGACGGCAATCGAGATGGTGACTGCCGCGTACGGAAAGCCGATGAATAGGGCGTTATCGAACATGGATTGCTCCTTTTGAGTTCCCTCACCCTAACCCTCTCCCGAAGGGAGAGGGGACTCCCTTCCCCCTGTGGGGGAAGGGCTGGGGATGAGGGCGCGTCGGGTTTTATGCAGATTCCAACACGGTCAGGGCTTGAAACTGCATTTGCAGGACGGAGCGCAGCGCCTCCAACACACCGTGGAACTGGGTGCGCTTCCCGGACTCTTCCTCCGCTGTGAGCGCTTCGGCGTTTTCGTCTTCGTCGAAGCCTTCGGATTTGGCGCGACCGGTCATGCGGTCGAGAACGGGGAGCAGCGCGTCGCGGGCGATCTCGTCGGCGAGGGTGGGGTCGTGGGTGACGGAGAGGAAGCGCAGGATGACGGCGAGGTGGTCGGGCAGTTCGCTGTCGGGGAAGACGAAGCCTTCGGCGGTATAGCGCTGTTTCAACTCGACAAGGAAGACGCTGCGCTTGTACGTTTCGCCAAACAAGTGATAGCCGACGTAGGGATGACAAGCCGCGTCGAGATCGAAGGTGCCTGTGTACACTTCTTCGAGTCGTCCAGGCGGGAGCGACGCGGCGTAGTCGTGAAATTCCTTCAACTGCGCGGCGGAGGCGGGGTCTTCGTCAATCAAGAGTCCCTGCGCTTTGATAGCGGCTTGGAGCGTGCCGCCCGCGGGGTATTCCAACATGCGCGCAAAGCATTGGTAGAGGCTTCGCATTTCGGTTTCGGTATACATGAATGAGTCTCCGATTGTGGAACGGAGTCCAACGTCTCCTGACGTTGGCTCGAAAGTCTGGAGACTTTCGAGTCCGTTTCCAGATTTAGAACTTCCTCTTCGCGATCTTGTTGCGGACGCCGAAGCCCGCGTCGGTTTTGCGGTCGAGCGGTTTCTCCCAGGCTTCGACGGCAATCTCACGCCCGAGCGGCGGGACGACGAAGCGTTCTTCGTAAGTCGGAAGTGAGGTCAAGCGGAAGATGGCTTCAACTTCCTCGGCGTTCGTGTTGCCCTGCGCGAGCGCGGCGTCCACTTCTTCCTTCGTGAAGTCGCTGACCTTTTGCGCGCGTTTGAAGATTCTGACTGCAATCAATTTGCGATAGACCTCTTCCACAACTTTGACGTTGCCCGCCGAGAACATGCTCGCCATATACTTGATGGGCATGCGCGCCTTGTCGAGCGAACTGAGCATAGCGGGCAGGTGATTCCCGTCCGCGCCGTCCACGTCATAGTTGCCGTCTTTGGTCTTGGCAAGGACGGGCAGCATTGGCGGGACGTAGTAAAGCATGGGCAGGGTGCGGAAGTCGGGGTGAAGCGGCAAGGCGAGTCCCCACAACTTGACGAATTTATACACGGGCGAATTCTGCGCGGAGGCGATCATCGCGTCCGAGATTCCGTTCGCTTTGGCGGCTTTGATAATGGCAGGATCGAACGGGTCCTGGATCATGGCTCGTTGGGCAGCGACCAGTTCCTCGTCGGAGACTGAGGCGCATTTCTCGATCTGGTCGGCGTCATAGAGCAGGACTCCCAGATAGCGAATGCGTCCAACGCATGAATGGAAGCAGGCGGGGGGTTGTCCCGATTCGAGGCGCGGGTAGCACAGGATACATTTTTCGGATTTGCCCGATGCCCAGTTGTAATACGTTTTCTTATATGGGCAGCCCGAAATACACATGCGCCAGGCGCGGCATTTTTCCTGCGAGATCAATACGATGCCATCTTCGCCGCGTTTGTAGATCGCACCCGCAGGACACGCCGCGACACAGCCAGGGTTGAGACAGTGGTTGCAAATGCGCGGCAGGTAGAAGAAGACGACGCGTTCGAGTTCGTTGAGTTGCTCGCGCTCGTCGTCGGTGAGACCGTCGAGGTTGGGGTCGTTGCGGGCGTAGACGGGCGAGCCGCCCAGGTCGTCGTCCCAGTTGGGTCCCGCTTCGATGGAGTCCATCGGCTTGCCCGTGATCATCGAGACGGCGCGGGCGGTGGGCTGGTCATCGCCTTCGGGCGCATTGAAGAGATTCTCGTAGTCGTACGTCCACGGCTCGTAGTAATCGTCAATGGTGGGCAGGTAGGGGTTGTAGAAGATGTTGCCCAACGCCCCGAGTTTGGTGTGCAACTTGAGGTTGAGTTTGCCGTTCTTCTTTTCCCAGCCGCCTTTGTATTTTTCCTGGTCCTCCCATAACGTCGGGTAGCCCGTGCCAGGCTTGGTCTCGACGTTGTTCCACCACATGTACTCGGTGCCTTTGCGATCGGTCCAGATGTTCTTGCAGGCGATACTGCACGTGTGACAGCCAATGCACTTATCGAGATGGAAGACCATTGAAACGTGTGCGCGAATATCCATGTTTATCTCCTTTTGTTAGCGTAAGGCGCGTTCTCTTACGCGCCTGTTGGCGTTAGAGAACGCCAATTACGCCGAACGTTTACCACTCCAATTTTTCCATCTTCCGCACGACGCAGTACGTATCGCGCGTGAAGACGCCGATGGGTCCCCAATAGTTGAAGCCGTAGGTGAACTGGGCATAACCGCCCGCGAGTTCGACGGGATTGATACGCGTGCGCGTCAGGCTGTTGTGACCGCCCGCGCGCTTGCCCTTTCTGATCTGCGACTTGGGGATGAAGACCGTGCGCTCGACCGCGTGATAGTACAAACACGTCCCAGGCTGGACGCGGGCGCTGACCGCCGCGCGGGTCACGACCACGCCGTTGTCGTTGTGGATTTCGACCCAGTCGTTGTCCACAATGCCGACGCTTTCGGCTTCCTTGTCGTTCAGCCAGACGGGATCCATGCCGCGCGAGAGCGTCAACATGCGATGGTTGTCCTTGTAGGTCGAGTGGATGTTCCACTTGCCGTGCGGCGTGATGTAGTTCAGGATCAGGCTCTTATCGTCCAGCGGACTGTTCACGATGTCGCCGATCTTTTTCCAGTCGCCAGGCTTGGCTACCAGTTTCGGCTTGAACGTCGGCAGGTTCTCGCCGAAGTCCATGTAATACGGATGGTCAATGTAGAAGTGCTGGCGTCCTGTCAACGTGCGCCAGGGGACGCGGCGTTCCACGCTCAGACACCACGCGGAGTACGCGCGCCCGTCGTTGACCATGCCCGACCAGCACGGGCTGATGAGCGTGCGCCTCACCTGACGCGTCAAATCGAAGAACGTCATACGGACATCGCGCACGCCTTCGGCAAGGTCAGCGAGCGGCATTCCGACTCGTTCCTCCTCATGCTTGAACGCCGCGTACGAGACCTCTCCGTTCGTTTCGGGCGCGAGATACAAAAGTACGTTCGCCGCGTCGAGCGCATCTTCCAACGACGGATACTTGTTCCCGCCCCATTCCACACAGCGCATGTGACGCGGGTCGGGTGAGCCGCCGACGGGATTCTTCAGCAGGTCGTCGTAGAACTCCGCTATCGGAATTTGCACGCCGTTGCCGCTGATGCCGTCCGCGCGGAGGTTGGGTCCCAGCGAGATGAACTTGTTGTACAGGTTGGCGTAATCGCGCTCGACCACCTTGAAGTGCGGCATGGTCACCCCAGGGATGGGTTCGCATTCGCCCGCGCGCCAATCTTTCACGTCGCTCTGCGAAAGTTCGTCGGGCGTGTCGTGCATGAGCGGTCCCATCACCAAATCTTTGACGGGTTCGGGGAAGACGCCCGCCGAGAGTTCACTGACTTTCTTCGCGAAGGCTTTGAAGATTTCCCAATCGGTCTTCGATTCCCACACAGGAGGCACAGCCTGCCCGAGTGGATGAACGAATGAATGAAGGTCGGTGGTGTTGAGGTCGTTCTTCTCGTACCAGAACGCGGCAGGCAGGACGATGTCCGAATACAGAGCGGACGAGTCCATGCGGAAGTTGAGGTCAACCACCAAATCCATTTTGCCGCGCGGCGCGGGTTCACGGAATTTGACGGTCTTGACCTTATCTTTCGCGTGTTCCTCCGCGATAATGTTATCGTGCGTGCCGAGATAGTGGCGCAGGAAGAACTCGTGTCCCTTCGCGCTGGATTGAATCGCGTTGCCGCGCCAGATGATCCACACGCGAGGCCAGTTTTCGGGCGCGTCGGGGTCGTCCACCGCGAATTCAAGTTTTCCATCCTTCAATTGATTCGCCGTCCATTTGGCAACTTCGTCAGCAGACTTCGCGCCCGCGGCTTCGGCTTGTTTCATCAAATCGAGCGAGTTGGTCTTGAACTGCGGGAAGTACGGCATCCAACCCATGCGGACAGCCATCGCTTCCAAATCCATCGCGTGACCCTTCGCCCATTTCGTCTTGGGCGGGATGGGCGCGTAATCGGTGAAGTCGCCTTCGTAACGCCACTGGTCGCTGTTGACGTAATGCCACGTCGGGGATTGCTGTCGGCGCGGCGGCTTCTGCCAGTCCAGCGCGAACGCGAGACTTGTCCACGGCGCGACCAGCGTCAGTTTCTCCTGTCCCACGTAATGATTCATCCCGCCGCCGTTGACTCCGCAACAGCCGCACAGGATGAGCGCGTAAATCGGCGCGCGGTACACAAGATTGTTGTTGTACCAGTGATTGATGCTCGCGCCGATGATAATCATGGACTTGCCGTTCGTCGCTTCGGCGTTGGAGGCAAACTCGCGCGCCAGGCGGATGATCGTGTCGCGTCCGATGCCCGTATAAGATTCCTGCCAAGCGGGCGTGTACGCGCCGATCTCGTCGTAACTCTGCGGATAATCGCCAGGCAGTCCGCGGCTCACGCCGAATTGCGCGACGACCAGATCGAACACGGTCGTGACGAGTTTCCTGCCTTCGCTGGTCTCGATCCACTTGGCGGGAATGCCGCGCATGGCGGTGACTTTCTCGGCGAACTCATAGAACGCGACATTGACCGTCTCATCCTGTTCGCCGATAAATGAAAGCGTCGGCTCGATAGGCTGGTTATCCAACCCATCTTCCATCTTGATATTCCACTTGCCCTTTTCCTTGCTCCAGCGGTCGCCCACCGCGCCCTTGGGCATACGCGGCGCGTTCGCCTTCGAGTCATGCACAAGGAATTTCCAATCGCCGTTCTCCACATCTTTATATCGCTTCACGGTGTTGGCTCGGATGTAACGTCCCGCCTTGTAGCCGTCGCCATCCTTCTCCAACTCGATCAGGAACGGCATATCGGTATTTTCTTTCAAGTAATTGACGAAGTACGGGACTTGGCGATCCACGTAATACTCTTTCAAGATGACGTGGTTGACTGCCATCCAGATCGCCGTGTCCTGCCCCGCCTTGACGGGAATCCACCAATCGGAATATTTCGCCACCTGCGAAAAGTCCGGCGCGATGACCACGAACTTCGCGCCCTCATGCCGCGCCTCGGAAATAAAATGCACATCGGGCGTGCGCGTCATGTTCAGGTTCGCGCCCATCGAGACGATGAACTTGCTGTTGTACCAGTCCGCGCTTTCGCACACGTCGGTCTGGTCGCCCCAGATTTCAGGGAACGCGTTCGGCAGGTCGGCGTACCAATCGTAGAAACTCATGTTCACGCCGCCGAACAATTGCAGGAAGCGCGACCCCGCGCCGTACGAGAGATACGACATCGCTGGGATGGGCGAGAAACCGAAGACGCGGTCTGGACCATGCTTCTTCGCGGTGTAGAGAGTCGCCGCAGCGACGATCTCCAGGACTTCATCCCAATGCGTGCGACGGAATCCGCCTTTGCCGCGCGCTTTCTGGATTCGCTTGCGCTTCGCCTCATCCTCGACGATGGACTGCCACGCTTCGACGGGGCTTTTTCCACTCCCGCGCGCATCCCGCCAAAAATCCAACAATACGCCGCGCGCGTACGGATACTTGACTCGTATCGGGCTGTACACGTACCACGACGCCGAAATCCCGCGCTGACAGCCGCGCGGCTCGTAGGGCGGTAATCCATCCTGCAACAGTGGATAATCCACCTGCTGCATTTCCCACGTGATGATGCCGTCCTTGACGTAGACCTGCCACGAACATCCGCCCGTGCAGTTGACCCCATGCGTACTGCGGACGATGTTATCGTGCTGCCAGCGGTTGCGATAGAACTCCTCCCACTGACGGGCTTGCGGGTTGATCAAATCCTGAATCCAACTCATGTTAGGTGCCTCCATTGTTTCTGCGTAGTTGGCGTTCTCTAACGCCAACGAACGCCGACGTTGTAACGCCAATGTTGCGCTAGAGAGCGCAACCTACGCATACTTTTTTATTTACTTCTTCTTCGCCAACGTCCGCTCGATCATCGGCTTGCGCACGCCCTTCGAGCGTTTGCCCCAATAGACCTGCGCCAGCGCGATCAAGACCACCGCGCCTCCCACGCTCAACAACGCGATCTGCAACAACGCGCTCGGCTCGCGCTGGGTGACAGTCGCCTTGCTCAGGAACGCGTACAAATCAGCCTGCTCCTGCGGAGTGAGCGGCGTGTTCGCCCACACCGCGCCCATCGTCACCGTGGACGGCGCGCCCATGAACGACGCAAACGCCGCATCCGATTGGACGAAGCCGCTCGTCGTCAGGTCGGGACCGAGCGAACCGCCGCCCAACGCCGCGCCAAGTCCCGCCACGCTGTGACACGACATGCACTGCGGACCGCCGTTCGCGAAGCGTACATCGCCGACGAATAACGCCTTGCCGCGCGTCGCATCCCCGGCCGGGAGGGCTGGCGCGAGGGGCGCGTCCACGGGCGCGCCGCCGCCCAAATACGTGATGAGCGCCGCCGCCTCATCGGGCGTCAGCGCCAAATTCGGCATGGGAATGTTGTTGTATTTCTTCAGCAGTTCCGTTGCAATCGGGTCGCCCGAAGCCAGCATCTGGTCGGGCGCCAACAGCCATTGGGTAAGCCATTCCTGCGAACGGATTTCCGTCACGCCCTGCAGATCGGGTCCCACCAAATCTCCGCCGCCGACGGTGTGGCAGGCGTTACATCCCTTTGCCTTGAACAACGCCTCCCCATCCGGCGCTTGCGCCAACGGCTTGGCGAACACGACGCTGGTAACGATGAATACGAACAACATCGCCAGCGTCGGCGCAAACAAAATGATTTTTGGAATGGGTGAAGGCTTTCCATTTTCGATCATTATGATTCACTCCTCTCGTTGGATGTGCCGCCCGCCTCGGACGCGACGGGTAAATTGCGGATGGTCTCGATCAAGTCCGTGCCGCGCGCGGGCAGAATGTGAGTCGAATGGACGCGCACCACGTTCTCGGTCAGCCCCGCGCGGATGATGGGAAGTTTCGGATGCGCCTCCATGATGGCGGACGTCAGGTTCGCGCCCGCCTCACCCTGCGAATCGTCGTCCACGATCAGGACCACGTCCGGGCTTGCCTCGGGTATCCTCGGGCAGACCTCGGCGCCCAAGCCCCACGGACCGATCAACTCCACATCCGCTTCGGCGCGCAGAATCGTCTCCATGCTTTCTCCGAAAAGATGTTGCGAACATACGAGCAGTACGCGATGCTTTGGCATGATTTGTTTCTAAAGCGTAGGAGCGTTCTCTAACGTCGTTGCCATGCTGAAACTACGCTATTGAATAAAGATTCTTTTCATAGCGTACTTGAAAACACGATGCAATCGAATCCTTCGTTATCCCGCGTCGGGAATGAAAAAAGAGTGATTTGGTAATCACTCTTTTTTGGAAAGAATTAGTTCTCCGGAAAGTTCATTTCGGGAAAATTTCGGACACCGCCTATTGGTCGGGGTAAAATCAAAACCATCCCTAAACAACGAGACCGGTCATGTCAACACGAAGAATTCTCCCGATCCTCCTCGTATTCCTCGTCGCCGCTTGTCAGCCTGCAACCTTCGCTCCCAACGAGAATCTTTCTCTCGCGTGGACCGCTCGAGCCGACGGCGCGATCAACCAGAAGCCGCTCATCATGCGCGATCTCGTCATCGTCTGCCCCTCCGCCTCTCCGCTTCTCGCGCTGGATCTCGAAACGGGCGCGGCAAAATGGACCTTCGCGCCGCCCGAGGGAGTCTGGGAGCGCGCCTTCGCCGGCGACGGCGAACGCGTCTTCATCGGCGTGAAAGACAAAACCATCGCCGCGCTCGACGTTTCAAACGGCAAAGTCGTCTGGCAAAAAGATTTGGGGATCAACACGCAGGTCCCGCCGCTGGTGAGCGATGGAGTCATCTACGTCCCAACCGCCTTCGTCGGACCCGAACTCACGCCCGACCAACACGGTCGCGCCAAACTCTTCGCGCTCGACGCGGAAACGGGCGACGAACTCTGGGTCTTCGAAAGCGACAACTACATCCTGCAAACCCCCGCCCGCTTTGGCGATGCGCTCTACCTCGGCGGCAACTTCTACGATCCGCGTCCCATTGACGAAGGCGGTCACACCCGCATCTACGCGTTGAACCTCTCGGACGGTTTGCCGCGCTGGACGTACGAATCCGAAGACGGCTTTCCCAAACGTTTATACGCCACGCAAGATACGGTGGTCTTTGTCGCCTATCAGGATTTCATGAACGGCGTGGACTCCAAAACCGGCGAACTGCGCTGGCGCTTCGACACAGGCAACTGGACGCCCTCCTTCCTCGGCGACGGGAACGCCGTCTATTTCAGTTCCGCAAACACCCAGGTCTTCGCCGTGAATGCCGACACAGGCGAAACGATCTGGCAATTCAACATCCCCGAAGGCACATTCAACTACCTGCTCGACGCCCCCCTCCTGCTCGAAGGCAGACTCTACTTCCTCACCCAGCAAGGCGACTTCTTCGCGCTGGACGCGGCGAGCGGCGAACTGCTTTGGCAGACCGCGACCGATGTCTCCACCGCGCGGACAAGTCCCGCCATTGGCAATGGCTGGCTGGTGATCGGCGATATCGAGGGGAAATTGTACGCGTATAAGTAATGCTTTGCACCGCGACATTCATGCCGCCCTTGCGAAACAAATTTCGCGGTACAAAACCACAGAGGCAATCACTTTGAAAATGATTGCCTCTTCTCGCTTTCATTCCCGAAACATCAGGCTACTTCTTCTTCCCTGCAAGGATCAGCGGTCCATTGCGGTTGCCCTCGGTGATGTCGAACGCCCAGCCGGGTGACATGCGGTTGTTGCGCAGACGCGCCCGCAACTTGGAATTCGCCCAGTCGAAGTCGCCCTTGCCCGGTTCGCTCTCGCCCAGGATCGAAACACCCGGAGGCGACTCGAGCGAATCCGCGCCGGTCAGAATGCCTTCATACGTGGACAAATCCATCTGATGCGCCGAGTTCTCGCTCGCCGCGAAGTGACAGCCC
>JAANMU010001630.1_pt1 | contig 19604 bp, 19 predicted proteins | sample 7279701 | NCBI WGS metagenome assembly JAANMU01 (sample SAMN14094539, study PRJNA606508) | bioreactor metagenome | isolation source: A lab-scale SPAN reactor treating ammonium-rich wastewater day 57 | place: Ireland: Galway | collected 2017-03-13 | reverse complement strand
GCTCAACCGTCGCGGTTATGGTTACCGCAATTTCAATTCCTTTCGTCTACACGTTTTGGTCGCTTTTGACCCGATTTCCCGTTAAAAACGGGAGAGCCCAAATTACCCAATCATCCAACGACCCATCCAAGCCCATTTTTCCGGCGCATTCTCCCATAGGACTACAGAGGGGGTGGGGAAATTGGACAAACCCACTTGATTTTTCCTTTGAAAAGCGTATAATGTGGGAAGAAGTGGTAGAAAGTGGTAGAAAACAGCAGGACGCCGGTCGCCCCGGCGTTCGTCCATTAAAAGGCATTATAGCACAAATGTTCTTGGGTCAGTTCCAGCACACGCTCGATGACAAGGGTCGCCTGATGGTGCCGGCGCGTTATCGCGACCTGCTGGCGGCTGGCGCCTACGTTACACAGGGCTTCGACAGATGCCTGATGGTGATGACGGAGCCGCACTTCAATGAAGTGTACGCGATGCTCAACGGCTTGAACACGGCGGACCAATCGGCTCGCATGTTGCGCCGCCTGATCCTTTCGACCGCATACCAGGTCGAAGTGGACAAGGTCGGGCGCATCCTCGTCCCTCAGAACCTGCGCGAATTCCTCGGCGTGACGAACGGCGAACTCATCGTGGCGGGACAGGGGGAATACTTCGAAGTATGGACGCCCGCCGAATGGAAAACCCAAATGGACAACCTTCAGGACGTGGAAGCCAACGCCCAGCGCTTCGCCACGCTCAATCTGTCAAAGAACACTTCGTAGGGCGCGACCCTCGCGGTCGCCCTTTTGGGAATAACCACAAAGGTTATTCCTACAAACATGAACGACTCGCCGCACCGACCCGTACTTTACAAAGAGATTATACACGCGTTGCAACCCAGGCGAGGCGGGCGTTACGTGGATGGGACATTGGGCGCGGGCGGACATGCCCGCGGCATTTTGGAGGCGTGTGCGCCAGATGGGCAATTGCTGGGTCTCGATGTGGATCCGCAGGCGTTGGCGGTCGCTCGTAAGACCTTGGCTCCTTACGAACACCGCATCCATCTGGCGCAAGCCTCCTACACGACTCTATCCGCGCAGATGAAGCGACTCGGCTGGGATCAGGTGGACGGCATCCTACTCGACCTGGGCGCATCCTCCATGCAGTTCGATACGCCCGAACGCGGTTTTTCGTTCATGCAGGACGCCCCGCTCGACATGCGCTTTGGTCCCTCCGTCCCGCAGACCGCCGACGATCTGGTGAACAAGTTATCGGAACGGGAACTGGCTGACTTGATCTACAGATACGGCGAGGAACGGGACGCCCGCCGCATCGCGCGCGCCATCGTCCACGCGAGACCGCTTCACACCACCCGCGAACTGGTCGCTGTGATAGAAGCCGCCTCTCCCCGACACGGCAAACGCGTCCATCCCGCGACCCGGACGTTCCAAGCCCTCCGCATCGCGGTCAACGACGAACTGGCTTCGGTGGAGGCGGCGCTTCCGCAGGCGGCGGCAAGCCTGAGGTCCGCCGGAAGACTCGCAGTGATCTCCTTCCACTCGCTGGAGGACCGCATCGTCAAGGACTTCTTCCGCGAACAGAGCCGGGACCTCGTCAACCCGCCCTACGAAAGAATCTACGAGGTCGAGCGCAAGGCAACGCTGAAAGAGGTGAACCGAAAACCCATCACGCCCTCGGACGAAGAGATCAAAGACAATCCGAGAGCGCGCAGTGCGAAACTTCGCATTGCAGAGAAACTGTAGCGCCGAATTCATTCGGCATTGCGCGACCAATCGCCCAAATAGAAGGTCGTCATGCAGGCAACCAGATTCATCCATGCTTACAAACAGGCTCCCTGGCGCGTGCAACGCCAGTATGTCGGCGCGTTCCTGCTTGCCGTGATCGCGCCTGCCCTGGTCGCCGCGTTATACCTCGACCTTTCCGCGCGCACGGCGCTTGCAGGACGCGAGATACAGGAACTGGAGATCGAAATCGCCTCGCTTCGACGCTCCAACGCCGACCTGCAAACCGAACTCGCCAACCTGACCTCCTCCGCCGTAATGCAGCGCCGCGCGCTCGAACTGGGATACCGCCCCGTTCAGCCCGGCGAACTCGATTACGTCTTCGTGCCGGGATACGCTCCGCCCGAACCGACCATCCTGCTCGCGGCTGTGGATGCGACCTTCCGTCCCCATACGCTTCCCGAGGAATATTCGCAATCCCTGCTCGAGTGGCTGGACGAACGCTTCCAATTCACGGGAGGCTTGCCGTGAGACAGCAATATGCCATCCGTTCCCTGATGATCGTCGCCGGGCTCGTCGTCTTGGGCATTGCCGTCCTCGCGCAGATGATCCGCATCCAGAACAGCGAACAGGCAAAGATATTCCTCTCGCAGGGCGATCTGTATGCGGGCGAGTTCCGCACCTTCTACCCGGAGCGCGGCGAGATCTACGATCGCAACGGTCATTTGCTGGCGGGCAACCGCACGGTCTACGAGGTGGGCGTGAGCCTGGGCGAGATGAAGGACGTGGATGCTTTGGCTTACGTCCTGGGCACTTACCTGGACATGACCTTCGAGGAAGTCCGCGAGAAACTCCTCAATTCCCCCGAATCCTGGACGTATGTCGTCGTCAAGGATTTCGTGGATGCGAACACAGTCGCCGCGTTGCAGGAGGTGGTGAAACAACTGGAGGACGCGGACGACGATCGCCTGGACGGACTTGGATTCAAACCGCACTTCCAGCGCAGTTACCCCGAAAAGACCCTCGCCTCGAACGTGCTCGGGTTCGTGGCGCGCGATGGGCGCGGATACTTCGGCGTCGAGGAGAAATATAACGACCTGCTGGCGGGCAACCCCGTGCAAATGTGGGTGCCGCGCGACCCCAACAAAGCCACCGAGATCCCCAAAGTCCCGGACGGCACGACGCTCGTCCTCACCATCCACCGCGACCTTCAGGCAAAGGTCGAGAGTCTCCTCGATGAATCGCTCGTCGAATATGGCGCGAAGAACGGAACGATCATCGTGATGGACCCGAAGACCGGCGAGATCCTTGCCATGGCGTCCACCCCGCGCATAGACCTGAACAACTACACGGATTACTTCCTCGTTTACGACAACGGCAGTCAGTACAACCGGGCGATCGGCTCGGCGTACGAGGCGGGGTCGGTCGTCAAGGTGTTGACCATGGCTGCCGCGCTGGACGCCGGCACAGTGACCCCCAACACCACCTACATTGACACTGGTTCGATCAACGTGGGCGGCATCACCCTCCGCAACTGGGACCGCCAGCCCTGGGGACAACGCGACATGACCGAATGTCTGCGCTATTCCCTGAACGTCTGCCTGGCGTGGGTCGCCACCCAGATGGGCTCGCCGACCTTCTATTCCTACATGGATCGTTTCGGTCTGGGGCATCGCACGGGCGTGGACCTTGCCGACGAAGCGATGGGCAGGCTCAAGGTCCCGGGCGATTCGGACTGGTATCCCGTTGACCTCGGCACGAACGCCTTCGGGCAGGGAGTCACGGTCACGCCCCTGCAATTGATGATGGCTGCTTCCGCGATCGCAAACGAAGGACAGATGGTCACGCCGCACGTGTTGTACGCCATGCTCCGCGACGGGCATCAATATAACGTGCCGTCGCAATACGCCGGTTCGCCCATCACCGCGCAAACGGCGCGCACGCTCACCGAAATGCTGGCGGTCTCGCTCGAAGGCGAATCGTCCGCCGCGCTCGTGCCGGGCTATCGCGTGGCGGGCAAGACAGGCACCGCGCAGATCCCCACGCCCAACGGTTACGACCCCAACCACACCAACGTCTCCTTCATCGGCTGGGGTCCCGTGGACGACCCGCGCTTTATGGTCTACATCTGGCTCCAGGAACCCACGACCTCCATCTGGAGTTCGCAAACCACCGCGCCCGTTTTCTCGAAGGTCGCCGAACAAACCGTCATCATGCTCAACATCCCGCCGGACGTCGTTCGCGCCCAATACGGATCACGTTAATGCTTACGCTCGCCGACGCGCTCGAAGCCCTCACCTCTTTTCGTCCGCCAGCCGCTACGGTGATCACCGAAGCCGTGATCGACTCGCGCCAGACCATCCCCGGCTCGCTCTTTGTCGCCATCCCCGGCGAAAATACGGACGGACACGATTTTCTCCCCGAAGCGTTCCGGCGCGGGGCTTCCTTCGCTTTGATCCAACGCGACGTGGACGCCTCTTTCCGGACCCTCGAGCTGCGCGCGGTCTCCTCAGCCGACTCCTGGCTGGGAGTTGACCTCACGCCCCCCCTGTGCCTGCGCGTGGACAACACCGTCGCCGCGCTGCAACAGATCGCGCGGTTCTGGCGCCGCAAACTGGACCTGCGCGTGATCGGCATTACGGGAAGCGTCGGCAAATCCACCACAAAGGAAATGGTCGCCCAGGTTCTCAGCACGCGTTACCGCACGCTCAAAAGCCCGGGCAACCTGAACAACGAGATCGGCCTGCCCCTCACCGTGACGCGCCTGAGCGACGGTCATCAACGCGCCGTGATGGAAATGGGATTCTACGTCCCCGGCGAGATCGCCTTTCTGTGCGACATCGCCCTGCCCCAGGTCGGCGTGGTGACGAACGTCGGGACCGTTCACGCCGAACGCGCCGGTTCGCAGGAAGCCATCGCGCGCGGCAAAGCGGAATTGGTCCAGGCGTTGCCCCCGGCTCCGGAGGGCGTGGCAATCCTCAACTTCGACGATCCGTGGGTCCGCAAAATGGAGGAGAAGACAAAGGCGCGCGTCTTCTTCTATGGCTTGTCCCCCGAAGCGCATCTCTGGGCGGACCGCGTCGAGGGGCTCGGTCTGGAAGGCATCCGCTTTCGGATGCACTACCAGGGCGAGACCCTGCACGTGAAGATCCCGTTGATCGGACGCCATTCCGTCCATACCGCATTGCGCGCTTCGGCGGTCGGGCTGGTGGAGGGCATGAACTGGCAGGAGATCCTCGAAGGTTTGAGCCAGGGACATACACAGTTGCGTCTCGCCGCGGTGCGCAGCGAAGGCGGCGCGCTCCTGTTGGACGATACGTATAACGCTTCGCCCGAATCCATGCTCGCCGCGCTCAACCTGCTCGACGAACTGGAGGGACGCAAGGTGGCTGTGCTGGGCGACATGCTCGAACTCGGTCCCTACGAACGCGGCGGACACGAGATGGTCGGCTTGCGCGCCGGGCAGATGGTGGACGTTTTGCTCACGCTGGGCGAACGCGCGCGCATCATTGCCGAAGCCGCGCGCCGCATCACCGGGAAAAGGAAGATCATTTTGGAGTTCGGAGAACTGGAACCGCTGGCGGAATGGCTGAAGGCAAACCTGACGAAGAACGACGTGGTCCTGATCAAAGGCTCGCACGGGCTTCGCATGGATCGCATCACCAGCCTCCTGGAGGTGCGCTCGTGACCCAGAATAACGCTTTTGTGCTGGGGCTTGCCATGTTCTCCTTTGTGATGACCGTGATCTGGGGGACGCCCCTTTTGCGCGTGCTGCGGCATTTCAAGGTCGGCAAGATCATCCGCGTGGAGGAGCCGGATCGGCATCGCGTGAAGATGGGGACGCCCACGATGGGCGGCGTAATGTTCATCATTCCCGTCCTTCTGCTGACGGGTCTGCTCAACGCCGCGAACTTCATCGGTTTGGACATCATCGGGACCTCGATCCTGGTGCCGCTGATCGTCCTCGTGGCGTACGGCGTTCTCGGCGCCATTGACGATTGGGAGGGCGTGCGCGGCAAACGGCGCGGCGAAGGCATGTCGGCGCGGACGAAATTCGCCGCGCAGGTGGTCCTGGCTCTCGGCACCGCCTACGTGTTGAAATACCTGCTGGACGTGCCGGACATGATCCTGCCGGGCGTTCCGGGCGAGATCGAATTGGGCTGGTGGTACGTTCCCATTGCGGCGTTCATCATCGTGAGCGAATCGAACGCCGTCAACTTCACGGACGGGCTGGACGGGCTGGCCGGGTTGATCTCGGCGACCGCCTTCGCCGCGTTCGGCGGCATCGCCCTCCTGCAGGGACAGATCTTCCTGGCTCGCTTCTGCTTTACGATCGTCGGCGCGTTGTTCGGTTTCCTGTGGTTCAACGTGCATCCCGCCGAGTTGATCATGGGCGACACCGGCTCCCTTTCGCTGGGAGCGACGCTGGCGGTCGTAGCCCTGATGACGGGACAGTGGCCCCTCCTGCTCGTGATCGCCATCATCCCGTTGAGCGAAGCGTTGAGCGTCGTGATCCAGATCGGCTATTTCAAGTTGACGAAGGGCAAACGCTTCTTCAAGATGGCGCCCATCCACCTGCACTTCGAACTGCTCGGCTGGAGCGAGACCCAGGTCGTGCAGCGTTTCTGGCTGATCGCCCTGCTGGCGGGCATGGTCGGCATTGGGCTGGCTTTGGTGTGACGGTTGACGTAACGCGACATTCACGTCGCTTGCTGTTTTGCGGAATAAATTTCGCATTACGAAGTATTGGCGAATTATGAAAACGAACTGGAACGGCAAACGCGTTTTGATCCTCGGAGCCGCGCGGCAGGGCTTGGCTTTGGCGCGCTGGCTTTCGGTTCACGGCGCGCGCGTCACCTTGAGCGATGCGCGCGGCGGAGACGAACTGCGCGCGGCGCGTGAATCGCTGGCGGAGTTTGGGATTCAGTGGGCTTTGGGCGGGCATCCGCTGGAACTGCTGGATTCGACCGACGCGCTTTGCCTTTCCGGCGGGATCCCGCTCACGCTTCCCATTGTGGTCGAAGCCGTCAAACGAGACATTCCTCTCTCGAACGATTCGCAGATCTTCATGGAAACGGCTCCATGCAGGACCATTGGCGTCACCGGTTCGGCGGGCAAGACGACGACCACGACGCTCGTCGGGAACATGGCGAAACTCGCTTATGGCGACAAGGCTTACGTGGGCGGCAACATCGGCGATCCCTTGTTGAATTACGTTGACGAAATGAAGCCCGAAGACATCGCCGTCCTCGAACTCTCATCCTTTCAGTTGGACCAGATGACCCTCTCGCCGAACGTCGCCGCGCTCTTGAACGTCACGCCGAACCATTTGGATCGTCACGGCACGATGGAGGCATATACCGCCGTGAAGGCGCGCATTCTGGAATTCCAATCGAAGGAGGACGCGGCGGTCCTCGGGCGCGACGATAAGGGCGCATGGAGTTTGCGCGATAAGGTGAAGGGAAAGTTGTTCGCGTTCAGCACGAGCGAACTCGACGAGGGCTTGGACGGCGCGTACCTGCACGATGGACTGCTGAACCTGCGCGACGGGAACGCGTATCTGCCCCTGATCCTGCGCGAGAAGATCCGGTTGCGCGGCGACCATAACGTGCAGAACGTCCTTGCCGCGTTCGCCATCGGTCACGCGGCCGGGTTTCCCCTGGATGTCATGCTCGAAGCGGCGGAGGATTTCCACGGCGTGCCGCATCGTTTGGAATTCGTCCGCGAGTTGAACGGCGCGCGCTGGTACAACGATTCGATCGCCACCGCGCCCGAGCGGAGCATGGCGGCGATCCGTTCGTTCGAGGAGCCGATCGTATTGCTGCTCGGCGGGCGCGACAAGGATCTTCCGTGGGAGGCGTTGATCCGACTCGTGAACGAACGCGTGGATCATCTCGTGTTGTTCGGCGAGGCGGCGGAAAAGATCGAGAAAACCGCGGCAGGCATCGGGTTGGGAGAGAGGCGTTTTTCGGTCACGCGCGTGAATGGTTTGCATGAGGCGGTGCGGGCTGCCGCGCAGATCGCCGAGCCGGGCGATGTCGTCCTGCTTTCGCCGGGCGGCACGAGTTTCGATGAATTCAAGGATTTCGAGGAACGCGGAGAAAGGTTTGTGAAATGGGCGCTGGAACTTTCGTAAACGATCGCACCTCCCTTCCCCGCTCCGCAGCCCGCAGGCGCGGCGTGGATGTGCCGCTGCTGTTGGCGGTGGTCGCATTGCTCGTGTTCGGGCTGGTCATGCTGTATTCCGCGTCGTTCGATTTTTCCTTCAAGGAATACGGCACGGCGACCTACATGTTCAACCGCCAGGCGAGGTGGCTTGGGCTGGGCGTTCTGCTGGCGTTCGCGCTTTCGTTCTTCGATTATCACCGCTGGCGCAAAATGGTTTTGCTCGCCATGCTCGGCGTGATCGCCTTGCTGGTCACGGTGTTGATCGTCAACGAGATTCGCCTGGGCGCTTCGCGGACGTTGTTGAACGGTTCGTATCAACCCTCGGAACTTGCAAAACTGGTCACGGTCATTTACCTTTCGGTGTGGCTGTATGCCAAGCGGCAGTTCCTTCACGACGTGACCATCGGCTTGATCCCTCTCGGCGTCATCCTCGGGATCATCGGCGGTCTGATCTACCTTCAACCGGACCTGAGCGCGGTCGGCACGGTGTTGATCCTGGGCGGGCTGCTGTTCTTCCTGGCGGGCGCGGACATACGGCAGATCGTCCTGCTGTTGATCCTTGCGGTCGTCATGGCGTGGATCGTGGTGCAGTTCAGCGAGACGGGACAGGACCGCGTGGACAAGTTCATCGCCGGTTTGCAGGACCCGACCAACGCCTCGTATCACGTCCGCCGTTCCTTCGAGGCGATCATCAAGGGCGGCGTGTTCGGCGTGGGAGTGGGGCAGGCGGACACCAAATTGACGGGTCTGCCCTTCGCGCCCACCGACAGTATCTTCGCGGTGGTGGCGGAGGAACTGGGCTTGTTCGGCGCCTTTATTCTCATGTGCCTGTACGGCGCGCTGGTCTGGCGCGGGCTGGTGATCGCGCGCCGCGCGCCGGATATGCTCGGGACGCTTCTCGCTTCCGGCATGGCTTTTTGGATCGGCATCGAAGCGCTGATCAACATGTCGGTGATGGTTGGGCTGATGCCCTTCGCGGGGAATGCCCTTCCGTTCATCAGCGCGGGCGGTTCGAACCTGGTTTCGACCCTGTGCGCCATCGGCATTATGTTGAACATTTCACGGCAGAGCGGCGACCATGCGCGGCTCGAAGAAGACGAATGGAGGTCTTTCGGTGCGGTTGTTGATTTGCGCCGGAGGAACGGGAGGCGGAGTGTATCCCGCGCTCGCCGTCCTCAGCGCGGTAACGGCTAAAGTCCGGGACGTTGATACGCTGTGGGTGGGCGGCGAGGGAGGCATGGAGGCGGCGCTGGTGAAACGCCAGGGCGTCACCTTCAAGAGCATCCCTGCCGCCGGTCTGCACGGCGTCGGGCTGTCCAGATTGCCGCGCAACTTCTTCACCATGGCGCGCGGCGTCCTTGCTGCACGGAACATTTTGAAGGAGTTCAAACCGGACGTACTCTTCTTCACCGGCGGTTACGTGGCTGTGCCGATGGCGGTCGCCGGGCGTTCCATTCCGAGCCTGCTGTACGTGCCGGACATCGAACCGGGCATGGCGTTGAAATCGCTGGCCGGATTCTCCGATGCGATCGCTGTCACGACCGAGGGATCGCAGAGGTACTTTAATAAACCAGTATTCCAGACCGGGTATCCGCTTCGCGCGGACCTCGCGCTTTGGGACCGCCAGACAGCCCATCGCCACCTCGGCCTCTCCGGCGAACTGCCCGTCCTGCTGGTCGTCGGCGGGAGCAAGGGCGCGCGTTCGATCAACCAGGCTGTGTTGAACCACGCGCGCGCGCTGCTCGAAAGGTTCGAGGTCGTCCACCTCTCCGGCGAGCCGGATTGGGCCCGCGTCAAACATCACCGCGAGCAGCTGCCGGTGGAACTTGCCGCCCGCTACCACGCCATGCCCTATCTTCACGAGATGGGCGCGGCGCTGGCTTCGGCGGACCTGGTCATATCACGCGCCGGCGCGTCGTGCCTGGGAGAATATCCCCTTTTCGGCCTGCCCGCCGTCCTGGTCCCCTACCCGCACGCGTGGCGTTACCAGAAGGTGAACGCGGATTACCTGACCAACCGCGGCGCGGCGGTCATGGTGGAGGACCAGGTGCTGGACGCCGAACTGATGAACACGTTGAATGTCCTTATGAACAACCCGAACAAATTGCAAGCCATGCGCGCCGCCATGTTCGAACTATCCCATCCGCGCGCCGCGGAGAAGATCGCCGACATGCTGGTCGAACTGGCAGGAGAGTAAAGCCCATGATGAGCATTGTGTATGTCTTTTGGATGTACGTCATCCTGTTCGCCGTGATCGGCGCGATGCGCGGCTGGGCGAAGGAACTGCTGGTCGCCTTCAGCGTGATCCTCTCCCTGGCGTTGAACCACGTTCTTCGCAGATATATCCCCATCGCCCGCGACCTCGGGGAGACCGATCCCTCCCTGTTCTGGGTGCGGACGCTCATTCTGCTGGTGCTGGTCTATTTCGGGTATCAGACCGTCGTGAGCATTCCGCATCTCGCCTCGCGCGCGGCGCGCGAAAGATTGCAGGATACGCTCTTCGGCGCGATCCTGGGCGGTTTCAACGGGTACCTCATCGCAGGCACGATCCTGTATTACATCAGCGTCGCCGATTATCCGTTCCAGGACGTTATCTCCAAACCCGCCGATCCCAACGTGCTGCAGGCTGTCAACCAGATGATGCTCTACATGCCTCCGCAATTGCTGGGCGAACCCGCCATCTACTTTGCCATCATCCTCGCGTTCGTGTTCGTACTGGTTGTGTATATCTGATTTTTATCGCGCTGAACGGAGAGTCCTTCGTCTGCGAGTTTCGCAACGAGCGCGCGACCCTCCACCCAGGACGAGGCACAATATTGGAGAGCGGCGTAGACGAAGCGCCATTACAAACAAACTGACAAACGAAGAGACCGACAAACTAACATGACACACGTCCATTTCATCGGCATCGGGGGAAGCGGTCTTTCCGCCATCGCCCGCCTCCTGCTGGAGAGCGGATACGAGGTGAGCGGCTCTGACCGCGCGCTAACTCCCTTTGCCGAAGAGATCCGCAAGGCGGGCGCGAGCGTGTACGTCGGTCATCATCCGCGCAACATTGCCGGGGCGGATTGGGTGGTGAGATCCTCCGCAGTGACGGACGACAACCCCGAGGTCCAGGCGGCGAAGCGGGCGGGAATCCCCGTCTACAAGCGCGCCGACCTCCTCGGTCAATTGATGGAGAACAAGACCGGCATCGCCATCGCCGGCACGCACGGCAAGACGACCACCACCGCCATGACCGCCTGGGTTCTGCATCAACTCGGACGCGACCCTTCGTTCATTGTGGGCGGCGTGATGAACGACCTCGGCGTCAACGCGCGCGCGGGCAAAAGCAAACTGTTCGTGATCGAAGCCGACGAATACGATTACATGTTCCTCGGGCTCAAACCGCAGATTGCCGTGGTCACCAGCCTCGAACACGACCACCCCGACCTCTTCCCGACGCTCGAATCCATGTACATGGCTTTCGAAAAGTTCGTGGACCTGCTTCCCGAGGATGGGACGCTGATCGTGTGCGCCGAGGACGCAGGCGCCTCCGCCCTGATCCCGCACGTGCGCAAGAGCGGGAGGAGCGTGATCTCCTACGGCATGCAAGGCGACATGACGATCAATACCCCGCTTTGGGTGCAGGCTCGCGACATTCATCCCAACCGGCGCGGCGGCTTCGATTTCACGGTCATGTCCAACATCGAAAGCAAAACCTCCGTCTCCGTGAAAGTTTCCCTGCAAACGCCGGGCAGGCACAACGTACGCAACGCGCTGGCGGCGCTGGCGATCGTCAGCGTTCTGGGCTTGTCCCGCAAAAAGGCGGCGGAGGCGCTCGGCGCGTTCACCGGCACGGGCAGGCGCTTCCAACTGCGCGGCGAAGCGGGCGGCGTCAGCGTCTTCGACGATTACGCCCACCACCCCACCGAGATCAAAGCCACGCTCGCCGGGGCGCGGGCGCGTTACCCCGACCGGCGCATCTGGGCGGTCTGGCAGCCGCACACCTACTCGCGCACGCAAACCCTCTTCCTCGAATTCTCGCGCGCCTTCAAGGACGCGAACGAGGTCATCGTGACGGAGGTCTACGCGGCGCGCGAACCGAAACAGGACTTCACCTCGGCGGAGATCGTCAGCGCCATGCCTCACCTCTCGGCGCGCTACCTCGCAACGCTGCCCGAAGTCTCGAAGTACCTCATCGAGAACCTGCAGCCCGGCGACGTCCTCGTCGTGATGTCCGCCGGGGATGCAGACCAGGTCAGCGCGGACGTTCTCAAAGGATTGCAGGAAAGGCAGGCGCACAATGCTTGATGAAAAGACGGGAACGCTTCGGACTCACCCAAGCCTGCTCCCGCTGCGAACGGCTTTGATCCTCGCTGAAAGGGAATCCCCGTCCCGCCCGCGCCGCGTGGATCCGGACGAGAGACTCGCCATGCAATTGATCGCGCGGATGCAAGCCCGCTACAAACGGACGCATCCGTGGATAGAAGAACGCCCGAAGACCTACGCGTAGGGCGCCCTTCTAAAAGCGTCGAGAAGTTGATAGAGAAATCATGTGAAAAGGAAGAGTAAAAGGAACATGGTCGTTGCGGCAAAACCCATAGACGCGTTACGCGCAAAATTCGGCGACAAGGTGAAGGAAAACGTCCTGCTTGCGCCGTATACCTCCGCGCGCATCGGCGGTCCTGCGGATATTTTCATCACAGCCGAAACCTCCGCCGAACTGGCGCGCGTCGTCAAGTGGTTGTGGAGGAACGGGATGCCGTTCACGTTGTTGGGCGGCGGCTCGAACGTTCTCGTCAGCGACCGCGGCGCGCGCGGCGTGGTGGTCCTCAACCGCTCGAAGGGAGTCAAATTCCATTTGGGCGAGCAGCCGTCCGTTAGGGCAGAATCGGGAGTCGTCTTCAGCAATCTTGCCAACCGCTGCGCGTCCAAAGGTCTCGCCGGGCTCGAATGGGCGGCGGCGGTTCCCGGCACGATCGGCGGCGCGGTGTACGGCAACGCCGGCGCGTTCGACGGCGACGCGGCTGGAAGTTTGATCCGCGCCGAATTGTTGACCGAAAACGGCGAGGAGGTTTTCACGGTCGGGCAAATGGGTTACGGATACCGCACCAGCGTATTGAAACGCGGCGAGGTAAAGGCGGTGGTACTTTCGGCTGAGTTTGCGTTAAAAAATTCGTCCAAAGAGGAAGCGACCGTTAAAATCCAGCAATTCAGCGCGCACCGCAAAGCGACCCAGCCTCCCGGCGCGAGCATGGGTTCCATGTTCAAGAATCCGCCCGGCGATTACGCGGGCAGGTTGATCGAAGAGGCGGGGTTGAAGGGAGTCCGCATCGGCAACGCCGAGATCAGCCCTGTGCATGGAAACTTCTTCATCAATCACGCGAACACAAAAGCGAACGACATTCGCGCCCTGATCCAACTGGCGCAAAAAACCGTGAAAGAGAAACTGGGCGTCGAGTTGGAATTGGAGATCGAGTTGATCGGAGAATGGTAAATAAATAACGTCATTACGAGGAGGGCGCAGCCCGACGAAGCAATCCCCAACACGACGGCGGAGATTGCTTCGCCACTCGCTACGCCCGGGTTCGCAACGACAGAATGATTATGACAGAAAACAAACTTCACGTGGCAGTACTATTCGGCGGGCGTTCCGGCGAGCATGAAGTCTCGCTCATGTCCGCGCGTTCCGTACTGTCTGTGCTGGACCCGGCAAAATACGAAGTGACCCAGATCGGCATCACGCACGAAGGCACCTGGCTGACCGGAGAGAATGTGCTGCAAAAGTTCGAGAGCGGCAAAACGGAGGGCTTGCTCCCCGCCATTCTCTCCCCCGACCCGTCCGAACGAGGCGTCTACGTCTTCGAAGGCTTTTCGGGACTCCGCAAATGGGCGGACGTTGACGTTTACTTCCCGGTCCTGCACGGCACCTTTGGCGAGGACGGCACGATCCAGGGATTGTTCGAATTGGCGGACGTGGCTTACGTGGGCGCGGGCGTCGTCGGTTCCGCGGTCGGCATGGACAAGGGCGTCTTCAAGGACGTGATGATCGCCAACAACATCCCCATTGTGGATACGCTGGTCGTCCCGCGCGCCGAGATCGAAAAGGATATGCTGGCTGTCATCGAAAAAGCCGAACGCCTCGGCGAATATCCGCTCTTCACCAAACCCGCCAACCTCGGTTCCTCGGTCGGCGTGACCAAATGCAACAACCGCTCCGATCTGCAGGAGGGTTTGATGGAAGCCGCCTCGTTCGACCGCCGCGTGCTGATCCAAAAGGGGATCAGGAACGCGCGCGAGATCGAGGTCAGTGTGCTGGGCAACGACGAACCGATCGCCTCGGTCTGCGGCGAGATATTGCCGAGCCGCGAATTCTATTCGTACGAATCGAAATACATTGACGGCACGTCCGGTCTCGTCATCCCCGCGCCGCTCTCCGTGGAAACCTCCGAACGGATCCGTGAATACGCCGTGCGCGCCTACAAAGCCATTGATTGCGCCGGCCTGGCGCGCGTGGATTTCTTCGTCGAAAAGGACACCGACCGGGTCCATTTGAACGAGTTGAACACCATCCCCGGCTTCACCAGGATCAGCATGTATCCCAAACTCTGGGAAGCCAGCGGACTGCCCTACGCCAAACTCGTTGACCGGTTGATCGAACTTGCCATGCAACGCAAGGCGGAACGCGACCGCACCTCGCACACCTATCGGAGGCGCCCGTGAACGACAGAAAGGAATTCACCCGCGCCGAACTCGTCCGCCTGCGCCGCGAAAGGGAGCGCGAGGAACAATTGCGACGCGCCTCGAAAGTGGTTACGCGTTCCGTTCCCGCTGCGCCGCGCGCCCGTCGGAACGATCCCCAACCCGTCCGCAAGCCCTCGCGCGCGAAAGGCGCCCGCCGCCGCTTCCAGATCGCATTGCCGCACGCGCCGCGCGTCGCTGCGCGCGCCGTCAGCCTTCCCCGTCCGCGCCTGGGCTGGAGGCTGCTCTCCTTTGCGTTTGCCGCCCTCCTCGCAACCGCGCTTTACCTTGCCTTCAACCGTCCCGAACTGCGCGTGACCCAGGCGCAATTGACCGGCAACCAAATGCTTTCGCAGGCGGAGGTGGATGCCGCGCTGAACGTTTCGGGACAGCCCATCTTCCTGCTCACCCCCTCGGAACTGGAGACCCGCCTCCGCCTCAACTACCCGGAACTTGTCTCCGTCCGAGTGACCGTATCCCTGCCCAATCTTGTCTCTGTCCACGTGACCGAGCGGCAGCCCGTCGTCCGCTGGGAGCAGGGAGGCGGCTATACGTGGATCGCGGAGGACGGCGTCGCTTTTCGTCCGCGCGGCGAGATGGGAGAGCTGATCTCCGTTTTGGCGCTCTCAGCCCCGCCCGTCGAAGGAATCGCATCGTCGCCCGATCCGTTGACTCCCGCGCCGTTCATTTCGGCGGATATGGTGCAGGCGTTGAAAGGTTTGGCGAAATACGTTCCGCCCGGCGCGACGATCCTCTACGAAAAGGGAAACGGCTTCGGCTGGAACGACCCGCGCGGCTGGCGCGTCCATTTTGGATCGAGCGCGCGCGATATCGAACTAAAGATGCGCGTGTACGAAGCGCTGGTCAACTCGTTGACGCAGAAGGGCATCCGCCCGGCGTTGATCAACGTGATGTACCCGAGCGCGCCGTATTACAGGCTGACGCAATAGGAAAAGGAATGTCATTCTGAGGGAGCGAAGCGACCGAAGAATCTCCAACATCGTGAGAGAGACTCTTCGCCTTCGGCTCAGAGTGACATACATGAGAATTTATGGAAGAGATCATCGTAGGCATAGACGTAGGCACGACCAAGGTCTGCACGCTGGTGGGACGCGTGGAGGACGATAAATCCATCCGCATCCTCGGCGTCGGCATCGAACCTTCCGAGGGCGTCAAGAAGGGCGTCATCGTGGACCTGGGCGCGGCTTCGCAGGCGATCACGCGTTCGGTGAAGAAAGCCGAATCCACTTCGGGACTCGAGATCACCTCCGCGTTGGTGAGTCTCGCGGGGGCGCACGTCGCCTCGGTGAACAGCCGCGGGGCAACGGCGGTGAACGGGAACGTCATCGAACAATACGACATCGAACACGCCCTCGAACAGGCGCAGGCGGTCGCCATCCCGTACGACCGCGAGATCATCCACGTCATCCAGCGCGGCTTCTCGGTGGACGGGCAGGACGGCATCCGCAACCCGAAAGGGATGCACGGCTACCGTCTCGAAGTGGAGGCGCACATCATCACCGCCTCCGCCGCGACGGTGGACAACCTGCGTCAATGTGTGGGCGCGGCGGGCGTCGAAGTCCAGCAATTTGTGTTGAACCCGCTCGCCTCAGGCGAGGCGGTATTGACCGAACAGGAGCGCCAGATGGGCGTGGCGGTCTGCGACATCGGCGGCGGCACGACGGACCTGGCGATTTACGTGAACGGCGACGTGTGGCACACGATGGTGCTGGCGGTCGGCGGGAATCACGTCACACAGGACATCGCGCACGGCTTGCGTCTTGCCTTCGCCCAGGCGGAGGACGTGAAGAAACAACAGGGACATGCCGTGCGCGCCGAGGTCGGCGCGGAGGAATATTTCTCCATCCGCCCGTTCGGCGAGGACCGCCCTGTGCTGATCAACCGCAAGGAACTCGCGCACATCATCGAAGCGCGCGTGGAGGAGATCTTTTCGCTGACGTTGCAGGAGATCAAACGCTCCGGTTACGACGGTCTCTTGCCGGCCGGCATGGTGTTGACCGGCGGCGCGTCCGCATTGCCCGGCATCCGGCGCATCGCCGGCGACGCGCTGGACGTGCCGGTCCGCATCGCGCAACCGGAGAATTTACTGGGTTTGGTTGACCGTTTGAATTCACCCGCATATTCGACCAGTGTGGGTTTGTTGCGATGGCTCATATCCATGCAGGATCACGACCTCAGCATCGGATCTGGGCGCCGCGTGAAAGGAGACAGGCGTATGGGATTGGGTTTCGTCAAGAAGATCATCGGAAGAATATTGCCGTAGCGCTTCGCTACCCCAAAGGGTACGATGTCAGCGCGAGACGATACGTAACATTAAAAAATGACGTTGCAGAATCAAAAGCAAGTATCATAAGACCCAATGTTTGATGGAGGCAGTCATGGACTCGACCAATAGGAACAACGAACAGCAAAAAACAGAGACCTTCGCCCGCATTAAAGTGATCGGCGTGGGAGGCGGCGGCTCGAACGCCGTCAACCGCATGATAGACGAAGGGATTCAAGGCGTCGAATTTATCGTCGCCAACACCGACGCGCAGGCGTTGATGCTGACGAAGGCGACCACGCGCGTCCGCCTGGGCGATAAACTCACGCGCGGGCTCGGCGCGGGCGGCGACCCGGAGGTCGGGCGCAAAGCCGCGGAGGAATCCTCGGACGAACTGTATAACGTGCTGAAAGGCGCGGATATGGTCTTCGTCACTGCGGGCATGGGCGGCGGCACAGGCACCGGCGCGGCGCCCATCGTCGCGCAGATCGCCAGGGAAAGCGGCGCGCTCACCATCGGCGTCGTTACGCGTCCCTTCACCTTCGAAGGCATGCGCCGCATGCAGGCGGCGGACATGGGCATCGGCAAGTTCAAGGAACACGCCGATACGCTGATCGCCATCCCCAACGACCGCCTCCTGCAGATCGCGGACAAACGCGCCTCCCTGCAGGACGCCTTCCGCCTCGCCGACGACGTTTTGCACCAGGGCATCCAGGGCATTTCCGAATTGATCACCACGCCGGGGCTGATCAACCTCGACTTTGCAGACGTACGCGCCATCATGTCCGAGGGCGGCGCGGCGCTCATGGCGGTCGGAACAGGTTCCGGCGATGAAAGAGCGAAGAAAGCCGCCGAGGACGCCATCTCCAGCAAACTGCTCGACATCACCATTGACGGCGCGCGCGGCATCCTCTTCAACGTCACCGGGGGCCCGAACATGACCCTCTTCGAGGTCAACCAGGCGGCGGCGATCATCCGCGAAACGGCTCACCCCGACGTGAATATGATCTTCGGCGCGGTCATTGACCCGAACATGGGCGACGACATCCGCATCACGGTCATCGCCACCGGCTTCGAGCGCAGTTCGATGCCGCGCCGCGCGTTGGAACGCAACACGCGCGAGAACCGGCGCGAACCCACCCTTCCCATGCGTGAGATGGAATCCATTCCGGTTCACGCGGACCTTTCGACTGGCGCGGCGAAGGAGCCGCCCTCCCAACCCCTGATCAACCGCGACGATCTCGACGTGCCGACCTTTTTGCGGAATCGAAGATAACACTCAGCCTGACAGGTTTCCGCGAAAGTCCGATTACCAGTGATCTTTGTCTGTGCATGAACCAATGAAGGATTGGCGCGGATAAAACCCGTCAGGTCTTTACACATACATAATCGGTCAAGTCCAGTTCCTAAGCCGGAGCGGTTCTGCGTGCCTGGGCGAGGCATGCAGAATCGCTCTGTGCGTTTACCCTCTCCGCCTTCGGCGCCTCCCCAAATCCGATGTGGATACCATGATAAATTTCGACTTCTTCTTCGGATTTTGAGGGCGGCTGGGTGGGGGTCTTATGCTAAAATAAAACCGATGAAAGCCAAACTCCCCCAACCCGTTCACGAATCCTATCTCAGGCATCGCAGGCAGGCGGCATGGCAGATCGTCCTGCCCGTCGTGTTGACCGCGCTCATCATCGTGGCGTTGATCGTGCTGGTCAATGTCGCGACCTTCAACCAGGGCGGCGACGTTGCGCGCTGGGCGGCGATCTCCACGATATGGATCGTCGTCCCCGTCATCGCCGCGGGCTTGTTCGTTCTGGTCGCGCTGACAGGGCTGGTCTATCTGATGAAGCGGCTGCTCGACATCACACCGACCTATACCGGCATGGCTCAGGATTACGCCCATAAGATCGCGGGCTACATCCGGCGCGGCGCGGACGCGGTCGTCAGACCGATCTTCCTGATCGAGGAGATCCGCGCCGGCCTCCGCGCGTTCTTCGGAAGGAAGTAACATCGTACATGTCATTCCGAGCGCAGCGAGGAATCCCCGGCGCAGCGGAAGGGATTCTCCGTCGCTCACCTGCACTGCAGCGAACGCAGTGCGGCGCAAGTGTCGCTTCTCAGAATGACATGCAAAGGAATTGACCATGAACAAAAACAAAACACTCCTGTTCGGCGCGATCATCGGCGCAGCCACCGGACTGATCGCGGCATCGTTGCTCAATCGCCGCGCGGAAAAAAGCGGACACGAAATGGCGCTCACCACCGGCGATGGGATGAAACTCGGCATGCTGGTATTCGGGCTGTTGAGGGCGATCGCGAGTTTGGGGGAGGAGAAATAGATCTGGATTGAACCATCTAATAAAGTGTCACACAGATTATTCGAACGCTATTAATCCATTATACAGCAACTTGCGGACTGTCAAGGTGCTTCGAGGTGTTCAGCCTGTGTAGGGTTTGCAAAAGTAGCATGACTGTCTTTATCTTTGCAATACTTCTGATGCCTCTAATAGGTTATACATTATGGCATTTGATGGGAATCATCGTAAGCGCGATGGAACGCCAAAAGCCAATTTAGGCTCTCCCGTAATTAACGGGAAAAGCAGAAAGGATGTGCTACCATCGGGGTAGAAAGGTGACCTCCGATGAACAACAACGAATTACTCAACCGATTGCTCGGCATACAAAAGCTCCAAGTGGTGAAGTCCGATTTCATAGGTGAAGAG
>JAANMU010001624.1_pt1 | contig 19701 bp, 14 predicted proteins | sample 7279701 | NCBI WGS metagenome assembly JAANMU01 (sample SAMN14094539, study PRJNA606508) | bioreactor metagenome | isolation source: A lab-scale SPAN reactor treating ammonium-rich wastewater day 57 | place: Ireland: Galway | collected 2017-03-13 | reverse complement strand
GACCAAAGGCCGGAACATAACGCAACGGCGTGTCAAACAGCCGGTAATCCGCCTGGGATTCATTCACCCGCCAAACCGGCATGCCCATCGGACTGCCGAACGCCCGTTCACAGCTTGAGCAATCGCCGTCGCCGTGGGCGTGCCCATCGCCACCCCCATCGGCTCCGCTTCCCGCTCCGGGCGGACAGGCGCACTCTTCGCATGGTGGCGCAATCGTCGTCCATTGCGGCGGACAGTCCGCGTGTGCAATGGAGGCAATGGAGGCAATGGTCAAGGCAACTGTGGGGATGGCAATTCGGGCTTTCATAGACTTGCTAAGGCGATGCTGCAGACGCGCGGGCACGGGCACGCGCCAATCCGCAACCGAGGTTGGATGAAGTTGGGGTTTCATCGCGGATGACCATTCCGCCTGCCTCCCGCCAACTGAACTGCAAGCCCCCAAAAAACCGTCCGGCCTCAACTCCTGTGGGCGCCAAGCGGAAATGGAACAATGCCCTTATCGCGCCCTGTCCGTCTAATGTCAACCATGAATTATTCACAATCAGCCACAGGTGACAGTGACCCGTTTGGACGGTTTGAAACGCCAAGTGGCGCAGATAGGTCATCGGCGGGGTTGCCGAGTCTTCAGCTACCTGCGGAGCTTTCCCGTCCCACGCCTAAGAGTGGCTGGAACAGCGGCTGCTAAGAGTCAGGGAATGACAAAAGGCTACTTGATTGACATGGACGGTGTGATTTACCGGGGCTCGACGATGATTCCCGGCGCAGTGGAATTCATTCAACAATTGCAGCGCACCGACACGCCGTTTCTTTTTCTCACGAACAACTCCGAACGCTCGCCCAAGGACCTGGTGGCGAAATTCAGCCACTATGGACTAAAAGTTTCCTGGAAGAACTTTTACACCGCCGCGCATTGCACCGCGGATTTTCTGGTGCGGCAGCAGCCGACCAGCAGCGCGTTCGTCATCGGCGAAGGCGGCTTGATCATCGCGTTGCAGGAAGCGGGGATCGCGTTCGATTCCATCAAACCGGACTTTGTGGTCGTGGGCGAGGGGCGGGTGTTGAGTTTTGAATTGATGGAGAAGGCGATGCGCCTGCTGGCCAAAGGCAGCCGGCTCGTCGCCACCAATCCCGACACATGGTGTCCCACCGACGCCGGGCCGCGGCCCGGCACCGGCGCGCTCGTGGCATTGCTCGAAAGCGCGACCAACACCAAGGCCTACTGTCTGGGTAAACCAAATCCTTTCATGTTCGTCATGGCGCGGAAACGCCTCGGCCTGCGCACCGATGAAACCGTGATGATCGGCGACACGATGGAAACGGACATTCGCGGCGCGGTGGAACTGGGCATCCCGGCCTACCTGGTCTTGACCGGTTCAACGAAACGCGAGGACGTGGCACGCTATCCGTATCAACCCAGCGGCATTCTGAATTCGATTGCGGATCTGCTGAACCTGGAGGAATCGGTCCTCGCCCACGCCGCGGTGGCGGCTTGAGCCAGTCCGAAGAATTCCTTTACCGAAACCACTCCAACGATAGTTGGATAGATCGCAACGAGCACACGGCAGACCGAAGCCTTGTGTGGATGGTCACACAAATCGCCACCATCAACCTGGGCTTGGTGCTTTACGGCGTCCGCACGCGATAGAACCGCATTGCGTTGGTTGCCCTTGGGTCCAGCACCTGCATCAGGGCGCCTGTGCTCAGGATCGTTCGCACGGTCTGCCACGTCACCGGCGGCACGAGGTTGGTCGTTTGCTCGATCAGATAAGTCACCCCTGACTGCCCGGGAAACGACAGGCTGAAGTTGGTTCCGTTAAGCCCTTCCGCAGTCAATGGTGGCGGCACCAGCGGCACGACACGCACCAGCAGATTGGCGGTTTCGCCGCCGGGATTGTCCGCGTTATACGCCGTGAACGTCACCTGATACTCGCCGGGGTTTGGCCAAACGTGTGACGTCACGTAGCTCAGGTTGGTAAGAACCAGCCCCTCACCAAACGACCATTCCAATCGTGACGCCCGGCCCACGACTTGACCGTAAAGCGGCATGGCGCCGTAGGCTGCCACTTCCGAATAGCCCGCGGTAAGGCTGACCGCGAGTGGGCCGACCATGCCCGATTCCCAAACCTCGTCGCAGCCCATTGATGGCGGGCTGACCCACGGCTCGCCTTCAAGGTCTGTGCCGATTGAGAACAGCGAATTTCCCGTTCCACGACAGGGCGAGGTGGGAGCGAGATGAACTCCATCAACGAACTGCGGGTCCTCGGCAATATTCCCAGCACCGGCTGCAAGTGGCGTCGTGCATGAGTAGGCGACAGTTGTTGTCTGGTTGACGTTCGGAAAGGATGGCGCGGTGTTAAAGAAGACTATGGAATTGGTCAGACGACAAGAGTACGCACCTCCGCCCGAAAGGCTGGCAGAATTTCCGGTCAAGGTGCAATTGACCAGGAAGCTGGACGAGTTAGCGCCGCCGCCGGTGCCGGCGATGTTGTCCGTCAATGCGGAATTATAGACCCAGCCAAAAAATATGCCACCGCCACCTGCCTGTGCTTGATTGGCTTTGAGCACAGAGTTAAGGATCAGGCTGCCATACGCGCCACCGCCGCTGGACAGCGTAAAATTGCCGATCAACGTGCAGCGATTCAGCGTGCCGAGAATCACCCCTCCGCCAAAGAAACTTGCATAGCAGTTCGTGATCACACAGTTGGCCAGTTCGGCATTCGTGGAGGCACACCTGGCACCTCCTCCACTGCGATCCAGCACACCACCGCCGTTAGTTCCTCCGGTTGCACCATCCCGCAAAGTGAAGCCATTCAGCGCGGCTCCGTCATCCAACCAGGCACACCGGACAGCGGCAGGACCGACCTTGTCCACTGGATCCCATTGTCCCTGAATGATTGTGACTTCGGGTCCGTTCACGCTCATGACCAACAGCGGTTTGTTTACCACCAACCGATTGGTCTGCCCTCCAATCATGACCCGACCTCCGGTCGCGTAAATGCCATTTGTCACCAGCACCACATCCGTCGGCCCGGCCACATCCACTGCATCTTGGATGTTCGCGGCGGCCGTTTCCCAACTCGAATAAGGCGGTGTGGGAGTCAGGCTCACTCCATCCACGCAGGCAACCCTCACTTGCACCACCTGGCTGGTCGCCATTCCGTAGGCATTGCTGACTACCACTTGATAAGCGCCGGCGTCGGCCAAACCAAATTGATTGATCAACAAGTTCGCATTATTGGCGGAGGCGTAGTGGGTGTCATCCTCCACCGCCACACCATCCTTGCTCCATTGCCAATATAGGGGTTCAAGCCCTGCCGCCGCTGCCGTGATTCTGGCTTGCCCGTTGCCGGTGGCCAGCTTGGGCTGAGGGTCAACGACCATCAACGGCACGGGTCGCCATTCATCGCACCCCATGGATGGCGGGCTCTCCCAGCTTTGGCCGTCAATATCCGTGCCCGTGGCATAAACGGGATTCCCCGCACCACGGCAGGGGGATGTTTCGGCCAAATGCACACCGTCCGGCAGCAACTGCGGATTGGTCGAAAAGTTCCCGGTGCCAACGGGCAACGGCGTCGTACAAGAGTAGTTGATGCTCCCACCAGTGTACCCGGAATGATTGTCCAGCAGGCCCGCGGTGGTCGAGATATTGTCCCAGAGGACGCTGTTGACGATCAACCCGCCGCCGCCGCTCCAACGAGCTCCGGCACCACTGCCAGCAGAGTTCCCAGTCAACGTGCAGTTGACCAGCAGACTCAGGGAAGCTCCGCCACCTAGATTTGCAGAGTTTCGAACGACCGCACAATTAGTAAGCGTCGAACTCGTCACGCCGCCGCCACTCCCGGCGCGATTGTGCGCAACGTAACTATTCAGCAGCGCACTGTACGCGGCCCCGCCACCATTGTTGAAACTGACGTTATTGGAAATAACACAACTCCCCAAGAAGCCCCGGTACGCTCCGGCGCCGGATATTTGAGCGCTGTTTTCCACGATGAGACAATCCTGCACGCCGGCCCCGGTCGAAACACACCAAACTCCACCTCCAAACTGCAAGCTGAAGGTATCGCCGCTGTTCCGAGTGGCGCCGCCTTTCAGCGTGAAGCCGCTCAACGTCGCCCCGTTCGTCAACCAGGCACCGCGCACCGCTGCCGGACCATTCGTCGTAATTGGATCCCATTCGCCTTGTATGATTGTGACTGCCGGTCCGTTGACGCTGCGCACCGTGAGCGCCTTGTCCAAGGCCACCCGGTTGGTTAAATCGCCGGCCATGACCTTGCCGCCGGTCGCATAAAGGCCGTTGGTCACCCAAATCACATCACCCTCAACCGAGGCATCAATGGCTGCCTGGATATTTGTGGCAGCGTCGGTCCAAGTATTGAACGGTGGTATATGTTCGCCAGCCGGTGAAACAAACCGCTCGGTCGCCGAGGCCGACGGAAACGAGAGCGCCAGTGCGAAGGTGCAGGCCAATGCCAGTTGGGTTGTATTCATCGTAATGCCTCCTTGCCGATGCAGATTGATGATTCCATTGCCAAATTTTCATCCTCGAGGTGACACTTGATTCAATTACTGAACTCCGCACCCTGCTTCTCCCGGGTCGGCTTGCGCCTCTTCTTCATTGTGCCCGCACCCGATAAAAACCGGCTGAATTCGTAGCCCTCGGGTCGCTGATTTGATGCACGCCACCGGTGCTGAAGAAGATGGTTTGCAGCACCTGCCAGTTGATCGGCGGCGTCAGGTTGGTCGTCATTTCGACCGAGTAACGAGCTTCGTATTGACCTGAGAACTCGAATTGAAATCCGCCGGGCGTACTCGCCGCTGATTGCAGAAGGGGCTGATCCGGCAGAACTATGTCAACCAATAGATTCGTGGAGACGCCGTCTGGATTATCCGTATTGTACGCCGTCAGCGTGACGGTGTAGGTGCCTGGATTGGCCCAGATATGGGTGCCAGAGGTCGTGGGTGCCGTTCCGTCACCATACAACCACTCGTACCAGGCAACTCGGCCGATGATCTGGGCGCCAAAAAAGACCGGTCGATTGACCAGCAGGATCGTCCGCTCCAGCGCTCGATCCAGATATATGCCCACGCTTAACGGACCGGTCAGACCGGATTCCACCACTTCGTCACAGCCGATTGAAGGCGGGTTGGACCAAGGCTCGCCGTCAAGGTCCGTGCCGTTCGCGTAAAGCGGACTGCCCGCACCGCGGCAAGTTGAGTGGATGGAGACGTGACGCAAATCGAGGAATTGCGGACTGCCGGTGATGTTGCCAGGACCCGCCACCGCAGGGTCCGTGAGGCAATAGGCATACTGAGCGCCGGGCACATAGTAATTCGCGTACTGGTAGCCGTAACGACCGAGGGTGTTGAACAGGACGATGCTGTTGCGTGTGGATCCGAAGTACGTCCCGGCTCCGCTGCCCGGACTGCAACCCGAACAAGTGTAGTTGAACGTGACAGTGCAGTTGTTTAGTGAACTGCGATACGCCCCGCCTCCTTGATTGAGCGCCTCGTTAAATGAAATGAGACAGTTCCTCGCAATGCCATAACTTAGACCGCCACCGAAACGGGCTGTGTTGTTGGTCACCACAGAGTTTTCGAGCGTTCCCTGAAACGCCCCGCCGCCGGAAGCGGAAGCCGCGTTGCCGGTCAGCACGCAGTTGGCCACCACGGCGTTGCTGGAAACGCACCAAACCCCGCCGCCGCATTGCAGGGGACCTGAATCACTCAGGGAGTCTCCGGTTGCGAGCGTGGCACCACCTAGCAACGTAAACCCGCTCAAAATTGCACCGTCGGTCAGCCAAGCCCCGCGCACCGCCAACGGGCCGTTGGTCGTTGCCGGATCCCATGCACCCTCAATGACCGTCGCTGTGGCGCCATTGACACTGGCGACGGTCAACGGTTTGTCCAACGCGACGCGGTTCATCAATCCGCCCGCCATTACTTTGCCACCGGTTGAATAGACGCCGTTGGTGACGAGGATGATTTCGCCAGGTGAGGCGGCGTCAATCGCGTCTTGAATTGTGGTGGCAGCGGTGGCCCAGTCCGAAAACGGACTGGCAGGCGAAGGACCAGCACCGTCAACGCAACGAACGACTACTTGTACGACCGCACTCGTGGCAACCCCGAACGCATTGCTAGCCACCATCTGGTAAAACCCAGCATCCAACGGCCCTAAATCGTTCACGATCAGATTGACCGTTTGTGTCGAGCTGTAGCGCGGACTTTCTTCCAGCACGGAGCCGTCCTTGCTCCACCAGATGCTGAACGGCTCCTCGCCAGCGACGGCGACCCCGCTAATAAGCAGGCGGGCCGGATTGCCCCACACTTGAAGCTTGGGTTCCCCAATAATGGCCGGTTGCGGGTGCCATTCGTCACAGCCGATGGACGGTGGATTCTCCCAAGGTTGTCCGTCAATGTCTGTACCGCTGACCTCCTCATTTGTGCCGGCGCCCCGACACGGAGAGGTTTCCAATGCATGCACACCATCGGCCAACAATTGCGGGTCAATACTGAGATTTCCCTCGCCGGTCGGCAGGGGAACGGAATTGCAGTAGCTCAGGCTGCAATTCGCATAGTTCGTGTTGGGATTCGTGGTTCGGTGAAGATTCCCCCAAACGAGGCAATTGGTCAGGGAAGCGCCATACACTGCCGAGCCGTAACCGGAGGAGTATCCGGAAGAGGTGTTGCCAGTAACCGTGCAGTTGACGAGCGTGCCGGAACTTGCTGCTCCCCCATTCATAAAAGAGGAATTCTTCGTGAGTGCGCAGTTCTTCAAGTTGCTGTTTAACACCCCACCGGCCTCGCCCTGCTCGGCGGAGTTCATGGTGATGACGCAGTTGATCAAATTACAGCGGGCGGCACCGCCGCCCGAGCCAGCTAACCCTACACCGGCGCCTGGGGTACCGGAACCCACCGCCCGGTTGCCCATAACGGTGCTGTTGATAAGAGTGATCTGATAGGCACCGCCACCTTGATAGGAGGCCGAGTTGTCCACGATTGCACAATTGGCCACCGTGGCATTAGTGGAGGCTCCCCAAACGCCACCACCATTCATTTGCTGATTCACCGCAGGCGAAACCGATCGTGTGGCCCCGCCTCGCAGCGTGAAGCCGCTCAAGATTGCCCCGTTGGTCAGCCATGCGCAGCGCACGGCTGCGGGACCGTTTGTGACGACAGGATTCCATAGACCTTGGATGATTGTGGCTTGCGATCCGCTCAGGCTATGGACGAGTATTGCTTTGTCCAGGGCGACGCGATTGGTCAGATCGCCGCCCATCACCTTCCCGCCTGTCCCATACGTTCCGCTGGCCACCAAGACAATTCCTCCGGGCAGCGCCACGTCAATGGCATTCTGAATGTTGGTCGCGGCGTCCCCCCAGTTCAGGTAAGGCGGCTGCGGGGCCACTGCGGTCGAGTCAACATAGTGGATCACGACATTTGCCACGGAACTGGTAACGACTCCAAAGACGTTGCTGACAACGACCTGATAACCGCCCGCATCCGATGGTTCAACCCCGCGTGCCTGCAAATTTGGTGTGTGCGCGCCAGCAAAACGGTCGTCGTTCTCGATCAGCGCCCCATCTTTGGTCCACCAGTAAACAAACGGTTCCTGTCCGACAACGCCCACTGTGAGGCGGAAACCGACAGGATTGCCGGTGAGCAGGACTTGGGGTTGGTCGAAGATCACTGGTTCAGGCTGCCATTCGTCGCAGCCAATCGAAGGCGGATCAGCCCAGGCCTGGCCGTCAATGTCGGTACCGCTGACCAGATTTGTGCCCGCCCCGCGGCACGGGGAAGTACTGGTCAGGTGGACGCCGTCACTGAGCAACTGCGGGGCATTGGCGATATTGCCACCTCCAGCGGGCAGTGGTGTCGTACAACAGTATGAAAAAAGGCTTCCCTGATAATTCCCGGGCGTGTTGAAGTACACGATAGAATTTGTGAGCCTGGCCAGATTGAACGGTTGAGAAACGATTCCCCAACCGGAATTGCTGACGACTGAGCAATTGTTCAACACGCTGTTATATGCGCCACCCCCGCTGTTAACGGATCGGTTTCCGCTGAGTAAGCAATTATTCAGGACGCCTTGAAAAACACCGCCACCGTAGCCTGCTGAGTTGGATTTGATAATGCAGTTCGCAATCACGGCATTCGAGCTACACCACGCGCCACCGCCGCCGGCGGTATCGCTTAGGCTGGACAGACGCGTCGCCCCGCCAAAAAGTGTAAAGCCATGTAACGTCGCCCCGTTCGTCAGCCATGCGCACCGCACCGCGCCCGGCCCGTTGGTGTTCGCTGCATCCCATTGGCCCTTGATCGTCGTCAACGTTGGTCCGTTGACGCTGCGCACCGTGAGCGCCTTGTCCAAGGCCACCCGGTTGGTCAAATCGCCTGCCATGACCTTGCCCCCGACCGCGTAAACACCGTTGGTCACCCAAATCACATCCCCCTCAACCGATGACTCTATGGCTTCTTGAATGTTGGTGGCCGCATTGGCCCAGTCGGTGAACGGCGGCACGTGGCCACCCTCCAGAGAGACATACCGGTCAACGGCATAACCCGTAGTGCAATTCAAAAGCAGCAGCACCAGTCCGATGGCGACGCGGTTCCGATACGTGGATTGATTCTTTCCTTGTTTCATAAGCCCGTTCCTTGATGTGGTTTTATCCATTCCCAAAGGCCCTATTGCCTTGGTCGAGTGCCTGAAGAGCTGCCGGCCAAGACTTGAGTATTATTGCCACCACCCACGCCGAAAAGGCAAGCGAAACTAAAGTATGCTGAACAGCAGAATCAGGCTCTTCCTGTGGGTATCCGGAACATTCCCGTGGATGTACTCCTACGCGTCGTCAAAAGTCAGTCGGCAACTTCGCGCGATTTAGTTGGATGCTGAAATAAGCCTGCTGACTGGCGCGATGCGGTACTGAGGGATTGGATCACTTTGCTTAAACTCTCGGAAATGCTTTAGATGCTGAACTCCCCGCCCTTCTTCTCGCGGGTCTGCTTGCGCATCACCTTCACGTTCGCGTCTTCCTGGACGACCAGCGAATACGGCGGGACGCTCTTGGTCAGAAACACGTTCGCGCCAATCGTGCTGCCTTCCCCGACCACCGTGTCGCCACCCATGATCGTCGCCCCGGCGTAAATTGTCACATGATCCTCGATGACCGGATGGCGCTGACGTCCGCGCAATTGCTGGCCAGCCGCCAAAGACTTGGCCACGAGGCCCACGCCTTGATACATCTTCACGTGATCTCCAATGATGCTGGTTTCGCCCACCACCGTGCCGGTGCAATGGTCCACGAAGAAGTGCGCTCCGATTTGCGCGCCCGGATGCAGGTCCATCCCGGTGCGACTGTGCGCCCACTCGGTCATGATGCGCGGGATCAGCGCGATGTTCTTGAGATACAACTCGTGCGCGAGCCGTTGCACGGCGATCGCTTCGACGAACGGATACGCGACAATAACTTCCTCCTTGCTCAATGCCGCGGGGTCGCCGTTGAAGGCCGCCTCCATGTCGGTTTGCAGCAACTCGCGGACACGCGGCAGGCTGCCGAGAAATTCCAGTGTCAGGCTGTGCGCCGCCGAGCGCAGCTTGCTCTTGGCATATTCCGCGGGCGGATTGTATTCAAGACTCTTGCGAATCTCGTCTTCAAGCGGGCCGAGCAAGGCATCCAGGCGCGAGGCGGTTTCGACCTTGATCTCGGAAGAATGAATCGGCTGCTCGTCGAAGAAGCCCGGAAACAACAGCCGCAACAAGTCCGTGGTCAGTTCGCATACGGCGCGCTTGGACGGCAGGTTTTTGCCATCCAGATGATTGATGCCGCCCACTTGCGCGTAGGAGGCGACCAACTGATCGGTGAGTTGCGTGACGGTCGGTTCCACGGTCGCAGTATTTGCGAGCGGCAATGCGAAAGCAAGCCGCGCAGAAACCAAGCCGGCCGCGTGAGAGAACAACCGCAAAGGGCTGGTACCGGGAGCCAGGAGCCGGGGAACACCCCGGAGAGACTCACGACTCGCGAAGGGTTGAACTGGGCAGGCAGTACAACCGCAGCGGAACAGAGACGAGCGATGAAACCGACCGGTGGAGTTCCAGTCCCGAGTTCGCGTGGCAGAGCAAGAGTGCTGCCTCATCCTTCGGGACTGCCCGGAACCGCCGGACGCGGACCCGCATGTCCGGTGGTGTGGGGGGCCGGGAGGGTAATCCTCACGGCTACTCGATTTGCCCGAATCATAATCCCCGCAGAGCGGCTTTTAGACCAAACCAAACAAGGGGAAGGTTCAGCGCAGCCATGAGGGCGAGCGTAACCCATGTCAGAATACTCCTCTGGCGATCCGGTGATTTGGTGATCCTTTGGTCTGCCTCAGTGCGCAATGACGACCACGCTAATCGCGAGCCAAAGACGAGCCAAGAACAGGCAAACAAGTATGGCGCAGTTTTCCCGAGCCCCACGGCTTCATCCGGGATCCAGTAAGAAGCGAAAACTGCGAGCCTGGCTAGAGCCGCTGTGAGTTCGATCGCTCGTAACCAGGTTGGCACAAGTCGCTCCCCGCTCGCAAACACAGACCGAAGCTCGACAACCAGCAATAACAGCACATAAGCAATTGCCCAATTGGGGAAACGTCCGGCCAAAGATCCTGCTGGGCCACTCCGAACCCCGAAGAGATCGCATGCAAGCACCATGACAAATCCGGTTGCCAAAAGACAGAAGGCTGCGGCATGCATCCAGTCGTATCGTCTCAGAAACTCCGGGTTGTGCCCCCGCGACTCGGCGAGTCCTCTGGCAGTAACATAGTCTCGAAGCTCAGGCACATGATAAGTGGAGTCGGCCTGGCGCATAGCGTTGTCGGCCAGATATCGCCGGATACGGGAGGAGTAGAGAGCACCCGACACCCAAACCAGAGCACTTCCTGAGAGCAGAAACGCAATTCCGATGATTGGAAGGGAGTGCATCGCGAGCGAACGATCAATTTAGGTTATCCGAAGTTATTCACCAGCGGGGCGGCGGGAGATTCCCAGCGACCCACCGCCCCGCCCGTGAATAACTTCGTCGCCGCGCAAAAGTTCGCGACCTGTTTCGGATGGTGCGGCCCGTTGGTTTTCACTATCCGTGTCTCCTGGTTTTCCCGCCCCGGCAGGTCAGGTCTGCGAACGACCAGTCGCTTTTAACGACTTTGAGCTTACGGAGCGGCCCGCCGTGCGGGGCTTGACCCTCTAACGCCTACTCAAGAAGGCGTTGCTTAACTGCAAGACGACAATTCCATATTGGCGTCGCCAGGTCAAGTCCGCGGGGAAGTAAAACAAACGGAAGGCACACAAATTCAAGCACGCCATCCCGTCCCGCGCTCTGGGCTTGCCCTTGCCCCGCTTGTCCGGCTTGCTTTTCGCATGACCAACACGTCTGCCGTCCCACCGTCCCGCCTTCAGCGCTGGCTCGACTTCATCGAACGTGCCGGCAACGCGTTGCCGCACCCGGCCACTTTGTTTGCCGGTCTGGCCGCGCTGGTCGTGGTGCTTTCCTGGGTGTTCCACACCGCCGGCGTTTCCGTCACCCATCCCGCCAGCGGCGAAGTGGTGGGCATGGTCAACCTGCTTTCCGTCCCCGGCCTGCAACGCATGGTCCAGGAGGTCGCGCGCAATTTTCTCGCGTTCCCACCACTCGGGATTTCTCTGACCGCGCTGCTGGGCCTCGGCATCGCGGAACATTCCGGTCTGATGGGCGCCGGATTGCGAATGGTCGTCCTGGCCACGCCCCGGCGGCTCATCACGCCGATGGTGGTGTTCGCGGGCGTCATGTCGAACGCGGGGAGCGAGGTGGGGTATGTGTTGCTGACGCCGCTGGCCGCCGCGCTTTTCCATGCGCTGGGGCGGCATCCATTGGTCGGATTGGCGGCGGCGTTCGCCGGTGTGTCCGGCGGTTACAGCGCCAACCTGCTCGTCGGCTCCATAGATGTGTTACTCGCCGGTCTGACTCAGGCCGCCGCCCAACTCGTGAATCCGGACGCACAAGTCACCGCCGTGGTAAACTGGTATTTCATGGCCGTTTCCACCGTGATGGTCACCGGCATCGGCACCTGGGTAACGGAACGCATCGTGGCGCCGCGCCTGGGAGATTACCGGGGCGGCGCACCGCGCGAGGAATTGAAGACGCTCATGGCACGTGAACGGCGCGGCCTGTGGGCAGCGGGTGTGACCGTCGCGGCGCTGGTGGCCTTCGTGCTCGGCGGGGTGTTGCCGGCGGACGGTTATTTGATCAATCCCAACAATCCCTCGTTCGCCAAGTCCGCGTTCATGGAAGGCCTGGTGACGTTCATCATGCTCTTCGGTCTGTTGCCTGGGCTGGCCTACGGCTTTGTCGCCGGCACGTTGAAGAACGACCACGACGCGGTGACGGGCATGACGCGGACCATGCAGTCCATGGGGTCGTTCATCGTATTGGCGTTCTTTGCGTCGCAGTTCATTGCTTATTTCAACTGGACCAACCTCGGGATCATCTGCGCGGTAAGCGGCGCGGAGGTGATTCAGAAACTGGGCCTTCAAGATCGGCCGGTGCCGTTGATGCTGACGCTGGTGCTGTTCGCGGCGATGGTAAACATGATGATCTCGAGCGCATCGGCCAAGTGGGCGTTGCTCGCACCCATTTTCGTGCCGATGTTCATGCTGCTGGGCTATTCGCCGGCGCTGGTGCAGGGCGCCTTCCGCGTCGGCGACAGCGTGACCAACATCATCACGCCGCTGATGAGCTACTTCCCGCTGATCCTCACTTTTGTGCAGAAATACGAACCGCGCGCCGGCATTGGAACATTGATCTCGACCATGCTGCCGTACTCGCTGGCGTTCCTTGCCGGCTGGATGGTGTTGCTGGTGTTGTGGATTCTGATCGGCCTGCCGATGGGGCCGGACGCGCCGCTGTATCTGCCACGGTAAACCGCGGAGAAAGCAGATGGGCGACTGGCCAGACGGTCAACAGCGCCTTCAACGCGATTTCAATTCGACAGCGCATCCAACACTGCCTGCACCACGCGCTCGACGCTGATACCGTTCATGCAGCGAAAATCAATCGGGCACTCGCGCAAAAAGCAGGGTGAACACGGCGCATCGGATTTCAGGAGGCGATGGCGCGGGTCGCCGGGCAAACCCGGCCCGGTGAGCTCGGGCGAAGTGCTGCCGAATGGGACGACGACCGGAGTGCCGAGCGCTGCGGCGACGTGCATCGGCCCGGTGTCGTTGGTGAGCAGCACGCGGCAGAGTTTGAGCAGCGCCATGAGTTCGCGCAGGGATGTCTGGCCGGCGAGGTTCTTTGGCGTGATACCTGATGCGTGATGTGTGACTTCCACCTCGACGCGGGCGGCGAGGTCGGCGTCCTTCTTGCCGCCCAGGATGAGCCAGACGCAATCGGTGCGTCGCTGGATTTCGCGCGCGGCGGCGATGAAGCGTTCAACGGGCCAGCGTTTGGCCGGCCCGTATTCCGCGCCGGGATTCAGACCCAGAATGGATGCGGTCGTTTCGTTGAGTTCAAACTTGCTTCGCGCCGCTTCGATTTCTTCGGAAGCCACCACCAATTGCGGCGGCAGCAAATCGGCCTTGGCGCCGAGCGCAGACACCAGATGCAGATATTCGTGGAGTTGGTGCGCGGACGCCGGTTGCGTGATGCGTGATGCGTGATGCGTGAGGGAAGGGTTGGTCAGATCTCTGATTTCACCAAGCGAACGCTTGCGCATCGGCACCGCTTCGGGCCGGGCCGCCACAGCCTGAGTGAGAAACCAGTTCCGCCACGGACGCGCGTAGCCGATGCGGCGCGGGATGCCTGCAAGCCAGACTTCCAGCGCAGAACGCGGGGAGTTCGGTAACACGAGCGCAAGGTCGAAATTCTTGGCACGCAATTTCCGTCTCACCGCGAACACGCCCTCGTTCGCACCGAACGTAAGCGCGTCGTCCACCGCCGGATGATGCTGCCACAAATCGCACAACTTTCCTGGCGTCAACAGCGTGATGCGGGCTTGAGGAAATCGTTCACGCAGGCGCAGCAAGGCCGGCGTGGTCATGACTGCGTCGCCCAACCAGTTCACGCCGCGGACCAGAATTCGACGCGGTGGCGGTTTGTGGGTGGTGGTTTGAGCGTTCACGGCGCGACTGCAGCGGCTTGAGCTTCGGACTTCGGACTTCGGACTTCGGGTTTCACTGGTTTCCAACGGTTATGCACCCAGAACCAGTTGGCCGGATCGCGGCGCACGGCAGTCTCGAAGGCACGGTTGACGTCGCGCATGATTGCCTCCGGGGAACGTGGTTGATCCCCTTCGCGAGTCGGGATTTCTTCGCCCACTTCGATGCGCCAGCGCGCCAGGCCGGCGCGATAACAGATGGCGGTGTGCAACGGGCAGCGGTAGCGGAGCGCAAACACCGCCGGCGCGACCGACGTGGAACACTCATGGCCAAGGAACGGAATCCGCACGGCCCCGAGGCCGGCGTGCTGGTCGGCGAGCAGGCCGAGCAACAAACCAGTGTCGGACATGCAGGCTTTGAGGGCGGCGGCCTCGGAGCGCCGTTCGAAGAAGCGGCAACCCGAACGCTCGCGCAACGATTGCATCAGGCGGTTGAGCGACGGTTGCCGCAGGCCGCGATAGGTGCTGCCGCATTTGAACCCCGGCACATACTCGCCGAAACGCACGTAGAGTTCGAAATTGCCAAAATGCCCGATGGCTACCACCCGGCTCTGCGGACCGGCGTCCGCCTGGTAGGGCAGAATCTTCTCCGCACCCACGAACTCAAAGTGCGGGCGCATTGCCTCCGGACTCATGACGGCTGTCTTGATGGCAGAGGCGTAATTCTCACCCAGGCGGCGGAAGTTTTCCCGGGCCAGCGCGCGGATTGCCTCCGGCGATTTCTCCGCCCCAAAGCACATCGTCAAATTGCGCAACGCCACACGCCGGTGCCGTGCGTCGAGCCACCAGGCCAATGCTCCACCCGCCCGCCCAATCCGGGCGACCCATCTCAGTGGCAACGCCTGAATCATTGCCACCAGCGACCGGGCGAGTAGGTAAAGAAGCGGTTCCATGGCGGTTGGTAATCAATGACGCCGTTGACCCAGCATGAGCGTGGCAGTCTTCATCCGGTTAGCGGAAGCAAATCCTGCGCACACAGTCCTGGAAGCTGTCCGCACCGCTCACGATCTTGATTTCCACGCGCATGAAGTAGATCGGCAGATCGCGTCGGTCGAGTTTTGGGAAGCGCACGGCGTCCTTCTGCGTGGTAACAATGGTTTCGGCCTGACGTTTTTTGCCACGGTTGATGGCGTTGAGCACCTCCTGTTGCGTGAAACGGTGATGGTCCGCGAATCGTTTCGAGTAAACCAGGTCCGCGCCGAGTTTGACCAGGCTTTGCTCGAAGCTCTCCGGTTGCGCGATCCCGCTCAACGACGCGACCTTGCGCCCCTGGAGCAATTCCAATCCCGCGCGCTGGCCGGTGAACACGTCCTCGAAGTAGAGCGGTTGGTGAACGCACTCGATGATGGGCGCCGTGGGATTGTGTTGGGCGATGCGCTTTCGGAGCGCTTCCGTGTTGCCGTCGCTCTTGGTGATGAAAATTGTGTGGGCGCGGACCAGGTGGGACGGCGGTTCGCGCAGCGTGCCGCGCGGCAGCAGGTATTCGTTGCCGAAGGGTTGTTGCCGGTCCACCAGCACCACGTCGTGCCGCCGCCCGCGCAGGTCCCAGTACTGAAAGCCATCGTCGAGCAGCAGCGTGTCGCAACCGAACTTCTCAATCGCATACCGGCCGCTTTTCACGCGGTCCTTGTCCACCAGTACCACCACATCTTTCAAATTGGAGGCAAGCATGTGCGGTTCGTCACCGGCCATCTCGGAATCCAACAGCAGCGATTTGCCGTCCGAAACCACGCGCGGCGGCGTGGTGTCTTCGCGGAACAGAATCTTGTTCAGAAACCATTCATGCACCGGGCGCGGCTTGGAACGGTAGCCCCGCGAGAGAATGGCCACGTTGCGGCCCTGGTCGCGAAGTTCGCGCGCGAACTTTTCCACCACGGGCGTCTTGCCGGTGCCACCGACCGTCAGGTTGCCGATGGCGATGACCTGCACGCCCAGCGTCGAGTCGCGGAAAATGCGGACGTTGTAGAGAAACCGCCGCATCTTGACGGCGAACTGAAACACCTTTGAGCTGCCGAACAGCAGCCCGCGCACAATGGCCGCGCGCTTCCCGCGTCGTTCCCCGAAGATGACTCCCAGGACGAACGTTTCGAGATTCTCAGTCCAGACCCGAAAGTTTTCACGCATCTGGCGTCAATGTGCCAAGCAAAAGGAGGCGGAGCAAGCCAAGGCGGTTTTCCAACGGCGTCCTTCAATCCTTTAACAAACTTGTCGCCGCCCCACCGCCCGGCGTATGCTCCCGGCAAATGCTACGTTCCACTTCAACGCTCGCCATCATGACGCTCTCGCTTGCCTGCCTCAGCGCCGAAGCTCAACGCGCCCCGGCGTTCCAGCCCAACTACGACGAAGCCAAAGTGCCCGCCTACACGCTGCCCGATCCCCTGGTGCTGGCCGATGGCCGCCCGGTGAAGAACGCCCGCACGTGGCGCACGAAACGGCGCGCCGAGATTCTGGAGTTGTTCCAAACTCACGTCTATGGGCGCAATCCGGTCCGCTCCGGGAAGGTGACCTTCGACGTCACGTCCGTGGATCGTCAGGCGCTCGGTGGCAAGGCGACGCGCAAGGAGGTTTCCATTTTTCTCACCGGCCGCAAGGACGGGCCGAAGATGGACGTGTTGATTTATCTGCCTAACGACGTGAAGAAACCCGTGCCCGCGTTTCTGGGGTTGAACTTCTTCGGCAATCACACGGTTCACTCCGATCCCGGCATCACGCTTTCCCAACAATGGATGCGCGATTCGGCGGAACTGGGCGTCGTGAACAACCGCGCCACGGAAGCCTCGCGCGGCAAACGCGCCAGCCGCTGGCAGGTCGAAACCATTCTCGCGCGCGGCTACGCGCTGGCAACGGTCTATTACGGGGATTTGGAGCTCGATTCCGCGGAGGGCTGGAAACAAGGCGTACGCGCGGCGTTGAGTCCGGACGGCGCGAATACGGAGTTTGCGCCCGACGCATGGGGCGGGATTGGCGTGTGGGCGTGGGGTCTGAGTCGCGCGCTGGATTATCTGGAGAAGGACCGGGACATTGACGGCAAACGCGTGGCGGTGATGGGCCATTCGCGGCTCGGCAAGACTTCATTGTGGGCCGGTGCGCAGGACGAACGTTTTGCCATTGTGATCTCGAACGATTCGGGCTGCGGCGGCGCGGCGTTGAGCCGGCGGCAATTCGGCGAAACGGTCGAGCGCATCAACAACTCGTTTCCGCACTGGTTCTGCGGCAACTTCAAAAGGTACAACCGCAATGAAGCCGAGTTGCCGGTGGATCAGCATCAATTGATCGCGCTCGTGGCGCCGCGACCGGTTTATGTGGCCAGCGCGGAGGAAGATCGCTGGGCGGATCCGCGCGGGGAATTTCTGGCCGCCAAACACGCCGAGCCGGTGTATCGGCTGTTCCGCAAAGGCGGTCTGGGCGTGGAGGAAATGCCACCGGTCAATCAACCCGTGGGGGACACCATTGGCTATCACATCCGCACCGGCGCGCACGACGTGACGGCTTACGATTGGGAACAATATCTCAACTTCGCTGACCGGCACTTTGGAAAGTAACCCTGACCCGCTGGGAGATTACATTACGGTTACGAAAGAACGCCAGCCGAGGACTAGCTGAGAAGCTGTTCCAGCGTTTATTCCCATTGGCATGATGCCTTCTATGGTTGGCGTGGGTCTGCCTGAGAAACGGATCAAGTTGGCATCAGCAAGTGTGCCGGGCTTGGAAAGCAAATTGCCGAATGAGTCATACCGATACCTGGCTTTGAAGTTGCCGGATGAATCAATGGGGGGCGAAACGTTGCCGTTGCCATCGGTGAAGTAGAAACTCGTGGAGGTGGCGTCCTCGCGCGCGAGCCGGCCTTTGTACGTCACGCGCAGGTCGCCACCCTCCTGGCGCCTTCCTCTGGAGGTTGTGAACTTGCTCGACAATCCGCCTGGTCAGTTTCACATTTCGCAGCATGGCACTGACACCATCCACCATGCTGCCGCTGGGCACGACCGCGCCGGATTTCCGGTTGCCGGATACAGCAGGCAAATCCGTCGCGCTCGCGGATTTCCAGGGCAAGCCGGCGTTGCTCGTGATCTTCATGTGCAATCATTGCCCGTACGTGAAACACATCGCAGGCGGGCTGGCGCAACTCGCCCGGGATTATCTGCCGCGCGGCGCGGCCATCGTGGGCATCAACGCGAACGACGTGGCGAACTATCCCGACGACAGTCCCGCAAAGATGGCGCAAGAAGCGAAATCCGTGGGTTACATTTTTCCTTATCTCCACGACGAGTCGCAAGCCGTGGCCAAGGCGTATCGCGCGGCCTGCACACCGGACATTTTCCTGTTCGACCGGGACCGCCGGCTGGTCTATCGCGGCCAGTTTGATGACAGCCGTCCGGGCAATAATGTTCCCGTCACGGGCAAGGATTTGCGCGCGGCCTTGGACGCGGTGCTCGCCGGCCAGCCGGTTGCCGGCGACCAGAAGGCGAGCATCGGCTGCAACATCAAGTGGAAGCGCGGCAACGAACCGGACTACTTCTGAACCCCGGATGGGAATGTTCCTCGGCATCGAAATCGGCGGGACGAAGCTCCAGCTCGTGACAGGCGACAACGCGGGCCGGATCACGGAGCGTTGCCGCTTGAGTGTGGACACCGCGCACGGTGCTGCCGGCATTCGGTCCCAGATCGAAGCGGCGCTGCCGCAATTATGCCAACAACACTCGATAACGGCGGTGGGCGTGGGTTTCGGTGGGCCGGTGAACTGGCGGACGGGACGCATCGCTTGCTCGCACCAGATCGAAGGCTGGTCGGAGTTTAATCTTGCCAACTGGCTGGGCAAACTCACCGGTGCTCCCGTGTTTGCGGACAACGACGCCAACGTGGCGGCGTTAGGCGAAGCGTGGTTGGGCGCGGGCGTGGGATTCAATCCGATGTTTTACACGACCCTGGGCAGCGGTGTGGGCGGGGGATTGGTGCTGGACGGAGCGATTTATCACGGCGCCACACCCGGCGAATCCGAATTGGGCCACGTGCGGTTGGATCGCAGCGGAACGACGTTGGAATCGCGCTGCTCAGGCTGGGCGGTGGACGCGCGCATCCGGGAGTCCAACCGGAAGAATCCGCAGAGCCTGCTGTCCCGCCTGTGCGGCAACACCGTGGGCGGTGAAGCCCGGCATCTTGGCGCGGCGCTGGAGCAGGGCGATGCCGACACGCGGCGCATCCTTGAGGAAGCGTCGGCGGACCTGGCTTACGGGCTTTCCCATGTCGTTCACCTATTTCATCCCGCAGTGATCATCCTTGGCGGGGGATTGTCTCACGTGGGCGAACCGCTGCGCGTGGCGGTGCAGGCGGCCTTGTCACCTCAAGTCATGGAAGTCTTCCAGCCCGGCCCGCCCATCCGGCTCGCGGCACTGGGCGAGGACGCGGTTCCGGTCGGAGCGCTGCGGCTGGCTGTGCTGGGGTGTTCCCACGGAAAATTCACATGCAGCGGTAAGTGACTCGACGAGCGTGGTTTGATGGATGGTGCTGGACTTTGCTGCCGAAGTTTTTCAAGCTCCGGAGATG
>JAANMU010001621.1_pt1 | contig 19725 bp, 14 predicted proteins | sample 7279701 | NCBI WGS metagenome assembly JAANMU01 (sample SAMN14094539, study PRJNA606508) | bioreactor metagenome | isolation source: A lab-scale SPAN reactor treating ammonium-rich wastewater day 57 | place: Ireland: Galway | collected 2017-03-13 | reverse complement strand
GCTCTGAGGTGTAACCTTTTATTACTAGTACTTTTGCCATAGTTTTTTAAGTAAATGCAACCCTGTTTTGTGTGAATATTTAACGGTAACTATGTAAATTCTTTTTTCAAATACTTGGCAGTATAACCCGAACCCTTTTTCACTATTGTTTCGGGTGTTCCTTCGGCAACGATTTCTCCGCCGGCCGCCCCGCCTTCCGGCCCGAGGTCAATAATCCAATCGGCAAATTTAACTACGTCCAGATTATGTTCAATGACAATCACAGTATTTCCCTTATCAACCAAAGAGCCGAGCAAACGCAACAGAACACGTACATCTTCAAAATGCAGTCCCGTAGTAGGTTCGTCTAGCAGATAAAGCGTCTTACCCGTTTGTACTCTTGAAAGCTCGGCGGCTAATTTAACACGTTGCGCTTCACCGCCCGATAAAGTAGGAGCTTGCTGACCCAGCTTAATATACCCCAACCCGACATCTAACAGAGTTTGTAATTTTACTCGGATTTTTGGAATTTCGGCAAAGAACTCCGTTGCCTCTTCGATGCTCATTTCGAGCGTATCCGCTATTGATTTTCCTTTGTAATGAACTTGCAATGTTTCGCTGTTATAGCGTTTTCCCGCGCACGTTTCGCAAGTTACATATACATCGGGCAAGTAGTTCATTTCTATGCGATTGATCCCGCCGCCTTCGCAATCTTCGCAACGGCCGCCTTTTACGTTAAACGAGAAACGTCCTTGCAAATAGCCTCGCGCTTTTGCTTCCGGCATTTGCGCATAAAAATCGCGTATCTGCGTAAAAACACCGGTATAAGTAACCGGATTGCTTCGCGGCGTTCGTCCAATAGGTGTTTGGTCAATTTCAATTACTTTATCTATGTTTTCGAGCCCTGAAATTGAATCGTAAGGCAACGGTATTACTGTGGAATTTGCAAAATGCCGCGATATAATTGGAAACAAAGTATCGTTAATCAACGTTGATTTGCCGCTGCCGCTCATTCCCGTTACACAAACGAAAGCGCCTAACGGAAGGCAAAAATTTACATTTTTCAGATTATTTCCCCTTGCACCGCTCAGAACTATTTGTTTCCCGTTGCCTTGCCGTCGTTTTTTCGGAATGTCAATGTTTTCATCTCCGGTCAAATACTTAGCCGTAATCGAGGACAAACGTGTTTTTTCTTCGGAAAACAAAGCCTGCGGCTCGCCGGCAAAGCAAATTTCTCCGCCATGCACACCGGCGCGCGGGCCTACATCTATCAAATAATCGGCTGATTCTATCATATCGCGATCATGCTCCACAACGATAACGGAGTTTCCGAGGTCGCGCAGATTTTTCAGCGATTTTATAAGTTTATGATTATCGTGCTGATGCAGACCTATACTCGGCTCGTCTAGAATATAAGTTACGCCAACAAGTTGCGAACCGATTTGCGAGGCAAGACGTATGCGTTGCGACTCGCCGCCGCTTAATGAGCGCGCACTACGCCCAAGCGCTACATAATGCAGACCAACGTTAATTAAAAAGGACAAACGTGCATTAATTTCACGTAAAATGAGTTTTGCAAGTATATTTTCACGCTCTGTCAAATATTTATTTAATTCCGCAAAATAATGCGCAGCCGCCGTTATATCGAGCGATGAAATGTCATGAATATTTTTTTCGTGGATAAATACCGATAAACTCTCTTGCGAAAGACGGCCGCCGTTGCAACTTTCGCAAACTTGCGGCGACATATATTGCTCGTAATTCTCACGAATATCCGACGAACCTGTTTCATCGTAATGCTTTCTAAACATAGGCAATATGCCCTGAAACGAAGTTTCGGCAACGTAAACTCGGCCGCTTGCGGTAACATATTGTATTTCTGTTTTCTGTTTTTTTGAACCTAACAATATAGTTTGCAAATCTTTGTTTTCCATCTCGGAAATTGGGATATTCAGATCCATCCCTGCACGGCGGGCGAATTGCGACAGCTGGTCCCAAGCCCACATTTTACGTTTTTTGCCTAGAATTGCAATCCCGCCATCTTCTACCGAAAAATTATTTGCAGGAATAATTTTTTTTATGTCAAAATTATTTGCATAACCGAGCCCGTCGCATTTTTTGCACGCGCCGAACGGCGAATTAAACGAAAAACTATTAGGCGAAAGAGGTTCGTATGCTTTACCGCAATTTCCGCATGAGTTCGCTGCCGAAAACAAGCGTTCGCGCCATACTTCCCCGTCCTCCCAAAGTATCACGATTGTATTCTCGCCTAAGCGCAAAGCCGTTTCCACAGATTCGGCTACACGCTCGTCTTGCTTTGGTCCAATGGTTAATCGGTCAATAACTATTTCGATATTATGCGCTTTATAGCGCGAGAGTTGCAAGCCATGCTCTATTTCCGTTATCGTTCCGTCAATACGTGCTTTCGAATATCCTTGCCGGCGGAATTTTTCAAACAGCTCTTTGTAATGACCTTTGCGCCCTTTAATCGCGGGCGCAAGTATTTGCACTCGGCGGCCGGCGTATTCCGCACCAAGCGTTTCAATGATTTGTTCAAAAGATTGGGATTGTACGGGTATATGGCAATCTACACAGAATTGAGTGCCTGTTTTCGCATATAACAAGCGAATATAATCCCATATTTCTGTTACAGTTCCAACGGTGGATCGCGGGTTTTTCCCTACCGATTTTTGTTCTATGGAAATTGCCGGTGAAAGTCCCTCGATATTATCCACGTCGGGCTTTTTCATCATTCCGAGAAACTGACGCGCATACGGACTCAAACATTCTACATAACGCCTTTGTCCTTCGGCGTATAATGTATCGAATGCAAGCGATGATTTTCCGCTACCGGATAATCCGGTAATCACTACCAATTTTTCTCGCGGGATATTAAGCGATATATTTTTCAGATTATGTTCACGTGCGCCGCTTACCACAATTTCGGAAAGTTCTTGCGGCTCGTATTCGTTGGAAGGCATAAGCGATGTTCTTTTAATTAGTGCCTGCTTTCGACAATATATCGCTCTATGACGAAAAGGCAATAAGTCAGTGTTGCAATAATCTCATAATATCGTTGTAAGATGCCACAACGAGAAGCGTCAATAAAAGAGCCACGCCTATATTTTGCACTATTATTTTCACTTTCAGCGATAACTCACGGCGAATTGCAGCCTCGATTGCCACTATTACCAGATGCCCCCCGTCAAGTGCCGGCAAAGGCAATATATTCATCAAAGCGATTGAAACAGAAAGAATTGCAACGAAAGACAAAAAAGCCTCGAATCCATGTTTTGCTTGTTGTCCGGCCATTTTCACCATACCGACCGGGCCGGAAATCGTATTGCCGGCAGAAACTTTGCCGACGAATATATTTTTCACCACATTTCCTGTCAATGCCACATAATTATAGGTTTGCTCAGCACCTTGCATTATTGCTCCGCCGAACGAATAATCTTCATGCAGGACTTTTCCCGTAAATTTTTCGGTAAGCGCAACGCCTATTTTTCCGTCGGAATTTGGCGTTACTGTTATATTGCGAATACCTACCGCACGTTTTACGGATAAAATTATAGGATTATTTTTATTTGCTCCTATTATTTCCACGCTTTGTTCGCTAGAAAAAATCGGATTATTATTAATAGCCAGAAGAGTGTCTTCGGCGAGTATTCCGGCTTTTGCGGCCGGCACCGAGCCGTCCGCCGGCGTAATAATTACTTGCGAACCGCTAAAATACAAGCCGAGTTTTTTTTGCTCACTCATTGCGTCAACCAATTGCTTGCCGTTAATATGCAACGCAATTATTTGTCCGTTTCGCTCAACCGAAACGTTACGGTCGTCGCCCATGTTTTTCAGCAACAAATTTTCTTGTATTTCATTTGCAGTTTTGCAGGCTTTTCCGTTTATTTCAAGGATTTTATCGCCGGGCGCAAAACCGCCGGACTCGGCTATGGAATTTTTCTCGACATATCCAACGGGTGTAGCCAGCCGCGTGGTTTTTCCGTTGGAATACGCAAGCATTGCGAAAATTGCTATTGCCAGCAAAAAATTCATAATAACGCCGGCCGAGAGTACAAAAGCCTTTTGTGCGGCATTTTTACTGCGAAATTCCCAAGGCTTCGGTGTGTTGCGCATTTGTTCCGCATCTAACGACTCGTCAACCATACCGGCTATTTTCACGTAGCCGCCAATAGGCAACAAGCATAGCCTGTAATCTGTAAAGCCGTCGCTTTCCCATGTCTCGGGAAGTTTTCCGAATGTAAATTTCGTTTTTTTATTCCAGCCGAACAAACGCGGCCCCATACCCAGCGCAAAAATGTCGGCACGCATTCCGCAAAGGCGGGCAGCAATAAAATGGCCGAACTCGTGAACGGCAACAATAATGGCTATAACTTTTACAAATTGCCATATCCAGCCTAGTATTTCCATATTTTTCAAGTAATTATGAGTGTTGACGTTTTTTTTCGGATTTCGATGGTTGCGATATGAAAAACATTTTTTTATCGTGCTTCTGTTTTTAATATAATTTCCCGAGTTGCCGAGTCAATCTCCGTAATATCTTCGATTGACGGATTCTCAATGGAATTATGCGGTTCTACGGCTTCGCTTATCAATCGCGGAATATCAGTAAATCGTATTTTATTTTCCAAGAAAAGTTGTGCCGCAATTTCGTTTGCCGCATTAAGAACGGCGGAATAAGTACCTCCCTTTTCGAGACAATAATACGCATGGCGCAAGCATGGAAATTTATCGTAATCGGGTGCATAGAATTTCAATTCGTGGTTTTCCAATAAGTTCAGACGCGGAAAATCCGAAGTTACATGGCTCGGATATGCAAGTGCGTGGGCTATCGGAACGCGCATATCCGGTGCGCCGAGTTGCGCCTTCATCGAGCCGTCGCGGAATTGAACAAGCGAATGAACTATGCTTTGCGGGTGAATAATAACATCTATTTTTTCCGGCGGAAAATCGAACAGCCAAAACGCTTCTATCACCTCGAATCCTTTGTTCATCAGAGTTGACGAATCAATGGTAATTTTTGCTCCCATATTCCAAGTCGGGTGGCGCAAAGCGTCTTCGGGGCGTATAGCACCGAACGTTTCGGCCGGCCGCTCGCGGAACGGGCCGCCCGATGCGGTGAGAATAATCTTTTCGACCTCTTCGTAATCTTCGCCGCGCAAACATTGCAGAATGGCCGAATGTTCGCTGTCTATAGGTAATATTTCAATTTGCTTTTTACGTGCTTCGGGCATGATTATGCAACCGGCACTTACAAGCGACTCCTTGTTGGCCAAAGCGATTCGCCGCACATATCCGGCACGTATTGCGGCAAGTGTAGGCATTGCTCCCGCAAATCCGACGAGTGCCGAAACCAATATAGTATTCTTACTGTCAGCCGCTACCGCTGCAATGCCCTCGTTTCCGCAAAGAATTTCACCTTTAAAAGACGTATTTTTTTTGAATTGGCGATAAGCGTCAGCATCGGCAATAGCCACACCCTGCGGCTTAAATTCTCGCGCCTGCCTTTCAAGAATATCAATACGGGAATTGGTTGTCAGAAAATTCACGCACCATTCGCCCGGCAACAGTTTAAGCGTTTGCAGAGTTTGCTCGCCGATTGAACCGGTGGAGCCGAGTATGGTCAGAAATTCCGCGCTCATATTCGATAAATTATTTCACAAGTATTCTTGCGTAATGTCTTTATGCTGTCGCAAAGAAATAAATCGGAACTCATTCGGGCGCAACGCGGTGTTTTGTTGAACTTTGATGCGAATAAAATGCCGCAACATAAGTCGTGAAATACGCGAAAATCCACCCTCGTAAAGATATTCTGCCAAAGATGGCGAAACCATCAGCATAATCGAAAAGTCGTAATTCAAGGCTTTGAAATTCCGTAGCCAACGGTCAAGCGCACCGATTACGAGGGCAAGCGACGGAACGCGCCCCACACCGTTGCAGGCAGGGCACGGATCGCTTATCCGCTCGGCTATATTTTGGCGGACGCGCTGCCGCGTCATTTGCATAAGTCCAAGCTGCGTAATCGGATAAATAATGGTTTTGGCGCGGTCGCGGTTTAGTTCGCGGCGCATTTCATCGTAGAGCTTTTTACGATTACCTTCTTCGGCCATATCAATAAAATCAATGATAATAATGCCGCCGATGTCGCGCAGGCGCAACTGTTGGCACACGGCTTTCACTGCTTCAAGATTGGCAATTACGGCGTTTTTTTCTTGTTCACGCTCGGTAAGCGCACGCCCGGAATTAACATCTACAACGCATAATGCTTCGGTCTGGTCAATAACAATCGAACCGCCGCCGGGCAACATTACCTTCCGCGCAAAAGCATTTGCCATTGCACGGTCAATCTGAAAATGATGAAAAATAGAACGTTTGCCGGTATAAAGTTCAACTTTATCGGCAAGCTCCGGCGACATCCAGCGCAAATAGCCCGTTATTTCATTGTAAAATTTTTTGGAGTCGACCGCTACGCGAACAACGTCCTGTGTAAACAAATCGCGAATAACGCTGCCGGCAAGGTTTTTGTCCTTGTACAGAAGTGCGGGCGGGCGAGCTGTTGTCACATTTTGCTCTATCTCTTTCCATTGTTCCAGCAAATTATCCCAATCGCGGCGCAGGTCGGCATCGGTTTTACCTTCGGCGGCAGTACGGATAATGCAACCTAATCCCTTTGGAAGCATAGACTTGACAAGCGCACGCAGACGGCGGCGCTCGCCGGACGATTGTATTTTGCGCGAAACCCCTATGGCAGACTCAAAAGGCATAAGCACCACATATCGCCCGGGCAAGGAAACTTTTGTGGTAACGCGAACGCCCTTTGTGGAATAAGCCTCCCGAACTACTTGAATAATAACAGTTTGCTTAGGCTGTAAATTGATGGAAATAGTGCCGGAGCGCTTGGTGCGAAAAGTTGGCATGCGCTTTTTCTCGGCGGTATTTTTTTTCTTTTTACGCAGAGCGGCAGCCGCAGCGCCGTCTTCGTCGTTTTCCTCGTCCTCTTCTTCGGTAATAAAGGAATCTTCGAGCGACGAGTCTATATCGGAAAAATGCAGAAAAGCGTCTTGCGGCAAACCTATATTGACAAATGCAGCGTTCATGCCTTGCATTATGCGTTGCACCGTACCTATATAGACGCTTCCTACCAGACGTTCCATGCCCGGTGCTTCGGTGAAAAGTTCCAACAACTCGCCATTTTCGGTGATTGCCGCCTGCACCTCGTTCAGCGTAGCGTTGATAATTATCTCTTTACTCATGAAATAACAGCGGTTAAAACACGGCGTTGCAAATAAAACTTAATAGCGGAACAATAGTCAAAAATACGGATTTTCAGCGCGTTTTCATTTTTTCCGTTTTTTCGACCAAGCGGGCGGCACATGGCATGGATATAAAAATAAAAAAAGGTCAAGTCGACCGTGGCGCACTGAGAGCAAACTGACCGTTGCTTCCTTCCGGACCTGGCGGGATTGGGCTTGTCGCAGCCGCACGGGACTTGACCGACGGCAAAACTACGAACTTTTTGATAATCGGCCAAATCGAGTATTTGGACGTAGCGATAAAATGAAGTATTTTTGCACTCTGTTTGCATATAAACGCGCCCGTAGCTCATCCGGATAGAGCATCAGCCTTCTAAGCTGAGGGTAGCTGGTTCGAGTCCAGCCGGGCGTGCTTTCCTTAAAGCACCGTTTTCATATTTCGAGATGAAAAACACGCTTTGACCTATAGCTTTTCCAATCCTTTCCGTTTTCCGCCCATATTGCGTTATTTACGCGAACAGACCGTTAGTGGCAATCGCTCCTATTGACTTCTGCATTATCACTAACAGACTGTGAAAAAATTCTTCAGACTTTACGGCTGACTACATGAAAATTATCCTTAAAATTGCGATATGGAACTAAACGAGATTTATCAAGGAGACACTCTTGAACTTATACATAAACTTGACAACAACAGCGTTGATTTGATTGTGTGTGATGGCCCATACGGAGTAACAACAAACGAGTGGGACAAGGTAACTGACATCCAAACATTCAACCTCAACATCATCAAACTTTTTTCAAGAGTTCTTAAACCCGGGGGTGCATTATATCTTTTTGGTAAAGACAACTGCATTGACTTTATTGACTATCGACCTTATCTGACTTTAAACAGAAAAATTATCTGGTATCAACCAAGCCGACTTGCACAAGGACGATTGAATTATACCAACAACTACGACTTGATTGCTTACTTCTCAAAGGGAAAAGCAAAGACATACAACCTTGACGATATTCGTGTTGCTCAATTGGTAGAACTTGAACATCGTTTGCGCTGTGAGAAGGTTCCATCTGTAACCAACGGACAATACGGAAAAACAAAGTTCAATGATGACGGAAAAAACCCGGGCGATGTTTGGGGCGACATCAAACAACTTACTTACAAATCAAAAGAACTTATCAGTAGAGAACTTTTGAACACAATACAAAAACCGGAAAAGTTAATTGAACGAATTGTAAAAGCCAGCTCAAATGAAGGTGATGTAGTGTTTGACCCATTTTCAGGTGTTGGAACAACTTTTGCCGTATGTAAGAAACTAAAAAGAAATTTTATTGGCTTTGAGTTGAATCCTGACTACATTGCTATTGCCAAAGAACGAGTTCATCAAATTGAGCTGGCAAAAGATAATAGCAAGGTTGTTTACAGCGATTAAAGAAAACGGCAACCGCTGAAGCGGGTTACACTCAAGCAGAAGTACCGCACTTTACGGGCAGTTTTACGCATATTTGAATTGCAGTGTTTCGCAGAGAGTGCGATGGTAAAACATCTCGCCTTCGTTAATCTTCGAACCGCTGTTCGCAATGAAATTTCTCCTTAATTTTGCAGACGAATTTATCATACTTCACGTCAAAATTTTAAATTATGAACGCTCAATGCGCGTTAATTACCGGTGCTAACGGAGAGATAGGGCACAGCCTGCTCAAAGCACTGGCCGCTACCGGAAACAGCATCATTTCTATTGACCTGAACGAACACACGCCCGAACATACTGCCTTATGCGAAGAGTCTATTACAGGAGATATTCTCGACGAGGACGTAATACGAGCCGCTGAAAAATACGATATTGACGTAATATTTCATCTTGCCGCTTTGCTGTCGAAAAGTGCCGAACTGAATCCCGAACGCGCCCACCGCGTGAACGTGGAGGGAACATTGCAATTTCTGCAATTGGCGCAGCGCGTAGGCAAACGCCGTGGAAAATCGGTTAAAGTTCTATTTCCGAGTACAATAGCCGTTTACGGCATACCTACTCTCGAAGAAAAACGGCTGACCGATAAATTACGCGAGGACGAATACCAAACGCCGATTACGATGTATAGCGCAAATAAGTTGTACAACGAGCATTTAGGGCGTTATTACTCCGACCATTACCGGCAAATGTCGGAAATACGCGAATCCGGATATGTTGATTTTCGCGGTGTGCGCTTCCCCGGCTTAATTTCGGCTTTTACCGTACCAAGCGGCGGAACAAGCGATTTCGCCCCCGAAATGATACACAAAGCAGCGCAAGGCCTTCCCTACTCTTGTTTTGTGCGACCCGATGCGCAAATTCCGTTTATGGCTATGCCGGACGGCGTAAAAGCATTGATTGATTTGGCTGACGCGCCGCTCGAAAAATTGACGCGCCGCATCTATAATATCGGTGCATTTGCCCCGACAGCAAGCGAAATAGCCGAACTTACGCAACAAGCGTTTCCCGGTGCCGAAATTACATTCGCTCCCGATATAAAACGACAAGCAATTATTGATTCGTGGCCGGCCGACGTAGATGACTCTGCCGCAAACCGTGATTGGAATTGGCAGCCCGATTACGACTTAAATCGCACGTTTTTTGAATATCTTGCGCCTAACATCGCCGAGCGTTATCAAAATAAATATGCAAACGGGCGTTAAATCAAATGAATGAACTTGCAACAGAACGCTCGCCATACCTTTTGCACCATGCGGGCAATCCTGTGCATTGGAAGCCGTGGAATAGCGACGCTTTCGACAAAGCACGGCAAGAAAACAAGCCGATATTCTTAAGTATAGGCTATGCTTCATGCCACTGGTGCCACGTCATGGAACGCGAATCATTCGCAGATGAAGAAACAGCCGCAATTCTAAACAAATTCTTCGTATGTGTAAAAGTCGACCGCGAAGAACGCCCCGATATAGACGCAGCTTATATGGAGGCTTGCCAAGCCATGACCGGACATGGCGGCTGGCCGCTTTCAATAGTGCTGACACCCGATAAAATGCCGATATTTGCCGGAACGTATTTTCCGAAATACAGCCGCAACGGACAAATAGGATTCATAGACCTGATGCGGAGAATAGCCGGAATTTGGACAAACGAACACGAACGTCTGAAAACTTCCGGTGCAAATATCTTGGCATTACTGAAACAACGCGCCGAAGATTACGGTAAAGTATCGGACGAAGAATTGACGCATGGCATAATTGATAAAGCATCGGCTGTACTCGAAACCACATTCGACGAACGCGAAGGCGGCTTCGGAGATAAGCCGAAGTTTCCAACACCTCACCACTACATTTTCTTGCTTCGGCTTTATTACGCAAACGGCGATGAACATCTGCTTGAAATTGCGGCAAAATCGCTTGACGCTATGCGCCGCGGCGGAATTTACGACCACGTAGGCTACGGTTTTCACCGCTACAGCGTAGACGAGTGCTGGTTTTTACCGCATTTCGAGAAAATGCTGTACGACCAAGCAATGCTTGCCATTGCTTATGCAGAAGCTGCAGCAATAACCGGCGATGAGCGTTACACTCGTGTTTGCGGGGAAATTTTTGAATATGTACGCAGAGATTTGACCGCGCCGGAAGGAACTTTCTATTCGTCCGAAGATGCGGACAGCGAAGGACAAGAAGGAAAATTCTACACTTGGACGCAAAGTGAAATAGAGAATTTATTACCGGCTTCTATTTCAGCTGCCGCTTGCAAACATTTTCATACGGAAACGGACGGAAACTGCCGCGACGAAGTAACCGGCGAAGCAACCGGAACCAATATTTTGTATGAACGCGAAGGCACCCCTGCGCTGCCGCCCGATGAATTGAAGCAAGTTCGGCAAATTCTGCTCGAATACAGAAGCAAACGCAAACGGCCCGCGCGCGACGATAAAATTTTGACCGATTGGAACGGTATGATGATAGCGTCATTGGCATATTGCGGACGTATTTTGAAAAAAAATAAATACGTGGAACGCGCCGCAACAGCCGCCGATTTTTTGCTCGATACGATGAAAAACGGACGATTGCCGCATTGCTACGGCAACAGCAATGCTCCGATAAACGGTTTATTGGACGATTACGCTTTTTTTGCATGGGGATTGTTCGAGCTGTATCAGGCAAACGGTGAAATACGCCATCTTGCTCAATGCCATAAATTATGCGACGGAATACTTGCACTTTTTCAAGATGAAAGCGGTGCTTTTCGCCTTACGGCAAACGGCGAGAACGATACACCTTTCGACTGGCAACGTTCCGCCTCGGACGGTTCGGCACCTTCAGGCACAGCCGCGGCGGTATATGTATTGGCACGAATGGGTGCAACTTGCGGCGAAATCCGTTTTACGGAAGCTGCTTATCGTTGTTTACGGGCATTTTCCGGACAAATAGTCCGCTATCCGGCAGGATTTTCATGGATGCTTATTACCTTGAAATTTCTGCTGGGCAAGAGCCGCGAAATTGTACTGTACGGTACGAATGAACAGGCAGATTACATGGAAATGAAATCTTTGTTGCAGCATAATTATGCTCCGAATATCGTTGTATTGTATAATGAAGATACCGAAGCATTAGCTTCGTTTTCTCCAAAAGCAACCGTTATGTGCGGCAAAGATGCCACCGCCTTTGTATGCGAAGAAGCGGCGTGCCGCGCCGCAGCAAATACCGCCAAAGAATTGAAAATGATATTATCGGAGTCGTAAAATGACTTTTGCAATAGTATTAATGTTTCTCGGCATTATTTTCGACGCATTCCAATTTGCGGCAGTCAATACTTACGTCGTAACGCTGAAAGATGTAGGCATGGCGGCATTTGTATTGACGGTAATTAAACGTATAATTTGGGACGGTCAACCGCTGTCTGTTCCACGCTCCGCACCGATGTTTTTTCTGCTTGCAGCTCCATTTTTTGTGCTGCTGTCGGGAATTTACCCTTTAATGTCGCACGATTGGACGATGCAGACACAGTTCCTGAAAACTACTTTACATTTTATTTACGTTTGGGTTATAGCAAGTTTTTCCGTTATGCTTTGCATACCGCCAAGCGTATGGGAAAAGGGATTAAAATCATGGCTGATAGCCTCTATTCCGGTCAATATTTTCGGTGCTTATCAAATTGTGGCGCGTGCATTCGATTTGCCTTTCGCATGGTTGAGAATATTTTCGTATGCGAAAGATATTCGCGGTTATGAAAATACAGGCGACACAACGCAACTTAGTCTGAGCTTCGAGGGATTTTATCGTGCTACGTCCGTATTTTCCGAACCTTCCGCATTAGCCGCATTTAACGCAATAGTTTTGACGGCTATACTTATACCCTACATTAGAAATACGCGCCCGTTTATCGAGTCGGTATTACTGCGCCGTCTTGTGGTACTATGCTCATCAGTCGGCCTGTTTTTGACTTTTTCGCTTACCGGACTCAGCATGATAATTGCCACGCTTGCACTTGCATTGTTGCTCGACCGTTCCAAGCAATTGTTGAAAATGACTCGTATTCTCGGTATACTCTTTGTTCTGCTGTTAATTACCGATGTAGCGGTCGAATATTATGCCGGTATCAGCGTAGCCGGCTTGTTTTCTCAGAGATTGGGCGGTATTATCAGCTCGTTCGGCATAGGCTCGACAGAATCTACGATTGGCGAATCGTTTTTCACACGCGCCGACTCGATGGCAAAGGCGATGGAAATATGGAGTAATTATCCGATATTCGGGCATGGAATCGGCTGCTTCTATCACTATACGCGCGACGCCGATTTGGCCTTTACGGACTCTACGCTTTTCCAAGCACTTGCCGACACGGGAATTGGCGGATTTTTAACTGTTGTATGCCTTAATATTCTATCAGTATTCAAACCTATTTGGCTGACGCATCGCAACAGGCGCAATCAAATTCCGAGTAATTCGCTATCATTGGCAGAGTTTGCAATTTATCTGGGCGCATCTCTATGCTCTTTAATGTTCAGCGGAAATTCATACGTTGGCATTTTCCTCTGGCTGTTTTGGGGCATGATTTTTTCGATTACCGAATATTACTCGAACAATACGAAGTTCTGCATAGCCGTAAAGCACCCTCTGCGCAACCTCGTAGTATTCGGCCGTAAGCCGAAACCGTTGCCGACACACAATTAACTCTATTCTGCAAACAACTGATTTTTATGGCACAAATCATTGACGGAAAATCTATTGCAGCTACGATAAAATCGGAGTTGCAAATCGAATCCGCTGCTTTTATATCGAGAACCGGTACTATTCCTCATTTGGCATTGTTGTTAGTAGGCGACGACCCGGCATCGCAGGTGTATGTGCGTTCAAAAGCAAAAACTTGCGAAGAAATAGGGTTTCGCTCCACGATACTCAATTTGCCCGCAACAACCTCCCAAGAAGAAGTACTCGATGTTATTCACAGCTGGAACGGAAACAAATTGATACACGGTATTTTGGTGCAATTGCCTTTGCCGCGTCATATTTCGGAGCATAAAATCATAGAAACAATTTCACCCTCAAAAGACGTAGACGGCCTGCATCCGGAAAATATGGGCAGGCTTGTTTTGGGGCTGCCCGGGTTTGTTCCCTGCACTCCGGCCGGTATAATTGAACTTTTGTCGCGTTCGGGAATTTCGGCTCAGGGCAAGCATGCGGTAGTTGTAGGGCGCAGCAATATAGTTGGCAAGCCGATAGCCAATCTACTTTATCAAAAATCACCGCAAGCCAATGCAGTTGTAACGATTTGTCATACGGGCGCAAGCGGTACGTTACGCGATTTTACACGCCAGGCCGATATTCTTGTAGCAGCAATCGGCGTTGCGAATCGAATAACGGCCGACTACGTAAAAGAAGGCGTGGCAGTAATTGATGTAGGCATCAATCGGATTACGGACGTTGCAAAAAAAACAGGCTATCGTATTGTTGGCGATGTAGATTTTGAAAGTGTTCTGCCCAAAGTTTCGGCCATTACTCCCGTTCCCGGCGGCGTTGGGCCTATGACAATCGTGATGCTTATGCGCAATACATTGGAAGCTGCGCACAGATTTACTCGAAATGCAACAATAAACAGATAATTCTCGTATCGTTTTTCTGTATTTTTGCAAATGCAACATTACCGGACATGCGATTATGGCGCAAGATTATCCTAACAAACGTTTTTCCTCCGAAGCAGCGCAAGCTATTATAAAACGTGCGCTCGAACGCACGTCGTCATCCGGCGACGTAGCATTCAACGACCTTGCAGAAACTGCCAAGGAATTGGGCATTGACCCCGCAAACTTGGCTGCCGCCATCGAAGAGCAAGAAGCGGTAAGCGAATTGGAAGGTGCGCGAAATCGCTGGCGCATTTGGCGCAAGCGTAAGTTTTACCAGCACTTACGGGCATACATCATTGTTAATTCGGCTCTTACGATATTCAGTTTGCTCGGTCAGGAAGTTTGGTTTTTATTTCCGCTTATAGGCTGGGGCATAGGCCTTACATTCGATTTTTTTGCGGCTTTCTACCCGAACGACCGCGATATTGAGCGCGGCACTATGGCGGCATTAAAGCAGATAAGAAAAGAACGCGAAAGAAATAATATTTCCTTCTCGCAACGCGATTACCAGACAGCACGCCCTGAACCATTCGACGGAACAAATGCCAAACGCCAGACGGACAAGACTTTTACGGTCAACTTTGAAAAAGGCAAAATAATTATTTTTAAAGGCGATAAACGCATAGAAATCGGCGAAAAATAAAGTCTTTGCCATAAACGCACCGTTTCATTTGATTTGCAGAATGCAGAGCCTAAGTATGCAATGGGTTTCGATTGTTATCGTCAAACTCTGCGACAAACGCTTCAATGTCAAATCTTTCGCCCTTTTCATAATGAATATTGCAAAATTTCTCGCCGCTACAGCGGCAGCCGTTCTTCTTTTACCAAATATCGGTTGCAGCCGTACTGCCGATAATAACTCACCCGAAGATAAAAACCATGCAGAGCAATTATATGCAGAAGCTCCGGCCAAGCATGAGCTGTCGCAAATATCCGCAACGCAAAATATAGGCGAATCGCGTAAAAATGCAATCACCGAAGCAGTTAGAATTTGCAGCCCGGCCATTGTGGGAATAAATGTTACCGAAGTGCAGGCATACAGTCCGTTCGGAGGTTTTTTCGACGATCCGTTTTTCCAACAATTTGCAAAGAAATTTTCCCGGCAACGTTTAGTGCAAGGGCTCGGCTCGGGATATCTGATTTCGCCCGACGGTTATATTTTAACCAATGACCACGTAGCCGGGCGCGCAAAAAAAATAGTGATAACGCTAACGAGCGGTGAAAAATACGATGCCGAAATTATAGGTTCTGACCCGACAAGCGACGTAACTCTTCTGAAAATCAAAGGTAAGAATCTCCCCTATTTGAAATTAGCCAATTCTGACGACGTAATAGTCGGCGAATGGGCTATCGCTTTCGGTAATCCGTTCGGTTTATTCGATATTAATTCCAAACCAACCGTTACAGTAGGCGTAGTAAGCAATACGGGTGTAAGTTTTACGCAGGATAACCGCGTTTATCGTAATATGATACAAACAGATGCCGCAATCAGCTCGGGTAATTCCGGTGGGCCGCTCGTAAATTCTTACGGCGAAGTTATCGGAATGAATACGGTAATTTACTCCACGGCACAAAGCGGAATGGGCGCGGGCAGCATCGGCATAGGCTTTGCAGTTCCGATAAATCGAGTAAAAAAAATTGTAGACGAACTGAAAAAAAACGGGAAAATTGACCGTGCCTTCGACCCTGGAATTTTGGTGCAGGATATTGATGAACGCATAGCACGCTCATACGGCCTTGAAAAAACGGAAGGCGTTATCTTGACGCAAGTGCGGCGTAATACCTCGGCGGAACGTGCTGGGCTTGAACCCGGCGATGTCATTTTAAGCATAGACGGTGTGCTTATTCATAAAAGCGACGATTTGCAGATTATTATTTCCGATGGCGTAGTCGGAGAAACATTCAATATAATCATTCTGCGCGGCGACGAGAAATTCACAAAAAAAATGACATTGGAAAAAGTGCAAGAAAGACGATAACTTTATTTTAAGCTGCATAAAAAACATTAACTTCCAAATGACCGATTCGACTGACACAGCGTCGCCAGATGGCGATATTATACATCTTTTACCGGAGTTCTTGGCCAATCAGATTGCCGCCGGCGAAGTTGTGCAACGTCCCGAATCGGCGGTTAAAGAACTTGTGGAGAATGCCTGCGATGCCGGTGCAACCTCTGTTACGGTTGTAGTTCGCGGTGCCGGAAAATCGCTTATCCATATAATTGACAATGGACGCGGAATGAGCCGCGCCGACGTTGCTATGTCGGTAAAACGTCACGCCACAAGCAAGATAAGAACGCCGGAAGACCTCGAGCGCATTGCTACGCTTGGCTTTCGCGGCGAAGCATTAGCCTCGATAGCGGCAGTTGCCCTATTGGAAATACGCTCCCGACGCACAGACGACGACGCGGGCTGGAAATTACTGTCAGAGCCGCTAAAGCCCGAAACAATAGAGCCTTACAGCGCAGAAACAGGAACGCAAGTTATTGTTCGCAACCTTTTTTACAATGTTCCGGCACGCAAAAAGTTTCTGAAAAGCGACCTTACGGAATTTCGCTATATTTCGGAAACGATGCTCAAACTTGCCCTGAGCCGCCCCGACATTCGATTTGTTTTCTACGACGGCGATACACTTATTTTCGATGCACCGCCGAGTGATATACGCGGCAGAGTAGAATCGCTTTTCGGTGAGCAAACCGCCGCCGGAATTATACCCGTAGACTATTCGGCAACAAATATCGGTGTTTCCGGCTACGTAGGACAGCCGCATTTGGCAAAGCAATCCCGTGCGGGACAGTTCTTGTTTTTGAACAATCGCCCTATTGTCAGCCGATCATTGTCGCACGCCGTTTTTCTGTCGTTTGAGCATTTAATCGATAAAAATAATCATCCGTTCTATGTTCTGAATTTAACGCTTGACCCGTCGAAAGTTGATGTGAACGTACATCCGCAAAAACACGAAGTAAAATTTGACGACGAGCGAGGTGCTTACAATGCAATTCACGCCGCTGTTTCCGAGGCTTTATCGCGTACCAATCTTATCCCCGAATTGCAGTTCCGCAATCAAACAGCCGAACAGCCTTTTGAAAAAGTGCAAATCGGTGCGGCGCGAAACGATTATGCGGTTGTAAATCGCATTACCGGCGAAATAATAGAGCCGGCACGAAACGAAACACATCCGCCCGGAAAATTTCAAAATCATGAAAAAAGCGGAAATTTACCCGAAAGTTATCATCTTCCGGATTTCGGACGTAATGTCGTCGGCAAACAAGAGCAAACTGCCTTTGACACTTTATTCGGTCATGATGCACCGTCTAATGAACAAGAGCAAATTCTATCGAGCGAACTGCCGCCCGAAAGTATGCCGATGTGGCAACTGCATAACAAATACATATTCGTACAAAGCCCGAAAGGCGTAATCATAATTGACCAACATAATGCGCATGAACGAGTTCTTTACGAACGTGCATTGCGTAGAATGAACAAGGAATTTCGCGCCTCACAAGAGCTTTTATTTCCCGCAAAGGCTTCTTTCTCAACGGGCGAGACTGCGCTTATTACCGAAATTGACGAGGATTTACGCGCACTCGGTTACGATTTCGATATTACGCCCAACGGTGAAGCAATCATCAAGGGTGTTCCGTCAGATGTCCGCGCCGGTACCGAAGAAAAGTCTTTGCGCGAAGTTATCGAGCAATACGAAGAATACAGCCGCATACGCCACTCCGATAAACGCGATAATCTCGCCGCATCTTTTGCCTGTAAATCTGCCGTTAAAACCGGCGAATATCTTGAACGCGATGAAATGAGAAAATTGGCAGCCGATTTATTCGCTTGCGACACCCCTTATGTTTGCCCGCACGGAAGGCCTGTGATACTTGACTTTTCGCTTACGGAATTTGACCGAAGATTCGGACGGACTTCGTAGCCCGCATCAGCCCGCCGCCTGAATTGTTACAGCTGATTAACCGTACGCCTTTCGCAACTTAATTTTATGCCGCAAACCTCAACTTCTCCCCTTTCACGCACGGTTTGGTTGCTGTCACTTGTCAGTATGCTTGCGGATATTGCAAGCGAAATGCTTTATCCAATTTTACCTATTTACTTGCCAAGCATAGGGTTTTCGGCTGCATGGATTGGTTTGCTTGAAGGTACTGCCGAAGCTGTCGCCGGATTGTCCAAAGGCCTGTTCGGTGCATTATCCGACCGACTCGGACGACGTTTGCCGCTTGTAAACGCAGGCTATTTTCTAAGCGCAATTGCTAAACCTCCAATTGGGTTTATTTCTTTTGCCCCCGCCGTATTACTTCTACGCGCATTAGACCGCTTAGGCAAAGGTATGCGCTCTGCACCGCGCGACGCATTGTTAGCCGAAGAGTCGAGCCCTGAAACTCGGGCGCGAGTATTTGGTTTTCATCGCGGCATGGATACTTTCGGTGCAGCAATCGGACCGGCTCTTGCTTTATTTTTACTATGGAAGTTCCCGGGCGATTACCGTGCAGTCTTTCTTTGGGCAATAGTTCCGGGTATTGCGGCAGCGGCATTGACCTTCGTAATACGTGAAAAACGCAAAATCCCTAATAAAACAAAACGCTTAACTCTACGGCACAGTTTGGCGTATTGGCGCGAAGCAACGCCGGCTTACCGGCATTTCACGGCTCTGATGTTTATTTTCGCGCTTGCAAACAGTTCGGATATGTTTCTGCTGATAAGAATGAAATCAGCCGGATTAGACGACATTCAAGTAATCGGCGCATATATTCTTTTTAATCTTGTATTTGCTTTACTGTCGTACCCTTTCGGTGCATTAAGCGACAAGTTCGGCAAAAGGCGCATTCTAACGGGCGGCCTGCTTATTTTCGGAATGGTTTATTGCGGATTCGGAATAATGAATAATAAGGCGGCATTGCTCGCACTCATTATTCTTTACGGTGTATATAATGCCGCAACTCAGGGTGTTGTAAGTGCAGTAATCGCAAATCTTTGTCCGCAGAATGAACGCGCCGCCGGTATCGGCTCATTTGCAGGACTCCAAAGCATAGGCTCTTTAGGTGCAGGGCTGATTGCCGGAGCAATTTGGACTGTTTTTGGACCAACCGCAATGTTCATTTTTTCAGGTGCGACGGCTTTTCTGCTTGCTCCGCTTGTATTGCGCGTAAAAACTTAGTTTTTTCGTTTTTGCGGCTTGACGCAGAGCATATTTTACCGATAAATTTCATTTATTTGATATTACCTTTTTTACCTGAATTGTTCTATTCGTAAACTTTACCCCGCCTTGCGTTCAAACCGCTTCCTATGTTTGTAAAGTATTACTTTTAATGTTTAGAAAAAGGGGAAATATTTGAAAGAACAAAGGAGCAGAATAAGATACTCAAACCGCT
>JAANMU010001620.1_pt1 | contig 19727 bp, 20 predicted proteins | sample 7279701 | NCBI WGS metagenome assembly JAANMU01 (sample SAMN14094539, study PRJNA606508) | bioreactor metagenome | isolation source: A lab-scale SPAN reactor treating ammonium-rich wastewater day 57 | place: Ireland: Galway | collected 2017-03-13 | reverse complement strand
GTTTCACTTGATCCCGAAACCGGCCTGCTGTTTGTGGGCGATTTCTCCGGTTTCATCCACTGTCTCGACGCCGAAACCGGCAAGCTCCACTGGACGCACGACATGAAGGCGCACATGTGGGGTTCGACCTTCGTGGCCGACGGCAAACTCTATGTCGGCGATGAGGACGGCGACTTGGTGGTCCTGGCCGCGAGCAAGGACAAGCGGTTGATCAGTGAAACCAATCTGGGTGCGCCCATTTACGGCACGCCGATCGTCGCCAATGGCTCGGTGTACATTCAATCCAACACGCACCTGTTTTCGTTCCACGACCCGACCAAACAATCCGGCCTCAAGGACGAACCGCAGAGGATTGAGGTGAAGTTGGAGAAGTGATGCTCCGGTTCCGGAAACGAATTCGTGAGCAACAGGACTTCATCCTGTTCACCATCTTCTTATATTTCGGCGCCTTCTTGCTGGTGAACTCAATTTCCGAAATAAGAAGGCAATCGGCGCTATTGCTGGCATTGCCGGCTGCTTTGAGTGTCGGGATGGTATATGCGTGGTTGTTGGCTCGACTTGGTCGCAAGCAGAATCCGGTTCGTACAAATTCGCATCCGACGCTTGGTCTTGTTCGTGTCTTTCCCGATCGGTGGAAAACAACCCTCACCGGACATCCATTTGGGGAAGGAATTGAGCTGTCCGGTGAGTCGGAACAAACACCGCCGACGGCAGCCCAGGTCGAACTGTTCGACGATATCACGGAGCGCTTTGTGTCAATCCGTGAAGCCGCCTTCAAGGCCTTGATGGTTGACTTGCAGGCATCCACGCCCCCGTTCAAAACCGAGGAGCTAAAATTGGAAAGCATCTGGTTGGGAAAAGATTCATTTTCGTTCTACTTCGGCGTCCCCAGCCGTCGTGCTCAAGCTCATGACGGTTTCTACGTGGACTTCAGGGATTTCCAAGTTGAGGAGGCTGGATGGGTTCACTGATTTCAAGTCCATTGGGGAGCAAACCAATCGTCCTGCTCGCGGACGGAACCTTGGAGCGCGGCTGTGTGCGAAGCGCCAGCCGCAACATACCCAGCCTTTCCAACCCGCTGCGGCTGGGTCTGCGACCACTGCCGCGCTCCGCCGGAAGTTTGTTGCCCGACCGCCCTCACCCCGGCCCTCTCCCCCAGGAGAGGGAGAATCCTTCGCCAGTCTCACACATTGCGGACCCATGCCGTTACTCGGCGCGCGCTCCTGCGATCAACAGAGAAACGCCGATTGCAGCCGCGAGCAGCGAATCTGCCAGCACCGCCCGATCGCTGTTCCCTCTCCCCGGGGGAGAGGGTCAGGGTGAGGGCGAGCGTCACACGAACTGCTCCGACATTTCTGGCAATTCTGCGTTCACGACCGGGCGGAACGCGAATGCCGGCGCCGGCATGAGGGCAATCATTCGATACACCCACACCGCCCGATCATTCTGAACTCCGAATGACCGAACCCTCACGCTCCGCATTACCCCATGCACGACACCTCCTCGCGTAATCGCAAACTCGTCTGGCTGGCCGTCGGCCTGCTGTTCATCCTGCACCACGACTTCTGGTGGTGGGACAATCCTTCGCTCGTGTTCGGCTTCCTGCCCATTGGGCTGGCGTATCACCTCGTCTTTTCCATCGCCGCCGGTTGCACCTGGTTTGCGATGATTAAATTCGCCTGGCCCAGTCACGTAGAGGAATTCGCCGAAGGCAAAGACCCCGCGGCTCAACCGAAGCACCCCCAGCCATGATTCCCATCTATATCATCTGCGGTTATCTGCTGTTGCTGCTGGGGCTGGGGCTGGCCAGCAACCATTTCTTTCGCGGCACGGCCAAGGACTTTTTTGTCGCCAGCCATTCCATCGGGCCGTTCATGCTGTTGATGTCCATCTTTGGCACGACCATGACGGCGTTCGCGCTCGTCGGCAGCACCGGCAAGGCTTACACCACGGGCATCGGCGTTTATGGCTTGATGGCGTCGTGGTCGGGGCTGATTCATTCGGCGTGCTTTTTTCTCATCGGCATCAAGCTGTGGGCCATCGGCAAACGCTACGGCTACGTGACGCAGGTGCAGTTTTTCCGCGAGCGCTTTGAGTCGGAGATGCTCGGGCGCATCCTCTTTCCGGTGCTGGTGCTGCTGGTGATTCCGTATCTTTTGATTGGCATCATCGGCGCGGGCGCGGTGATGCGCGGGCTCACGGTCGGCACGTTCGCCGAGGCGTTTCCGGCGACCAACGGCGCGATCCCGCCGTGGTTGACGGGCGCGGTGATTTGTTGCGTGGTGCTGACGTATGTGTTCTACGGCGGCGTGCGCGGCGCGGTGTGGGCCAACACCTTTCAAACGCTCGTGTTCATGGGCACAGGCATCGTCGCCTTTTGGATGATCGCCAAAGCGCTGGGCGGTCCGGCGGCGGCCAGCCAGAAAGCGCTGGAAGTTGTGCCCGAGTTGCTGGCGCGCGAGGGAAAGATCAGCCAACTGCAATTCTTTACCTACTGTTTCATCCCCTTGTCGGTCGGCATGTTTCCGCATCTGTTCCAGCACTGGCTCACGGCGAAGTCGGCGAAATCCTTCCGGCTCACCGTGGTGGCCCATCCGCTCTGCATCATGATCGTGTGGATTCCGTGCATCCTGATCGGCATCTGGGCGGCGGGCAGCGGCATCAAGACCGCCCCGAACGCCGTGCTGGGCCGGATGGTGGCCGATCTCGTCCACAGTCCGTATCTGACCGGCCTGCTCATCGCCGGCGTACTGGCGGCCATCATGAGTTCGCTTGATTCGCAGTTCGTCTGTCTGGGCACGATGTTCACGCGCGACGTGGTGCAACATCACTACGGCGAAAACCGGTTCTCGGACACGCAAATCATCTGGCTCGCGCGCGCGTTCATCGTGTTCATCGTGGCGGTGACGTATGTGCTGTCCTTGTTTCCGCCGCCGCATGTGTTCGATCTGGGGGTATGGTGCTTCAGCGGTTTTGCCAGTTTGTTTCCGCTGGCGTTCGCGGCGGTCTATTGGCGGCGCGTCACGAAGGCGGGGGCCATCTCATCGCTGCTCGTCACCGTGGTCGTCTGGCTCGTGCTGTTCACGCGTGACATGGCGGCCAAAGGCAAATCCGGGGGCGAGGATGAATTGCTCGTTTTCGGCATGATGCCCGTGGCAATCATCTTCGGCGCATCGGTGCTGACGCTGGTGATCGTTTCGCTGCTCACGAAACCGCCGTCCAAGACCACGATCAACAAGTTTTTCCCGGAAGCCTTGAAGGGGCTGCCGAGTTGAAATCGCTCGGGGCTTGACGCGCCGCCGCCAAAGCGGCTTCCTAACCACACCAAATGGATTTCGCACCGAGATGAACCGCAAACCCAAAGGCAAGCGAAGACCGGCGCCACCGCCGCCGGCGCCCCTGCAACTCTGGCATCCCGAAGTGCCCGGACCGCTCTGGGACGGCACCCGCCGCGTGCCCCGTAAGCAAATCGAATCTTACTGTCGCGTGCTGGCCCGGGAGTTCCAACCGCAGAAAATCATCCTCTTTGGCTCGTATGCTCACGGAAAACCCACGCTCGATTCGGATGTGGACCTGGTCGTAATGATGCCATTTCGCGGCTCGGACACCCGGCAAGTCGTCAAGATCCGCACCAAAGTGGAAGCGCCTTTTCCGATGGACTTGCTGGTGTGGCCGCCCGAGCGGGCGAAACGAACAGATTATTTTACCCGGGAAGTCCTGACGCGAGGCGAGGTCATGTATGAAGGCTGACACACAGGAATGGGTGCGTTGCGCCGAGGAGGATTTCACCATGGCCCAGCTTGCGTTCCGCAGCCGCACGCGGAAGCCAACCGCCAATGCCATCGGCTTCCATTGCCAGCAATGCGTCGAGAAATACTTGAAGGCCCGCCTGGCGGAAGCGAGCCTGCCGGTGCCGAAAGTCCACGACCTGTTACTCCTCTTGCAGCGGCTGCTGCCGGTCGAACCCCTTTGGGTTACCTTCGCTCAAAGCCTTCGAGGATTAAATGATTACGCCGTCAAATTCCGTTACCCTGGCCAAGCCGCAACCCGCGCCGACGCCCGAGCCGCGTTAAAAGCCTGTCGCTCCATTCGCGCAGAAATCCGCCTCAGCCTCGGCTTGCTCAAGAAGTAAATTCAATCTCCCGCGTATGCCTTTCCCCGAATCCGACATCCAATCCGCCCAACAACAACTCGACGCCCATCTCCGCGAGATCATCGCCTGGCATTTCTCGCCCGAAACCGGCTGCCCCTACTGGCTCGAATGGGCGAAGCAGAACTTCGATCCACGCCCGGAAGTGCAATCCTTCGCCGACCTCATCGCGAAGTTCCCGCACTTCCACGACGAGGCCCTGCGCGATTTACAGCCCGAGGTCTGGGTGCCGGCGCAATTCAAGGGCAAGCCGTTCAACATCTTTGAAACCGGCGGCACCACGGGCATGCCGAAACAACGCATCGGCTGGAACGATTACAAGGTGGATTACTCCGAGTTCAGCGACAAAATCTCGGACGAACATTTCCCCCGCAATCATTTCTGGCTGATGATGGGCCCAACCGGTCCGCGTCGTCTGCGCCTCGCCATCGAACACCTCGCCAACGTCCGCGGCAGTTCGTGTTACTTCATTGACCTCGACCCGCGCTTCGTAAAGAAGGTCATCGCGAACAAACAATTTGATGTCGCCCGCGCCTACATGGACCACGTCGTGGATCAAGCCGTGACGATCCTCAAGCACCGCAAGGTTTCCGGCCTGTTCACCACGCCGAAGCTGCTCGAAGCGCTGGCCGAGAAAATTGACATCTACGAAGCCGGCATCCGTGGCGTATTCTGCGGCGGCACCACGATGGCGCCGCAATACGTGCGCTTCATCGTCGAGGAAGTGCTCGAAGGCCGGATCGGATTTTATCCCACTTACGGCAACACGCTGATGGGATTGGCCGCGAGCGTGCCGCTCACGCCCGAGGATAAATTCTCCATCACGTATTACGCCCCGCAACCCCGTGCTGTTTTGCGCGTCGTGAACCCGAAGCAAACCGACCAACTCGTTGCCCACGACGAATGGGGTCGCGTGGAACTCACGACCTTGACGAAGGAATTTTTCATGCCGCGCTTCCTCGAACGCGACGAGGCCATCCGCCGCAAACCGCGTGCGCCCTACGCCTGGGACGGCGTCGCCGAAGTGCGTCCGTTCGGCGCGATGGAAAAGAATATCGTCGAAGGCGTATACTAATCCCGGCGTGGCAGTTGAGTTATAGCGTGCCGCAATAACCTTCTGTCTCGCCCGGCGTGATTGCGAAGGATACTAATCGCCGTCGCCATGCCGAACGGGTGAATTCTGCCGCCAAAGGATTTACTCCGGGGCTGGCTTGAGGCAGACTCTCCGCATTGTGAGCATGCCAACCTTGGCCGAAAAACTCGGCACCACATCGCAGCTCTCACCGCTTTTGCGGAAAGCGCGGCGATTGGGATTGGATGCCGCCGGCTTGGAGCGCCTTGCGATTCAGCGCGGCTGTGATTACTACCACGAAGGCGAGCCGTTGGCGCCGCCGTCAATCAGTCAGGGACAGTTTTCTGATGAAGAACTGGCGCTGGCATTGTTGAATCCCGCGCTGCGATATCATCCCCAGACCTTGCGACTTGGCGCGGCAATGCTGGGCGCGGAGGGCAACGATCCGGAACGGCTGGCGTACCTGGCTAAGATGGAACGCGCTGAAGCGGTCGTTCGTTATGTGGCTGAGGCCGGAAAACGTTTTGAGCCGCAAAACGATTTTTGGCAGCGATTACTCGCCCTCCTGCCGGCAAGTGCCGCTCCCGATTCATCCGTGGTGCCCCATCCCACCCGCTTTGTGGCCATGACCGGCATCACCCGGCGCGGGATGGAAACCGTGACCCAGTGGATTCGTCCCCGCGCCCTGTCACCTCGACATGGATAATGCATCGCTGATTCTTCAGACGTTGGACGGGCATCTGGATCACTCCGTGCGGTTGGTGTTGTATGGCCGGGCCGCGCTGCAACTGGGTTTTGACAAGCCACCGCAGGGCGTCGCCCAATCGAAGGATGTGGACTGCATCATTCCCGTGACGGACCTGGATGCCCTGAATGCTGACGAAGGTTTTTGGGATGCCCAAGAGGCGACCAATCATGACCTTCGGCCACTGGGGTTATACATCACGCACCTCTTCCGGGATGACCAGGTTTTCTTGCGCCAGAATTGGGAACAGTTCGTCGTGCCGATCACCAAATCTTCGCCTCGTAACTTGCGCCTGTTTCGTCCTGCCGCGCTTGATTTGGTGCTGACTAAAATGATGCGCGGCAGCGACCCGCAGGACATGGCCGACGCCGAGTTCCTGATTCGTCACGATCGCATCACCGAACCGCAACTATCCGAGGCCTTCACGCAGATGAAGCCCATCGAACTGGTGGAATTGCGCGAGGCGTTTGCGAAGGCCAAGCCCGTCGTTCTTCAGTTTGCGCGTCAGAATTCATCCGGTTGAAACCGTGCGCCCGCGCGTCAAGATCTGCTGCATCCGCAGCGTGGCGGAAGCGGCCCTGGCAATTCGACACGGAGCGGCCGCGCTCGGCCTCGTCTCGGCCATGCCCAGCGGCCCGGGCGTGATCGCGGAGGAAACCATCGCGGAAATCGCCGCCCTCGTGCCGCCCGGCGTCGCCACGTTTCTGCTGACCAGCCAACGCGACGCGGACGCCATCATCGCCCAACAACGCCGCTGCCGCGTGAACATGCTGCAACTTTGCGACGCCGTCGCGCCGGGCTGCCATGCGCAGTTGCGCGCCGCCCTGCCGGGCATTGCGCTGGTGCAGGTGATTCACGTCATCGGCCCGGAGTCCGTGGAGGAAGCCATCTCCCTCGGGACGCGGGTGGACGCCATTCTCCTGGACTCCGGCAATCAGAAGCTCGCCGTGAAGGAACTTGGGGGAACGGGTCGCACCCACGATTGGCGCCTCAGCCGGCAGATTGTCGAGTCCGTTCGCGTACCGGTATTTCTCGCCGGTGGCCTGACGCCGGAGAACGTCGCCAGTGCGATTCGCGAAGTGCGCCCGTTCGGGCTGGATGTTTGCAGCGGATTGCGAACGGATGGAAATCTGGACGAAGAGAAGGTGCGCCGGTTCTTCGCCGCCATCGAACCAGCTTGCAGATGACGACGTGCTGGTTTGGGCAAATTACGTGTTGGCAAGACCTGCTTATGTCGGATCCTCCCGAGTCTTACTGAGGCGAACCGGGGATCACTGTCTCAATGCGCTTGCGGGGGCGATCCCAAGCTCACCGTAACATTGCCCAAATCAATGAATCCTTCGAGAGCCGCCATTGGAGAAGGAATTGTAACCGGCTGCTGAACAAGCTTCCCGTTTATGGAAACTTGTAGTCGGTAATTGCCAGGCTGCACGCCTTCCAACGATTCGAACTTTCCGTCGGGGGCAACTGCCAAAATGGCGGTCATGCGCACGCTGCTCTGGCGGACCGCTTCAGAATTCCAGTAGTTCACCGACCACAACCGGGCGTCTTCGTAGGTCAGCCCGTCGGGCGGTTCTGGCTGTGGCATGTCGGGTTCGGGCATAAGCTTTGCATAGCGGCTTGCCAGGAAGCGGCGGCTGAGGATACGGGTATCCCCAAGTATTGGCACTTGCTCGTACTCAGGAATAGAGCCGTCCTGCTTTGTCCAGTCTCCTTCGCCTCCAACGGCGACCAAGCGCCCTTTCACGCGGTAACCGGTTTCGGCGATCACTACCTTCGCGGTTTCGCCGGCGGGAATCGTCACCCAAGTGTGATGATGTTGGGGATAGGGAACCCCGCTGCCGGCGCTCAGGTGGATGCAAAATGTTTCCGGCGGGACGAACTCGAAGGTGAAGCGATCTCCTTCAACGGGCCGCAAGCGGAACGCGGTAGCGACATCCAATCGGAGGCTTCCCTGATAGCTGTAAGCCGTGCGGTCCTCCATCTCAAGCGAGTCCACCGGGCGTTGGTGAGCGCTTGGATCAATGGTGCCCTCGACCCGGCCCCAAGGTTGCAACCGAATCGTCAGCGGTGCGATTGGCTGGCGCACGCGCACTCGCGCGAATCCGTCGCGGCTGACGGCGATGATCGTGTGGGCCGTGCGCGTAGCCGGGTCGGGCCCGAACACAAACTGTCCGTCCGCGTCGGCGTTGACGATCAGTTTGTCGTCCGCCTCGCGATAGGCGAAACGCGCCTGGCCGAGCCATGCACCATGTTCCAACGTCAGCAAGGCCACTTCCGCTCCCGCCGCAGGCTGACCGTCGGCTTGCACAACGATACCCCGCACGGCCCTCGATAAATCAGGCCGATGTAGTGCGACATCCAGCGAGCCACTGAAATCCCGCGCCAACGGCTCAGACACAAAAGCCTCGTAACCTTCGGCCTCCACGCGCACCCGCCAGGGAAGTTTGTTCTCAGTGAATCGCACCCGAAACGTGTCATTGGTGCTGCGCCAAGTATCACCGCGCTCCCAGCAATGATCCTCCATGCCGTAGCCGGGAAACGCTTTGACTCCAGCAATTGGTTCACCAGTGTCGGCATCCACAACCCGACCTGTGACCAGCGGCGGTCGTTTCAATGCGATGACGTGCTCCTGGCCATCAGCCTTCAGCCGGATGCCGCGGGTCATAATTCCCATGGACGCACAGAGGTCCAGGACCCGGTCGGGCGGTGCCGAGTTCCATTCGATACGGCCGTCGGGTCCGCTTCGCCCGCTCCAATGTGTTCCAGGCGAATAACCGCCGCCAGGTCCGGTGAGGGCCACCCAGGCATCCGGCACATGCCCGCCACGTTCGTCCACGAACCGGAGCCGAAGCAGCCCGCCGGGTTTGAGGCGCACCTCCACCGGCGGCATTGCGCCGCTCATGTTGACCTTCCGATACTCCTGAGCAAAGCCAGGAGCGGTGACAATGAAGTCGAAGTCGCCCGCGCCCAAACCGCGAAAAGCAAACGATCCGTCGGAACTGGTTTCGGTTTCGGTGGGACGGAGCGAGGCGGGCTGGTGCGCCACTTGCGCGCCCGCGATGGGCTGGCCCTGTTCGTCCAGCACCCTGCCGGTCAGTGTCAGTGCGCGCCCCATCGTGGTCACGAGTTTTCCGGCCCAGAGCAACTCCATCTGCTCCCGATGCACTGTGTTGGTGCGCCCCGGCCATTGAAAAACGGCAATCTCAGTTGGCGCAAAGTCGGGATGCCGTGCGAGCAATCCGGGAAAATAGTTTCCGTTGGGATCGAGTACAGCGCACGTCCACCATCCGTTCTGATCGGATCGGGCGACCACCGCCGGCAGGATGAAGCCAAGTCGTTCACGCGGGGCTTCGCGCTGTGCCATGTCGCTATACCCGAATTGCATTTCCACCTCGGCGTTGGCCACGGGTTGGCCGCGCTCATCGCGCAACCAGCCGACCATCGAGTTGGTCACGCGATCCAGAAACAGCGTGTATTCCGGAGGGATCACAGGATCGTTGCGGGTCTGCCACTCCGCAAACCGGGCTGCCCAACCCCAGGACAACACGCCGATGTCCAGCCGCGTTGCGCTCTGGGGAAACCGCACGTTCGCCACGCCAGCCTCGTCGGTGAAGAGGTCGAAACGTGATTGCAATTCGCCGTCGTCGTTGAAACGCACCGCGAGTTGCGCGTTGGGAACGCCTTCGCCTGTGTCCCGTGCAACGACATGCAGGCGGAGCGTTCGCTCGCTGCGTCCTGCCGGGCGAGTTGCTTCGTCAGGCAGGTATTCGGAAGCCAACGATGCATTTTCAACTGCGGTAGGCGGCGCGTCGTCGTCGCCCGCAGTGCTAGCAAGGCCACTCTGCTTCTGTGGCAGAAGAACCACCCCAATCCCTACGATGGCGACAAGCATGGTTGTCAGGGCTCCAGCGAATTTCAACTTCGCCCAGCGCCACGCGTTGAGGGTCTGGCTCACGAGCGGTGTCAAAATGCCGGCCCCGGCTGAACCGCTCGCGATAACCTTCGCCACAATGCTTGCCGTGATTTCCGGCGTGGCGGCTTTCGCGGCGTTGGCAGTCATCGCGGAAGCCAACACCGCCGCCGACAGCGAGATGCCGCGTCCGGCGAAGAAATTCCGCAACTTGTCCAGCGCCCGCGTCACCCGTTTCTTGGCGGCGTCTTCGCTCACGCCCAGCGCGGCGGCAGTTTCGCGATGGCTCTTGTCGTTGACGAAACGCAGCAGCAGCGCATTGCGGTCGGTTTCCCCCAAATGTTCCAGCCCTTCATCCAAGGCGGGCGCAATGCGTTTCCAAGTATCGTCGGGAGTGGTGAGTTGTTGCATGGCAAAGGCCTCCTGTTCGCGGCGCTGACGGCGTTGCTCTGCGCGGACGGCGCGGCTGGCGACAAAGCGGGTGGTGCGGAACAACCAGCCGGAGAGCACGACGCTCGGGCGGAATCCGCGGGCTTTGCGGGCCAGCAGGATGAACACGGCCTGCGCCACCTCCTCGGCCAGATGCGCGTCCCGCACCTGGCGCAGAGCGACGGAATACACCAGGTTCACGTAACGGTTGACGAGCGTGCGAAAGGCGGCGTCCGATTCCCGCGCGACGTAATCCTGCAATAGTTGCCAGTCGTCCATTTCAGCGAAGCAAGTTTATATCATTATCCCCGCCGAGGCAGGGAAAAGGGACAACCTCTTTTCGTTTGCCGCCCGCCGCGTCGGTTGCGCATCCTCGCCGCCGTGCCGCCCGCGGACGACCAGCTTGAGTTCACCGCTTCCTCTCCCGAGGAAGGCCCGCCTGTCGCGCCCGCTCCACTTCGCGTGCGCGTGACGTTTGCCCTGACCGCCGGGGCAATTCAGTTCGAGTGGCTCAATCCGGTCACTGGGGCGGTGCAAGCGCAAGGCCGATTGATCCCCGCCGAGTTGGGCGAATTTCGACTATTCACCCTCGACTGGTGGTTGGAGGGCAGCCGGCGGGGTCGCCACGATTTTTGCAGTGCCCATGCCTCGTCCGTTCGGGGGCTGCTCAACCGGATTCGTAAACTGTTTCCACTGGCGGCCATCGCCCCGAGTATTCTCCTGCTGCTGGATGCCGACCTGGGGCCGGCCAAGCAGGGGGAAAGCATCCAACTGCAAAGCCCGCCCGGGGAAGATCCTTGGAAATGGCTGACGCGACAGGTGGGGCAATTCGCGGCGCTGTTGGATTCCGGATTCGCGCCCGCAGGCGATCCGGCGGCGCGCGGCCGGGCCGCCCTCCGCCTGCTGGCCTGCGCGCTGTTGGGGGTGCCGCCAAATCTTCAAGACTGGACGGACAACGCTGCGCCACTCGCGCCCGTTGCCGAAATGCTGCACCTCAGCGTGACATTCAACCAGGTGCAGGGCTTCGCGGAGTTCACTTGGAACGCGCCCATGGACCGGAGCATGGTCGCCGTCGGCCGCGTGCGGGTCACCGGCGGCGATCAACTGACCTGGGAACTGGAGAGAGACGGTGGCCGCGAGCCGTCGGTCACGTCGCATCATCGCAACGCCATTCGCGGCAAACTCGACGCCTGGCTCAAGTTGTTCCCCACAAACCGCAACACGTTCGCTGGCTTCTGGGTGAAGCCCAGCCCCATCGCCGGCAAACCCGAGATCGAGCAGGAGCCGCCTTTCGGTCCAAATGAATCACCCATCGCCTGGGTCGAAGACAACCTCGTCGGCATGGCCGAGGCGCTGCGCTTCAACTTCTCGCCGTTGGGGCGGGCCACCCAGGACTTCGACCGAATCGAATTGCCTGATTACGAACGGCACGCGCGGCGGGAAATCCGCAAGGAGCAAAAGCGCCAGGAGGAGGAACAGCGCCGGCGCGAAACGATGGCGCGCCTGGCTGAGGAGCGCCGGCTGAAGGAACAGCGCGCAGCCGCCGCGCGCAAGGCCGCCGAGGCGAAAAAGACGGCGGAAGCAAAGAAGACGTCCGCTGAGAATCCCAAATCGCAACATTCAAATCTCAAATCCGCTGCGCGCGAACGACCACCGATTCCGCCCGTGCCGGTACGCGTGGAGTTTCCCGAACTGGCCTTCCAGGATACAACCTTCCCGCTGCCGGACCTGCGCGGTTACTTCCTGCGGGAGCGCGCCGCGCTCTGGTGGGTTTCCAACCAGTCCGATGATCTGCTCTGTCTGCCGCATTGCCGCATCGAGAAGCTCGATTACCAGTTGCGCACCGCGCTGCGCGTGCTGGGACCGTTGCGGGGCCGCGCGTTGCTTTCGGATGAAGTCGGCCTGGGCAAAACCATCGAGGCCGGACTCGTGCTCAAGGAATTGCTCACGCGCGGTTTGGTGAGGAAATTTCTCGTGCTCACCGTGCCCTCACTCGTGGATCAGTGGCAGGAAGAGTTGAATGACAAGTTCGGCCTCGCCACCGTCACGACGAACGACGAAACCGCCCGCAACGACCCGCAATCATTTTGGCGCGATCACGCGGGGCTGGTCGCCAGTCTGCACACGGTCAAGCAGCCGGCGCATTTGGCCGTGGCGCGGCAGACGCACTGGGATTTGCTGATCGTGGATGAGGCGCACTATCTGCGGAATCGCGACTCGCTGGCCTGGCAGGCGGTCAACGCACTGCCGCGCCAGTTTCTCCTGCTGCTCACGGCCACGCCCGTCCAGAACTCGCTCGATGAACTCTACAACCTCGTCACGTTGCTCCAGCCAGGACAGTTGCCCTCGCCCAAGGAATTTCGCGCCCGGTTCATGGACCCGAAACGTCCGCGTCAGCCCCGCGAACCGGAGGAACTGCGCCGCTTGCTCGGGCAGGTGATGATTCGCAACACGCGCGCCAATGCCGGACTCAGGTTGCCGCCGCGCCGCGCGGAAACCATCCTGTTCGAGCCGGACGAAGCCGAGCGCGCCTTCTGGCAGCGATGGGAAACCGAGTTCCGCGCGCGACTGGCGGAACTGAGCGCCAGCCAGGCCAGTCTCTGGGGCCGGCTGTTGTTGCAGGCCGCCGGCAGCAGTCCCGGCGCGTGGCGCAGTGCGCTGGAAAAATTCCCCGATCGCGCGGTCGCGAAAACCTGGCGCGAACAGGCCCCGCTGGAGGCCAGTTGGCGGCGCAAATGCGAACTGCTCGTGCCGTTCACCCGCGGCGAGGGCGGCGCGGTTATCTTCACGCAGTTTCTCGAAACGCAGGCGGCGCTGGCGGAGTTTCTGCGCGGGGCCGGCATCGGGACGTTCGTGATCAATGGCGCGACGCCCCCACCCGAGCGGCAACCGATCACCGAGCAATTTCACAAACGGGGCGGCGCCCTGCTGCTCACGCACAGTGGCACGGAGGGCCGCAACCTCCAATTCTGCCATCGGCTTGCGAACTTCGATCTGCCCTGGAATCCGATGGAGATCGAACAGCGCATCGGGCGGTTGCACCGGCTGGGCCAGCAGCAGCCGGTGCGGATTTACAACTTTGTGCAAGCCGGCACGCTCCAGGCCCATCTGCTCGACGTGTTGCAGGAGAAGCTGAACCTGTTCGAGTTGGTCGTGGGCGAAACCGGGCTGGTGTTGGGCGAGAAATTTGCCAGCGACGAATTTGCCGACGAAGTGCTGCGGCGCTGGCGGGAGAGCGAGGGTCGCGTGGCCGAGGCGTTCGCGAGTCTGGGCGACGAACTGGCGGCCGCCCGCGCCGACTATGCGGAAGTCAAACAACTGGACGAAACCCTGTTTGCGAAGGACTACGAATCATTATGAAATGGCAGGAAGAGAATCTCGATGTCCTGCAGAATCTGGAATTCGCCATCGTGGAAGTCTGGCGGGCGCATCCGGAGCTGACCGATTATTCGGCGTTGCGCGCTTACGAGGCGGCCCGCCAACACTACCGTGCGGAAATGCGGGGCAAACCGGCGCCGCCGTCCGGTCTCACCGGGCTGGACGCGGTCGCTTTCGAGGAGTTGAAGAAGATGTGCGAGTTCCGGCTGGGCCGCCGGACCGGTCCACCTCCGGCTTCTGGTCAAGATGTTCCGGTGACCGCGATTCCTTTGGAGCATTTGCTGGCCTGTTTGCAGGAACTGGCCAAGTCCGTCGAACGGCACACGCGCAGCGGCGGACGCCAGGGTTATTTGCAGTTCATTGACGGATTCCTCAAATGAAAATCGAACGCCTTGCCCATTCGCCCGGCGCGGTCGCGGACTTCTACGAGGAAGCCCTCGGCACGCTGGGCGCGTTGTGCGAACGCACCTGGCACGACCGGCTCGAAGTCGTGGCTGAAGGGGCAAGCGCGCGGCTCTGGAACGAAACCGGCGCGCTGCACGAAGTCGAGTTGTGGTTTCCGCCGCCCGAAGACACCGCGCCCCGCGAGGCGGCGAAGGAGGTGTTCCCCGGCTGTCCGCTGACGTTTCGGCTGGCGGAAGGGTTGCGACCCACGCCCCTCGCGCTGGAGCGCGTGGTGCTCGCGGACGAGAGCGGGGGCCGCCCGCCCGATGCCAGTGTCGCGGAAAAGCTCTGGCGGGCGCAGTTCCCGGAAACGAACCGCTGGCAGTTGGCGACGCCGTTCCAGGCGGACTGGCATTTCTCGCTGCTGGCGCTGGTGCGCTGCGAAATTCAGGCCATTGACCAGCACTGGTCGCTGCGGCGCGTGGCGGTGGCGCTGGCGGATGGCGCTCCGGACGATGCCTTGGCGCAATCGTTGGAGTTCGCCGCTCTGGCGACGAATGGCAGCGCCGCCATCGAGTGGCCGCAACCCGAGCCGGGGCGGTGGCGGGAATTCCTCCGCACGGCGTTGGAAACCGATTTGGCCGCCGACCTCGCCGCGATCCGGGAACGACAGGCAAATCATCTGCGGCGCGAACTGGAGCGGGTGGAAGATTACTTCGAGCACTACGAACAGGAACTGGCCGCCCGCGCCAGGCGCACGGGCAATGCCACCACCAAAATGAAAACCGCCGAGCGCCTGGCCGCGACCAAGGCCGAGCACGCCAGGCGGCGCGCCGACCAGGTGGCCCGCCATGAAATCCGCGCGCAGGCGCATCCTGATTCGCTGTTGCTCATTGCCGAACCCGCCTGGCGCGCGGAACTGGCGGTGGCCGTGGCTCATCGCCCGCAGTCACTCACGGCGCGGCTCATTTCCCGCGCTCGCCGCTGGGTGCTGGCCGACGATACGGCAAACCCGTGAGGTGGCGGTGCTCCCCCGACTGCTCCAGGACGACTGTGGCATCGGGAACAGCGATGTCCCATTCGTCCAGGAGCCGCCACCGCAACGACGTGCCGGGCAGAAGTTGTCCCACGAGTGGTTCAACTCCGGGCTGCACGTGGACCTCCCGGTGAGCGGGCATTGTCCCTGGTGCCGTGACAAAGAAGTTTCGTTGCCTCCTTGCAGAGCGCGGGTAGCGCACGTCATTCCATGCGCGCCGCAGCCGGCGCAGGGCTTTCCCAACGGCGCACACGGAACGAACCGCCCTGCCTTGTTTCGAAATATGTTTGTCACGGCACTAGCCTCCCGGCCAAGGTCGGCTATACTTCGGCGAACAAAATGAGTCCGATTCCCCACATCTCTGCGCTGCGGCGCGGCAAAGCTTATGAAAGTCTCGATACGGTCGAGGTGAAGGATTTTCGCACGGGCGAGGTCAAGGCCACCGTCAGCCAGGTCAACGCCGGCATTGTGCGCAAGGACCTTGGCCGTGTTGGCGAGGCACAGACGGCGTTAAAGCAACTGACGGTCGCACAATTGATCGAAATCTGTGCGCGGACTGGCGACCAGTTCCTCAACGGCACTCTCCCGCTGGGCGACAAGGGGCATACGCAATCGCCGCAGCAATATATTGCGACCTTGAGCAGCACCAGCGGGCTGCCGCATGTGATGGTGCGCCGCAACATGGAGAAAATCCATCTCGCGCTGACGAATATGAAGACCGTGCTGAACGGTTTATCGCGCGGACTCGATTTCTCGATTCTCGACGCCGGCAGCGGGGAGCAATTCGGCACGCGCTTGAGTTATTTCCCGACGACGCAGGCGCTCGGGTTGGTGATGCCGAGCAATTCGCCCGCGGTGAACTCGCTCTGGCTGCCCGCCATCGCGCTCAAGACGCCGGTCGTTATCAAGCCCGGCAAGGAGGAGCCGTGGACGCCGTATCGTCTCATTCAGGCGTTCATCGCCGCGGGCGCTCCAGCGGAGGCGTTTGGTTTTTATCCCACCGACCACGAAGGCGCCGGCGTGATCCTCAACGGTTGCGGACGGGCTTTGATTTTCGGCGACAAGTCCACTACCCAACAGTACGCGAACAATCCCGCCATCCAGATCCACGGGCCGGGCTGGAGCAAGATTCTCATCGGCGAGGACTGCATCGAGCATTGGCGCGATTATGTGGACGTGATGGTGGCGAGCATTTCGGACAACGGCGGGCGCTCGTGCATCAACGCCAGCGCAATCGTCGTGCCGAAATACGCGGCGGAAATCGCGGATGCTCTTGCGCAGAAACTTGGCCCCGTTCAGCCGACGAACGCGGATGATCCGAATGCCCGCCTTTCCGGTTGCGCCAATCCGAGAATGGCAGAGGTTATTGACGCGGCGATTGAGGACGGGTTGAGAACCCCCGGCGCAACCGATGTGACGGCGAAGTATCGCAACGGCCCGCGCAAGCTGACGCTCGAGGGGGGCACGTTTGTTCGCCCGACAATCGTGCTGTGTGACTCCTTCGCGCATCCACTGGCGAATCGGGAGTTCCTTTGCCCCTACGCCAGCGTTGTCCAAGTGCCGCAAAGTGAAATGCTCAAACACATTGGCTACACGCTGGCCTGCACCGCGATCACGAAGAATCCTGCCTTCATCGAACAGTTGATGGATTATCCGCACATTGAGCGATTGAACATCGGCCCGGTCTCGACGATGAAGATTTCATGGGATCAGCCGCACGAAGGCAACATGTTTGAGTTCCTCTGGCAGCGGCGCAGCATCGAACGGGCGTGGTGAACTGCCGAAAGTGAACGGCGAAATGTGCTTTGAGATTCCCGTGGTTCGCGGCTATTCTGGTTCAGCAATGGAAAAGAAAGGCTACATGAGGATTGTCGGTCGCTGCGGCGAACCCCGGGCAACTCCAGAAAACATCGAAGCCATGCAAAGACTGCTGCTCGCGATGCGTGGCCAGCGCCCTTACCTGCCGCGGGGCGTTTACCGTTTCAAAACCCACAAAGAGGCTGACGCATGGCGGATGGAAATGCTCACCCGATAGAACCCCGCACACCGCTGCTGGCTGACCTCGTGCAAATCTGCCGGGAACTCAACGCTCAAGGAGCGAACTACCTTGTTGTCGGCGGATTCGCCGTCATCCAGCACGGACACCTGCGCACAACGGGTGACATTGACATATTGATCGAGGATTCACCTGAGAATCAGGCCAAAACCAAGAAGGCGCTGGAAATTCTGCCCGACAAAGCCGTCCGCGAACTTGGCGACGACGATCTGCGCAACTGGGTGGTCGTGCGGGTGTGCGACGAGGTGGTGGTGGACCTGATGACGATGGCCTGTGGTATCAGCTACCGGGACGGCGAATCGGAAATCGAAATCCACAGGATTGAGGGGGTGCCGATTCCATTCGCGTCGGCCAAACTCCTGTTGCGCACCAAGCAGACCTATCGCGACAAGGACGCTGAGGATCGGGCATTCCTGGAGGCCAAGATTGCTCGCGAGAAACAGTAAGCCGCGGCAAGAGCGCGGCGGGTCTGAGTGATTTTGCCGGCGCGGCTGCGTCAAGCGCGCGCGGCAAAGACCGCAAACAACAGAGAAAGAACCAGTGCAATGAAGAAACCCACGGAAGCCTGGCGTTCCACCAGTTGGTTCGAAGCCGGAATCGGCTATGTGGTGGCGTGCCGCGACAAGGCCAATGGTAACGCCGAACCGGGCGGGTTTCTGCACTTACATCCAGAATGGCCCGAACCGTGTACCTCTCATTCAGATTGAACAGCCCTCGTTCCCGCGCCGTCTGAGCAACATGCAGGTTGACCCATTTGACTTTCAATCGCGCACGCGTGTGGTGTTCGGTCCGGGCAGCGTGACGCGTGCCGGCGAACTGGTGCGCGCGCTCGGCGCGCAACATGTCCTGTTGGTGACCGACGCCGGCATCATGGCCGCCGGCCACGCCGCGCGCGTGCAAAACGGTCTCGAAACGGCCGGCCTCCCGGTAACGCTCTTCGACAAGGTCAAAGCGAATCCAACCACTCGGTGTGTGGAGGATTGTGTGGCGGTGGCGAAAGCCGCGGACATTGACCTGATCATCGGCCTGGGCGGTGGCAGCTCAATGGACACGGCGAAGGGCTGCAACTTCATTCTCACCAACGGCGGCCAGATGAAGGATTACTGGGGCGTGGGCAAAGCGACGAAACCCATGCTTCCCTTCATCGCCATACCTACCACCGCGGGCACCGGCAGCGAAATGCAGTCCGCCGCGCTCATCGCCGACGAGCAGACGCATCAGAAGATGGCGTGCCTTGACCCCAAGGCCGCGGCGCGGGTCGCCATTCTTGATCCCGCTTTGACCCTCTCGCAACCGCCGCGCGTCACGGCCAGCACCGGCATGGATGCCGTGGCCCACGCCGTCGAAACGGCGGTGACCACCAAACGGACGCCGCTCTCCCTGATGTATTCTCGCGAAGCGTTCCGGCTCTGCGTGCGCGCGTTTCCCGAAGTGATGCTGAATCCCGACGATCTCGAAGCGCGCGGGCGAATGTTGCTGGGCGCGGCGTTCGCCGGACTAGCCATTGAGAACAGTATGCTGGGTGCGGCGCACGCCCTGGCCAATCCCCTGACGGCGCAATATGGCGTGGTTCATGGCGAGGCCGTCGGCCTGATGCTACCCCATGTGGTGCGCTTTAACGGGCGTGACCCCGCTACTTGCGCCGCCTATGCGGAGTTGGCGGTAGCGGCGGGCATCGCCAGTGCGGGCGACACACCCGAGCACGCCCAGCAAACATTGCTCGCACGATTGGACAGCCTCTTGCACCTCGCGAATCTTCCGCGCACGTTAAGTGATTGCGGCGTGACCAGCACGGCGATTCCGGCACTGGCGGACGCCGCCGCACAACAGTGGACGGCCAGCTTCAATCCCCGGTCAGTTCAAGCGAAAGAGCTTGCGGCTCTCTACCGGGTCGCGTTCCAACCGCCGGTTCTCGAAGCTGTCCCTGCCACGCACAATGACTGCGGGGATGCGCTGGCCCATTAACAAAAAGGGCGCTGCCTGGCAGCGCCCACTGGAGGGTTGGCACAGTTAAATTCTATCGCTCCACGATTTGCAGCCGGTACAAAGGGGAGAAGGCGCTGTCGCTCCTGGGGCCACCGAAGTCGTTATACAGGAAATCGAATTTGTAATAATAGTGAATCAAGTTGGTGCCAGCGGGCACCGGCACCAAGCCTTCCCAACGGTTTTTCATCAGCACGGTCTGGCGCAGGGGATAAGATTCCGTTCCCACCACCACCACCGGTTGGATGGTCTCCCAGCGGAGTGACTGCTGGCGGGTGTTGAACGCCACCCCTACCGGGTAGAGGTGGTTTGGATTACGCGGCTGCCGTTGGGCGGTCAGGTTCGTAAACGTTGAACTGCAACCGGCCAGCAAACACGGCGCGAGCAGCAGGGGCAAAACTTTCTTCCACATAGAACGCGGGTGAAGCCTGACACAGGCGGCGCCGACTTGTAAAGGTGGATTTCGCCCGCCAGATTTCGCCGGGTGTGAGACAAAATTCTTCATTCAGGCTGCGAGCGGCAGGGCGTCGTTGCGGGCCGCCTGTTGATTAAGCCTGTGTTGCCAAAAGTCCTCCAGGCGA
>JAANMU010001614.1_pt1 | contig 19757 bp, 18 predicted proteins | sample 7279701 | NCBI WGS metagenome assembly JAANMU01 (sample SAMN14094539, study PRJNA606508) | bioreactor metagenome | isolation source: A lab-scale SPAN reactor treating ammonium-rich wastewater day 57 | place: Ireland: Galway | collected 2017-03-13 | reverse complement strand
AAACCATTGTAAAAGAAATTCTGGATGACGAAATTTCGGTGTGTCTTTCCTTGGTAGTAGAAGATGAAATTCTTGTGGAAAGACTGCTGAAAAGAGGAGAAACCAGCGGAAGAACCGACGATTCCAACGAAGAAATCATCAGAAACAGAATTACAGAGTATTACGCCAAAACCGCAGAAGTGGCCGAACTGTACAAACAGCAAGGCAAATATGTAGAAATTAACGGCGTGGGTGAAATTGATGAAATTTCCCGAAAACTCTTTCAAGAAGTAGAAAAAATTAAAAAGTAATCAGTGGTCAGTGGTCACCAAAAATATATTGATTACTGAATCCTGACTGCTGACAGCTTTATTATGTCAAATTTCGTAGATTACGTAAAAATACACTGTAAAAGCGGACACGGAGGTGCAGGTTCTGCTCATCTTCGCCGCGAAAAATACATTCCGAAAGGCGGACCCGATGGTGGCGACGGCGGAAGAGGCGGCCACATTATCATGAAAGGAAATTCCCATGAATGGACTCTGCTCCCGCTTCGTTATACACGTCACATAAAAGCGGAACGCGGAGTGAACGGTGCTAAAAACCAGCTTACCGGAGCCGACGGTGAAGATGTTTATATCGAAGTTCCCATAGGAACTATCGCCAGAAACGAAGAAGGCGAAGTTATCGGCGAAATTCTGGAACACGGACAGGAAATCATCCTGATGAAAGGAGGAAAAGGCGGACTGGGGAATGAACATTTCAAATCCTCCACCAACCAAACGCCTCGTTATGCGCAACCAGGACTTCCGGGAGAAGAAGGGTACGTAACTTTCGAGTTGAAATTGTTGGCCGATGTAGGTTTGGTAGGTTTACCCAATGCAGGAAAATCCACACTTCTCGCTTCCGTTTCCGCAGCAAAACCCAAAATTGCCAACTACGCTTTCACGACGCTGACTCCCAATTTGGGAATTGTGGAATACCGAAATTTCAAATCTTTTGTGATGGCCGATATTCCCGGAATTATAGAAGGAGCTGCCGAAGGCAAAGGTTTGGGACACCGATTTCTAAGGCATATTGAAAGAAACTCCATTCTGCTCTTTTTGATTCCTGCCGATTCCGAAAGCCATTTTCAGGAGTTTAAAATTCTGGAAAACGAACTGAAAGAATACAATCCGGAACTGCTTGATAAAGATTTTATCGTTTCCGTTTCTAAATCCGATCTGCTGGATGATGAACTGAAAAAAGAAATTTCTGCTGAATTTCCTGAAAACCGGCAGCCCATTTTCTTCTCCGGCGTCACTCAGGAAGGCCTTATGGAACTGAAAGATGCGATCTGGAAAAAGTTGCATGGGTAATAATATATCATTTTTCAGATATTCTTTGTAATAGCTATGGTATGAAAAACTGGATTGAGTGGTTTTTTAAAAACAAGATTTCTACTGTAGGATTTGTTTTTATTTCCGTTTCTGTTTTTGGACAAAACTCCACAATTCGCGAGCACAAAACTTATTTCAAGGATACGGTAGTTGAATATATTATTGTATCTAAAACCGGAGAAGAAAACAAAAGAAAACCTTTATTCATTTTCTGTCAAGGAAGTCTTGCCCGGCCTATACAAATAATCTCAGAGGAAGGCAACTATCCTATTTTGCCTTTTAATGAGGATCTTATCACAGAAAAATATCATTTATTAATAATTGGCAAGCCTTCAATACCCATAAAAGAAACTGTAAAAAATTTACAAGACGATTATTCTTTTCCTAAGAAGGGACTTCCGCCTGAACAATATATTCTAAATAACAATCTAGAATATTATTATAAAAGAAACAATTTTCTGATAAAAAAATTGATTAATAAAGACTGGATAGACACTCAAAAAATCGTGGTTGCGGGCCATTCCGAAGGCTCTTATATTGCTTTAAAAATGGCAAAGACCAATAGACGGATTACTCATTTAATATATTCTGGAGGAAATCCTTTAGGAAGAATGATGAGTATAATTAATCAAGACCGTCAAAATCCCAATGAAAAGGAAAATTGGTTAGGAGAAACTTTTGACGACTGGAAGAACATTGTAAATAATAAGGATAGAAAAGAAATCAGTAAGGAGAATACCAGTTATTATCACTACACACTCTCTGATAATTTTACTGACGATTTGCTTTCTTTAAAGATTCCTGTATTAGTAACTTATGGAACAAAAGACCAAAACGGAATTTTTAATGATTATTTACACTTGCAAGTTATAAAAAACAAAAAGCGGAATTATACTTTTATTTCCTATTTCAATGGTGATCACAATTTTTTTCCCGTAAAAGATCATCAGCCGGATTATAGCATCGACAACTGGACAAAGGTTGCAGAAGACTGGACGAACTGGTTAACATTATTTACAAAGTAAAATTTCCATCCAGGGAGAAATAATTTATACCGAATTGGGCGGCCATGAGACCTTGCCCGGCGTAGCGCTTACTAACAACGGAATTGTTGAGTTTGGCCCGAAAAAAATGGATTATAAATTCCCGCAAATTCAGGTTCCGGTTTCGGTAAAATATTATCTTATTCAGCCTTTTTCCGTTTCAGCCGGAATTAATTTTGGTTTTAATCTGAGTCCTGAAGTTCAGTTTACACCGGAAGATCTTCTCAGTAAAAACGGCAAAGTGGAAAACATCAGCACGCTCAATCTTTTCCCTTTCCTTGGTGCTGAATACCAACTGAAAAACAGATTATTCCTCGACACCCGATATCATTTCAATTTTTTTAAAATCAATAATGCCGGTATTATGGATATGAAAATCGGTTTCTTTCAGATTGGTTTGGGCTATCGTTTTAAATCATAAACAAAAATAAATTATAAATTTCCGGGTTTAACCCAACGGAAATTAATATCATCATTTTCCACTGGGATTTCTACATAATTCTCCGCGTTGCATCGGAGGCCGGCAAAATGTTGCCATCTGAATCTTTGTCAGCCTTGCATTAAACATCTGTAAAACGCCAAAACAAAATAACTCTAATCGTACTAAATGGCAACGGTTTTATCCAAACCAATCTGAACTATTGCAGCCACCATCAGATTGTTATCTTTCAAAGCAAAAGCTTCAGCAGCAGCTCACCTACTCCCGTTTGAAGCAAATTTTCTAAATTATTGTTTGCTATTTTTTAATAACTTTACCCTTCAGCAGACTTTTGGAAGTGCTTGCCGTTACAATATAATTTCCTGCGGACAAATTACCAACAAAAATTTTCTTTTCGCCTTTTGCAAACTTGCCATTCTTTATAAGTCTTCCAGAATTTTCGAAAATCTCATATCTCAAAAGATTTTCTTTTGAATCTATATTTAGCCAATCTCCAACAGGATTTGGATAAAAGCTTAGACGGGCACTATCTGTTACACTTTCTTGAGTATTTAAAAGTGAGCAATTAGATGTGACTAAAACGGATGAAGGAAGGGAGCCTTTAACTTTTAAACCATAAATCGACATTGGATCATCTACGCAGACTCCTAAAAGTTGAGGTAGAAAGGCATATTCAATATTATGATGGTTCATATTCACATTATTTCCATTTTTTACATTAATATACTTTAAGATGCTGTTTGAAGTAAACGAAACATTTGTTAAATTAGAATTTTGGCTTAAATCTACTGAAGTAAAAAGATTGTTATGGGCAGTAAACCGCTTTAACTGAGAAAGTTGTGTGACATCGATATGTGTAAGGAAATTATTGCCAATAGAAAGGTATTGCAAAAGTACATTATTGGAAAGATCCAGAGAGGTCAATTGACTCATATCGGCGTATAATGATTCTAAAACAGTAAGATTGGAAAGAGAGATACCATTAGACAAATCATTTTTCCCAACGGCAAGCAATTTTAGAAGTGGATTATTCTGCAGATTTATACTTGTTAAGCCTGTTTCTTCCACCATCAGGCTTTCTAAAATTGGATTCTGAGTAACATCTATAGTGCCTAATGGTGTTCCACCTACACTCAACATCTTTAATAATGGGTTCTGAGTAACATTTAAAGTAGTGAAACTATTATTAACACCTAATACGAGTTCTTCTAAGACAGGATTTTGAGTTACATCTATAGAAGATAAACCACTAAATGTGCACCAGAGTTTAAGCAAAGCTGGTGATCCCGTGACATTCAATGATTGTAATGTCTGCGGTGCAATGCCCTGAATGGATAAATTGGTTAACGCTGGTTTGTTGCTAAAATCCAGTACAGAAAAGGGGCCCTGAAGGATAACCTGCTCTAGACTATTAGTCCCAGTAACATTTAAAACATTGGTAGATGCTTGCAAATTTAAAGTTTTCAAATTTATATTGAAAGACAAATCAATCGGTTGTGATAGCGGATTATTTTTAATTAATAAAGTCGTCAAATTGGTCATTTTCTCAATACCAGTAAGGTCACTTATATTGCTGTTCGCCGGTTTATAGATGCTTGTAATTGTCAATGCTTCACTGTAAGATATTTCTCCATCACTGTTGAGATCGTTGTACGGATTTAAAAAAAGTTGTTTAAAATTTGGATCATTAAAGACCACATTTTGAGAAAAAACAAATGAAAAAAATAGTAGAAAGAAAATTGAGTAAATTTTTGTATTCATATTAAATGTTTTAATAGGTTATTCTTTGCAATAACATGAAGATTAGCCATTTTTTGGTCTTATAAATATATATATATTGAACTTGTTTAAAGTAAAAAATTAAAAAATACATAAAAAAATGCTGACAAATTATTGTGTCCCAAATTTAAATAATTAATTAAGAGATTGCTCTGTAGATTAACCGAGGTAATCCCGGTGTCATCCAGACCCAACCTTCACAGCTTGTGCATTACTCCAGAAAATCAAGATTAAGAAATGGAAGAAATAGACTTTTCTCATATTAAAATTTTTGTTAAATAATCTCTGAAAGCTTATGACCTATTCAGTAAATAAATTGAAATTGTCAAATCAATATTCTGATAAAATATAAACGTTAACTATAAGATGCAAAAAACACGAAAAGTTGCAGCTGCATGTGATTACAAATTAACATCTTAATTTTCCACTGGAAAAACGTATCTTTGCGGCTGTTTCGCGGCATTCCAAAAGCCATGGGTAATTTTCTTACTCCCGTTTCTGCTGAATCTTCATCGGGAACCGCTCCAAAAATGTAGAAGTAAAACACTTCGCCCGCACGTATTATTTAACATTTATTAATTTGACATTCAACGACTTAAAACTAATTAAGCCCATTTCTGATGCGCTTCAGGAAGAAGGTTACGAAAACCCTACGCCTATTCAGGAAAAATCTATTCCTGCCATTCTACAAGGAAAAGATCTTCTGGGAACAGCCCAAACCGGAACTGGAAAAACCGCAGCCTTTGCCATTCCGATCCTTCAGAATCTCACAGAAAAAAATATTCGCAATAATCAAATAAAAGCACTCATTCTCACTCCTACGAGGGAATTGGCGATTCAGATTGAAGAAAGCTTCAACGCTTACGGACGACATTTGAACCTGAGAAATCTGGTCGTTTTCGGAGGCGTAAAACAAGGCGCTCAGGAAGCGGCTTTGAAAAGAGGAGTCGATATTTTGGTAGCCACGCCTGGAAGATTGCTGGATTTTATTTCGCAAGGAATTATTTCTCTTAAAAATCTGGAAATATTCGTTTTGGATGAAGCCGACAGAATGCTGGACATGGGTTTTGTTCATGATGTGAAACGCATCGTAAAACTGTTGCCTCAAAAAAGACAGACATTATTTTTCTCCGCAACTTTTCCGGATGAAATCAGAAGTCTGGCAGATTCCATCCTGAACCAACCTGTGAAAGTTGCCGTAGCTCCGGTTTCTGCAACGGCTGATACCATTCAGCAGAAGGTATATTTTGTGGAAAAGGACAATAAGCTGGAATTGCTGACCCACATTCTGCAAAATGACATTTCAGATTCTGTACTGGTATTTTCCCGAACCAAACACGGAGCGGATAAAATTGCCAAAAAACTTCAGAAAAGCAGAATTTCTGCCGAAGCCATTCATGGAAATAAATCTCAAAACCAAAGGCAAAATGCTCTGAACAATTTCAAATCGGGGAAAACAAGAATTCTTGTGGCGACCGATATTGCAGCCCGAGGAATTGATATTGATGAACTGAAATACGTGGTTAATTTTGAACTTTCCGACGTTTCAGAAACCTATGTTCACCGAATCGGAAGAACAGGAAGAGCCGGCGCAGAAGGAAAATCTATTTCTTTCGTAGACGGTTTGGATCTCATTAATCTGAAGAACACGGAAAAACTCATCGGGAAAAAAATTCCTGTGGAACGAGACCATCCTTTTCATACCGATGATCTCGTAGTGCAGAAAAGGGATTCCAACAACCGGAGTTTTACGCCCAGACCCACTCCGCAAGCGAAGGAAAATATTAATTTCAAAAAAGTGAAAAACAAAAACTTTTTCAGAAAGAAATAAATCACAAACCTGTCAGCTGAACGTTGGCAGGTTTTTTAATTTGTTTTAAAAAGACGTTCCGCATTTTCCGTGGTAATTCTGTCAATATCGGAGAAAGATTTTCCATAAACAGTAACGAGTTTTCCTGCAATGAGCTCCAGATAAGCACTTTCATTCCTTTTTCCGCGAAAAGGAACCGGTGCAAGATAGGGCGAATCAGTTTCCAATACGATATTTTCTAAAGGTATTTCATGAAGAAACTGATCTATTTTTCCGTTTTTGAAAGTTACGACACCTCCTATTCCTAATAAAAATCCAAGATCGACGGCTCGATTTGCCTGTTCTACATTTCCCGAGAAACAATGGAAAATCCCCCGAAGTTTAGGATGCTTTTTACGATCCAGCACTTCAAAAACCTCATCGAAACTTTCGCGGGTATGAATGACAATGGGCAAATCTCTTTGGATGGCCCAATCAATTTGTTGTTCAAAAGCTATGATTTGAATATCTAATGTAGATTTGTCCCAATACAAATCGATTCCGATTTCACCAATGGCGCAAAACGCTCTGGAATTGAGATAATTTTCAACAATTTTCAGCTCATTTTCCCAGGTTTCAGGATTCACCGAACATGGATGTAATCCCATCATTGCAAAGATCTGTCCGGGATATTCCGCTTCCAGATTCAACATTTTTTTATGCGTGGAAGAATCGATGGCCGGCAGAAAAAACTTGTCAACGCCTTTATCTATTGCACGTTGTATCATTTCATCGCGGTCTTCATCAAATTGATCTGAATATAAATGGGTGTGGGTATCAATCATCAATTTGGGTTCAGGATTCGGTAAATATTTTGTGTTTCACCTTCGTTTGTTGCAAAGCGATTCTTCCTTTCAGATTTTCAAGAAATTCATGATGTTTTGGGCTTTGATCATCCGAAGTTCTGTGTTCTAAAGCTTTCATTATTTTAAAATTTTCCTCAATAAAATCCATGGTTTCATCAGAAAAATAAGCATTCCCGAATTTTTCAAAAATATAATTCACCGCCTGTTGCGTTGGATGGATCATGTCTTCTTTATAAAAACGATAATCCCGAAGGTCGTCCATCATCATTTCATAAACAGGAAGATAGTTACAGTTCTCAGCTTCTTCCAGAACTTCATGCAAATTACTGATCAGCAGAGATTTGCTTCTCTGATTCTCCATCATTCCGTCTTTGGTATGGCGAACGGGCGAAACTGTAAAAAGCAACTGAACTCCTTCCGGACAAATGTCTTTAAGAAAAGAGATCGTTTCGCGGACAGAATTTCTTATTTCACCTGGAGTAAGGAGCCTTTTGCTGAAAAACTTATCTGGAATTTTATGACAGTTGGCCACAAGTTTATTTTTAGGCAGAAATTCATAAATAAAAGAACTTCCATACGTAATCATCACCCAATTGGCGGACTGAAGAAAAAGGTTGCTTTTTTCTATATTTGAATTAATTTTTTCGAGTGTTTTATGGACATATTCTGAATTGAAACCCGAATGATGATCGAGCGAGATAAACTGATCCTGATAGGCAATAAGATCTTCTTCAGTATAAAAACTGCTGCTGTGAATACGCCGCAATGCGGTATTAACTGAATACGGATTGAAAATCGTTCCAAAAGGATTGTTGAGCGTTTGGAGCTGTCCACGCTTCAGCAATGTTGACATTTCCGTTGAAAAACATGAACCTATGGAAAAAATCCGGTCTTCAGTTTGTATTTTTTCGGCAACTTCTTTAAAATGGACTTCAGTTCTGAATTTCATATAAAATTTAGAAAGATTGAATTAAGAATCCCTGCGCAAAAGATAATTGGCCAGTTCAATAAAAGGTTTTTTCTTTTCTTCAGCAATATCAATTTTCATTAGGTAATCGTGGGCAATTTCATTGTGTTTCTCCACGAGGCGAAGTGTTTTTTCATCTACTTTCGTCCTTCGGAAAATCTTTTCCACACCATACACTTTATCGATATTGTCCGTTTTTTTAGAGTACCAGAAATCCAGTTCCCGGCGTTCTTCCTCTGTTCCGTGTTCTCTTGCCAAAAGGTACAGAACGGTTTTTTTATTTTCGACAATATCTCCGGCATGTTGTTTCCCAAAATTTTTCTGATCTCCAAAAACATCCAGATAATCGTCCATAATCTGAAAAGCAATGCCGATATGTTTCCCGAAATTGAAAATATTTTTAGCATCCCGGAAAGGCGCACCAGCAATTAACGCACCTATTTCGAAAGAAGAAGCGCTCAATACACCCGTTTTGTAGGTAATCATTCGGATATATTCTTCGAAAGTTACGTTATCCTGAGTTTCAAAATTTATATCATATTGCTGACCTTCGCACAAGAGTAAACCGGTGTGTGTGAAAACCCGAACACAGGCTTTGTAGAGTTGGGGTTCCAGATCTTCAAAAAACTTATAGGCCTTTAAAAGCAAGCCGTCTCCAGAAAGGATTCCGGTGTTAAGGCCATAAACAGTATGAATGGTAGGAACATTTCTTCGCAACGGTGCTTCATCCATAATATCATCGTGAATCAAAGTAAAATTGTGAAAATACTCGATAGCCAAGGAAGGCTTCAGCGCTTTTTTGATATCGCCACCAAAAAGATCGCAAGCCATAAGTACCATAATCGGGCGCAATCTTTTCCCGCGATGATTGATGATATAATTCATCGGTTCATACAGCTCTCTTGGCTTGTCTTTGAACATATATTTTTCGATACCTTGCTCTACGATCTCCTGATATTGCTGTAAAAATTCCATATCTGTTTTGTTTCCTACAAAAATACGGTTTTGCAATTGGGTATAAAAACAAATACGTCGTATGAAACGAAAAAAAGCAACCTGAAACAGACTGCTTTTTGAAACTATTCTATTTTAGTTTCACTATTTTTTCGCTTAAAAAACTTTTTCAAAAACAAATAGAGGTCGTAGCCAAAAACACATAATCCCATAAGAAGCGCCTTCGGAATGCTGGTCGACAGCGGTTCTTCAATCCCGTTTCTTCTGTCTTCTGCCTGATAAACAAGAAAGGAAATAAAAGAAGTGACGAGATATAATAATATCAGTGATATCCATTTAATATTTTTGCTCTTCATTGCATCCAATTTTCTTCAAATATAATCATTTCAAAGAAAAAACCGGAGTCTGTTGCTCCGGTTTCAAGTATGTTAAACCTTTGTTTTATTAAGTAAATAATGTAATGAGCAAATAAGTAATACCGGCAATAAATGCGCTCACCGGAATGGTAAGAATCCATGCCCATAGTAGGCTTACGGTAATTCCCCAGCGTACTGCGGAAACTCTTTTGGTAAGCCCTACCCCGATAATAGAACCCGTGATGGTATGCGTAGTAGAAACCGGAATTCCTAAATGATCAGTAAGAAATAGGGTAATGGCACCTGCTGATTCGGCACTTACTCCTTCCAATGGGGTTACTTTTGTAATTTTGGTTCCCATTGTTTTCACAATTTTCCAGCCTCCGCTCATGGTTCCCATAGCGATAAAAAGGAAGGATACAAACGGAACCCAAATATAATCTCTTGTAAAAAACGCGAAACGCTCCGAAGAAGGCATCATGGCATAAGGATCATCGCCGCCAATAAGCGTAACGTGGTAATAAATAACTGCAGCACCTATGATTCCCATAACTTTCTGGGCATCGTTCAAACCGTGTCCGAGACTAAAAAGTGCAGAAGAAAACAACTGCCATCCCTTGAACTGTTTGTCTGCTTTATGCGGATTGGTATTCTTAGAAATATTAACAATAATAAGAGTGATGATGACAGAAACAATCATCCCTACCAAAGGTGCTAAAAATATAAACAAGAAGATAGGAATCACCTTATCATACCTGACTACACTTTGAGTAAAAAGCTGCTGCAAAGCATGTTTGAAGGTTTCCAAAGTTGTAAATCCGGGATTTGCTGCCGACACAGCGTTATAATCCATTACCAGTGCATGCATAAGGGCAGCTCCTAAAAAACCACCTATGAGGGTATGCGACGATGAGGACGGAATACCAAACCACCACGTAAGCAAGTTCCAGAAAATGGCTGCAATAAGGCCTCCGAAAATTACTTCGAGATTGATAAAATCTTCGTTGACGGTTTTGGCAATAGTATTACCGATTTTAAATTCGCCGATAATATACATGGCAACAAAAAATGCTGCAAAATTCCACAGCGCTGCCCACAATACCGCCTGAAAAGGAGTAAGAACTTTAGTAGAAACGATGGTGGCAATAGAATTGGCTGCATCATGAAAGCCGTTGATGAAATCAAATATTAATGCAAGTGCAATAATAATGATAAGTAAAATGGGAAATTCCATTTGAAAATAATTAAAAATTATGCGTACTTGATGATAATACTTTCGATCGTGTTGGCTACATCCTCAGCCTTATCCGTTACCACTTCCAGATATTCCAGAACATCTTTTACTTTAATGATATTAATCGGATCATCACTTTCGAAAAGCCTCACCAAACCTTGGCTCAGCACGTCATCTGCAATATTTTCATAAGAATTTATCTTGATGCAGGATTCTTTCACTTCTGCAGGATTGTGGAAACCTTTCAGGTTTTTCAGGGCACTCTGTATTTCTATACAACACTTATAAATGAGAAGTGAAAATTCAGAAAATTCCTTTGTTGGCGGGGTTTTGTACAGATAAATATATTTTGCGGAAGCATACATATAATCAGCAATATCATCCAGTCCACTCGCTAGCATATTGATATCTTCCCTGTCGAAAGGCGTGATGAAATTTTCTCCCAGCTGAATGAAAATTTCATGAGTGAGATCATCCATTTGATGTTCATAATCGCTCATTCTTTTCAAAAGCCTGTCATCGTTCAGGTCAAACTCCAACATTCCATCATGAAATTCTTTGGACATTTCCACGAGACTGCTTGCTACTTTCTCGAACAATACGAAGAACACCTTGTCTTTGGGCTGAAATGCCTTGAAAATATTGCCTATTCCCATTTTAAAATGATTTAATTTTTAAGAGTGCAAATATCCGTATAAAAGAAAAGTGAAAGACAATATTAATATTAATTTTTATTAACATTGGAAAACAGGGCAAAAAAAAACCGGGATAAATCCCGGCATATATATTAGTTAGCTTCTTCTGCTCTCATTTCTTTTCCTTTGAATTTCATCGAAGGCAAGTTTTTCAGAATATCATTTTTGAAATCTTTATCTACTTCAAAAAATGAAAATTTCTCCAGAATTTCTATGTCGCCAACATCCGGGCGTTTCTTGGATTTTTTGGTTGCTGTGTTAATGATATCCAGCATATCCAGTTTTTTCAGGTTGTCTTTTTTTCCAAGATTAAAGAAAAAACGGGTCATATTTTCGTTTTTTCGCTTTGGTTTTCCACCACGATCTCTGTCTCTGCCACCTTCTCTGCCTCTGCCACCGTCTCTCTCGCTGCGTCTTCCATCTCTGCCGTCGCGGTCATCACGTCTTCTGTCTCTTCGGCTTCCCGGCATATCGCGGTCATCAGACATTTTTTCGTTTCTTAAATCTTTTTTGTCTTTGTAAAACAAGGAGAGATCTCTCAGCTGAAGTTGCAAAAGTTTGTGAACGAGTTCTTCTTTTGAGAATTCTGATAAATCAGGAATCAAAGAATCGTCAAAAGTGAAAAATTCTTCATGTATGGTAAACAGTCTTTCGAAAACACCTTCTACTTGAGCTCTGATGATCTCGTCACCTGTAGGAATTTGTTTTTCTGCAATATCAATTTTGGTAACTGATTTTATCTGCTTCAGCTTACGCGTTTCCTCTGGCTTTATGAGAGACATTGAAATTCCATTCTTCCCTGCTCTTCCTGTTCTTCCGCTTCTGTGAACGAAAACTTCAGGGTCATCCGGTAAGGAATAATGAATAACGTGCGTAAGGGAATTCACATCAAGGCCTCTTGCAGCAACATCGGTTGCCACCAGAATATCGATGTTTTTCAGCCTGAATTTTTTCATTACGGTATCTCGCTGCGCTTGGGATAAATCACCGTGAAGCGCATCTGCTGCATAACCGTTCTGCATCAGGAAGTCTGCAATTTCCTGCGTTTCCATTCTGGTTCTGCAGAAAATAATAGAATATTGGTTTGGGTTGGCATCAATCAAGCGTTTCAGTGCTTCTTTTTTCTGACGATACCCAACCACATAAAATTCATGAGAGATGTTTTTCTTTACTTCATTGATGGAACCTACAGCTATTCTGTGAGGTTTCGTAAGATAGTTTTTAGAAATTCTTTCCACCTCTTTGTTCATCGTTGCCGAGAATAAAAAAGTTTGTTTCGTTTCCGGAGTTTCTCGCAGAATGGTTTCCAAATCGTCTTTGAAACCCATAGAAAGCATTTCATCTGCCTCATCCAAGACGAGCCAGCTAATCTCAGAAAAATCTAATGCTTTTCTGTTAATCAAGTCAATTACCCGTCCTGGTGTTCCCACAATAATTTGTGGTTTCTCGCGCAGTGAACGGATTTGATCCATAATGCTGCTTCCACCATACACCGCCGTGGTTTTGATGTTAGGAAGGTATTTCGAGTAATTTTTAATGTCTTTGGTAATCTGCAAACAAAGTTCTCTTGTAGGACACAGCACCAATAATTGGATTTTGCGACTCCCGTCGTCAATCATATCCAAAATCGGAAGCGAAAATGCTGCTGTTTTGCCTGTTCCTGTTTGCGCAAGTGCGATGAGATCGCGAATATCTGAAGAGATAAAAGGAATAGTCTGTTTTTGGATTTCTGTAGGGCTAATAAAGCCCAGTTCGCCAACTGCCTTCAATAATTCAGGACTTAAGTTGGTCTCCGTAAATAAATTCATGTAAAAGATCGTCTATAATTCGGGTGCAAAGATACGAAAAAGATAGCAGCGAGAAACCTCGAGTATGAATTTTTTTGAAAATCAGGAGGTTAGAACTTTTAAATAATTGAATTTTAATTTGCATTCAATTAAATTTAATAACTAAGTTGCTGGTTATTAAAAAATTATAGCATCAAAGATATTATTTGTATTTACTTTCCTAAAGAGAACAGTTTCGTAAATGAATAAGTAAGGAAAATAATTATTCCTTAATGTAATCAGGAATAAAGTCAAAATAAGGTTTCTTCGGTGTAAACCAATTTATCATTTATTATTCTTGCGGGTTTTGTATAAGGATGCTCATTGCTTTTGGTTTTGCTCATAATATGCTGAACATTCCAACTTTCATTTTTGAGATAATCTGAAACCAAAGAGCGGTGACAGCTCCACCATACTGCTTCGGAACACATATAAGCGACGCGTTTTTCTTTTGCCAATATTTCCAGTTTTTCGATGGCTTTTTTGAAAGAATCGGTTTCCATATAGTCGGCATAACCACGAAAGGAATCCAATCGCCATGCAGTATTGTGAGAATCCGGTTTCACTTTTCTTCTGCCGCCTAAATCTTCATAATGAAAGTATTGAATTTCTTTTTCGGGCAGAGATTTCTCAAGATGGTCTTTATTGAAATGCGGATATTTTCTGGATCCGGGATAACGCCTTATATCCACCAAAGCTTCTATTTCAAATGCTTTTAACATTTCGAGAAACTCCTCAAAAGGGTGATTGGAATGACCGATGGTGAATATGGTTTTCATGTTAAAGAATTGAAAAGAAAGAGGAAATTTTATTTCGTGAACTTAAATACAATTTCCAAGCCGCACATCGCAATAGGGATAGCAGTGGAAATCCTTTTTTTGCCTGGACAAATGTAATTTCTTTGAAGAACAGTTATGGCAAAAAAAGATTGCAACGAATAGCCCGGCCCGAGTTGTGGGCTGAAGCGCAGGCGAGGGATTGCCCAAAAAATAAATTTAAAAAACAAAAACCTCCCGAAAAACGGGAGGCCTGATATTGATGAATGTTATCTTTTCTGTTATAAAGACGCAGAATGTACCAAAAGGTCGGTCAGTTTGTTGGAATAACCCATTTCGTTGTCGTACCAGGAAACTACTTTCACGAAGGTAGGAGAAAGCATGATTCCGGCATCTTTATCGAATACGGAAGTTCTCTTTTCTCCGATGAAATCCTGAGAAACAACGGCATCTTCCGTGTAACCAAGAATTCCTTTCAGTTCGCCTTCGGAAGCAGATTTCATGGCAGCACAAATCTCTTCGTAGGAAGTTGGCTTTTCCAATCTTGCAGTAAGGTCCACCACAGAAACGTCGGCAGTAGGAACTCTGAACGACATTCCTGTCAGTTTTCCGTTCAGTGAAGGAATTACTTTTCCTACCGCTTTTGCAGCTCCTGTGGAAGAAGGGATGATATTCAGAAGTGCGGAACGGCCGCCTCTCCAGTCTTTAGCTGAAGGTCCGTCCACGGTTTTTTGAGTTGCTGTAGTTGCGTGAATGGTAGTCATTAAACCTTCTAAAATTCCGAAATTATCGTGAAGAACTTTTGCTAATGGTGCCAAACAATTGGTGGTACATGAAGCGTTAGAGAAAATCTGCTGATCAGCTTTCAGTTCTTTGTGGTTCACACCCATTACGAACATTGGCGTATCGTCTTTTGAAGGAGCGGAAAGCAATACTTTTTTAGCTCCGGCGTTCAGGTGAGATGAAGCTTTTTCTTTATCGAGGAAAAGTCCGGTAGATTCTACGATATACTCTGCACCTACTTCGTTCCATTTCAAGTTGTTGGGATCTCTTTCAGAAGTCACTCTGATTCTTTTTCCGTTGACAATCAAATCATTGCCTTCGATCTGGATTTCTCCTTTGAATCTGCCGTGCACGGAATCATATTTCATCATGTACGCCATATACTCGGTATCGATAAGGTCGTTAATACCAACGATTTCGATATTGTCTCTTTCGAGCATTGCGTTGAACACTAAACTTCCGATTCTTCCGAATCCGTTGATACCTACTTTAATTGTTGACATAATAATTAAAAATTTATAATTTGTTAAATAGTTTTATAAAGCCAGAATCTCTGATATTTTCAGAAGGTCTTTATCAATTTCGTTATGTTTTTTAATCGCTTCTTCAATAGGAGTATAAGCGATTTTATTGGAAATCATCCCGGTCATTACTGCATTTTCTCCTTTCATCAGTCCGACAATGGCGCCGTATCCTAATCTGGAGGCCAAAACGCGATCGGCACAACTTGGAGAACCACCTCTTTGAATGTGTCCCAAAACGGCTACACGAATATCAAATTCAGGAAATCCGTTTTTGGTGGCTTTGGCAATATCATAAATATTTCCAAGCTCTTCGCCTTCTGCTACGACTACAATACTTGCGGTTTTTCCGGCTTTTTCTGCTTTTTCAAAAGTGGCAAATAGGTCTTCAATAGAATCTTTTCTTTCGGGAATGAGAATGTCAATCGCTCCGGTGGCAATTCCGCTGTTGAGAGCAATGAATCCGGCATCTCTGCCCATCACTTCCACGAAAAAAACTCTGTTGTGAGAAGTTGCCGTATCGCGGATTTTATCGATGGCTTCCATAGCAGTATTCAGCGCGGTATCGTAACCAATGGTTTGATCGGTACCGAAAATATCGTTATCAATGGTTCCCGGAATTCCCATCACACGGATTCCAAATTCCTCATAAAAGACTTTGGCGCCATGAAAAGTACCGTCGCCACCAATGCAGATTAATGCATCAATTCCCAATGCTTTACAATTATCATAAGCTTTTTGTCTTCCTGCTTTTGTTCTGAATTCTTCCGAACGGGCAGATTTCAGAATCGTTCCGCCGCGATGGATGATGTTTTTTACAGAGCGAGGCCCCATTTTCAAAACATCATTCTGAATAAGACCGTTATATCCTTCTCTGATTCCAAAACAATCCAAGCCGAAATAGGCAGCAGTACGAACAACGGCACGCAGCGCAGCGTTCATACCGGGAGCATCTCCTCCTGAAGTAAGGACACCTATTGTTTTAATTGAAGAGTGCTCTGTCATAGTATTTTCCCGAACAGCAAATTTACAAAAATAAAGGCAAACTTCGGGAGAAAATCGTCCTTCAAATCTTTGAGATAAGAATTACCAAAAATAATGTTTAAAACCTCCCGAAACGTATTTGTAGCAACCTGAATCCGCCTAATTTTCTTATATTTGACCATCAAAAATCATTGCTATGAGCCACAAACCGGTTGAAGGTTTTTCAAAACTGACCAAACAGGGAAAAATTGATTGGATCGTAAATGAATATCTGGAAGGAAATGAAGAATTTCAGACCATCCTAAAACAGTATTGGAATGAAAACCCGCAGTTACAAAAACTGCACGAAGAGTTTTCAGAAAATACCATTTCCAATTTTTATATGCCTTATGGAATTGCTCCAAACTTTCTGATAGACGGAAAACTTTTGGCACTTCCGATGGCTGTGGAAGAAAGTTCGGTAGTAGCAGCTGCATCCAAAGCCGCAAAATTCTGGTTGGATAAAGGCGGTTTCAAGACCACCATTATCAACACCAAAAAGCTTGGACATACCCATTTTATTATAGATGTAGAGCCGCACAAACTGCAGCATTTTTTTAATTTTAAACTGAAACAAAAACTGCTGGAAGCTACGGAAAATATTACCCGAAACATGCGCAATCGTGGTGGCGGTATTCTCAATATTCGGCTGATCGACAAAACCGCTGAAATGGAAAACTACTACCAACTCAAAGCAAGTTTTGATACGGTCGATTCCATGGGTGCGAATTTTATCAATTCTTGTCTGGAACAGTTTGGCAAGACTTTGAGAGAAGAAGTTTCGAAAGATGAAGATTTCACCTCTGAAGAAAAAAATTCATTGCAAATTGTGATGAATATTCTGTCGAATTTCACGCCGGATTGTATTGTAAGAGCTGAAGTTTCCTGCAAAATAGACGAGCTGAATGACGACAGTGGAATCTCCAACGAAGAATTTGCCACCAAATTTAAACGCGCCGTTACCATCGCTGAAATAGAACCTTTCCGGGCTACAACGCATAATAAAGGAATTATGAATGGTGTAGATGCTGTAGTAATTGCCACCGGAAACGATTTTCGCGCAACAGAAGCCTGCGCTCATGCCTACGCTGCAAAAGATGGAAAATATACTTCGCTCACGCATTGCACCATAGATGATGGCGTTTTCAGATTCTGGATAGATTTACCAATTTCTGTAGGCGTTGTAGGCGGTTTGACGAATCTGCACCCTTTGGTGAAATTTTCATTGGCTCTGCTTGGAAAACCTTCAGCACAGGAATTGATGAGTATTCTGGCAGTTTCCGGATTGGCTCAGAATTTTGGTGCTTTGCGCTCGTTGGTGACTACCGGAATTCAGAAAGGACATATGAAAATGCATTTGCTCAATATTCTAAATCAAATGGGTGCAAGCGAAGAGGAAAAGCAACATTTCGTGACTTATTTCAAAGATAAAACGGTGAGCCATCACGAGGTGATTTCGGAATTCAACAGGATAAGATCCAGCCAAAATTAAATATTATGAAAATCATGATTGTGGCAGAAGGTTCAGAAGAAGACTTGGATTTACTTTTGGTAATTGCTGATAAATTTAATATCAAAATTAGCAAGCCATCGTTCAAGCTTCAAGAAAAAGATTCGCATAAAAAGAACGACGACTATAAAAATGCTTATCTACCGTGGTCAAAATCTGATGATGAGAAATTGGAGATTTTATATTTTGCAGGAAAAAACACTGTTGAACTGAGTGAGTTCTTTGGAAGAAATCAAGGTGCTATTCAATCACGAATAAAAAAACTGGAACTTCCTGAAAAGTATGGTAAAATAAAATAGAACTTCATTTTCAAAATTGACATATCATCTTTAATAAATAATAATTTTAAAATTCAAAATGAAAACATTAACATTAGTAATAGGCGCAGTTTACGGACTTCTTTCTGTAATTTTAGGCGCATTTGGTGCTCACGCCTTCAGAAAAATATTATCTCCCGAGCGGCTGGAAAGTTTCGAAACAGGAGTGCGCTATCAGATGTTCGCGGCTTTCTTCCTATTATTTGTCGGATGGATTTTGAAATTTGAAACAAAGTCTGAAAACTGGATTTCGTGGTTGATGATTTTCGGAACTTTAATTTTTTCCTTTAGTATTTATTTGCTTGCATTTCAGGATCATTGGGGTGTTAAACTCAGTTTTCTCGGGCCTATTACTCCCATCGGCGGATTAATGATGATTATTTCTTGGGTAATGCTCATTCTCTATTTTCTAAGAAACAAAATGTGAAACAGTAATTCAGCCTTATGAAATTACAAAATCAGGCGATTTCGGGATAGTTTTCGCAGACTAACAATCTCCATCTGTCAACTTTTTCGTAAATTTGTCAATCTTTAAAAAATAAAATACAATTAAAATATTATGAATCTTCACGAGTATCAGTCTAAAGAGATTTTGTCAAAGTACGGTGTTGTTATACAGCGTGGTTTTATTGCTAATAATGTAGAAGAAGCAATGGAGGCAGCCGGAAAATTAAAAGAAATGAATGGCGCCGAAGGATGGGTGGTAAAAGCACAAGTGCACGCAGGAGGCCGTGGAAAAGGCGGCGGTGTAAAGTTTTCACCCAATATGGATAAACTGAAAGAAAATGCTCAGAATATCATCGGAATGCAACTGATTACTCCACAAACTTCTGCTGAAGGTAAAAAAGTAAACACTGTATTGGTAGCTGAAGACGTGTATTATCCCGGCGAAACGGAAACTAAAGAGTTTTATGTTTCTATTCTCTTGGACAGAGCCTTAGGCAAAAATACGGTCGTATACTCCACTGAAGGCGGGATGGATATTGAGCACGTTGCAGAAGTTACTCCTCATTTGATTCATAAAGAAACCATTGATCCTGCACTAGGACTTCAAGGATTTCAGGCAAGAAAAATTGCTTTCAACCTTGGTCTGGAAGGAAATGCTTTCAAAGAATTCACGAAATTCATCACCAATTTATATAATGCTTATGTAGGTATTGATGCATCACTTTTCGAAATTAATCCTGTTCTGAAAACTTCAGACAATAAAATTATCGCAGTTGATGCAAAAGTAACTTTGGACGATAATTCACTTTTCCGTCATAAAGATCTTGCTGAATTGAGAGATACAAGAGAAGAAGATCCGATGGATGTAGAAGCGGGGGAAGCTGGCCTTAATTTCGTAAAACTTGATGGTGACGTTGCCTGTATGGTAAACGGAGCCGGTCTTGCAATGGCTACCATGGATATCATTAAACTTTCCGGCGGAAACCCTGCAAATTTCCTTGATGTAGGAGGTACTGCTGATGCTGCGAGAGTAAAAATCGCTTTCGATATCATCCTGAAAGATCCTAATGTAAA